>Ga0193958_1000178_pt1 | contig 28121 bp, 25 predicted proteins | sample FB_1_MG_FD_140320 | JGI IMG/M metagenome (GOLD analysis project Ga0193958, IMG submission 140320) | Microbial mat bacterial communities from the Broadkill River, Lewes, Delaware, United States - FB_1_MG | ecosystem: Environmental > Aquatic > Freshwater > River > Microbial mats | place: USA... | reverse complement strand
ACACTGCAAAAAATAGCGAGTTATTTCTAATGAATGCCCACAATATTAATGAGATTGATGAGCTGCATTGGACCTTAGGCCTTATTCAAAACTTAGAAGTGGGCCTTGTTGTTGTCGATCGTGCGGGTAGCATCAAGTTGTGGAATGGGTTTATGGAAAACCATTCAGGTGTGGCAGCCCAGAAGGTCGCAGGAGGGGAGATATTTAAAAAATTCCCTGAGCTTCCAGCGCGTTGGTTACAACAGAAATTGGAATCCGTTTTTTTACTACGTAACCCTGCGTATGTGTCATGGGAGCAGCGGCCTTATCTCTTTCATTTTAAGAGTAACCGTCCCATTACTGGCGGGGCTGCGTTTATGTATCAAAATGTTACATTGATACCGCTGACCTCACCAACAGGAGAGGTCGACCATGTTGGTATATTAATCTACGATGTGACCGATACCGCGATGGGTCAGATCGCTCTAGAGCAAGCAAATAGTAAATTACAGACGCTTAGTCGTGAAGATCGCTTAACAGGTTTATTTAATCGGGGGTACTGGGAAGAGTGCCTTAATCATGAATTTGAGCGTTTTAACCGTAGCCAGCTGGTGAGTACGCTAATCATGTTTGATATCGATCACTTTAAAAAAGTGAATGATACTTATGGGCATCAAGCGGGTGATGAAGTGATACGTACCGTGTCGAAAACACTGTTACAGCAGGTACGGAAGACAGATATTGCTGGACGTTATGGCGGTGAAGAGTTTGGTGCTATTTTAACCGGAACCAGCGGTGAAAATGCCATGATTTTTGCTGATCGGCTGAGAGCTGAAATTGAAGCACTAACCGTTACTTATGGTGGTAACGATATTCGATTTACAGTTAGTTTAGGAGTCTCAGAAATTAACTATCAAGTAGATAGTGCAACTGAATGGTTAGAGCAAGCCGATCAGGCTCTGTATAAGTCTAAGCAAAGTGGGCGTAATTGGACCACTTTATTTAGTGCAGAATAGTGCTTCATTTCATAAAGAATCGATAATGAATAAACAGATACGGCATGAGATTTTTACCCGTTGGAGAGACGACAATCCTCATCCGACAACCGAGCTAGAGTACAACTCTCCATTTGAATTATTAATCGCGGTGATTCTTTCAGCTCAAGCCACCGATGTGGGTGTTAATAAGGCAACACGTAAGTTGTACCCAGTCGCGAATACACCTGAAGCAATTTATGCTTTAGGTGTTGAAGGGTTAAAGGAGTATATAAAGACGATTGGTCTGTTTAATGCTAAAGCTGAAAACGTAATTAAAACGTGCAAGATGCTAGTCGATTTACACGATTCAATTGTACCGGATACGCGAGAGGCGCTAGAAGCATTGCCAGGCGTGGGCAGAAAAACGGCAAACGTTGTTTTGAATACCGCATTTGGGCAGCCGGCCATGGCCGTAGATACGCATATTTTTCGTGTCTCTAATCGTACTAAGTTAGCGCCCGGCAAAAATGTAAATGAAGTTGAGCAAAAGCTGATGCGTTTTATTCCTAAGGAGTTTTTGCTCGATGCCCATCATTGGCTAATATTGCATGGTCGATATACTTGTGTTGCAAGAAAACCTAAATGTGGTTCGTGCATGATTGAAGATCTGTGTGAATACAAAGATAAAACTGAGTTTTAGATCTTTTATTCAGGTTTTATTTTTTGTAAGTGTGCAGAAAAGTCATCGTAACCACCTATGTGGTGCTTATTAATAAAAATTTGAGGTACTGTACGACGTTTAGATCGCGCAATCATCTCTTGCTGTTTTTTGGGTTTACCGGTGATTTCATACTCTTGATATTTCCAGCCTAAGTCATGTAATCGTTTCTTTGCGGCAGCACAGTAAGGGCAATAACCCTTTGTATAGATTTCAATTGTTTGCATTCCTGTCTCCTTTTCGACGCGTAAAGAGACCAGCAAGTCTGGCCTCTTTAAGTATTCGTTATTAATTTACGTTATCAATGTCATACCAAGGCGTTGGATTAATTGGGCAGCGAAAACGAACACCGTCTTGTGTCACGGTTACTCGTGAAATACGCTGTTCGCCGGGTTCTAGCGGAAACATATCTAAGCCTTCGTGTGTTTTGAAGTTTTGAATTTGGAAACCAACCAATTTGTCTGATTTATTGGTGACTACAAACTCATATTCTCCTGCCTTTAAACCAGCAATGGTCTCTTTTGCAGAAAAGTATCCACTGTATTCATCAAGGTTGATAACGGTTACACCATCCGCACGGGTTTCAGGTGTTGCTGCTTGAGCGAAGGAAATGCTGAAAAGTGCAGCCATTAAAACAAAAAAAGACGTCACTCTTTTTAAAATATTCATACTTGTTACCTGTAGGGCTATTAAAATTTCTGGTATCACCAGAAGCATGTGTTGTTACTTTATCTTTGTTTTTTAATACGATGTATGTCATAAAGTATTTAAATTGTGTCTAATGGTATAAAAATGAATACGGATGCGCTAAGTGAGACGCTTCGTTGGTTACAGCTTAAAGCTGAAGTTTATGTACACGCAGATTTTCAAGGTTGTTGGGCCGTTGATACGTCAGGGACAAGAAAGGTTCCTTTCCATATTGTTAATAGTGGGCATAGTTGGTTACATACAAAAGGTGAGAAACCGCGTCTACTATCCTCAGGTGATCTGGTCGTATTTCCCCGAGATGAACAACACTTTCTGAGTAGTGAAAGTGAATGTCCTGATCAGCAATTAGTAACAGAAACCATGACATCGGCTAACGAAAATAAGACCGGGAATATAACCGGGTTGACGTGCGGTTATTTTGAATTTGAATCAAAAAGTCACTGGCCATTATTGGATAGTTTACCTAGCGTTGTTGTACTTGAACTAAGTGATGTCGGAAGGTTGGGAAACACACGAAATTTATTACACTTGTTAGTTTCTGAATTAGAAGAGGGGCTTCCTGGTTATAGACAATCGGTGCGTTATTTAGCCCATACTCTATTCGTACATATTTTACGTAGTCAGTTAGATAGAGGATTAGAGACGGGCCTATTAAAGGCGATGTTCCATCCGCGAATTGGCCAGGCACTAACGTTAATTCATACGCAGTCGGAAAAGCCTTGGACGCTCGAAAAAATGGCGAGTGCCATCGGTATGAGTCGTGCTGCATTTGCCAGTGAATTTAAAGCACTGACGGATCTTACCGTGATGACTTACTTAACTCAGTGGAGGATGCTACAAGCCTCTGAGTTACTGCAACAGGGGGGGCTTTCAATGGTCGAAATTTCAGAGCGGTGTGGTTATCAGTCTGAAGTCGCGTTTAGGAAAGCTTTTAAAAATGTTACAGGCGTAACGCCAGGTAGTCTAAGAAAGAGAGCTTCCACATAGTCATGTGCTATCTTTGGCCTGGCGCTTAATGAGGGATTGAAGTTATCCCGGTTATTTGTGGATAAGTATGGTAATAAGTTTTGGGTAGATGGCTGTAAGCCTTGTTCTATAAGCGTGCTGGCATTTTGTTGTTTATCTGATCTGTTTTCAAAAAACATATTTTTCAATAAGTTAGCACGCACTTACTAATTTTGATGATTTTGGTTTGTTTTTTATCCACAATTATGCCGTTTTGTTTTTACATGTGGATTTAAATTTTTTCTAACATGAATTGAGAGTTTGTTCCCCTTTATATCAGGCGTTTTTAGCGATAGTGATCCCTTACTTTATCTTTCTTCATTCTTTTTTACGGTTTTCAGGGGGGAATGGGATTAGATGTATCTCACTATTTATCAACAGAAGGAGAAGCACCACTCTTTGCGGTAGAGTGATTATTCTTTACGATAAAATGACGATGTTGCTGTAGGTGAGAAAAATGAGTGACTGGTTTGTATATATATTGCAGTGTGCTGATGGATCTTTGTATACCGGGGTTACCACTAGCCTTGAACGTCGTTTGCGTCAACATAATGGTGAGTTGAAAGGAGGCGCAAAATATACCCGTTTGCGTCGGCCTGTAGCGCTTGTTTGGCAAGAAAAGCAGGTAGATCGATCGGCAGCTTGTAAACGTGAGTATGAGATTAAGCGATACCCTAGGGTGAACAAATTAAAACTGTTTCAATCTAAAGAGGATTAGATTGCGTAACAATATTATAGGTAATCTTCGTCGCATTATCGTACAGCAGGTTTGTGTTCATGGAATGGTTATATGGGAGATAGATCCAGACTTTGGGGCTTCTATATGAAAAATATACTTGTCTCCTTTTACCTTTTGAAAACTGAAGTGAGTAGAACGATCTTTTTGGGTAAAGAAATTGCCGATGTGGGGGCATCGGCAATTGGGGGAAGAGGGGAGGATAGTTTCTCTCGAACCTTAATTCGTCTATCCATCCCTCTTGTTCTTTTATCGCCTTTTAGTTGTGGGGGGCGATGAACGTACTTTGTTTTGACGATGAGAAGGTTGAATTGCTGAATGTGAAGTCAATTTTACTTCTTGCCGGCTGCTCTTTTAGGGGAGCGCAGACTCGATAGAGAAGCGTATTATTTTGCTCTGTTAAATAGATATCTTTAGGCCCAATTAGTGTGAGTGGTGTTGATCCGTTTTGGTTATTAACAGCAATTTGTAGCTGCGATAGGTTATCGGAAAATGCTTCTAGTTCAATGCGGAAGTTGTTACATACGCTGTCACCGCTGATTTGGTAAAGCGATCCACGTTCCTTTGCTATTTCTATTAGAAGTTCCGTTCTATTTTGTAAACTATAGAAAACACCAATGAGTGTAATTGAGAAAACGGCGAGATAGCCCAATAATCGTGGGCTTAGTACACGGGGTGTTGTATGCGCTTTATGATCTTTAGGTTGGTCATCACTATTGTTGGGTGTATGGGATAGCTGCTCTTCTGAATAGAATTCGATTAGACCTTTTGCTTTGCCCAACTTCACCATCACGCTGTCACACGCATCGATACAGGCGGCGCAATCGATACAGGCGGCTTGTAGTCCATTACGTATATCTATGCCGGTAGGGCACACTTGGACACAGATACCGCAATCGATACAATCCCCAGTATTTTCTTCAGCATTTCTGCGGTGGCTACGTGGTTCTCCGCGCTGTTTATCATAAGTGACTGTACGCGTTTTATTATCAAACATGACCCCCTGGAAGCGAGAGTAAGGGCACATATGTAAACATACTTTTTCACGTACCAGCCCCGCATTTGCGTAGGTTAGTAACGCCATGACAATAATCCAAGATAGGCTAAAAAGAGAGGCTTCTAAAGTTATAATATTTGCCAATAGTTGATCGATTGGCACGAAATAACCACTAAAAGTAATGGCTGTCGCGAAGGAGAGTATAAGCCATAGAGTATGTTTTATGGCTCGGCGCAATAGGGAGAGTCCTGTTAGGCCTGATTCTTCAGCTTTTGCTCTTTTTGCAGCCCTCCCTTCTACCATGTCTTCAATTCTTATAAATAGCCAAGTCCATATTGATTGTGGGCAGGCAAAGCCACACCAGACACGTCCCCAGCCAACGGCCATGAAAAAGAGAAGACTGGCACCAGAGATCATAATGCCCGCTAGTATGGGAAGGTCGTACCAAGACAGTTCAATGCCAAAAAGAAAAATTCTATGTGCTGAAAAATCGAACAGAACAACAGGTAAGTTATCGATACGCAGCCAAGTGAGTCCAAAAAAAAGGGCGAGCATAGGCCAACTTATAAAACGCCTAAGATTTTGATAGAAGCCTTCGATTAGTTTTACATGAAATTTTCCATTCCCGGGTAAAGGGGTGGGGTCTTCTATGGTAATGGATGGAATTTTACTATTACTCAACTGTTGCATCTTTTCTACTCACTGCTCACCTGTGATATGGCTTCACTATATAGAGATCAATAAATAGGAACAGGCATAAGAAAATGATTTATAATAGGTACAGATTGGAGTAAATATGCGATACCTATATCAAAATTTAGAGCATGAACTGATAGCTGGCATTAATTCCGGCCATATCCCTGTTGGGATGAAATTACCTTCTATCCGTCAGCAATGTGAAGAGAGAAAGATCTCTAAAGCCACCGTGATTCATGCCTATCAAAGGCTTGAAGCTTCTGGTTTGGTCGAAGTGAGAGCTAAGTCGGGCTATTTTGTTTGTTCGCGTAAAATGCAGCACCCTGTACCCTCAACGCAGCAGACTATTTCTGCGCCTCGTTTAGTGGATATGAGTGATGTGATGAGGGATATTATGGCGCAAAGCGCGGCGTTCGATATTTCTCCACAAATAGATCAGCGCTCCGATATACCTATAGGTATTACAGAATTAAATCGTAGTTTGTCACGGGCACTAAGGCGCCAGAGAGGGGCTGAGCATCAGTATTATGATGAGCCGGCAGGATTGCTGCCACTTCGTCGTCAGATCTGTAACCGTTATCAGCGATTTGGTTGTAACTTTAATGAAAATGAAGTGATTATTACTGCAGGTTGCCAGCATGCGCTTTCGCTGGCTTTGCAACTGTGTTGTAAGCCTGGCGATATCGTCGCAGTAGAATCACCAGGTTTCTATGGTGTATTGCAGTTACTTGAGAGTATGGGCCTTCAGGTACTAGAGATCCCCGTGACAGCTGAACATGGTATCTCCGTTGATGGGTTAAGTGATGTTTTAGATAAGTGGAAAATTGCGGCGTGTGTTGTTACGCCATCGTTTGCGACCCCGATCGGGGGAGCTATCCCCGAAGAGTCTCGGCAGCGTCTTTTGCAGTTAGCAGAACGTTTTGATTTTAAAATAGTCGAAGATGATATTTATGGAGATCTCTCCTTTGGGCATAGAATACCGCCGTTAAAACAATTAGATAAGAATAATCGAGTGATTTTATGTGGCTCATTTTCTAAATCACTGTCACGAGAGTTGCGTTTAGGCTGGGTGGTCTCAAGCATGGGACAAAAGGCATTAATGCGGTTGAAAATGGTGAACATGCTCGCGCTAAGTCGCTATACCCAACAGGGATTATCTGATTTTTTAGAGGATGGTGGTTACGACAAGCATATTCGTAAACAGAAAGTACTCTTGCGGCAGCAGAGAGAGCAACTGGTTGATCTGCTGTCGCGTCATTGGCAGCATTTAGGCGCAATACGTATTAGCCAACCTGAAGGAGGGCTGACCTTGTGGGTCGAACTTGATCCAAAGATTAATGTGGCCGATTCTTATCTGAAAGCAAGAGCAGAAGGTATCATTATTACACCGGGTAATCTCTTCACTGCTCAGCTTCAATATCAGCATTGTTTACGCTTAAGTTTCGCTCATCCGTGGAACGATAGACGCCAAATGGCACTGATTAAATTGGGCGAGATTCTTGCCGCGCAGATGTGAGATCGCTTTCAGGAAACTTTATTATTGATCCATTACAACACAGTCTCTTCCTTTGTCTTTTGCCGCATAAAGGTTTCTGTCTGCCCGATTGAGCGCTGAGGGAAAGTCTTCATCTTCGTCCCGTTTAGCAATACCTATACTAATAGTCAGTTTAATTCCTTCAACAAAGGTCTGTTTTTTAATGGTCTGACGGGTACGTTCTGCCAGCTGGTAAATGTGTTCATCGGATGTTCCGAGTGTGAGAATAACAAACTCCTCACCGCCATATCGAACACATAGGTCTTGAGGGCGAGTGGACTGCTGTAAGATTTTTCCCAGCTCTTTTAACACTTCATCGCCAGCCCTATGACCGTAGGTATCATTGATAGATTTAAAATAATCGATATCTAAAAAGAGGACGTATAATCGATTGCTCTTATCACGGCTGTCTTCACGTACGAAGCTATCCTCTGTTTCGTTTAGGTAACGTCGAGTGTAAAGTTTGGTCAAAGGATCGCGTATAGCAAGATCTTTTATTGCTTGCGTGCTTCGATGAGCAATATAGATTGATAACAAGGTACTTAAGAGAAAAGCTGAAATAATAAAACCAATCGATTTTATAAAAATTGCATTTTTTTGTTGCTCTACATCATCCAAATATAGGCCAGTTCCTATGACCCAGCCCCAAGGTTCAAACAGGGTGACGTATGATAATTTAGGAATAGCCAATGCTGTTTGGTTAGGCTTTGCCCAAAGATACTCTACCCATCCACCCCCAGATTTTGCCTGTTTTATAAATTCTTGGAAAAGAAGTACCCCATTACCATCTTTAACTTGGCTAACATTGCTGTATTCAAGGTGCGGCATGGCGGGGTGGAGAATCATTATGCCGTCGATGCTATTGATCCAAAAATACCCATCTACATCATAACGGGCCTGTCTCAAGGCCAGCAGAGCCATCTGTTTAGCTTCTATTTCGGTAGCTTGATGGGTTAGGTTAAGTTTATAGAACCCTTCAACAATGCTATGAGCGGTGCCTGATAGGTGTTTTGATTCTTGCTGTTTACCTGCGTAAAACGTACTGCTGAAGGCATTAAAGAAAAGATAAAAGAGAAGTAACATACTTATTAGGTTGATGATGCACATCAATCCCAATTGGCGCCCTATGTCTGAACTGAGTGAAATTTTCATCGCACAACCTACTGCTATATGGCATGCATTATAACTTCCTTGTTTGCGATCCTTATAGCTAGAGTACACCGTTTATAACGATCCTATTTGATCGCTATCAATAGCATAGCGCAGTTATGTTAAGTGACGGCTTTTTTGCTGATTAGAATCAAGCTACTTAGCTAAAGAGTAGTGCTGAAAGCTTGCTGTAACGACAAACTAAATACCTGTATAGTAATGTTATATTGTATCAATAATTCATATGGATGGTCAGATGTTTAAGGTATCTAAGAGTGTTTCGGCTTTAGGACTGTTAGCAGGTGCTACATGGTTAAGCTCTTCTGCGGTGGCTTTTGAGCAACACGAAGCTCATGTGCATGGTGAAGCGGTGATTAATATTGTCGTAGAAAATGGGCAGGTAGAAGCGGCGTTTAAATCTCCAATGATGAATATTGTAGGGTTTGAGTATGAAGCTACATCTGAAGCCGATAAAGCTAAAGTAGCGTCGGCCTTACAGGTATTTCAAGATGCGTATGCTCTAGTTAAGCTACCTGATGAAGCGCGTTGCCTTGTTGATGATGTTGATGTCCATCTTGGTGATGAGCATGAAGAACATGATCATGAGAAGGAACATGGTCATGAAGAAGAACATGGTCATGAAGAAGAACATGGTCATGAAGAAGAACATGGTCATGAAGAAGAACATGGTCATGAAAAAGAACATGGTCACGAAGAAGAGCATGCTCACGAAGAGGAACATGATCACGCACATGAGTCTGAAGCGGCAACGCATAGTGATGTACATGCGCATTATCACTTTAAATGTGCAAATCCGGCAGCCTTAACATCCATGGAGCTTGGATTTATTGAAGCATTTAAGGGGATTGAAGAATTGGATGTTAATCTATTGTTTGGAAATAAGGCTAAGAAAGTAGTATTAACTAAGGAATCGTCGCAAATAACTTTTTAAATAGCTGGCGAGTATTCTTTTTAAGGGCGTAATGGATTGATGGAACTAGTAGTTGAGCTTGAGCAATTATCTTTTGCCTGGGGTGAAGGAAAACCCTGTTTGAATATTCCTGAACTTAAGGTAGCTCGCGGTGAAACACTATTTATAAGAGGCCCATCCGGCAGTGGTAAAAGTACTCTGTTGAATTTGTTGGGTGGCGTTTTAAAACCATCTGAAGGCGGTATCAGTGTGTTGGGGTGCGATTATGCCACGCTAAACGCTACCGCCTTAGATCGCTTCAGAGCCGATCATATTGGCTTTGTCTTCCAGCAGTTTAATTTGTTGCCGTATTTGAGCGTTATTGAGAATGTGTGCTTAACCTGTCATTTCTCTCCGCAAAGGCGTAAACGGGTTTTGGCAGATCATGCGTCGACAGAAGAGGGCGCAATTCAACTATTAGAACGATTAGGCTTAACAGATCGAGCGCTTTATGGACGGCGCGTCAATGAGCTTTCTGTTGGGCAGCAGCAGCGAGTAAGTGTAGCCCGTGCGTTACTGGGCTCACCTGAAATCATTATTGCAGATGAGCCAACGTCTGCCCTAGATGCAGACACGAGAGATCAGTTTCTATCCTTGCTGCTCTCCCAGTGCAGTTTGATGGAATCGACATTGATTTTTGTCAGTCACGATAGTGGACTAGAACACCATTTTTCACGTGTAGTCAGTTTTAAAAACGATGGGAATGGAGGTTTTTCACTATGATTCTTTTGCGCTTAACGTTGAAAAGCCTCAGTAATCGAAAGCTAACGCTATTTATGATGCTGCTCTCCATAAGTGTAAGTGTTCTTCTGCTGCTGGGTGTTGATAAAGTGCGAGAACAGGCAAAAGAAGGCTTCTCGTCTACTATATCCGGGACTGACTTAATTGTAGGGGCTCGCAGTGGCCAAATTAATCTTCTACTGTATTCTGTTTTTCATATCGGCAATGCAACTAATAATATTTCATGGTCAAGTTACAAAGCGATTAGTGAGCATCGAAGCGTACGTTGGAGTATCCCTCTATCACTCGGCGATTCGCATAAAGGGCATCGTGTTGTAGGGACAACAACGGATTATTTTAAACACTATCGCTACGGTAATAAAAAACCGTTGGTTTTCTCTCATGGAAGGGAATTTACCGAGGTCTTTGATGTTGTCATTGGCTCAGCAGTCGCGAAAAAGTTAGGTTACAGCATCGGTTCTTCTGTTGTATTAACACATGGCATGGGGAATGCGAGTTTAGTGACTCATGGAGATAAACCCTTTAATGTCGTCGGTATCTTGTCGGCCACTGGAACGCCGGTCGATAATTCACTGTTAGTGAGTTTGGAGGCGATTGAAGCGATTCATATTGATTGGAAAGCAGGGGTTAAGCTTCCGGGTGTCAGTATATCTGCAGCTGATGCCCTAAAGCGGAATTTAGCGCCGAAACAAATTACTGCGTTTATGTTGGGCCTCCACTCTCGTATGTCTACCTTCCAGCTTCAGAGGGGAATAAATCGTTATTCAAAAGAACCGTTGATGGCCATCCTACCGGGGCTAGCACTACAAGAATTGTGGGGTATGTTTTCAGTGTTCGAGAAGGCATTAATTGCGATCTCAGGATTAGTTGTTTTTTCTGGTTTGATTGGCTTACTGACATTACTACTTAATGGATTAAATGAACGCCGTAGGGAGATGGCGATTCTTAGATCTGTTGGTGCACGGCCATTACACATCCTAACGCTTCTCATGTTGGAATCTCTTATTGTTACGATTGTGAGTATTATCCTGGGAGTGTTAATGTTGTATCTGGTTATGCTGTTAGGTGCGCCTTTATTACAACAGGAGTTTGGCTTACGCATAGAATTAACTAGCTTAAGCTTCTGGCAATGGAAATTGCTTGGGATGATTGTTGTTGCTGGTTTTGTGGTTGGTTTAATCCCTGGCTATCGTGCCTATAAGTATTCGGTAGTGGATGGTATGTCGATAAAGTTATAAAAGGGTTTCGAATGTTAAATAAGTTTCTTGTTTCAGTGTGTTTGTTGTTTATGGCGAATACATTATTTGCTGCAACGATGCTGAATGGGCAAGAAGTCAAAGTTGTAGAGTGGGAAGCCCTAATGCCTGCTGATTTCTCTCTAGATGATATCTTTTCTCAGTCTGATCAACTTTCCGCTATTGATGATTTTGATCCTAAAGCTCAGCAGTTGCTCGATGAGATGATGATTGCGATGCAGTCAGCGCCTGTAGTGCCTGAAATGGATGGAAAGATGATTAAAGTCCCAGGTTATGTTGTGCCGATTCAATCTGATGGCTTAACGGTAACAGAGTTTTTTTTGGTGCCTTATTTCGGTGCGTGTATCCATGTACCTCCCCCCCCATCAAACCAGATAATCTATGTACGTTTTGAACCGGGTACCCATGTTGAAAATCTTTATGATGCGATTTGGGTTACGGGCACGCTAAAAACAGAAGTTGTTAAGAACGATATGGCAACTTCGGGCTATACAATGGAAGCCTATCAAATCGAACCATATGATATTTAAGGCTTTTTGGTCATACCAGTAGACAAACTTATTATAAATTACTGGTTTCATCTTCGGGCAGTGGTTAACATTTACTCCTTATCTTTGTTCGGGATGTGCTGACGTGGAACAAATAATTACCCTTATACTTGATTCAGGAAGAACAGGGCTTGATATGGGCCTTTATATCTTACTGCCGATCATGGTGGTTATGCTCGCGTTCATGAAGCTTCTGGAAGCTAAAGGCGTGTTGAGTTGGGTTTCAAATCTGCTAGCGCCTGTCGCCCGTATCTTTGGTATCCCTGGCTTAGGCATATTTGCCATGATTAAGTTGCTGTTTGTAAGCTTTATCGCGCCGGTTGCCACGTTTGCACTAATGGATCGTAACGGCACTTCACGTCGCTATATTGCTGCTACATTGGCCATGGTACTCGCCATGTCACAAGCCAATGCGACTTTTCCGCTGAGTGCCATGGGGTTAAATTTAGGGGTTATTCTTTTAACATCGATTGTTGGTGGTTTAGCGGCCGCTGCCTTTACCTACTATGTTTTGACACGAAATTTATCCGACCCCAATACTGAGGAGGTCGTGGTCACTAGCTCGGCCCCTGAGGAGAAAAAAACAGTTATTCAAATCTTGGGGGATGGTGGGCAAGAGGGGATGAAGATCGTACTCGGGATGTTGCCGATGCTGATCTTAGCGATTTTTTTGGTGAATGTTTTTAAGGCGACAGGCGTTATTGATCTACTAAGTACGCTATTAGCGCCACTTTTAGCCCTGATTGGTCTACCTGAAGCGACGGTTCTTCCGCTGGTTACTAAGTTCATTGCGGGAGGCACTGCGTTTATGGGGGTGACGATTGAGCTTATGAATGAGGGCTTGATCAGTGCTCACGAGCTTAATCGTATGGCAGGATTCGCAACCAACCCATTAGATGTGACAGGCGTGGCAATTTTTGCGGCCGCAGGAAAACGAGTAGGGCAAGTAATTCGTTATGCGGTTTACGGTGCCCTATTTGGTATGGTTCTACGCGGAATAATGCATCTGATCATTTTTTAAATCAGCGGTGAAGGACCAGTTGTGGGCCTTTTTTCCCTGCTGGAATAGTATGTTTCGCAAAAACACCGTAAATATGTCCGCAGCCATCACAGTAGGCTACTTGAAACCAAGCATGATTATCCCGTGCGCGCTCATCACTATCTTTTGACACAATATGCTCAATCCCTACGATTGCACATTCAGGGCATTTAGGTTCGGCCATCGTTTATCCTCTCAGCAGTATATAAATCCTCGAAACTTTTAGTCCTGTGAAATACTGAAAAGTTCCGAGGGGAATAGATGATATTAAAAACACTGTTTTTATGTGGCAACGAAAGTCTTTGTTAAAGCTCTACATTCACCGATGTTGAACCGCGTATCGCTTTTTCTTTAGCGAGCTGGATATTTTCATCTCTAGCAAGAACAACTCCCATACGTCGTTGCCCAGATACTTCAGGCTTACCAAATAGGCGTAACTGCGTGTTTGGCTCTGCTAACACTTGTTGTAAATTACCAAACTTGGTTTCTGTAGATTCGCCTTCGACAAGAATAACACTTGATGCCGAGGGGCCGTGAAAGTGTATGTTTGGAATAGGTAGTCCCAAAATTGCTCTAGCATGGAGTGCAAATTCTGACAGGTCCTGAGATATCATCGTAACCATACCTGTATCGTGAGGACGGGGAGACACTTCACTAAAATAAACATTGTCTTCTTTAATGAACAGTTCAACGCCAAATAATCCATTTCCACCTAGCGCTGTTGTTACTTTTGTTGCGATCTCGCGAGATTTTTCCCAAGCAATAGGACTCATCTCTTGCGGTTGCCAAGACTGACGGTAATCGCCGTTCACTTGTACGTGGCCGATAGGCTCACAGTAGCTCGTATGACTATCGTGACGGACGGTTAGCAGTGTTATTTCATAGTCAAAATCAACAAAGCCTTCAACAATGACTTTACCTTTACCCGCTCGCCCACCTTCTTGAGCGTACTGCCATGCCGCCTCAATCTGATCTTTGGACTTGATCGTGCTTTGCCCTTTTCCTGATGAACTCATGATTGGTTTGATAACACAGGGGATACCAACCGTTTCTATGGCTGTTACATACTCATCGTATGTCTCTGCAAAACAGTAGGGTGAGGTCGGAATATCAAGTTCTTCTGCTGCTAACCTTCGGATACCTTCACGGTTCATCGTGAGCTGGGCTGCTCGAGCGGTCGGTACAACATTGAAACCTTCGTTTTCAAGTTGTACAAGTGTATCGGTAGCAATCGCTTCTATTTCTGGAACGATAAAATCGGGTTTCTCCGCTTCAATTACTGAGCGAAGCGCTTTGCCATCTAGCATCGATATTACGTGGCTGCGGTGGGCTACTTGCATGGCCGGTGCATCGTCATAGCGGTCGACGACAATGACTTCGGCGCCGAGGCGCTGCAATTCAATGACAACTTCTTTTCCTAATTCGCCACCGCCACACATAAGTACACGTGTGGCTGATGTAGATAGAGGCGTCCCTATTTGTAACATTGTCCAATCCTCAGCGTGAAAAATTTTCAAGCATTATACGGTGCTAAATGTGACATTCACCAGCAGAAATACGACGATAAACTATAATCATATACGTTGTTTTAATTTATGTTATACAGCTAAAACAACTCGGCAGCTTGCTTTTAGCTTTGGCTAAAATAGCTGGCGTGATGGCAAGTACAGTTTGGGGTTCGCGTGGAATTTTTGCCAGCGGCAGAGCTGTAGTTGTGAGCAGCATCCTTGAAAGAGTGTTAGGAGGATGGTTAGGAAGCGCTGGTTGGTGGAGAGACTTTTCTTGATAGGTGCGACGATAAAACCTATTTTTAAAGGTACTTAAATGACGGTTAATGTTTCGGTTAGCGATGATTAGTGATTAATAAGGTGATAAGCACCCTTGTCAGAAAGCGCTGGTGAAAGTAATTGACCCTCCTTACCAACAGGTTGAGCAATAGGTAACGTTTTTGCCTGAGAAGGCCGATTAGTCGGAGTATCCATCCGGCAGAAAGGGGCAGGATCTCTTTTAGGGGACTGCCCCTTGTTAATTATTCACCAAAAAATTGCGACTTAGTGTTCCTTTAAGGGGGTTATTAACACTTCGTCTTGGTTTTATTCATATTCCTTTCATCCTCATGAGGATATGCTATCTATTATACGAGGCTGGAAAAGGAACGTGATATGTCTAAAGGTCATGAGCGTCATCATGAACGCCATCATGGTTTGTCTCTTTATGGTAAAGATTTAGTTCGGCGCTGTAGTTCCCATTGCGAACTATGCGATGCTCATGGCGTAAAATTGAGTATTTATGAAGTGCCTCCGATTCCTATCGAGCCCGACCTCGCACATTGCACGATGATATGCGATTTATGCCTAGAGCAGATCGAAAAACCTAAGTTACGTGATAATAATCATTGGCGATGCTTAAATTATTCAATCTGGAGCGAGGTTCCTGCGGTCAAAGTGCTCGCTGTTGCGATGCTCAATAAACTAGCGGCAGAGGAACGATGGGCGGTGGAGCTCCAAGAGCAGTTGTATTTAGAAAATGATACCTTGGAGTGGTTAGCACAAATTGAACTGCCTTAACGGTTAATTTCACCGGCAAGCGGAATTGGGAATTTTTGTTTAATTATTGCGTTGCTAGACTCTGTCGCTGTTAAAAAGTGAAGCTTGCTAAATGCTGCTTCTAGTGTCATTTCAGCACCGGAAATGACGCCAATATCATTTAATACTGCGCTGCATGCATATTGACCTTGACGTATGTCTGCTTGTAAACACTGACTTATATTAACTAAGACGGTTCCGCTATCTGCGGCCTTAGTCAGTGCTTGGATAAGAGAACTATTTTGATCGGGTAAATTACCTACGCCATAGCTCCTTAAAATGATCGCTTTGCATTTTTTATCAGAATTGATAGCTGAGATGATATCCCCATTTATGCCAGGATAAATGGGTACAATTGAAACCGCGCCATCGGTAAAGTTCGGAACCTTAAAGGTGTCATTTGAGTCAGGGAGAAATAGATTGGTGTGTAGCTCAATATTGAGCCCAATCTGCCCTAACCAAGGAAAGTTCGGACTATCAAAAGCATCCAGCCCCGTCGCCTTCACTTTACTGCTTCTGTTTCCCCGCAGTAACCGTCCACTAAAATACACACAGACTTCACTAATGACCTCCTCAACGGCGAGTAGCATCGAGGTAATCAGGTTATCTAATGCATCATTTCGAAGCTCAGATAGTGGAATTTGCGAACCGGTAAATATGACGGGTTTGTTGAGCCCTTGTAACATAAATGAAAGTGCTGAAGCGCTGTAAGCCATCGTATCTGTACCGTGCAATACGATAAAGCCGTCGTAACTTTTTTGATGCTTAATTATAGGCTCAACCATTGAACTCCAATGGCTTGGATTTAAATTAGCACTATCGATCAAGGGGGATAATTCGACTAAATCAAAATGTGGCAGAAGGGCATGGTGAGAATGATCGAGTCTCTCTCGAATTAAATGTTCAAAGCCTGTAATAGGAACATATCCTCGTTCAGAGGATTTCATGCCGATGGTCCCACCCGTATATATAATTAGAATTTTTTTGTTCATTCGTCATCTCACTTTCGTTGGGAATATATATACGTGTAACGTGTTAGGATTGAAAGGGATCATCTGTCTTTATTTGGAGGGGAAATTGTATTGTGGGGGGTAATAAACAATGGGTTTTTTAGTAGATCATTAATTTGATCTTTGGGAAGAGGTTTACTGAAATAGAAGCCTTGAAGTTCTTCACAGGTTTGGGTTAACAAGAAACCACGCTGTTGAGGTGTTTCAACCCCTTCTGCGATTACTTTTAAGTTTAAGTTATGTGCCATCGTGATTATTGCTTGTGTAATTTCAGCGCATTCAGAGCTTTCATGTAAGTCTCGTACAAAACTTTGATCGATTTTTATTCGGTCTAATGGGAATTGCTTTAAGTAACTTAATGATGAATAACCTGTACCAAAATCATCTACGGCGATTTTAATACCCATCTGTTTAAGCTCGTATAACGTTTTTGTTGTTTCTTCGAAATCTTGCATAAGCGCAGACTCCGTTAGTTCTAATTCTAATAAATGAGGAGGAAGACCGGTTAACTTAAGGGTTTGAGTGATTCTATGAACGAGGAAGTTGTCGTTAAATTGCAGGGCTGAAAGGTTGACGGCAATTCGGATTTCCTGATTTCTTTCTTGGTTCCACTCACTGACTTGCCGACACGCGGTTTCCATCACCCAATCACCAATTTGCATAATTAAACCGGTTTTTTCAGCAATGGGAATAAAGTCCACGGGAGAGACAAATCCTCGCTCTGGATGTTTCCAACGAAGTAGCGCTTCAAGGCCTATGATAGCGCCGGTAGCGCTTAATACTTGGGGTTGATAATAGACCTCTAATTGACCTTGGCTTAGGGCAAGGTGTAAGTCTCTCGTTATAGATGACTCGTCGAGGATCTCCTGTTTCAACTGTAAGGAGTAGTAGTAGAGGCCCCTTTTCTTATTTGATTTGGCTTTATGCATGGCGGTGTAGGCATTACCTAGTAAGCTCTCAGTATCGAGTCCATCTTGAGGATAAATACTCACACCAATGGATGGTTTAAAGAAAAAATGTTCGCCTTCAAATTCACAAGGTAACTGTAATAATTGTATTAATCGGCGACCGATATGTGCTGTTTCCGTAAAATCTTTCTGTTGAGGAAGCATGACAGCAAATTCAATGCCGCCAAGCCTGGCAATAGGGTAATTGTGCTCAACCGCTTTTTGAATCTGCTTGGCGGCCATGATCAGTACTTTATCACCCGCTTCAAGTCCCAATCTATTATTAACCTCTTTTATCCCGCCTAGTTGAATAACAAGTAGAGAGAGTTTTTGTGTTGGATCGTTCTCCTCTATTGTTAGTGTGAGCTGATCCTTGAACATGGTTATATTGGGAAGATGGGTAAGCGTGTCAAAGTTAAGTTGTTGATAAACGTCTTTGTTTAATTGGCTGATTTTATTTTGGGTTTCGTTGTAGCGCTTCCAGCTAATAAAACAGAAGAACAGAAGTTGCGTGAGTATCGTATCTGTTGGGGCGAACCAGAAACGTATTTCGCTGAATAGGGTGAAACAGATGAACAGTGTTATAGCGATAGATATGGGTAAACAAGTAGGAAAATAACGCCGTGGAAGTATCCTTGCAATTGGCAAGATGAGAAGGGCAAGGGCAATACTCAATAGATTGGATGATAAAGGGCGTAGCTCAATAATAAAGCGATTTTCTAGTAATGACGCAACGACATTAGCATTCAGTTCCACACCTGACATTCGTTGATGATGACCTGAAACAGGCGTACTGACCGCATCTCCCATTCCTGCCGCTGTAGCACCGATCAAAACGATTTTATTTTGCAGTTGTTCTTTTCCAACTCTGCCTTCTAGCACGTCTAAATAAGAGTATTGTTGGAAATGCCCGGGGGGGCCGTAAAAAGGAATTAACAGAGGAGATTGTCTAATCCATCCGTTACCGTGTTCAGGTGTATGTGTAAGTTCAATAGGAAGATTGATGGGTTGTTGGGAAAATAGTTTTTGGACTGCAAAACCAAAAGAGGGCCAATGAGCTTCACCTAAACCCGCTTTCAGATAAATTCGTCGACAGATACCGTCCAGATCTAATTCTGTATCGACATGGGCTAAACCTGCACTATGCAATGCGATTGTAGGGGTTGGTAAAAGTTCTATTAGCTCGGTACTCGTTGACGATTTCTCAGGAGCAACGGCCAGAATGACTTGACCATGCCTAGCGATCGCATCGGAGAAATACTGATCTGCTTCGCTACTTTCAGGCTCTGAAAACAGAATATCAATGCCAATAACATCTGCTTTTGCTTCGGTAAGGCGGTGAAGTAACTCTCCATGTAGTGTTCTAGACCAAGGCCAGCGGCCAAGCTTTTCTATACTGAGTTCATCGATTGCGACAATCACTACTTCACTAGGAGGAGGGGTACTAGAAAGCCCCAGTAAACTATCGTAGATGATTAAATCGATACGTTTTAGCACTGAACTGTTAATGCCGATAAGCACCGTTACTAAAATAGTAATAATGATTAGGGCTTGCTGAAAACGACGTTTTATCATGGTCATTATCGCTTAGCTATAAAAGTAAGACTGTCATTAGGAATGATCCGTAAATATAGATCCAACTCTCATTGGGAGGAGGGCTTAGTTCTTGAGTCACTCCCCATGCACCAGCAAAACCATCATCAGCTAATGTCCTGACACGAATATACCTATAGCCTTCAGGCCGAGGTAAAGTTAGCTCAGGTTTAGTCGAGTTAGTATCGGAGATGATTGAATCAAATTGACGATCACGGGCGATCTGTATCTGGAATGTTTCATTCGCCAAACCTTCAAGCCAAGTCAGTTTCACGTCACTCTCACTTTCTTCTAGCGCAGGTTGTGGAACGGCAGGTATTGGTTTCATTGTTATCATTCGGATAGGGCTATAAGGCCCCTGTTCACCATCTTTGGCTATGCTGGCCACGCGCCAGTAGTAAGTATTTGATGGCGATAGTTCTGAAGCGCGGTAATTGGTTTCGGTTAACGTATTACGATCAATGACGGTTGTTTGGAAGCTCTTAGAGAGAGATATTTCTAAGCGATATTTATCTGCCTCACTTGAACGTGTCCATTCCAGTGTAGGCGGTTCCCCTCTAATAATCGCTTGATCGTTGGGGGCTGCTAGAAAAGGTGGTTGAGGGTGGGCATTGAGCGTAAAAGATTGATGTGTTGGTATGCCTTCAATGCCGAACTTGTCTATGGCTCTTAATTCAAAAAAGTAAGTCGCATCAGCTAGGTCAGGTAAACTGATGGCGGTGCGATCACTGTTGCTATCCCAAACAATGCTGCCGAACTGTTGAGATGTTGAGATAAGCACGCGATAGTTGATCGCTTTTTTTATCGGTTTCCAGCGAACCTGCGATCCTATTACTTCAATTGGCTCAGGGTACGTGAGGATTTCGGGTGCGGGCAATAGTTTTTGTGGTTTAAGCGGCGCTTTGTTTTTTTCTATATGAGTTCCGTAACCCGAGCGAACAAGGCGAGTTGTACGTCCACCTTTTACCGCAACCCCGCCCTCTAATACCTCTATGTGTGAGCTGCTATCTGTTGTTGAATATGAGGTCCTAAAGCGGGTGCCTCGAACGGCGGATATTGCTGCAGGGGTATGAATTTCAAAGCGAGCAGCGTTTCCTTTTTGAGTTTTAGCGTGAGTCTCTATGTCGCCCTGTATTAAGCGTATGCGAGAATCGACCATGCCGGTCTCGCCATACTGGGTCATATGATTGAAATCTACTTTAGCGTTTTGCATAACAACGATCTCACTGTTATCAGCAAAACGTATGAGAACGTTACTTTGTTCTCCTGTTTCTAATTGGTCACCAAGATTGAGTGTATTGTCGATTGCGGCAGGAGTTGAACGGGGTGTACCTTGACGGTAAATATGTGCTGAGCCTGTGATCTTTATTATTGTTGCAGAAGCGGGTTGCGATTTAATCCATGCGATGGGCACTCTTAATTTTGTATTCTCGGGTATACGCTTTGGATCAATAACGTTGTTGATTTTTTGAAGTTGTTTCCAGTACGAGGTTTTATATAAGTGTTTTTGGCTGAATTCTGAAAGCGTATCGCCTTTAATGACGGTATAGACCCACTCTTGCGCATATGTTTGAGGGGAGAATAAGAATAATAAACACGCAAAAAGAGGGGCGCATTTGAAAATATAGAGTTTTGTCTCAGCCATAATCGTATCCCTGAAAAATGCCTTTCATTACTCTAGCCGAATCTAAGCAAGGCTGCTATCTGTTCGAGGAAAGTTGGTGCTTATTCAAAGTCTAGCTTATAACTTAACTAAACGACTGATAATGATATGAAAATTTACAGTTTAGAATAGTTAAAATGGCGCATATACTTATGTTTTATAGGTGGTTATCAAAAGACTGTTCGAATGAGTGAGGTTTTATTATGCTTAGGTTCTTACCTTCTCAGGAATCGTGCTAAATGTCAGAGATATCGGCACCCCTTTCTACGTCAGCGCTAGCAAAAGCGTTGGGGAAAACCACAAAGCAGATGTTTGCTGAACTTGAATCATTGGGCTGGATTGAGCGGTTAAATGATAGTTGGGCGTTGACGAATAAAGGTCAGTTCGAAGGTGGAAAGTATCGAGAAAGCCAAAAATTTGGCCGCTATATTGTTTGGCCGGGTATTGTCGTAGAGCATAAAGTTCTAGCAAGCCCAGACGCAAATTTAATGACCTCTAGTTTATTAGGTAAGCAGCTTTCGCTTTCCAGAAAAGTCATGGATCGATTGTTAAAAGAGATTGGCTGGGTCAAATCGGGTCGTAAAGGGTGGCTTTTAACGCTTGCCGGTGAATCTGCTGGTGGTCATCAAAGGGAAAACCCCGCAACGGGCGTGCCTTATATTCTTTGGTCAGGTTCGGTACTTGATCATTCAGTGTTAAATGATTGGGCTGTGGAGCTGAAAGCGAGTGTTTCTAAAGAGTCGTTTGATTGCTGCGATGGCCATAAAGTAAGTTGTGAGGCGGAACGCAAAATCGATAATTGGCTTTACCTGTCCGGATTATTACATGCATATAAGCGGCGCCTACCTGATACTGAGATCCTATTTTCAGATTTTTACCTGCCTCAATATCATCTATATATCGAATATTGGGGGGAAGGTAATCAAAAAGAGCACCTTTCTTCTAAAATGAAAAAGAAAGATAAGTTGAAGGCGCTTGGTGCCAAGCTTATTGAACTAAATGATGATGATGTTGTTAATCTTGAAGAAGTTTTACCAAGGCTATTACTTCAATTTAACATAGAGACATAACGTTTTTTGATTCACAATGAGTTATTCGTTACTAGAATGTAGGTAGATAGTCGGGATTTTTATTTATTGCTATCTATTACGATGTATTGAAATGTAAGTAGTGGTGTTTCGACCTTTCAAGGACAGCTGCTTTTTTTATTGGTTGTACTGCGGGGTGATGGCGCTTCGTTTTCATTTATTAGGAAGTATCTATCCATTGAAATCTGAGACGTTTAAGGTCCAACACAGAATAGCGATTCGCTTGGCCAAATATACAGTTTTCTTGGCTTTTGTGATTGGTTTTGTCTTAAGTTCTGCCCAAGTCATCGAGGACTTTCAGGAACAAGATAATCAGTTAGATCAAACGATTACTAAAATCTTAGATGCGAGTAAACCTCCTGCGACACGAGCGGTTCATACACTCGATCAAACGTTGGCTCAGGAAGTGGTTTATGGATTGATGCAGTACCCGTTTATCTTTCATGTGCAGATAAAGGATGAACTCGGTGAGGTGTTAGCCGAACAGACCGCTGAAACCAGTACCACAAAGACTAAGTGGCTTACTGAGGCTATCTCTGCGAATCACCGCGAGTATACATTAGATCTACAAGCCCCCGAATACGCTAATATAGAGCCGGGTAAACTGTTGTTGGTGGTTGATCATGACCATGCGTTACAGCCATTTTTTGAAAGATCCCTCGCTGTTTTTATAACGGGTATTGTCCGTAATGTCCTGTTAGCTATTTTTTTAATAGCGATTTTTCATGTTGCGTTGACAAAACCACTGGCGTTGTTAGCAAGACAGTTTGCCGCATTGGATCTAGAGAAAAGTGAAGGGAAGCACCTTAAAGTTTCGGAGCAACACCAGCAAACGGAGCTGGGGCAGTTAAGTGAGGCCGGAAATGAATTCATTTCTACAGTGCAGAAGCTTCTGGCAGAGAATCGCGATAATCATCTGGCCTTAGCGAAAAGTGAGCAGCTACTGAATCAAGTTATCAATCAGGTCCCGCAATTGATTATGGCGGTTGATCATCAGAGCGTGATTCTTTTTTGTAACCACCAAGTCGCTGATTTTTATCGTATTCCCGTAGACACCGTTGCAGGTAAAAAACTTTCAGCTCTACACCTTTTTAAAGACGAAGTCGCAGAGCTTGAGTCTATGCGTCGTAGTGTTGAAATTAATAAGGTATCTGATGAAGTAAGTGAGCTTGCTTGGTCTAGACCTGACGGTGTTCAGCTGCATTTTTCGATTCTTGCCGCCCCATTTGAATACCTTTCGGAACCTGCAACATTGATTGTGGCTACTGATATAACAGATCAAAAAATGGTGCAAGACCATATCAGTCATATGGCAAATCATGACAGTTTAACAGGGTTGCCAAACCGAACATTGTTGAATGATCGTCTATCGCATTCCTTATTGACTTGTAAGCGTAATGGCGAGCATAACGCATTACTGTTTATCGATCTTGATCACTTTAAAACGATTAATGACTCATTAGGTCATGGTGTTGGTGATCTTTTGTTAAAGCGTGTTGCAGAGATTTTAACCAGCCAAGTACGATCTAGTGACACGGTCGCCCGATTAGGGGGGGATGAGTTTGTTATATTGCTGCAATCTTTCCATCAAGATGTAGAAAAGGTCACGAAAGATGTAGAGATTGTGTGTGAAAAACTATTAGGTGTTTTATTGCAGCCGATTGATGTTAAACAACATCAACTTAGAGTAGGAGCGAGTATAGGGGTTGTTATATTTCCTATGTTTGGCAAGAACATAGATGATCTGATGAGGTTCGCTGATACCGCTATGTATCATGCAAAAGAGAATGGCCGAAATGGTTATGCTTTTTATCATCAGGCGATGTCTCTAGCGGTTGAAAAGCAGCAGAATATGGAAAACCAATTACATCGGGCGTTGGATAAAGAGGAGTTTTGTGTCCACTTCCAGCCTTTAGTTGATATAGATGGACGGATTCAAGGCTTTGAGGCGTTATTGCGTTGGCAGCATCCCGATCGAGGTTTAATCCCCCCTGCTGAATTCATACCTAGTTTAGAAGTGAGTGGTATGATTGTTCCTGTGAGTAATTGGTTGGTTCGTTTTTGCAGTGAGCAGATTGTTCAATGGAAAGAACAGTGTTTTTGGCAGGAAGGTTGGTATGTTTCAATCAATATAAGTCCATTACAGTTCTATCAAGCGGATATGATTCCAACGCTAGAGCAAGCCGTGCTTAATTCTGGTGCAGAGTTAAGTGACTTATGCCTCGAGATTACCGAGACGGTTGCGGTGGAAAGTATTGAGTTCGCTGTCAGTCGCTTAAATAGCCTGCGGCAACTAGGCATCATGATCGCTTTAGATGACTTTGGTACCGGCTATTCATCGCTTAGTTATTTGAAAGATTTGCCGATTGATATAGTCAAGATTGATCGTTCATTTATACAAGAGCTAGGTTCTAATAATCAGAGCCAATCTATAGTTGAAGCGGTTGCTTCTATTGCTAAAGCCTATGATTTAAAGGTGATTGCTGAAGGCATTGAAACGCCTGAGCAGTTGGCTTCAGCGTATGAGATTGGTTGTCATGTTTTTCAAGGGTTCTATATTGCTAGGCCGCAATTAGCGGATAAACTAAAACCTCAATATTTATTAGATCAATCTTAGATGGAACTAATGGTTCGTTCTTATGCTCTATAGATTGCGATTGGGTTATAAGATAGAGTGCGGTCTGTGGGCTAGGATAACAATATATGAATCAAACATTTTCGCTGACAAAACGAGGTCGATTAATAGCAGTGTTAAGTATGCTGTTTTTTGTCGTCTATTGTTCAGTGGGGGTGTGTACAAACTTGATAGGAACATCAGAACGTTCCATTGATGTTGTGGATCATAGTCAGCACGTAATGCCGGTTGATATAGCACCAGCGCACTGTGAAACAACACCTGCAAGTTGTGAATGGGGTATTAATCCCATTTCCGACCCTTCGGTTGATTTGCAGCCTTCCTCTTCATTCTTTTTCTTATATATAGCAGCTGTCTCTACACTGTTAATCAGTGTTTTACTGTTATTCACAAATAGCGGCCATTTTCTTTTTGCTTTTGCAAAGCAGCAGTTTTTCCAACGAGGCTACCCAAGGTTACACCTTCAGAACGCTGTATTTCTAAATTAACGCCGTTCTTCTCAACTTTTATCGAGCCCTTTAGGGGCATTTATAACTGTTTTATGAGAGAAAACTATGCGTTTTATCCCTTTATCTTTTCTGTTTTTTTACAGCATTTCGGCGTTTTCACAGGCAAGTGTTAGTCTAGACTCGATAGTGAGTGAGGCTATCCAAGGTGATCATTGGTTAGTGAGTAATGCTTATCAAGAGAAAGCCATTCGCTCTGAAGCTGTCGCTATAGGGCAGTTACCTGACCCTAAGTTACGCCTTGCTATTGCAAACCTTCCGACGGATAGCCTCCGTTTTAACCAAGAAAATATGACTCAGGCTCAACTTGGAATTTCTCAGGCATTCCCAAGAGGAGACACTCTCCAGATTAAGAAAAGGTTGATGGACCTTTCTGCAGATAATAAACCATTGGAGAGAGTCGGTAGGGCGGCATTGGTTAAAAAGAATGTCAGCCTTGATTGGTTAAAACTGCATCAGATTCAGCAGCAAATAAGGTTGCTGGAAAGCAATCGTTATATTTTTACTGAGCTGCTGTCGCTTGCTCGTGCCAACTTTCGTCATGGCAGTGCTAAGCATCTTGAATTACTCGATGCCGAGTTACAAATAACAACATTAAATGATCGAATTGTTCAGCTGCAGCAACAAAATGCGCGTTTACAAAGTGTGCTCTCTGAGTGGTTGCCGATCACAACCGGCTTGGATCAATTGCCACTGGAAACCCCAACTATCGAACCATTACTTACGGGTGCCGATATAGACAATGACGTGATGGTAAATCGTTTTTTATTGATGCATCCGCAGCTACAGGAAATGGATAAAACGATTGAAATGAAAGAACAGAATATTGCGCTTGCTGAAGAGGCCTATGAGCCAGGGTTTAAGCTAGATGCTAATTATGGTTATAGAGATGATTCGGAAACGGGGCGGGAACGTTCTGATCTGTTTAGTGTGGCAGTGACATTTGATCTCCCCATTTTTCCTGCAAAACGCCAAGATGCTAAGCGTAACTCAGCGATCAATCAACGCGAAGCCGCGAAGGAAAAGCGTTTGTTACAAGCGCGTAGTTTAAAAGCAAAGTTAAAAAGTGAATGGGCAAATCTGCTTGGTTTTGAACAACGAATTAAAATTTATAGCCATGGCTATCTCCGGCAATTAAGGGCTAAAAGGTTAGCTGCATTAGATGCTTATTCCTCTTCAGATGGGCGTTTTATTGATGTATCCATTGCTGCGATAAGTGAGCTTGAAAGCAGGTTACAAAGAATAGCATTAGAGCATGAGCGGGCAATGAGCGTTGTACGTATTAATTACTTGCTAGCAGGAAAAGATCCTCAGTTGAGCACTATTACCCCATCTAGGATAGGAGATTAAGGCAATGAATAGATACATCTTAATGGTTATCGCCTTATTGATGGGTTTGTCGGGCGGGTATTATTTTGCTCTAGCGCAAGTGGAAACTAAAGGCGGTGCAGTTGCAGCGGAAGACGACAAGCCTTTGTACTGGGTAGCGCCAATGGATGCGAATTATCAGCGAGATAAACCAGGTCTTTCCCCTATGGGGATGGAGTTGGTGCCGGTATACGCCGCTGATTTAGCGATAGGTGATTCACCTGGAACAGTAAGTATTAACCCCGAAGTGGTTAATAATCTAGGTGTGAGGACTGAACCGGTTTTATTTAGTCCACTGCAATCAGTGTTGCACACGGTAGGTTATGTTTCTTTTGATCAAGAGCGAATGAGTGATGTTCATTCGCGAATTGAAGGTTGGGTTGGATCCGTTTCTGTCCATGAAGAGGGCGAGTATGTTGAAAAAGGGCAATTGCTTTATCGCGTTTATTCCCCTGAATTATTGAATGCACAGGAAGAGTTTTTGATAGCGAATAAAAGTGGTAATCGTTTTTTACGTCAAGCTAGCCAAGATAAATTAAAAGCGCTAGGGGTCTCTCCAGCGTTCATCGAACAGTTAAAGGCGCAGCGTAGCGTTATTGAGTATGTACCCGTTTATGCACTGAATTCCGGTTACATCAGCCAGCTGAATATTCGCCAAGGGATGTTTATTAAACCTGCGATCAAATTGATGAGCTTAGGACCTCTCGATCAGGTATGGGTAACCGCCGAGTTTTTTGAGAGTCAGGCGGATCTGGTCAGTGTGGGGGATCAGGTCGTAATGACATTAGATTATCTACCGGGGCAGCGTTGGGTAGGCCAGGTTGATTATGTTTATCCCGCACTCAATCAAAAAACGCGTACGCTTCAGGTGCGTTTAAAATTTGATAATCCCGACCTACTGCTAAAACCCGATATGTTTGCGCGCCTCGCATTAAGAACCAAGCCGACAACGCCTATGCTTAGTGTTCCTTCCAGTGCTGTGATCATTACCGGAACTCAATCTAGGGTGGTTGTTGCCTTGGGTAAAGGGCAGTTTAAATCAGTAGAGGTGGAGCTCGGCTCACGTTTTGCTGATAGAACCGCTGTTTTATATGGATTATATCCAGAGGACCGCGTTGTTACTTCCGCCCAATTTTTGTTGGATTCAGAATCCAGTATTAGCTCAGATTTCTTAAGAATGACTCCTCCTAGCATGGGAGTGATCGATGAGATTTGGACTGAGGCAGTGATAGAGGAAATTGATCTTGAAAAGCAGCTTGTCGTGCTTAGGCATCAGGCAATACGTGAGTGGCAACAGCCATCGATGGTGATGGAGGTACCAATTTCTGAATCATTAGATCCCTCCTTATTGGTTGAAAAAAGTCCTGTTCAGGTGTTGTTGAAAGGTCGCAACATGGGGGAGCTGCAGCTGGTCGATTTTATTCAGTCTCGTCCCAAAGCACCGGGAAGTATTCCTGGGGGTGAATTATGATTAAGGCTTTAATTTACTGGTCTATTCATAATCGATTTTTTGTTCTGCTTGCGACTTTAATCATTGTGGGTTGGGGGGCTTTTGCGGTTAAAAATACGCCGATTGATGCCATTCCAGATCTTTCTGATGTGCAAGTGATTATTAAAACAAGCTATCCAGGACAAGCCCCCCAAGTTGTAGAAGATCAAGTTTCTTACCCTTT
>Ga0193958_1000176_pt1 | contig 28279 bp, 21 predicted proteins | sample FB_1_MG_FD_140320 | JGI IMG/M metagenome (GOLD analysis project Ga0193958, IMG submission 140320) | Microbial mat bacterial communities from the Broadkill River, Lewes, Delaware, United States - FB_1_MG | ecosystem: Environmental > Aquatic > Freshwater > River > Microbial mats | place: USA... | reverse complement strand
TATAGATATAAAGTAAAATCACAAAAAATAATACAGAAACAAAATGAAACTATAAAGAATGAACAAGAAAGTTTAAAAAAACAAAAGGAACGTTTAGAACTAGTATTGGAAGGTACAGGTTTAGGTCTTTGGGATTGGAATTTAGAAACAAATAGCGTTATTTTTGATGAAAGATGGGCAAATATGTTGGGATATGCTTTTGAGGAAATTACCCCTTCTCTTGAGACTTGGAAATCCAAAGTTCATCCCGATGATATAGAAAAGTGTTTTGATGATATTAAATCTCATATAAATGGTGAAAGCAAGTTTTACAATAATATTCATCGTATTTTACATAAAGATGGAAAATGGCGATATATTTTGGACAGGGGAAAAATTGTTGAGCGTGATAAGGAAGGAAATCCTACGCGTTTTACTGGAACTCATACGGATATTACGTATATCAAAGAAACAGAACTAAAGCTAAAGAAAAAGCAATACACAATTAGTCAATATATACAACTAATTGATAAATATATTATTACCTCCTCAACTGATTTAGAGGGTAATATCACAGATGTATCAGATGCTTATTGTAAAATTAGTGGTTACTCAAAAGAAGAGCTACTGGGGCAAAATCATAGAATTACCAAACATCAAGAATTAGATTCAAAAGTACATCAGGAGATGTGGAAAACAATTACCCAAGATAAAACCTGGCAAGGTGAGATTATGAATCAAGATAAATCTGGTAATACATATTGGGTTGAAGGAACAATTTCTCCTAAATATGATGAAAATGGTAAAAAGATAGGGTATACCTCAATAAGACAAGATATTACTGACAAAAAGCTCATTGAAGAATTATCAATAACTGATGGACTTACAAATATATTTAATAGACGGCATTTTAATGAGGTCTTTCCATCTGTTATAAATTCTGCAAAGAGAGATAACTCTTTGGTATCCTTTATTATAATAGATATAGATTATTTTAAACAGTATAATGATACCTATGGTCATCAAAAAGGTGATGAGGTTCTTATGAGTGTAGCTAAATGTATTAAAGATTTAATCCATAGGGCAGATGATAGTTTTTTTAGATTAGGTGGTGAGGAATTTGGTGTGATTTTCAAAGCTGAATCGAAAGAAAAAGCTAAAGCTTTTGCAGATAAAATAAGAATAGAAATTGAAAAACTTCATATTGAACACTCTGGAAATAGTGTAAGCTCTTATGTAACAATTTCACTTGGACTTGTTTGCAAAAATGCAAATGAAATCAAAAATGATGGTGAAATTTATAAAGATGCTGATGATCAACTTTATAGGGCAAAAGAATCAGGTAGAAATAAAGTTGAATGTTTAATTTAAGGAAAAACCTCATTAAAAGAAACTTCTTTTTAGAGGTAGTGAATTTCCATTTTTAATCTCTTAAGTATAAATTTTTGCTTTTGTTAATTGTGCACTATTATCATTTTGTTTTTTTACATATTCTTCTTGTTCTTTTTTTTGTTCTAGATTTTTACTGTAAAGATCTAAAAAGTTACTCATAGTTTTTTGAAATTCTGGACTAGAGTATTCCCCTGGTAGAGGATTGAGAATTCTGTGAATTCTATTTGTAATTGCTTGGTAATTCATATAAGTGCCATTTTGAATTGCAGAGATTGTACCATCTTCCATTATTTGAAGTTTTGGAGGATTGAGCATAAGTAAAGTGGTAAATCTCTCTTTTTCATCCATCCCATTTAGTGTTTCAACTAGTACTTTCTTTTCATCACTTGGCATGTTTAGAGGTAATAAGCTTGTGGATTTTCCTATTCCATTTGAAATGAGACCATCTTGATTAAAATCATATTTTTCATAATGATGAAGTAATAAATTGTATGCACCTTCATCATCTAATTTAGATACATTAATATCTTCAACAAGTAAAGTATAATGTTGAAGTGTACTTAATTCATCTTCTGATAGTGAGTTTAAAAAGTCTTTTGCCGTTGCAATTTCAATCCCTTTTTCTTTTGCTTCATTGTAAATTTCTTCAAAAGCTTCTTTGTGTGGTTCTCTTACTTCATAAAAACTATCACTCATTTTCAATTCTTTTGTTATAGATACATGTTCTTCATAGTTTCCTTGAATGGTCATTTCAATCTCCTTTTATCTGTTCCAATTAAATTGTACAATAATTTTCTAATTTTACTGTCTTTTTTCTTTATTATATAAAAAATCAGAGGCTACAGTAGATTTTGATATAGGAGACATTGCTACAAAATATGCAGTTCCTGTAGTAGTTTAAATAGATGTAATCTATTAAGCAACAGAAGATAGGAGTATTTTATTTAAATAACTTGTATTTTGCAGTTCGAGTTGTTGATTTGTTATGTTTTCTGATTCTTCTTTATGTTCTTTTTGTTCTGTTTCTTGTTGTTCTGTAGATCCATTGTTTAGAAGTGAAGAAAACTGTTCATTTGTAACTTTTTGAGTTGAATTTTGTTGGCTAGAAAGTGTTTTACCTATGATTATTTCATTAAAATTATTAGTAATATTTTTCAAAATTATTCCTTAACATTTTGTATAACTCAAAGTATATCAGTACAACTTTAATCTAACTTTAAACAATGTGTAATCTAATAAAAGATGAAATTGAGTATTTAGATGTCTAAATAACTGAATTTATGGGAATTATTTAAAGTTTATGAGGAACTTCTTCTTTTAACGAACACTTTTTATATAATTAGGCTATACTGTCTCCAATGAAAGATGATTCTAGTTACATCTTTAGTCTGCTTTATATTGATGACTTTTTGTTAACAGTAAAACTCGCCTAAAAATTAAACTTATTATTAGATTTTCGACCACTATTATAATGATGGTGTATTTAAACAAAAAGGATTCTCAATGGCAGAATTAGTAAATGGAACAGTAAAATGGTTTAACAGTGAAAAAGGTTTTGGATTTATCGAGCAAGAAGCTGGTGGTAAAGACGTATTTGTACATTTTAGACAAATCAATGGTAACGGTTATGATAGAACATCATTAAATGATGGTCAAAAAGTTACTTTCGAAATCGGTGAAGGTGAAAAAGGTCTTCAAGCAGAAAACGTTACAGGTCTGTAATATTTTTTGTGAGCAGTCTTTTCTGCTCGCCCACTGACGGATTTACATCTGTTTGTTACAATATCTAATCTATTCTTTTAACATATAATCTATCGTTTAAATAAATCTACCCTATCGTATAAATAGCGCCATACTAAAGCAATTAAAAATGCAATTACTGCAATACATGTAGAAACATCGTTATTATTTATATCTGTACTAAATCCAATAAATGAATTAAAACTAATCACAATAAGTGTAGATATAAGCATTATTGCAAATAAAGACAACGAAACTATGAGAATATTTTTTACTGTTTTATTTTTCATAACTTATCAAAGTCCACAGTAATCTCATCAATTTGATCATCACTGAGATGTTTTTTTGCATATTCTAGATGTAGTTCACTTTTGACAAAGAACTTTACTAAATCTTTGTCTAAGTCTTCATCTTTTGCTCCTAGTTGTTGGACCTCTTTTGATGCACTGCCTAAAATGGGCATTAGTATATCCCCTTTTCATTTAAGAATCTACTGTATTTTATATCCTCTTCTAAAATATGTTTTAGTAACCACTCTTTTAATATGACAGCAATAAAACTTTTATCAAGTGCACCTTTATGTAGTTCTTCTTTAAATACTAATATTTTTTGTAATAACTCTTTATGGGTGTTTCTATGATTTTCAAAATCATCAAAATTATATCGATGCATTAATGCTTCTTCATCTTCAAAATGTTTTTTTGAAAAGATATAAAGTTCGTCAAGTATTTCATAAATTTCTTCATCATTTATATTATTCATTGTACAAATATGAATTTCATCTAAATATTCAAGTTGTTTTTTATGGTGTTTATCCATCTCATTTATATTAATACGATAAGAGTTATTCCATAAAAAAGTGCTTCTGTCATCGTCATAAACACTAAAGTTAATTAATCTCTTCTGTAATACTCCATAGTCTTCCAATACTTTCCAAAAAGCAACAGGGATATCACGTATTAATGAAGCAGGTATACTGTATAGAGTACATTCTTCTTCAGGAATATATTTAAAAACTGATGGTACGTTTAATATTGGCTGTAATCCACCAAAGTAACCACCAACAGTAACCGTATCTAATATATTATCATTAACTTGAATATTGATAGAACCTTTTATAACAATGTATACTAGCTCTTCATCAAATTTATAATCTATTGGATCAAAATTTTCTATAGCCATGTTTTCAATAAGTTTATTTATTGTTGGATAGGATATATTTTCACTAAAGAGTGTATTATTTAAAAAGTTTTTACCTAGCTCAAATTTATCGTTAAAATCTTTATAAAGATCAAATTTGTCTACGAAATAGTTAAAGTATTTAACTGGTATTTTAAGTGCTTTAACATAGTTTTTTGTCATAAATGTTGCATCTATTCTTTGTCTATTTAGTGCTGGTTTTTCACCTATTATTGCACCAGGTTCTAAAAGAACCGCTTCATCATATCTTTGACTACTTTTTTCAACTAGCCCGTTAAGGATTAAGTAGAGGTCTTCAATATCTTGGTTTGCTTTGTATAAAAGTTCTTTTGGATTAAAGTGGATTATTTCAAAATTTAAAAAAGCTTCAAAATTCTTTCTTGATAGTGAAGGAAAGTTTGATTGCAAGTATTTACTTATCGTTTTATAATCATAGTTTCTCTTTGATGGAATAAGTATATCCTGTATTCCAAATAAAGAACTTGTACCGACTCTTAATTGATCCTTTGATAACTCTTGATCATTATGGCCTAAAATTATTTTACTACTTTTATCTTCAAAAAAGTCTTGATAGTTACCATGAATCATCCCTCCACCAATATCAATTTTTTTGATATCAACAGTTTGTGTATATTCTAAAATGGTTTTATCATAAAACTCTTGTGTGACACCATATGTATCTTTATTTTCAACAATCATCCCTTTTAAAACTTTAGAATCTACAATATCTGCAAAATGTCCGTAGGAATAATATTTATTCTCAAAATAGGTTCTAAATATGTAAATTGTTGTTTCTACAGAATGTGGAGAGATGATTGGCTTTACTTCAAGGTCATCGATATTATTCCATGTTTGAATATCTAAGTCCCTTATATCTAAGAGATTTCGAAACTCAGACTCATCTAAAATTAGCAACGCTGAGAGTTTTTTAATCAGTGATGTAGTGACAATTTTTGCACCGAAAATTTTTATCTTTTTATCACTTCTAATGAGTGTTGTAATCCCTGCTATATGGTCATCATGACAATGGGTTAAAAATACACCTTCTATTTCATTTATTGAGATACTTAGAGAATCGAGTATATAATTTATATTTGGAACAACATCAACTAAATAGTATTTACCTTGAAAAGAGATAATTGAATTCAAGCTTGGTCTACTTGTATCCCATCCATCACCTTGTCCAGATTGAATAACAGAAAAGTATTCTTTTTTAGCTCTATATTGAGGAAGAGTGTAAGGTGAAATATAGTTTTGTTTAGGTGCAAGATTAAGGTCTACAGTAACGTAATCATTCTTATAACTAATTTCAAAGACATTAATAGCAACTCTTTTAATAAATACTCCGTCCCTTATTTCAACTTTAGTAGAATCTACTAAACAGCTATCTAAAAGATTTGATGCAGCATGTAATTTTCCAAAAGCAAATTTCAACTTCATATTATATAATTCTTTAGCAAGTTTTGAATCTATACCACAAGACTCAATCTCTTCTTGAGAGACCAAACCATAATTTCCTCTATAGATATATTGCATTTGAGAATTTACTTGATTGTCATGACCAATCAACATTGGTTTTAGACCTGTATTATTTGGGTGATTAGGTAAAATAAGACCTTGTTTATAGAGCATTTGAAGAACTGAAAATTCAGATATATTTGAAAACTCTCCATTTTGAATCATTATATCTGAAAGTAAAATGGCATTTGGACCAGTTTCAAATTCTACATTATCTTTGAAAGTTTTTGATATGAATCCTTTATTTATAAAATGTTTTACACTTTCTGCTGGTGAACCACATTGTATATAAAGGTTTACTTCTGGTATCTCAATATAATAAACACCCTCAATTACTTTTGTCTTTTGTATCATTTCATATCACCTAATATTAAAATTAAATAGATTGTATCATAAGATTGAATAGTATTTCCTATTGTGATATAATTAATGATATTATATTAATTTTTGAAGAAAAGGTTTGTTATGTCATTTGACTTTACTAAAATTACAGAATGTGATACTTCTTTATTAACACTGCTAACTGATAAGTTACCAGATATGCTTTGGATAAAAGACTTAGAAGGAAAGTATTTGTACGTAAATAAGGCTATTTGTGATGGATTACTAATGGCAAAAGATATAAATGAACCTATAGGAAAAGATGATGTTTTCTTTGCACTTAGGGAAAGAGAAGCACATAAAGATAATCCAAATTGGCATACTTTTGGTGAATTATGCTTTAATAGTGATATAGAAGTAATTAAAAATAATACAGCTATGAAGTTTGAAGAGTATGGAAATGTAAAGGGAAAACTATTATATCTTGAGGTAAATAAAACACCGTTTTATGATAATGATGGGAATATTATAGGAACCTTAGGTTCAGGTAGAGATATCACAGAATTAAAAATGACACAAATAAAACTTGAAAAACAATACGAAACTATAAAAAATCAAGCAACTCATGTTTCTATGGGTGAGATGATAGGAAATATTGCTCATCAGTGGAGACAACCATTATCTGTAATCTCAACCGCATCAACAGGCATGAAAGCCGAAAAAGAATATGGACTTTTAACTGACGATAGCTTTCATAAATCGTGTGATGCAATAAATAACAATGCTCAGTATTTATCTAAAACAATTGATGATTTTAGAAACTTTATCAAAGGTGATAGAGTCAAAAAGCTTTTTAGTTTAAAAGATGATATAGATAGTTTTTTGAATTTAGTTGAGGGTACTATAAAAAGTAAAAATATTACAATCATATTAGATTTACAAAATGATATAAAAATTGATGGATATGAAAATGAACTTATCCAATGTTTGATTAATATATTTAACAATGCTAAAGATGCATTAGAAGAAAATAAGATAACTAATAAATATATTTTTATTACTACTGTAGTTGAAAATAATAATGCTCTTATTAAAATAAAAGATAATGCAAAAGGGGTACCTTCTTTACTTTTATCAAAAATATTTGAACCATACTTTACAACAAAACATCAGTCTCAAGGTACAGGTCTAGGATTACATATGACTTATAATCTTATTAAAGAAGGGATGAAAGGTGATATCGGGGTTAAAAATGTATCTTATATTTATGATGATAAAGAATACACTGGCGCAGAGTTTGTTTTATCTTTACCTTTATCATAAAATCATCTCTGATTAAAGTTACTTTTTAAAAAATAATGACATGTAGATTCCTATGGCTATAAAAAACGCTCCAATAAGATGATAAAACATAAGTCTTTCATCTAAAAATATATAAGCAAGTATAGTTCCAAATAAAGGCATAAGATGTACAAATTGTCCTGTTTTATTTGCCCCAATATGATCTATTCCATAATGCCAGAAATAATAAGATAAACATGACGCAAAAATAGATATGTATAGAAATGCTAAATAGTTTGATTTTAATACCTCAATTTCTTTTTCTAAACTATACCCTTGATATAAATAAATAGGTAGTAAAATTAGAAAACCAAGGAGTACAAGAGTTGTAAAGAGTTCAAAATTATTTAGCTCTTTGGGTTTAAATTTTATAATAACAGAATAAAATGCCCAACTTAAAGATGATAGAACAATCCAAAGGTCACCTTGATTAAAGTCTAGTGTTACAATATTTGTAAGTTCACCCTTTAAAATAAGAAAAACTACACCTGCGGTTGATAATAATATTCCAAAAAACTGATGTAAAACAAGTTTTTGTTTGAGTATAAAAAAAGATAATAGCAGTATCAATATAGGCACAGTTGAATTAATCATTAATGCATTTGTTGAGGTGGTGGTAGTTAGTGCTATATATAAAAATGTATTATATGCGGTTATCCCTAATGCAGAGAGAATCAACAATATAGGAAAATGTTTTTTTATTGTATTAAATATATTTTTAAATCGTAAAATAAGAATAGGGGATACAATAAATAAAACAAATAACCATCTGAAAAAAGCCATCTCAAATGGAGTTATATCATCCTTTATAAATCTTCCTAATACAAAGTTTCCTGCCCAAAAAAGGACACAAAGTATGAGGAAAATATATGCTTTCATTATGTTTTTTATTTATACTAGTATATTTTTTTATTTAATTTTTCAGCGAGTTGATGTACTGCCATAGCATAATATGCACTGTGATTATATCTTGTAATTACATAAAAATTTTTTGCTGCATACCATAATTCATCATAAGATTTTTTACTTAATTTGATGAGCCTTACTTTGTCAAAATAGTCCCATTTCCCATGTTTTGGTTTAATCCCATCTAACTCTTTTCTATGATATTTGGTATTGTATCCTGTCTTATACTTTTCAAATCTTTTCCCTTCATAAGAAACCCGTGTAGCTACCTCTTCCCCTTTTCTCCAACCATTTTCTTTTAAATAGTTTGCAATACTAGCAATGGTGTCATGGGGATGTTGCAAACTTACTTTCCCATCTTTATTAAAATCAATACCATACGCTTCATAACTACTTGGCATAAATTGACCAAGTCCAATAGCACCTGCATATGAACCTTTTATTTTTTTAGGATTAAATTTTTGTTTGTATGAAAGACGGATAAACTTTGCAAGTTCTTTTGTAAAAAAATCGCTTCTTCTATTCTCCTCAAATGCTAATGTTGAAAGTGTATCAAATACAGGGTATTTACCTACATTTCCACCGTATACACTTTCTATTCCAATAATCGCTGCAATATATTCTGCAGGTATACCATATTCTTTTTCTACTTGTTTAAAAATCTTTCTGTATTTATTCAGGAAAAATTTTCCTTGTTTGATTCTTTTGTCTGTAACTTTATATTTTATATAACGATCCCATGCACCATGTATAGGATATTTTATTTTTTCAAGTGCAGTTTTTTTTCTTTTGGTATTTGAGAATATTTTTAAGGGTACTTTTTGTACTGAAACATTAGAAAATAACTTTTTCAAATAAGATCTTTTATAGTTATGTTCTTTTTCCATCATTTTGATAAATGCAATTGTTTTTTTGTTTTGATTATAGTCTTTTGCCTCTACAATAAAAATAAAAATGAATAATAAAATGACTGTTTTCAATTTGTAAAACCTATATAATAATTTTTAAAATTCATTATAACAAAGATATCTATAGAGAGAGATAATGTATCCTTATTTGTAAGATTCAAAGTTACATTTTAGTTACAGTTATCGATTTGATAATGACAATAAAATGAAACTGTTAATTTGAATTATAGTATACTAAAAAGATTAGATTTTTTAAAAGGCTAAATATGAAATTTAAACTAATGATCATTGCAATATTAGTTATAGCTTCTTTTTTCTTTTTTACAACTACAGATGAACAAACTGCAGTGTCTAAAGATAAAAAAGAGACTATAAAACTAACAATGGCTCATAATCTACCAATAGATAGTGCTTTGCATGAAGCATCAATTTTATTTGCAAAAAATGTAAAAGAAAAAACTAACAATAGAGTTGAGATTCAATTATATCCAGAACAGAAATTGGGTAATGATTATAAAATGATTGAGCTTGCAAGAAAAGGTGAAATCGATATTTTATTAACTCCAACTGCAAAGATGAGTATATCTGTTCCTGCTATGCAGTATGCAGATTTACCTTTTTTGTTTCCATCTAGAGAAGATGCTTACGAATTACTTGATGGAGATGTTGGTAAACTTATTTTAAGAGACCTTAATAGTATTGACCTTATTGGAGTTACCTTTTGGGAAAATGGATTTAAACATTTTACTGGGAATATCCCTTTTTTAAAGCCAAATGATTTTAAAAACAAAAAGATACGGGTGATGAAAAGCCGAATTATAATGGAACAATTTAAAGCTTTAGGTGCAAAACCAGTAGCTATTGATTTTCATGCTACCAAACAAGCATTAGCAGATAAGGTTGTTGATGGTCAAGAAAATCCATTAGTAGCTATTGTAAATATGGATTTTCATAAAGTACAGTCTCATTTAACAATGAGTGAGCATGCATATCTGCCATATATATTCTCAATTAGTAAAAAAAGCTTATTAAAATTGCCAATTGATATTCAAGACATTTTAACTTCTACTGCTTTGAATATTACTCCATGGGAGAGAGCTGAAACAATAAAAAGAGAAAAAGTATTCCTTGATATTATAAAAAATGAGAATGTTGAAATCTCAACTTTGACACAAGAGGAAAAAATTCAATTTAATAATGCGACACAACATATTTCAAAAATGTACGAAGATAGTATTGGACCTCATATTATTTCAAAAACGCAAGAGTATTTTTACAATAAGAATAAGAAAGACGATATTATTGTTATTGGAATAGATGCTGATTTATCTATGAGTGAAAAACATTCAGGACTTGCGATAAAAAGAGGTGTAGAGTTAGCAGTTGATGAGATCAACAATGATGGTGGATTATTAGGTAAAAAAGTAGTTATTGTTGCAAAGGATCATCAACTTGTATCAACACAAGGGATAAAAAATATTAAAGAATTTGCGGATGACCCAAATGTAAAAGCAATTATTGGGGGAAAACACAGTGCAATTATTGGTAGTGAATTAGAGTATATTCAAAAAGAACAATTACCATTTATCTCACCATGGGCTTCTGCTATGAAAATTATTGATAATGGATTTAAGGATAATTATCTTTTTAGGGTATCTTCTAATAATGAAGATATTATGACTGCTTTATTAGATGAGAGTTTAAGAAAAAATAAAAAACCTCTCGTTATTGTTGAAAATTCAATTTGGGGAAGAGGTGCATTAGAAACGATTAATAAATTAGCATTACAAAAAAAATATGATTCTCTAGATTCAATTATTATTAATCATGGAGAAACAAATTTACAGAAGGTAATCAAGACTTTAAAAGATAAGAAATCAGATTCAATTATTTTAGTTTTAAATGCAAAAGAGGCTTCAAAAGTAGTTGAAACGCTTTCAAATGAAAGTAAATATCTACCTATTATTTCACATTGGGGTATAGTAGGAGATGACTTTTTTTTAAAACATAAAGACTATGTAGAAAAAATCGATTTACGGTTTATACAAACATTCAGTTTTCAATCAAAAGATATAAAAATTAAAGAATTAGCGAATCGTTATTTAAAGAAATATGGGAAAAATACGATTCAAGAGATTATTGCACCTATAGGAGTTGCCCAATCTTATGATGCTATGCATATGATCGCATTGGCGATTAGGCAAGGTAATTCTTTTGATAGAAAACTAATAAAGCAGAACTTGGAGAAAATCCCCTTATATAAAGGGATAGTAAAAACTTACAAAAAGCCTTTTAGTAAAAATGACCATGAAGCCTTTAATAAAAATGATCTATTTTTTGCAAAATATAATCATCTTGGCCTTATAGTACCAATTAAGGAATGACCATGGATCAAAAACTAGGTAAACGAAGTATTAGAAATAAAATAGTTTTACAGTTTTCCTTATTGGTAACTGTTATTATATTATTGATTATTGTATCTATTAGTTTTCTATTTTTGAAAAATATAGAAGAACAGGCATATAACACTTTAGAATTAAAAGCGATTGCTGTTCAAAATAAAATAGAATCACGAATAAATTATTTGATTGAAAATACAGAATTACTTTCTAAAAACGAACTTATGGTTAATGCATTAATTGATGATGAAGGGAAGAAAAATTATTTAACACCACTAACAAACAATTTTATGGAAGGTAAAAATGTTGAATCTTTAAATGTCGTTGATTTTGATGGTAAAATTATTTTTCGTTCAAGTGATAATGTCCCTAAATATAATGATTCTAAATACTTACGAAAATCTTTGGCAATTGGAGAATTAAGTTACTATTTAAATCAAAAAACAAATCGTTTGATAGTGATCTCTCCTATAAAATATTATAATACAACTCAGGGAGCATTAATAGCAACATTTAATCTGAATAAAAATTTTGATTCATTTTTGTTACAACATAAACAAGAATACATAAAAATATTATACAAAAGTACTCTAGTATATACTAATAACTTTTTCTCTGAAATAAAATATTTCTCTTACCTATTAACTCCAGAATCCTCAAGTTTATTTTATAAATTTGGTGTAGAATTAGAAATAGGTATTTTTGAATCAGTTTATTTATCACCTATTAAAGATGCTGTTGTAAAAGTTTCTTTATTTGGTCTTGGTCTATTAATTGTAGGAGTCTTTTTTTCATATTTGTTAGCTTTATCTATTACAAATCCAATAATAAAATTATTTAAGCGAATTAGTGAGGATAAATATAATTCTCATTATGAAGAGTTAGGGACTAATGACGAACTAGAAATTCTCTCAAAAGCTTTTTATGATAAAACAAGTCAGTTGTCTGAATCAGAAAAGCTTGTACAGTCAGTTATCAATGGCATAGAAGATCTTATATTTTTTAAAGATGAAAACTTTAAATATATAGGCTGTAATGATGCTTTTGTAAATTTTATCGGAAAATCAAGAGATGAAATTATTGGAAGTAGTGACTTTGATTTATTTCCTAAAAAAATGGCTACCTCTTTTCGTCATATCGATATAAACTTGATTGAAGAAAACGGTGTAAAGGTTAGAAATGAATGGATATCATTAAGGGAGAAACAGCTTTATTTCCAAACTGTAAAATCAATTTTTAAATATGATATGCAAAGTGTAGGTATTTTAGGTATTAGTAGAGATATTACTGAACTACAAAAATTACAAGAGGAAGAGATACGAAAACAGAAACTATTATCTCAACAATCAAAAATGGCTTCGATGGGTGAGATGATTGGAAATATTGCACATCAATGGAGGCAACCATTATCTGTTATTTCAACAGCATCAACAGGTATGAGTTATAAAAAAGAACTTGGAATGGACTTGGCAGATGATGAAATTTTAAAACTTTGTGCAATGATTAATGAAAATACACAATATCTTTCACGTACTATAGATGATTTCACAAATTTTATTAAAGGTGATACCCAAAAAGAATTATTTAATTTGACAAAAAATATTAAAAGTTTTTTAATATTAACAGAGGGTACAATAAAATCTAATGATATAAATATATGCTTAGACTTAGATGATACAATTGAAATTAATGGATATCAAAATGAATTGTCTCAGTGTATAATTAATATTTTCAATAACGCAAAAGATGCATTAAATGAGCAGAAAGAAAAAGATAAATATTTTTTTATTAGTACTTATAAAGTTGATGATAGAATATTTATAAAATTACATGATAATGCAGGGGGAATTAAAAAAGAGATAATAACAAAAATTTTTGATCCTTATTTTACAACAAAACATGCAGGTCAAGGAACAGGAATAGGACTACACATGACATACAATTTAATTGTTGATGGTATGGATGGATCGATAGAGGTTCAAAATGTTAGTTATGAACATAACAATAAAAAGTGTAAAGGTGCAGAGTTTATTTTAATATTTCCAGTAAATTAGTTGGAAATATTAAAAGCTAAAATCTTTAAGGTTACCTATTTCTGGATGTTTTCCAGCTTTTTCTCTTATGAGCATAGTAAGCCTATCATTTGTATAAGCTACATCAAAAATCTCTAAGGACTTGATTAGATCACCAAGCTTATTAAATCCATGGTTAATAGGAGAGAATGAAGAATTTTGTTTGATATATAGTCCTATATCTTTTACATCACTCCAGTCATTATCTTCACTTGTTTGTTGTACCGCATTAAGAATAAACTTTTTTAGCTTATTATCTTTTTTAATATCATAATTTTTCCCTCTATATGCAGTAGTTGAATTATAATCGTCATGAGAAACACTTTCTGTTTCATCCACTCTTGAGACTTTTAATTTTGAAGATAAATTTTCAACATAGATAAATTGAGAGCAGGCATTTGTGAAAGCACTAGGTGTTTTTTCCTCTCCATATCCATATACAGTAAGACCATTTGCTAAAATTCTAGTTACAATAGGTGTAAAATCACTATCGCTTGTTACTAAAGCTACACCCGTTAATTCTTTTGTATAGAGTAAATCCATAATATCTATAATCATTGCTATATCAGTTGCGTTTTTTCCTTGTGTATAAGAAAATTGTTGAATTGGCTGGATATTGTACTCTTGGAGTAATCTTTCCCATCCAATAAGTTTTTTATCTTTCCAATTTCCATATGCCCGTCTAATATTAACTGTACCATACTTTGAGATATCATTAAATATATCCTCTGCATATTTATAACTTACATTATCGCAATCAATTAAAATTGATATATTTTGTTGTTTATTTTTCATAGAGTCATTTGTCTTTCATTTTATATGTGATTTAAAGTGTAAAAAGTTTTTTCAATATTTCATTATCATGTTTTTTTGCAATTTTTAGTTCTACTATAACTTTTCCTAATGCAATACGTGTTTCTTTATCTACAAGATCTGGAGAGTTTTTTCGTATGTCTTGAATATGTTTTTTAGTTTTTTCTATAATTTTTTCTTTGTCATCCATAGGTTACCTCGTATTTAAGTGGATTGTAACATAAGGATTTATCAATGTCAATGATAATTAACTGTAAAAAAATAACTAATAATATTACACTTTATAGTAGATATATAAAGTTATCTTAATAAATTCATTAGTTGTAAAATGATAAAATAATATAAGTATCAATTAGGTATTGAATATAATAAATATGTTGATTAAAAGGTAGTAGCATAAATGTTTAAAAAGTTTTTTAAAAAAGAGTTTACAAACGATAATTTTCTTCAAGAATTATTACACGAAACACCAAAAGAAGATTGGTTAGAAGAAGCCTTAGCAAGTGGTGCTATTGATATAAATAAAAAAGATGAAAAAAATAATACTTTTTTAATGTTAACCCTTAAAAGAGCGAGTTATAAATCAGCCTTATGGCTTATTAGTAATGGTGCAGATCCTACAATTCTTGATAATGATAAAAAATCTGCTATTGATATTGCAATACAAAAAAATAAAATTGCAGTTGTTGAACAATTATTAAACCTTAAAAAATTAGACATTGACCAGAAAGATGAATATGGTAGAAGTTTGCTTCAAAATATCATAGTATCTGGTAACCATGCTATGGCAAAAACTCTCATAAAATGTGGTGCAAATATAAATACCCTAGATAACAAAGGGAAACATATTTTATATGATGCTTTATCGTATGGAGATCCAGTCTTTGTGAGACATTTATTGACTTATGATGGGATTGAACTAAATGACATAGATAAAGACGGCAATACTTTAATGCAACATCCTCAAATAGAACAAGATGATACCTTGGCAAAAGATTTACTAATAGCAGGTGCTGATCCAACTATTTTAAATTCAAAAGGGGAATCATATCTTTATAAAACAGCATTAAGAGGTAGTGCTGCGGATGATATTATAGATATCGCTTTATCTCATGGTGCAAATGTAAATGCATTGACAACTACAAAAAATACAATTATGATGGAGATTGTATTAAGGGCTTCGGAAGTTCCAGAAAAAAATAAGAAATATAGAAAAGATTTGTTACATACTGCAAGTAAAATGCATGAGCACGGTGGTGATATTAATGCACTAGATGCAAAAGGGGAATCTGGATTATTTAATGCCGTTAAAATCCGAGATATAAAGCTTATTCAGTTTTTACTTCATGCTGGAATCAATACTAACATTCAAAATCCGCAAGGTGAAACAGTTTTAGAGCTTTTAGTTTATACTGGAATGGAACACTCTGAGATTATTAAACTACTTCTTTCTCATGGGATAGATCCTAAATTAAAGAATAAAAAAGGTCAAACTATTTTCGGTGTGTTAAATAATCTTATTTTACATAAAGAGGGTAATTTACCATTAGAAGATGAAACTTTATTACCTTTATTTGATCAAGATGCGTTATACATAAATGTTGTTCAATTATTACTTGAAAATGAAAAAGTACCAAAAGATAAAAAGTTTATTCTAGAAATACTAGATTCAGTAGGGGATCCTTTATTTTTTAAGCCCTTAATGAATGATAATTTTGCATTATTTAGTTTATATACAAAGTATGAGGTTAACATCCACCAATTAAATAAACAACACTATAATATTTTCTTTGCATATGTTTTAAGAATTTTTGAAAATAATAAGGACTCTTCACTTATTTGTAAAAACTTTCAAAATAATATTAGTAGTTTAATAAGTAGAAAAATTGATAAAGACTTTAAAGATTCACTAGGATGGTCAATTTTACATAAAGTAGTAGCAACTGAATGTAATATCAAATTATTTAAAATATTAACAGATGTTGTTAGATTTGATTATAAAAATTCTGATAATTTAGGACGAACAGTAATTCATAATGCTGTTTGGAGAGATAACATTGATGTAATCAAAATAGTTAATAAATTATCTCCTGGAATTATAAATGTAGAAGATATCTATAATATTACACCAATTTATTATGCTGCATTACTTGGCAATAAAGTTTTAGTAAGCCAATTTTTTGATTTAGGGGCTTCAATAACTACAAGTGGAAATATAGATCCAAAAGCAATTAAAAAATTTAAACCAATGCTTAAAAACCTTGTCTCATTAAAAGAAGAATTAGATGATCTTGCATTAGAGAAGAGAATGGATTCTCTTATAGAGCAAATTGAAACTAAATTTGGTGTTAGATAAAAGGTTCTAAGAAACATAACTTTTATTTAAAGTAAAACTTTAACTACTATAAGGATAAAATTAGAAATGAACAAATTATTCTTTTTAATTATAACAATTTTATCCTTTTCTACATTTTCTTTCGCAAGTTTGTCTGAATTAAAACTTACTCCAGAAGAAAAAGATTGGATTTTGAAACATCCAACGATAACAATGGCAGAAGACGTTCATTTTCAGCCCCTGATGTTACAATCTTCCAATGGAACATTTCGTGGTATTATCCCTGACTTATACGATATCATTGGACAAAAGCTAGGGATTAATTTTATTTATAAAACTCATAAGTGGAATGATATCCTTCAAAAAGTGCAAGAAAAAAAAATCGATGTAGTAGCATCAATGAATCGTAACACAGCTATTGAGAAAGGATTAATTCCCATTGAGTCACCTTTTGATCATCACGTAATCGTTTTTGCAAAAAAAAATAGAGATATAAATATCTCTAAAGATGACGATATCAAGGGATTACGAATAGCATATTTTGGTGATATAGTATTTTTAGATAAATATTTAACAAAAATGAAAAATGAAGTTTTTCTTATAAAAACGAAAAGTCCTTTATCTGCATTTAAAGAAGTATTAGATGGTAATGCAGATGTGATGATTGGTTTAAATCTTGACAGCTACGTTTTAATCAAAAATCTAATAGCAGAGATAAAACCAATTTATAGTTTTAGAGATTTACATGTAGAAACGGTATTGGGTATACGCTCTGATTATGAAATATTAGGAAGAATATTAGAAAAGGCAATTAGTTCTTTAAGTATTGTTGAAAAAGAAAAGATAATGTCAAAATGGACTTGGGTTCCTGAAAGTGAGGCCCCTTTAGTAAAAAAGAAAAATCGAAAATCTTTTATAGACCTAACTGCTAAAGAGAGAAAATGGTTAGAAAATAATTCTCAAATCACATTAGGTACTGATAAAAATTGGGCACCATATGTAATACCTGATGAAAACGGAATTTTAACAGGATATGATGCTGATATTCTAAATATTATAAATCAAAATACAGGTGCAAATTTTCAGTTAACAGTGGGACGTTGGAAAGAGATATTAGAAAAAGCAAAATCAAAAAATATTGATGGATTAAGTACCAGTGCCTCACATAAAAAAAGAGAAAAGTATTTTAACTTTTCTTACCCGTATGTTTCTACACAAAGATTGCTGGTTACTTCAAATAATAACTCTGAAATTGAATCTATAAATGATTTATCAGGTAAAAGAATTGGTTATCAAGAAAAAAATTTATTTGATAAAAAATTAGTATCAAGATTTACAAAATCTACTTTAGTACCGTTAAATTCATTAGAAGATATACTCGATGCGTTAATTATTGGAAAAATCGACGCAACCATAGGCAGTCATGCGATTATTTACTTATCAAATAAAAAGAACTTACCTTATTTAAAAATTGTTCAAAAAATACCTAATAGTACACTCGAACTAGTATTTTCTATAAGAAATGATTATCCAGAAGCTTTATCAATATTAAATAAAGGATTAAATAGCATAAGTGAATCAGAAATAAATAGGTTAAAAAGTAAATGGTTTTTTAATACTACAGAAAATTTAAACATAGACAATAAACTAAAGTTAACCAATGAAGAACAACAATATTTAAGTGATAAAAAATATATTACTATATCAAATCTTCAGAATCTGCCTCCTTTTAATTTTAATATTGATGGTATGCCATTAGGATACACAATTGAATATATGGAGCTTATGAAAGAGAAATTAGATATTGAGATTAAATATGTGAGTAACCTAGGCTGGAGTAAGTATGTAGATATGTTGAGCAATGGAACATTAGATGTCATTCCTCATATTGCAGTTACAGATGAGAGAAAGAAATATATTGATTATACCTCTTTTAATCATATAACATACACAACAGGTTTGGCTGTTCATAAAAATGAAGATATACGTTCTTTAAAAGATTTAAAGGGAAGAGTAGTTGCTGTTACAAAGAAATCTTTTTTACATACATACTTAAAGAAGAATTTTCCAGATATTAAACTTTTATTAACAAAAAGTACTGCAGATGGTATCTCAATGGTCGGACAAGATAAAGCATCTGCAGTAATAGGAAGTTTACCTTCTTTAAATTATTATATTCAAGATGAGTGGAGAAATAATTTAAAATCTATAAATATAAGTGATTTAGGAATTTCAAAAAAAACTGAGCTACCAATGGGTGTAACAAAGGGAAATAAACTCTTAAAGTCAATATTAGAGAAAGCACATTATTCTATTTCTTATCATAAAATAAATGAGTTAAAACAAAAATGGATGTTTGGTAATGTAAAAAAAGAGATGAAAAATCTTCTCACAAGTGAAGAAAAACAATATCTTCAGAATAAAGAGATAATTAAAATGTGTGTATTACCGGACTGGTTACCTTTTGAGCAAATAGATAAAAATGGCCATCATAAAGGTATAGGTGCTGATCTTATGAATATTGTTTCAAAATATATCAATACTCCCATTAAACTAGTTCCAACAATACAGTGGTCAGAATCATTACAAAATATAAAAGATAGAAAATGTGATATTTTACCAGTTGCAATGGATATCCCTAGTAGAAGAGGATCGATGAATTTTACAAAACCATATACAAAAGAACCCTTTGTAATTGCAACGAAAGCTGATAAATTATTTGTAAAAGATGCTCAATCCCTAAATGAAAAGAAAATAGGAATTGTTAAGAGTTATGCCTTTATTGAGGTATTAAAACAAAAAAATCCTTTAATTGAAATAGTAGATGTTAAGAATACAAAAGAGGGATTAGAAAAAGTTCGTAATGGTGAATTGTTTGGTTATATTGATACTATGCCAACAATTGGATATGGAATACAAAAGTACTCAATGGTAGATTTGAAAATTGCTGGAAAATTAGAATTTACAATTGATTTGAGTGTTGCATCAAGAAATGATGAACCGATTTTAAATAGTATTATGCAAAAAGCACTTAATTCTATCAGTGAAGAGCAAAAAAGAACAATAGTAGGAAAGTGGATATCCATAAAAGTTGAACAAGGAGTAGATTATAGTTTACTCTGGAAAGTTATAGGAGTTGCAATATCTATATTTATATTGAGTATTTTATGGAATAGAAATCTGCGTAATACAAATAAAAAAATTGAAAAGTCAAAACATGAAGCAGAAAAAGAAAAAGAGATTGCTCAAAAAGCATTAAAAGATTTAAAAAATACTCAAAGCCAATTAATTCAATCTGAAAAATTAGCTGCATTAGGGCAATTAATTGCAGGAGTTGCACATGAGATTAATACTCCAATTGGTGCGATTAAAAGTAGTGGAAATAATATAGATGCATCACTATCAAAATCATTAGTTAATCTACCTAAAATATATAAATTATTATCACCAGAGGATGAGCAATTATTTATAGAGTTTATTTCATACACTCAAAAGGAGAAAGTATTACTTAATTCTAAGGAAGAAAGAACAATTGTTAGAGAAATTAGCGATGAGTTATCAAAGCTAGGTATTGAAAATTCACGAAATATTGCAAGTAAAATTATGCAGATAAATGTTTATAAAGAGTGGAAAAAATTTCTTCCATTGTTAAAACATCCTGATTCAAAATTTATAATGGATACAGCATATAGTATTGCCGTAATCAAAAATGGTACAAGAAATATAAACTTATCAGTGGAGAGAGTAAGTAAAATTATTTATGCTTTAAAATCATTTTCGAGATTTGATAAGGCAGAAAATAAAGTTTCATCAAGTATCCAAGAAGGGATAGAAACAGTTCTTACTATTTATCACAATCAGATAAAATATGGAGTGGAATTACACACTAAATATGCAGATATACCAAAGTTACAATGTCTTCCTGATGAATTAAATCAAGTATGGACTAATGTAATACACAATGCATTACAATCGATGGAAAATAAAGGTGATTTATATATTAGCATTGATAAGGTAGATGACAATTGCGTAGTTGTTTTTCAAGATACTGGTTGTGGAATTTCTGATGATATAAGAGAAAAAATATTTGAACCTTTTTTTACGACAAAAGAAGTAGGAGAGGGTAGTGGTTTAGGTCTTGACATCTCCTCTAAAATTATTCAAAAACATAATGGACGTATAGAAGTAAAAAGTAAAGTTGGAATAGGTACAGAATTTAAAATCATTTTACCTTATAATGAAAAGTAAATAAAAATAATTATTATTTACTGAATAAATGTTCATGAATTATCACAAAAAATAAAGAATTTTTTTAAATAAAACTTTGTTATAATGCGACAAAGAAAGGTGTTATTATGAATCATAGTTATGATGTAAAAAAGTTAATTAAATATATAAAAGCATTACCTATTGCAATTGCTTTGCTTTTTTCGTTTATAACAACATATCTAGTACTACATAATAATATTGAGAAGCATAATGAAAATATAAAAAATATTAAATCTGAGTTTATAATTGAACAAAAACTTATTATAAAAAAAGAGGTTTTAAGAACTGTAAAACAGATCACTTACCAAAAAAATTTAGCAGAAGAAAATTTAAAAAAAGATATTAAAACAAGAGTTTTGACAGTTTCTGAAATAATTCAAAATATATATAAAGAAAATATTCATAAAAGTAAAAAAGAGATTACAAAAATCATTAAAGATGCAATTAGAACGATTCGTTTTAACGAAGGTCGAGGCTACTTTTTTATCTATACAATGGATGGGACAAATGTTTTATACCCTATATCTCCTAAGTTAGAGGGACAAAATATGTGGAATTTACAAGACTCTAAAGGTGGATATAGTATTCGAAGTCTTTCAAAAATTGCTCAAGAACAAGGGGAAGGTTTTTTAAGTTGGTATTGGTTTAAGCCAACTAAAGATAAATCTCTTAAAAATACAATGTATAAAAAAATTGGTTATACAAAATATATAAAAGAGCTTGATTGGTTTGTGGGGACGGGAGAGTACATTGAGGATTTTGAAAATAAAATTAAGAAAAATCTGATTAAAGAGATACAACAAATTAGATATGGTAAAAATGGTTATGTTTTTATTAATCAATATGATGGAGTGGTATTATCTCATATCAGAAGAACATTTGTAGGTCAAAATAGATTTGATGAGAAGAGTATAGATGGAACCTATCCAATGCAAGAGATTTTGAAAGTTGCTAAAAATGGAGAAGGTTATGTCGAGTATACGGGTTGTGAAAATCCATCTACTGGAAAACTTGCAAAAAAAATATCGTATGTTTATGGATATAATCCTTGGCAATGGCAGATTGGTGCTGGTGCTTATTTAGATGATATTGATGATAGGTTAGTAAAAAAAGAACTTGAATTTAAAGAGAAGTTATATAAAACGATTATCAGTATTGTGGTTTTAAGTATCTTATTAACATTAATTTTGATTTTAATAATGTTGCGGTTATTAACGATAATTGAAAGTGAATTTGCAAAATATGAAGAATCTTTAAGTAATCATATATTAGAAAACCATAAAAAAGATAAACTTTTAACTGAACAATCAAAACTAGCTGCAATGGGTGAAATGATTGCAAATATTGCTCATCAATGGAGACAACCACTTTCTGTTATATCTACTGCAGCAACTGGAATGAAAATGCAAAAAGAGTATGGATGTTTACCAGATGATATATTTAATAACTCTTGTGATGCTATTAATAATAATGCACAATATTTATCTAATACGATAGAAGATTTCAAAAACTTTATCAAAGGTGAACATATTAAAAAAGTTTTTAGTTTAACGAAAAGTATTGAAAGCTTTTTACATTTAGTGGAGAGTTCAACAAAAGCTCATAATATAAAAATAGAATTAGAATTAGATAATAGTATAAAAATAAATAGTCATGAAAATGAACTTGTTCAGTGTTTTATAAATATATTTAATAACACAAAAGATGCACTAAAAGAAACTACAAATCAGAATAAAATCTTTTTTCTAAAAACATATATCAAAGAAAATCATGCCATCATAGAAATTCGAGATAATGCGGGTGGAATTAAAGAGGATATTTTAGATAAAATCTTTGAACCATACTTTACAACAAAACATAAATCACAAGGTACAGGGTTGGGATTACACATGACATATAATCTAATTGTTGATGGTATGAAAGGAACTATAAGTGCAGAAAATGATACAGCATTTAAAGGGGCTTTATTTACAATCTCTTTATCTCTAGAATAGGATATATTTATATGCAAAATACTATAGTCGTAACTGGTGGAGGAACTGGTGGTCATCTAAGTGTTGCTCGATCATTTATAGATGAATTTCATTCACGAGGATACAAAGTAATCTTCATTGGTTCTACTAAAGGGCAAGATAGACAATGGTTTGAGGATTACCCTAAACTTTATAAAAGTTATTTTTTGGATACTAAAGGTGTAGTAAATCAAAACTTCTTAGGAAAATTTAATTCTTTATTTATGATACTTAAAGCTGTTTTAAAATCAAGAAAAATTATCAGAAATAATAATGTAACAAAAGTTATAAGTGTTGGTGGGTTTAGTGCAGCAGCTGCTAGTTTTGCTGCAATTATAACAAACACAGATTTTTATATACATGAACAAAACTCTGTTGTTGGGCGTCTTAATAAATTAACGTCAAAATATGCAAAAGAGATATTCAGCTCTTATTTAGAAGCATCAAAGATAAAAGATTATCCTATTAGTGAAAAATTCTTCGAACATAGTAAAATTAGAAATGAAGTTAAAACTATTATATTTTTAGGTGGTAGTCAAGGTGCAACAGCAATAAATAATTTTGCTATAGACCTTGCCCCAAAACTACAAGAGCATGGAATAAAAATAATTCATCAAACAGGTAAAAAAGATTTTGAAATGATTCAAAATAGATATAAAGAGTTATCTATTGATGCAGATGTGTTTGATTTTTCTACAGAGTTATTGTCCAAAATGGATCAATCTGATTTTGCAGTGAGTCGATCTGGTGCATCAACCTTATGGGAACTTGTTGCTTTAGGAATCCCTACTTTTTTTATACCGTATCCTTTTGCAGCTGCAAATCATCAATATCATAATGCGAAATATTTAGTAGAGAATAATTTATGTTTTTTGCAAACAGAAAAAGAGTTAGATAAAGATTATTTTTTTTCATGTTTGAGTGATGATTTAGAAGGGAAAAGTGAAAAACTTATTAAAAGTATTCATAAAAATGCAGTAAAAAATATTGTTGATATCATTTTATAATGTGCGGGATAGTAGGAACTAATTTTACTCCAAATGTAGATTTTCATAAAACTACAAATATCATGAAAAGCAGAGGTCCTGATAATACCTCCATTTTTCAAATCGAAAATAACTTTTTTGGACATACAAGATTAAGTATTCTTGACTTGAAAGAAGAAGCCAATCAGCCTATGATGTTTGATGATATATTAATAGTATTTAATGGTGAAATATACAACTATGATGAGTTAAAAATATCAGAAAAGTTAGAGTGTAAAACATTTAGTGATACAGAAGTAATTATACGTCTTTATCAAAAATATGATTTAGATTTTTTAAATTTACTCAATGGGGCATTTTCTTTTTGTATATATGATAGAAAGAATGATAGGTTTTTTTGTGCTAGGGATAGATATGGAAAGAAACCTTTTTATTATTATTCTAAAGAAAATAAATTTATTTTTTCTAGTATGATAAAACCTATTGTGACTATACTTGGATTTACTCCAAAATTAAATAAAGTTGCTTTGTCTCAGTACTTACAATATTTTGTACCTCTTTCTCCAAACACTTTTTTTACAGATATATATAAACTCGATGCCGGAAGTTATTTACTTTACGAAAATGATAAAATAAATATCAAAAAATACTATAAGATCAAAACATATAAAAAAATCACAGATGAAACAACTGCTTTAAAAGATATCGAAAATATTTTATATAATAGTGTGGAGCAACGCTTAAAGTCTGATGTAGAAGTAGGAACACTATTAAGTGGTGGAATAGACAGCAGTCTTATAAGTACAATCTATTCTCAAATTTCAAATCATAAAATAAATACATTTAGTGTAGGCTATAAAACGCATACAAAATACAGTGAATTACCATACGCACAAATCGTTGCTAATAATATAAATAGTAATCATACTCCTTTAGAAATTGGGCCAAGGGAGTATATTGAATCTTTAGAAGATGTATTTGATAACCTTGAGGAACCACATGCCGATCCAGCAGCTATTCCTTTTTATTTATTAACTAAAGAGATAAATAAACAAGGGATCAAAACAGTTTTAAGTGGAGAAGGTAGTGATGAACTGTTTTTAGGCTATGATAATTATGCAAAATTTTTAAAATATTATGAATTTTCTAATAGTTTGGATGATAAACAAACAAAATTTTTAAATGAAATAATATCTTCTTTGGGTGGAAATAAAGAAGCTGAATATCTTAGACGTGTGGTTAAGAAAGAAAATATATATAATAGTTTTGGAGAGATTTATACTTCAAGTCAGAGAAAAAAACTTTTAAAAAAAGTGGCAAATTTCAAACAAGAATCTCCCAAAAAAGATCCTGTTGATTGGATGAGTTATATAGATACTAAAATTTGGTTGGGTGAAGCACTTTTGAGTAAGGTTGATAAAATGTCTATGGCAAATGCTGTTGAAACAAGAAATCCTTTTTTGGATTTTAGACTTGTAGATACAACTTTTAGTATAAATAGCGATTTAAAAATCGGAGATACAAACAAATATTTACTTAAAAAAGTTGCTTCAAAGTATATTCCAAGTGAGATAATAAATCGACAAAAGAAAGGTTTTAATAGCCCTTTTAATGAATGGCTTTTTGATGAATTTGGTGATAAATTGTTTCTCGAAATCCAACATACCAATGCTCAATCCTCTTTGTTTAATGATGATTATCTCTTATTTATTTATGAAAATGCAAAAGCAAATAAGCTAAAACAACATTTTTATGCTTTATGGCATTTTTGTAAGTGGTATAATAAGATTTATTTATGAGAATAAAAAGCATTAGTATAAATAAAACTTATAGATAATAAATATTTATTATGTTTAAGATAACTTAATATAATACTTTAAGAGTTTTTTAAATTAGTTGTACTATACTTTCAAGGTGATTAACACACTCCTTGAAAACTCATTTATTGCTTGAGTAGCATTAAAAGCTAGAGAAGATACACCTTTGGCTTTAATGCATTAACTATATATCCCAAAATCAGGACAAACTATGAACAATGAACCAAGCTTGGATCAAATTGACGATTACAATGGTAATGAATCCCCAAAAAAAAGAAATATAGTAAGACTAGTGGTTTTATTTTGTCTTACAGTTGGAATTGTATATTCAATTTCTAAGTATTATTATTCTGAAGAAAGTGACTATATTGGAACAAAAGATAACCCAGGTATAAATATACCAAATAATTAATATTTAATTGACTTATTAAAAGAAAAATGATAAAATCCGATTTATATAAGTAATATTAATTACAATTATAAATTTTAGTAATAGGATTTTATTTGAATATAGAAACTAACGAAAGAAATAGAATACGAAATTTCCCTATAATGATGTATGCTATAGTAATGGGGATGAGTGGATTAACTATTACATATCAAAAAGCTCATATATGGTTAGATTTCCCTCATATAATAGCAACAATACTAATGTATATTACTTCAGGAGTATTTATATTAGTAACTATTATATATTTATTGAAGTTTATTAAATACAATTCTTGTGTAAAAAAAGAGTTCTCTCACCCTATACGCTTAAATTTTTTTGCTGCAGTATCTATTTCAATGCTTATGCTTGCAATTATCTATAAAGATTATAATTTGACACTTAGTTCTTTTCTTTGGTATCCTGCTACTTTATTGCATTTTTATTTAACTATGCATACGATTTCGTTTTGGATTAATCGTAACCAAGAAATTGATCACTCAAATCCTGCATGGTTTATACCTATTGTTGGTAATCTATTAGTTCCTGTTGCAGGTGCTGGATATGTAAGTAATGATATACTAATGTATTTTTTTAGTGTAGGAATCTTTTTTTGGTTAGTTTTATTTACTATCATATTTAATAGAATTATTTTTCACCATCAATTAGCAGTAAAATTTATCCCAACTTTATTTATATTTATAGCACCACCAGCTGTTGCTTTTTTGGCATATTTTAAAATGTATGGTGTTATTGATATTTTTGCACAAATACTATTTAATATCGCAATATTCTTTACATTGTTAATTGCATTTATGTATAAAAACTTTTTAAAAATTAAATTTTTTATATCTTGGTGGGCATTTGTTTTTCCGATTGCAGCAATGGCAATTAGCTCAATGTTGATGTATCATGAAACTAATTCTTTCTTAGGATTGCTATTTTCATATTTTATGGTATTTATTACAACAATTATTATTTTAATTGTTATTTACCAAACACTTAAAAATATAACAAATCACAATGTTTGTGTAGAGGAGTAGTATGAGTAAATATGTCAAAGTTTTTCTTTTATTAATTATTGTATATTTTATTGGTAATAGTATTTATAATGAGATGACAAAAGATAAAACACCTGGAAAAGCAAAAAGACTTAGTTGTCAAAAAAAGGTAACCTCTTTTGAAAAGGGATTATCAGATGCAGATATCATATATGCTCAAAATTTAATTGAGCATGGCAATATCAACTTTACATCTTCTGTTGAAGAGTCAAAATATTCAAAGACTAAGCTATTTGATTATATAAGTTTAGAAGAAACAGATAGAAATTTTGAAAATATATTACAAAGTTATGTTAAATATAATGAAAATAACAAAGAGAAATATAAATTATCCTATTATATTTATGAAAATGATAAAAATGATCCTGGCAAAAAAAGTACCAAAAGTAAACTATACGCAGGTTATGTTGTTTTAGAAGTGAAGAATGTGAATAATAAAAGTATTTATAAAGTTCAAATAGATTTTATGGATGAACAAGGTTCTGATATTAAAGAGACTATAGAATGTACTGTTAAGTCACTTATGACATATAATAAATAAAGGAAAATAAAATGAAAAAGTCAATATTTATGGAAAAATATCCAGTGTACTCTTTGGAGTTATTTAAGCATGAGGTTAGTGCACAAAATGTCGATGATATTATAAAATACTTTGAAGAAAAAATTGAAGAACATCCTATTGCAAAACTAATTTCTACGTTTGATCATTATAATCATACTAAAAATATTAATGGTGAAATTATTGAGGAAATTTTAGATGTACAAAATATAATATTTTGTTTT
>Ga0193958_1000175_pt1 | contig 28376 bp, 23 predicted proteins | sample FB_1_MG_FD_140320 | JGI IMG/M metagenome (GOLD analysis project Ga0193958, IMG submission 140320) | Microbial mat bacterial communities from the Broadkill River, Lewes, Delaware, United States - FB_1_MG | ecosystem: Environmental > Aquatic > Freshwater > River > Microbial mats | place: USA... | reverse complement strand
CATAGTGCGACTTAGGATAAATGGTCGCACGTGGAACCCGACGCAACACCTCCCCTGTCAACGGATCGAAGTAACTAATCTCCTCGATCTCTTCATCAAACAGCTGAATACGAACCGCTTCTTGCTCTGATTCAGCAGGAAACACGTCAATAACATCACCACGTACTCTGTATGTGCCTCGGTGCAACTCAATATCGTTACGGGTGTATTGCAGCTCAGCTAAGCGACGAAGAATGGCTCGTTGATCAATAATGTCGCCTCGATCAATATGCAACATCATCCCTAGATAGGATTTTGGATCACCCAAACCATAAATCGCTGAAACAGTCGCAACGATAATGGCATCATCCCGTTCTAGAAGAGCTTTAGTTGCGGAAAGACGCATCTGCTCAATATGGTCATTAACAGAAGCATCTTTATCTATGAAGGTATCGGAAGAAGGAACATAAGCTTCGGGCTGATAATAATCATAATAAGAAACAAAATACTCAACCGCGTTATCTGGAAAGAACTCTTTGAACTCCCCATATAACTGAGCCGCCAAAGTCTTGTTATGCACCATAACAATCGTTGGCCGCTGAACCTGAGCAATGACGTTAGCCACCGTGAACGTCTTACCCGATCCTGTCACGCCAAGTAGCGTTTGTGAAGCTAAGCCCGACTCGATACCATCAACCAACTCTGCTATCGCTTGAGGCTGATCACCTGCAGGATCAAACTTGGAGTGGACTTTAAAACGCTCTTTCATTACTGCAACCATACTGAGATTAAACCCCGTATTATATCTCAGCATCGCTTTTTTTATCGTTTTAAATTACTCCTTTCTCACCTACTAATGAGGCAATAAAGTTTCCTTTAGGGGATTTATGCACAATATATTGATCTAAAAAGGTGTTTTTTCGCCCAAACAGGATTCATGCAGGCTTTTCTTTGCTGTACTATTAGCGGGTTTGGAAATACTCGGCTCGAAAATCTGAGTATCTCTGCTGATTAATGTCGCTACCTGCAGTCGGTAATATCCAATATGGGTTTACAACAGATATAGCAGGTATGTTTATTGAGGATCTTAGGCTTGAACGTTCAACTTTCAGACCGCGTCAACAACATTAAACCTTCACCTACACTGGCGGTAACTAACCGTGCAGCTGAACTGCGCGCGGCAGGTAAGAACATTATTGGCCTGGGTGCTGGTGAGCCAGATTTTGATACGCCCGATCATATCAAACAGGCCGCCATCCAGGCGCTAAATGAAGGTTTCACAAAATACACCGCTGTAGACGGTACGCCTGCCTTAAAGAAAGCGATTATTAATAAATTCAAGAATGACAATGGTCTTGAATACGACGCTAAACAAATTTTAGTTTCTTGCGGTGGTAAGCAAAGCTTCTTTAACCTTTCTCTAGCCCTGCTAGACAAAGGCGATGAAGTTATCGTTCCTGCTCCTTACTGGGTGTCTTACCCTGATATGGTGATTATGGCAGATGCGACACCCGTCGTTGTTACAACCACGCAAGAACAGCGCTTCAAAATGACAGCAGAACAGCTTGAAGCTGCTATCACAGAAAAAACTCGTCTTGTCGTGCTCAACAGCCCTTCTAACCCAACAGGGGTTGCTTACTCTGCCGATGAATTAAGAGCCTTAGGTGAAGTTCTTCTAAAACACCCGAACGTTCTTATCGCGACAGATGATATGTACGAACATATCCGTTTCAATGACGAACCGTTTGTAAACATCTTAAATGCGTGCCCAGAGCTATACGACCGCACTATCGTGCTTAACGGCGTATCCAAAGCTTACTCGATGACAGGCTGGCGTATCGGCTATGCTGCTGGACCTGCAACATTGATCGGCGCGATGAAAAAGATCCAATCGCAAAGCACATCAAATCCAACGTCGATTGCTCAAGTAGCGGCGCAAGCGGCACTGGAAGGCTCGCAGGATTGCGTTGCTGAAATGGTTGTTGCATTTAAAGCTCGCCACGAGTTTGTCGTATCAACGTTAAATGCGATCGATGGTGTGAGCTGCATCCCAGCTGACGGTACATTTTATGCATTTCCTAGCTTCCAAAAAATCATCGATAATGATGATCGCTTTGAAGATGACATCGCCTTGGCTGAATTCTTACTGACCGAAGCCGGCGTAGCACTGGTACCGGGCTCAGCCTTTGGTGCACCAGGAAACATGCGCTTATCATTTGCCACCAGCATGGAAGTTCTTGAAGATGCGCTAAGCCGCATTAGTAAAGCACTAAGCGTCTAAGCTATCGCTGTTAATAAAACCGAGCCTTTGCTCGGTTTTTTTCTATCTAATGGAACCAAATAAACACAAAAGCATCAGAAGTAAGTGATAATTTACGGGAGTCATATAAATGCTGGACACACTACGCTGCTTTAGCCGATCTTCATGGTACTGGCTAGGTATGATAATAATCGGACTCGCTATGGAGGGGATCGCCCTTTTCTATCAATACGGTCTAGATTATGGTCCATGCGTTCTTTGTATCCACATACGTATTTGGGTCATGGCGCTCATCCTGATCGCCATCCTTGGATTGCTCTTTAGGACGTCAGCAACACTCTCCAAATTCACCCACCTAACGACCTTTGCCATTAGCATTGGCTTTACCGAACGCTCTTGGCAAACCTTAGCGGTAGAAAGGGGCTGGATTATAGACAGCTGCAGTATGGATAGCGGCTTGCCTGACTGGTTTGCGCTTGATAAATGGATTCCACATATCTTTGAGCCTTGGGAGCCCTGTGGCTATACACCCGAGCTATTATGGAATATCACCATGGCAGAAGGCTTGATGGCCTTTTCCGCGCTGTTCCTCGTTAGCTCGTTATTATTTAGCCTTCTGCAATTTCGCAGCCACCGCTAAACCGACGTCCCCTTCTCTAGATTAGAGTTCCTTTAACACCTTAAAAGATCTCTAATCTAGACAGTTCAAACATAGCTGAACGATTCAGTCAGCAATAAAAGTCCTTTCTGTTACTGACTAAACGGCCACCATACTCAACAATGTAGATACTCATTCCTCAGCGTGCTGCAACCATATGAATGTTTCTGCCAAAACGATGAAAAGACTACTCAACCTATATCCTCCCTATCTAGGCGCGGGCATAAAAGTAGAAAATATAAGTCAAAATTGGAATGAGATCCGCGTATCCATGGCTGTACGATGGTACAACCGAAATGCGGTAGGCACGCATTTTGGCGGCAGCATCTATTCAATGATAGATCCACATATCATGCTAATCTTAATGAAAAGGCTTGGGTCCGACTACTGGATCTGGGATAAATCCGCTGATATAGATTTTATTAAAGCGACAAAGAAAAAAATCACGGCCCATATTTTCATTAGTGATGAAGAAATTGAAAAAATAAAAGCACTTGCATCCACCGGTCAAAAACAACTCCCCCAATTCACTGTAGATATTACTGATAGCGATCAAACACTTATCGCACGAGTTAATAAAGTGATCTACATAAAAAAGAAAAGCGCGCAACAGCTGAATTAAATTGTCACTTTATCCCCCTCTTTCTGTCACTGACTAACCTACCCTTTGCAGACTACATTTACCCCTGACTTTGCCGAAAGCAGGGCCTAATACTCCCTGGCTTTTCCTAAACAAAAATAACAATAAAAACAGTCCCGGAGCCTTCTGTGAAAAAAATTCTCTCGCCCATAATACGGCTGATGGACAAAATGCCTTATCTGTATAAGTTCATTCTTGTCAGTATGGTTTTTATTATTCCTCTCCTTATGCTTGCCACCTTACAAGTTCAGCATTTAAGAGCGGATATCCGCGATACCGAAACCAGTATAAACGCGCTAAAACAGCTAAAAAACGATCTACTTCTACAAAAAAAACTGAGTACATACAGAGATCTACGGTTTATAACGGGTTTTGAGGCGCCAAATTCAGATTCCGCATACGCAACTACCATAGTGCAATTACAGAAAGAGCTTCCCACCCTTTTGGCAGGCACACCCGAGCGATTAAAGCGCTGGAAAGAAATTGACGCGACCAAGTTTTCTACACTGCACTTGGACATTGAGAACCGTTTTACACACTTCAATCAAATAAATACTTTATTAGCACAGCACAACCGAACGTCGAGCTTTAAATCAGGTATCACCCGTGATGCCGACACCCGCATATACCTGCTGATGCACAACCTCCTCAATGAAATACCCAGCTCATTAGAGCGGATGGGCGAAACAAGAGATTTTGTAGCCCATGCTTTACAGACAGGCTACTTAGGCTCAGCCTCGATTGATCACTTAAATCAACTTTACGATCATCTTGAGCGCCACGCAGCGACCTTTAACGCAACGACTCAAGCGTTAAGCGATATCCAACAGATGGATCAAAGTCTGATCGAGCAAGCCGCTCATTCAAGAGATGCCATCAAAGCATTTGCAAATAAGCTCGATACGGAAATAATCATCGGTGAAAAAATGGATCAAAGCTGGGAGTCGTACTTTGAATCATCTGTTCAGTATCTAGCCGCACTCACTAACTTCGCAGAAAGCAGCACAAATTACACATCCAACCTGCTTGAAACGAGGCTAGACGACCAAAATCGTAAATTAATCATTCTCTTATCTAGCCTCACATTGGCAGGCCTGCTCGCGGGCTATTTTTACCTAGGCTTTAACATCTCAGTCCAAAGCAATATGGGGAAAGTACTTCACGCTGCTAATCGCATGGCTCAAGGCGACCTAACCACTGAAATTTCACTACAGACAAAAGATGAAATGGCGCAACTCGGGCGTCAATTTAATGAGATGTCGCACCGAATCCACCAAGTCATCGGCCAAGTTAAGCAGACCGCTAGTAGCGTCGCTGAGCATTCTGACAATTTAGATCAAACCGCACAAAATTCGAGTGCTGCAGCCGAAGAACAAAAAAGCCAAACCCGTGAAATGGCGACGATTGTAGAAGAGATGGCCGCCTTGGCAGAACGAGTAGGTCATGAGATACAAGCGGCGTCTAAAGAAGCCAACCAAGCTAACATTTTAGCAGAGACCAGCGGGCGGCAGATCCAGAGCGCACTTCAACAAGTTGAACTGCTCGCACAGGACATTAGCGAATCGAGTCAAACGATCGATCAACTTGCCGCGCAAAGCGACAACATTGTAAAAGTACTCGATGTTATAAAAGGGATCGCTGAACAAACTAATTTATTGGCGCTTAACGCAGCAATAGAAGCCGCGCGAGCAGGTGATATGGGCAGGGGCTTTGCCGTGGTGGCGGATGAGGTACGTAGCCTAGCGCAACGAACTCACAGCTCGACCGAAGAGATCGAACTCATGATCAATGATTTCCGTAAGGGGGTTAATAGCGCTGTTTCATTCATGGCGCGTAGTGGCAAGAAAGCTAAAGTAACCGTTTCGGAATCAGAAGCCATTGGCACCGCGTTAACTGATATTACGGCATCAGTGTCTACCATTTCCGAAATGAACAAACGAATTGCGCTCTATTCTGAAGAGCAATCAGCCAATGCGCTTAGCATTCGCCAAAGCATTACAAAGGTAAGCCAAGCCAGTGAGCTAACTGCAGAGGGATCGGGAGATACGGCCCTTGCTTGTGGACAAATGTCTGACCTTTCCAATCAATTAAAGCAGCTCGTCACGGCCTTCAAGGTTTGAGTCGACATAAAAAAGCCCGCTAAAAAGCGGGCAAAATAACAGGATGTTACTAAATAGAGGACTAATAGGTGTATGTAGGAACCGTTAGACGGTTAGAACGAGAAGAGCTCAGCATTTTCTTAATCACTGCTTTTAATGACTGCCAAGCAGTAGCAAACACTTCGCTACGCTGCTCTTTAGCCTGAGCGATGTAATACGCTGTATCTACATCACCTGAAGCATTAAGACGCACTGAAATTTCCTGTTCGTTTTTCATACATACACCAAATTAAATCAACAAAATCGAAAACAAAAATAAAGCCCCGCCACTCAAACAAATATCAATTCAAAATTTAACTACAGATAAAAACTGATAACGCTCTGTAATTAAAGAGAAACAAATCACTTGTTGATTAACGTTGAGACACATACTAAAGTCTAAACCATGTTTGTACAAACGACTGTTTCTCATCAAATAGATGAATAAATCTAATCTATTAATTATTGGAGTTAGTTATCAGACGCTTACCCCCATTAAATGCCCTACGCAGTTTCGAAGCGGCCGCTAGACATGGCAGTTTCAATAAAGCAGCAGAAGAGCTTTTTGTCACACCGTCAGCAATCAGCCATCAAATCAAAACCCTTGAGGAATTCTTGGGTGTAGAGCTATTTAAACGAGTTAAACGTCGTGTTGACCTAACCCCACCAGGCGAGCGTTACTTATTATCTATTCAATCCGCATTGGACGAAATTGATGACGCCACCCGTAAGTTAACGGCAATGCCAAATACAGGGGCCGTTAACTTAAGTGTCGCACCCGCCTTCTTAACCCGTTGGCTGGTTCCAAGAATCAATCAATTTCAGTCATTAAATCCCGATGTAGAGTTGCGACTTACTGCCTCCATGAAGCAGATAGACTTCCGCTATAGCGATATGGACATGGCGGTTTTCTATGGCGATGGTAACTGGCCAGATCTTCATTGCCACCACCTCCGTAACGTTCACTCTGTACCGGTCTGCAGCCCCAAATTACTTGAGGGAAAGAGCAGCATCGAAACAGCCAAAGATCTGTTGCAATACACACTAATCCATATTTCTAAACGTGATAAAGAGTGGCAATCTCTACTTAGGCAAGCAGGGGTAAACAAAACCGATAAAGCAAGAAACATGACATTCTCCAGCACATCTCTCGCCTTGGGTGCCGCGATGGAGGGCCTTGGTATAGCGCTGGCGGATAGAGGTCTGGCAGAACGAGAACTGGAATACGGCCAACTGGTGTGCCCTCTAGATATCTCACTTGATACGCAAAAGGCCTTCTATCTTGTTTACCAGAAAGGGCGTCCATTAACAGAAAGCATGCAGGCATTTAGAGATTGGATACTTGAAGAAATGCAAACTGAACAGCGAATCCTTAAACAAACAGAACTCGATGAAGCGAACATTTAACCCGTTATTAACCCTACTTCTAGTAAAGTCGCCATAAGATTCAGGATAAATGCCTGATGACTGTAGGGAATTACTCCTTAATAGAAACTTTGAAGAACAGATTGTTGCAAATCTTTACATAATAACCCGTTGAGGCTGTCACTGATCGGTCTACAATATCCGCCTCTAAATTAAAAGCAGAGATAAAAAAAGATGCGTAAGTTTATCAACACCTACCTTTCTCTTGTGTTAGCTGTAGCAGCCACACTTCTATCCTTGCCGATCTCTGCTCAAGGATTACCGGCTGAGGTAATTACGGTCTCGAGCAAAACGTTGGATAAAACTATTTCGGCAGTCGGTAACTTACGCGCGAATGAATCTATCATGCTCCGCCCAGAGCAAAGCGGCCGAATAAATAAAATTTTATTCTCTGAAGGTGGCAAAGTTGAGAAAGGTACACCTTTATTTGTACTCGATAGCTCCATCTATATCGCAGAACTAAAGTCAGCTCAGGCACGGGTACAACTAAGCCGCGTAGATTATGACCGTGCGAAAAGCTTGCTGCGCAAAAAAGTCGGATCTGCTCAGGAACGCGACAGCACTTTAGCGCAGCTACGCGTTGACCAAGCCCAAGAAGCATTGGCGCAAGCGCGTCTAGATAAAATGACGATCAAAGCCCCCTTTACAGGTTATACCGGTTTACGCCTAGTGAGCCCGGGCGATTATGTAAACCAAGGAGAAAGCTTAGTCCAACTAACCGACTTAAGTACCCTAAAACTCGATCTACGCGTACCTGAAATTTATCTATCAGAGCTACAACCAGGAAGAGAACTAGAAGTGAATGTAGATGCGCTGCCAGGAGAGGTTATTAAAGGTAAAGTTACGGCAATCTCCCCAAGCTCAGATAGCAATGCTCACAATATCGAAATCCGTGCATCCATTCCAAACACCGACGGAAAGCTTCGTCCTGGTCTCTTTGCCAAGGTATCTCTATTAGTCGATCAGCAAACAACCGTTGTCATTCCAGAGCAAGCAATCATCCCTAAAGATGGTCTCTTTTTTGTCATGACGGTTACGGAAGACAAAAAAGTTGCGATGGCCCCCGTCAAAATGGGACAACGCCGCCCTGGGGTAGTCCAAATTATTGAAGGCCTTAAAAATGGTGATGTCTTGATCACCGCAGGACAGATCAAATTATTCCCTGGTATGCCAGTCACCCCTATTTTTGTTGATGGAAGCCAACAGAAACCAGCTGAAAAACAGGGCGAATAAGATATGGTTCTTTCCGAAATAAGCATCAAACGTCCGGTTCTCGCGACCGTCATGAGTATACTTATTCTGCTAGTAGGGTTTATCGCTTATGATCGCCTTACCGTTCGCGAATATCCAAAAATTGACCTCCCCGTGGTCACGGTAGAAACCACCTACCCGGGGGCTAGTGCGTCCATTATAGAAACGCAGGTCACGCAGATTATTGAAGATTCCCTATCAGGCATAGAGGGAATTGACTTCATGAATTCGATCAGCCGTACTGAGAACTCACAAATAAGTATTACCTTTAATATCGATCGTGATCCTGATTCTGCCGCTGCTGATGTCCGTGACCGTGTCAGCCGTGTTAGCGGTCAGTTACCTGATGATATTGACCCACCTGTTGTTGCCAAAACAGAAGCGGATGCTCAACCGATTATCTGGTTAGCCTTTAACTCTGATCGCCATAATATTATGGAAGTAACCGAGATCGCTGATCAACGCGTCAAAGATCAGCTACAGACGGTATCAGGCGTTGCCAACGTGCTTATCTTTGGTGAACGAAAATACTCCATGCGCATCTGGTTAGATCCAGCACGCATGGCAGCTTATAAAGTGATCCCCAAGGATATAGAGCAAACTCTTAGCAACCAGAATGTTGAGATCCCTGCCGGACGTATCGAAAGTAAAGAGCGAGAATTTACGCTGCTCGCCAAAACAGACGTCAATGATATTGAGGCCTTTAAACAACTTATTATTCGAAATGAAAACGGCTATCCCGTTCGTATTCAAGATGTCGCAAGAGTAGAAATTGCTCCTGAAAGTATCCGTCGTATCACTCGTTATAAAGGCGAAAGCGCGGTTGCTTTAGGCGTAGTTAAGCAATCAACAGCAAACCCTCTCGATGTATCAAACGGCATTAGAGACACGCTCGATAAGGTTCGCCCTACCCTGCCTGAAGGAATGAATGTGGAAGTGGCTTATGACTCTTCTATTTTCATTGCTGAATCGATTAAGTCCGTTTATGAAACCCTACTTCAAGCCGGCGCATTGGTAGTTTTAGTACTCTTTTTCTTTCTTAGGAACATACGCGCAACCCTGATCCCAGTCGTTACGATTCCGCTGTCACTGGTCGGTGCATTCGCGATGATGTACTGGATGGACTTCAGCATCAACACTCTCACACTGCTTGCTTTGGTCCTGGCCATCGGCCTAGTCGTTGATGACGCGATCGTTATGCTAGAAAACATCTACCGCCATGTAGAGAATGGACTGGATCCGATTCAAGCCGCGTTCAAAGGTGCCAAAGAGATTGGTTTTGCTGTACTAGCAACCACCGTTGTTCTCGTCGCCGTGTTTGCGCCAGTGGCATTTTCGGAAGGACGCACCGGTAAACTATTTACCGAATTTGCACTCACCTTGGCGGGTGCCGTTGTCGTTTCTACGTTCGTCGCCCTCACCCTATCACCGATGATGTCATCGCGCTTACTCAAGCACGAAAAAAGACACAGTGCCTTCTTCAATCTGATTGAAGGTTTTTTACAAGGCCTGACTCATGGCTACGAACGCCTGCTGGGCAAACTACTAAAATCTCGATTACTCGCCATTGTTATTATGCTGGTAAGCTTTGCTGGTGCTGCATTCTATTATATGCAGCTGCCGCAAGAACTAGCCCCTTACGAAGACCGTGGCACTATCCTCAACTTTGCGCTAGCCCCAGATGGCGCAACGGTCGACTATATCGATCGTTATACGCGACAAATTGAGGGAACCATCAGTAAAACACCGGAAACCGATCGTTATTTTGCGGTTGTCGGCTTCCCGTCTGAAACTAACGCAATGGTGTTCCAAGGCCTTGATCGTTGGGAAGAACGCGATAGAAAGCAACAAGCAATATCTGCGGAGCAAACACCAAAACTTTATGGTGGTATTCCGGGCATCATGAGTTTCTCCCTGAACTTACCCTCGCTAGGGCAAAGCTTTATTTCTCGCCCTGTCGAGTTCATCGTAAAAACCAATGGCACTTACGAGGATCTTAAAGAGATCACCGATCAGCTGATGGCTAAAATTCATGGTAACAAGGGCTTTGCTCAACCCGATTCTGATTTAAAGCTCAACAAACCAGAACTGCAAATAGATGTTAAACGCGACAAGCTTTCTGAAATGGCGGTAGATGTTTCAGATTTGGGTCGCACGCTAGAAACCTATATGGCTGGCCGAGAAGTTACTCGCTTTAAACGCCAAGGTGAGCAATATGACGTTATCGTAAAAATTGACGATCAACAGCGCCGTGACCCGAGCGATTTGACCGACCTTTACATGCGTACACAAAATGGCGATATGGTTCAGCTTTCCAATTTAGTTGCCATAAACGAAACCGTCGCACCCCGTGAATTAAACCACTTTGATAAAGTGAAGGCGGTAAAAATCCAAACACAGCTCGCACCGGACTATAGTCTGGGCGAAGCATTAACGTTTTTGGAGCAGAGCTTGACTGAAATCGCACCGCAAGCGACTTACGACTACACGGGCCCTTCTCGAGAATTCAAAACATCGAGCAGCAGCATGCAGATCACCTTCTTGTTGGCCTTAGTGATCGTATTTTTAGTACTGGCGGCACAGTTTGAAAGCTTCAAAAATCCATTGATTATTATGCTTTCAGTCCCACCAGCCATTTTTGGCGCTTTAGTTGCGCTAAATTACAGTGGTGGCTCTCTCAGCGTGTATAGCCAGATCGGCTTAATTACGCTGGTTGGTCTCGTTACCAAACATGGTATCCTGATTGTAGAGTTCGCAAATCAATTACAAGATCAAGGTCGTGATTTAAGAAGCTCCGTTATTGAGGCTGCTTCCTTGCGATTGCGTCCAATACTGATGACAACAGGTGCGACGGTACTCGGTGCTGTCCCGTTGGCGCTCGCCTTTGGAGCCGGCGCTGAATCTCGTCAGCAGATTGGCTGGGTTATTGTCGGCGGAATGACATTTGGTACACTTTTGACATTATTTGTCATTCCTACTGTCTATAGTTATTTAGGTAAGCGAACTTTCAAGGAAGTTCAACCGGAACAGGTTTAAGGACGCTCATTTCATGAATATAAAACAGTTATTTCAGGTTTCATGCTTAACCCTAGCAGTGAGTACATCAGCGTTCACCACAGCAAATGCTGGACAGCTCGCTGATATTTACCAACTCGCGCTGGCGAACGACCCGCAGTTAAAAGCAGCCCAAGCCTCTTTTAATGCCGGCAAAGAAGTTGAAGTACAAAGTAAAGCTGCCTTGTTACCCAATCTAAGCTTAAGCGCTAATACCACAGCGTTTGACACTGACACGAGCAACTACAACAACCATGGCTATACTTTGGCTCTGAGCCAACCGGTGTTTAATGCCGCTTCATGGTTTACCTTTAAACAGGGTAAGGTTTTATCGCAACAAGCTGGTTTAAGGTTCGATCTTGAGCAGCAAAATCTGATCCAACGTACGGTTGAAGCTTATTTAGGCGTATTGCGCGCCAAAAGCGACCTGCAAACATCAGAAGCACAAGAAAGAGCGATTAAACGCCGCTTAGACCAAGTAAACGCGCAATTTGAAGTGGGTTTAATCGCCAACACTGATGTGCAAGAAGCACAGGCCTCTTATGATAATGCCCGCGTAGCTCGCATCTCTGCCGAAGGTGATTTAGATAATAGTTATGAAGCGTTAGAGCGCTTGACTGGTAAAAGCTTTAATCTTGTCGGTAGCCTTTCTGATGACTACCCAATTGAAGAGCCGGTTCCAGCTCAATCACAGCCTTGGTTAGAGAAAGCCCGCGCAAGTAATATAAGTCTGAAGATCGCTGATTTAAGTTCAGAAGCCGCACGCCGAGCAGCCCAAGCGGGTCGAGCTGGCCACTATCCAACACTGAGCCTAACGGCTAACTATGATTATGATAAAGGTACGGCAATCAGTAATCAGGGAGCCGATACATCCTCTATTGGCCTTTCACTATCGGTACCGTTATTTTCAGGCGGCTCGGTCAGTTCTAAATCCCGCGAATTGGAACAAAACCTAATTGAGACTCAATTTAACCGTGAAAATACGTTGCGAGAAGTCACCCAGTCCACTCGTAGCCTTCTACGAGACCTTCGTACTGGCTCATTGAGTGTTCAAGCGCTTAAGCAGAGTACCAAATCTAGCGAGACCGCCCTTCAGGCGACCGAAGAGGGTTACAAGGTTGGTACGCGAAATGTAGTCGACGTTCTTCAAGCGGAACAGCAGTTGTACGCATCTCAACGAGATTATGCAGCGGCACGATTTAATTTCGTACAAAACCTCATCACCTTTAAACAACAGATCGGTACGCTGAATCCAGAGGATATCAACGAACTTGATAGCTGGTTGCAATAAAACCAAACAACCTATGAAAAAGTGGGTGCATTGCACCCATTTTTTTTCATAAACCCACTATGTTCTATGGGTTATCCCATATTTATTTCGATAAGTAACAAACGTTACACTGTTATTTGCATCGACCAATTATTTACATCGACCAATAACGCTACGACTCACGGAGCAGTTTCTGCAAGGAGTTCATTTTGAAACAGCTATTAATCGCAACACTAATGGCAACGCTATCTTTCACTGCGATAGCGGCTAACGACAAACCTCTGCCAGCCGTACTTGTTCATAAAGTAGCAACCACCGATTTAACACCCACCTTTAAACTCGTCGGCCGTATAGAAGCGACAGAAAGAGTGAATTTGTTAGCGCGCGTTTCCGGTTTTCTAGAAGAGCGTTCGTTCATCGAAGGTCGAGATATTGAAGCGGGACAGGTTTTATTCCGCATTGAAAAAAATAACTATGAGATTGCCTTAAAGCAAGCAGAGGCAGACCTTGCCTCCGCTAAAGCGGGTCTTAAAAACACACAAGCCAATCTTAACCGCAACAGCCAACTGAGAAAGCGCAAAGCGATTTCACAAGCGCAATTTGACCAAGCCGTTGCCGATAGGGATCAAGCCAAAGCGCAAGTGCTCAAAGCTGAAGCGGGTTTAAGTAAAGCAAAGTTAGATCTCAGCTATACAGAAGTCAGATCACCGTTCAGTGGTCGTATCGGCAAGGCTGAATTTTCAGTCGGCGATCTGATCAGCCCAGAAAGCGGAAAGCTAGCCACCGTTGTAAAAATTGATGATGTATATGTCGAAATGGCGGTAAGCGAAAAGCTAATGCTAGATGCTCGCCGTAAAGGTATCGATTTAGATAATCCTCCTGTCGCACCCCGTCTTCTACTGTCCGATGGCAGCGTATACGAGCAGCCGGGTAGCTTTAATTTCATCTCACCCGAAGTGGATCGAAATACCGATACCATTACGTTAAGAGCAAGCTTCCCAAATCCTAAACTACTGCTATTACCCGGTGAATTTGTCCACGTAGAGATCAAGAGAAAACAAGCTGAAACAGGCATTCAAATTCCACAATCTGCTGTACAACGAGATCGCGACGGTTACTTTGTCTTAGTCGTCAACGCAGAGAAAAATGTCAGCATGAGACGTGTAGAGATGGGCCCCCAAGTGGAAGGACAATGGCAAGTCATTAATGGATTAAGCGTTGACGACCTCATTATTACTGAAGGCCTGCAAAAGGTTAAACCTGGCATTCAGGTTAATGCGGTAGAGGAATAAACCATGTTCTCTATCTTTTTTATCAACAGGCCTAAATTCGCTCTCGTTATCTCGATTGTATTAATGATCGCTGGGGGCCTCGCAATCTACAGCCTTCCTGTCGCACAGTTTCCTGATATAACACCGCCAAAAGTCCAAGTTAAAGCGACCTACCCAGGTGCTAACGCTGAAGTTGTCGAACAAGCGGTAGCCACCCCGATAGAGGCGCAAGTTAACGGCGTAGACAACATGCTATATATGTCGTCTACCGCCTCAAATGATGGTGGCTACACCTTAGATATTACGTTTGCTGTGGGTACCGACCCAGACCAAGCCGCGATAAATGTCCAAAACCGTGTGGCGCTTGCAGAATCATTCCTTCCGCAAGAGGTAGTGCGCCAAGGGGTTACAACTAAGAAACAGGCCACTAACATGCTGTTAGTTATCAACCTGTTTTCTCCCGAAGGCACCTATGATGAACTGTTCCTCAGTAACTATGCCTCTCTATACGTGCAAGATTCACTCGCTCGTATCAATGGTGTAGGTTCAGCATCGCAATTTAGCCCTATGAACTACGGCATGCGTGTGTGGCTCGACCCTGACCGCCTCAAGGCTCTGAAGTTAGCGCCATCGGACATCACTAATGCCATTCAGCAGCAAAACATTCAAGCTGCGGTGGGGATTATTGGCCAACCACCGCTAACCCAGACGCAACAATTTCAATACAACTTACGCGCAAAAGGTCGTTTAGAAAGCGTTGAAGAGTTTGAGAATATTATTCTACGAACGGGAGAGAGTGGTGCCTCTGTAAGGTTACGCGATGTCGCGAGAGTGGAACTTGGGTCACAAAGCTACAGCGCCTCAGCCGTCATGAATGGCAACCCTGCAGCGACTATTGCTATCTACCAAAGCCCGGGCGCCAACGCGCTAGACGTCGCGGAGCAGGTTTACTCCGAACTGGAAAGGTTAAGCCAACGCTTTCCCGACGATCTAGAATACGCCGTGCTATACGACACAACATTGTCGGTTAAGGCGTCATTACAGGAGGTTATCGAAACCCTCTTTATCACCTTCGGCCTCGTGGTATTAGTCACTTTCCTATTTTTAGCCGATTGGCGTGCAACCCTTATTCCATCAGCAACTATCCCTGTATCACTGATTGCGACTTTTGCAGTGCTGTCCGTACTAGGGTTTAGCATCAATACAATCTCGCTATTCGCTTTAATTCTAGCAATCGGCATCGTTGTGGATGACGCTATAGTCGTCGTCGAAAACGTGAAACGGCACATGCAGGAAGGACTATCCGCCAAAGAAGCAACCGCCGTGTCGATGAAAGAGGTCATCGGTCCTGTTATTGCGACAACGTTAGTGCTACTTGCCGTATTCGTACCCGTTGCTTTTATGCCGGGCATTACCGGTAAACTGTATACAGAATTCGCAGTCACAATCTCTGTTGCCGTTTGTTTCTCATCCCTTAATGCGCTAACACTCTCGCCGGCGCTATGTGCGTTATTACTAAAACCCGCGTCTGAACCGAGTGGTTTATTTAAGAAGTTTGATCAACTGGTCAATTGGACACGCCTTGGCTATGTCAACAAAGTCGCCTTTCTTAATCGTCATCTCCTACTGAGCATGGGGCTGTTGGTAGCGATGGGCGGTGGTGTTTATCACATGTTCAGTACCACACCGACTGGTTTTTTACCCTACGAAGACAACGGCGCGTTTTTTATAAACGTGCAATTGCCGGATGGGGCATCTCTGAATCGTACCGATGAAATTGTTGCCCAGATTGATAACATTCTTTCGGAGCAACCCGGCGTAGAAAACAGAATTAGCATCAAAGGTTTTAGTATCCTCGGAGGTGCAGCACCTAACGCGGCGTTAGCAATACCGGTCCTAACACACTGGGATGAGCGTAAAGCCCCAGAGTTAGCTTGGTATAAAATCTTGGGGCAACTTAATGAAAAACTAGCCGCCATCCCAGGTGCCAACATAATGGCCTTCCCCACTCCGCCGATTCCGGGATTGGGTAATGCTGCGGGTCTAGAAGCTAATATTCTTGATCTGAAAAACGGTTCCCCTCAGGAACTTGCACAAGCGGTCAATGCCCTCATATTCGCGGCCAATCAACAAGCGGAGTTTAGCCGTGTTTACTCTACTTATTCAGCCAATGTGCCGCAATTAGAGCTTATTGTAGATCGTGATAAGGCCCTTGCATTAGGGGTTTCGATGAGCGACCTATTCAGTACGCTTCAGGCGCAGTTAGGTACTCAGTATGTAAATGATTTCAACATATTGGGACGTAACTACCGCGTCATGATTCAGGCTGATTCTGAATTTAGGGACAATGTTGAAGATCTGAACGGTCTCAATGTCAAAAGCAACCAAGGTTACTTCATACCTGTCAGTGCCCTGATTGAAGTAAAACCCGTGCTTGGCCCACAAACACTAACACGCTACAACCAATCTCGTTCCGCGGCGGTTACCGCCATGTTAGGAGAAAGCATTTCAAGTGGTGAAGGCATCCAGCTGTTAGAACAGCTCGCCCTTGAAACACTACCCGATGGTTACATCTTAGAGTGGACGGGAAGTACACAACAAGAACAAGAGGCTGGCGGCTATGTCATTATCATCATGTCTTTAGCTATCCTATTCGCTTACTTGTTCTTGGTCGCTCAATACGAGAGCTGGACCATCCCAGTCGCTGTCATGCTATCCATTACAGTGGCATTATTGGGTGCAATTCTGCCTCTATGGTTGATCCCAGGTTTAACGAATAACCTCTATGCCCAGATAGGTATCGTCATGCTTATCGGTTTGGCCAGTAAATCCGCCATTCTTATTGTGGAATTTGCAAAACAGCTGAGGGAGCAAGGCAAGAGTATCATTGATGCAGCAAACGAAGCGGCTAACTTACGTTATCGCGCAGTATTGATGACTGCATTTTCGTTTATCTTGGGCGTACTTCCACTGGTAACCGCGAGTGGCGCGGGTGCAGCCAGTCGTATATCTATAGGCTTTGTCGTATTGGGAGGCATGCTATTCACCACGGTGATTGGTATTTTCTTTATCCCTGCACTATTTGTCGCCATGCAAACCTTACGTGAAAAGGTAAAGGGAACTCCAAAGCCTAATCCACCCGCTGTTGAATCCGAGAGCAACTAAACATGAAGAAACCGACAATCAGACTGATAGGATTAATTAGCACAGGGCTCTTCGTAACGGCGCTCAGCGGCTGTAATTCAACAGCGCAGATACCCGAATCGGCGGTCGTGTGTGAAGAACCAAGAGCACAAATGTGTACAATGGATTACCAACCAGCGTGTGGTTACTCCTCGCCTACGGAAGCCAATACCTATTCAAACACCTGCTCAGCGTGCAGTCACCCTGAGGTGAAATGGGTCTTGGAAGGCAGTTGCCAGTAGCCAAAGCATTATTAATAGTTCAAAGGCTTCTAACGGAAACGTTGGAAGCCTTATGACTCACTTACCCTAGCCGCTTCCCACCCCTGAATAGCCGCTTTACGTGTACTTCCCCAACGGAAGTTACCGATCTCCCCTGTTTCTCTTATGACTCGAGGGCAAGGAATTAAAAAACCGCTCTGATTGGAAGCAACTGCCGTACCCACGGCTCTGGAGGCTTTAGGTGACCCAATCATCGCCGCAAGCTGAGAGTAAGATACAAGCTGCCCCTCCTCTATTGTCAGTAAAGCTTCCCATACTTTTAGTTGAAAATTGGTGCCCTTCAAAACAAGATGCAAAGGCTGCTTATTATTGCCGGCTTGGAAAATCTGATCGATATACGCAGCCGCTCCCTTATCATCACGCTGAAACGAAGCGCCGCTCCAACGCTCACGAAGCGTTTCTTCTACCTCTAATTGGGGACACTGACAAAATGCCATATGACAGACCCCCCGATCGGTCCACCCAATATAAGCCAGCCCAAAAGGCGAAGCCGCGTAGCCATGATGAATCAACAACCCCACTCCCAAAGACTTTATTTCACCGGGCGTCATCGCTTCACAACTAATCAGCAAATCATGTAAACGACTTGGACCCGATAAACCTAAGTCATGGGCGGTATCTAACACAGTTCGGGATTGAGTCAGCATCTGCTTTGCCCTCTGTTTCGTCAGAAACTGAACAAACCGTTTCGGTGAAACGCCTACCCAACGGCTGAACAGTCTCTGCAAATGATGCTCACTTATACCGACATTTTTAGCTAAATCAGACAGTGACGGTTGCTCCTCTGCATGCTCACACAAAAACGCTATCGCTTGTTCGATACGCAGATAATCGGCCGTACCTTCTGAAAAAGGGTTATCCATTTTGCACCTGGGTATTTATTAATCGTTTCAGTGAAAAGCCAGTAACAAAGGAGGTGCCGACCACAATCATGAGGGCACCAAGCAACGTATGCCAACCAACCTTTTCGTCTAGAAAAAGATATCCCCATAGCACCCCAAACACTGGGACGATAAACGTCACAGTTAGCGCCGATGGCGGTCCAATATCTTGAACCAAACGAAAATATAAGAGATAAGCGACACCGCTACATACAACGCCGAGAAGAAGAACAGCATAAGTAACTTCGACGGTTAATGCATGTGGAGCCGGAAAAAAAGGAATAATAGGCAAAAGCACGACTGTCGCCCCCCACATACTCCCGTGCGCATTATTAAAAGGCTCTACCGACTTTGCTTGTCGAGCGTAAGTCGTCGCTAAGCCGTAACAAGCAGCGGCCCCAAGCACCGCTAGAATTGGCAGCATGATACTAGGCTGCATGATAACGGGATCAAAGCCCAATAAGACCGCAACACCCAAAACACCCAGTAACAGTCCGAGCGCGCACTTAGCGCTCATCCATTGACGTTCCCATATTGAGACAAAGACGATCCCCCAAATTGGCGCAGTAGCATTCACAATAGACAAAATGGATGCGGGTAAATTGAGCGCAGCATAACAAAACAACAAAAATGGCAACGCCGAGTTTAAAGATCCCACAAAAAGGTAATGACGCCAGTTATCTTTAAGCTGAAATGATTTTTTGAAAAAAAGCGCAATCATCGATAAAAACAGGGCAGCCAAACCGACCCGCAATTCAGCTACCAGAGGCGCGCCTAAAACAGGAGAAGCTATTTTCATAAACAGAAAAGAACCTCCCCAGATAGCGGCCAATGTCACGAGCCTTAACATACTTTGCAGATCCATAAAAACGAACGCCCCAAATGAATAAAATGGCATAAAAGCGAAATCAACTCGAACCATTCTATGGCGCGCGTTGCAGTGGAACCACCCGTTTCTTGCTAAATTTACCCTAGAGGGAAATATTGCTTTACGGTTATACACTTTCACAACAAGATCTGTTCCTATCGACCGAAGCAGAGTAGCCTTAATCCTTAGCTTGACGCGAAGAGATGCTTCTATGAACGAAACAAAGATTGCAGAATCGATAGACTATTTGGCCAACATAGATCCTGATATTAAAGATGCATTGCCTAACGTAGGGCCGCCACCTCCTCGCATAAGACCGGTAGGATTCGAAACCTTTTTTACGACAATTGTTAGCCAACAGATATCAACCGCTGCGGCAAGCGCTATCATGGCTCGTGTACGCGCTCGCCTTCCCGCTTTAACAGCAGAAGCGGTACTTCTAACACCCCCTGAAGCACTTAGAGAGGATGGGCTATCTCATCGTAAAATTGAATATGCCAAAGGCTTAGCAAGCGCGATCACAGAGGGAACATTTGCAATCAATACCTTAGAGCAATTGGACGACCAAGCCGCGATCGATCAGATAACAGCGCTAAGAGGCTTTGGCCGTTGGAGCGCAGAGATATATCTAATGTTTTCTTTACAACGACAAGATATTTTTCCTGCCGACGATCTTGCTATACAAGTTGGACTACAAAAATTAAAAAAGCTCGATGAAAAACCTAGCGCGAAAACGGCTCGGCAACTCACAGAGCATTGGGCACCTCAACGCAGTACAGGCGCACTGTTTCTGTGGCATTATTATCATGGCGCGCCGAATTGAAGACCAAGATCAACAAAAGTAACAATACTAATATCAACCAAGTACAAGCGCTTCAATATGCTCTAAACTAGAATCAATGTTTATTTAGGAAACGTCCTTGAGCCTAAGCGAATTCAAGCGTCTGTTTCCATTGCTAATGGCAACGGTGGGATGGGACAAGAACGCCAGACATTTAGTACATATTTCTATCTACTTGGCTTTTGTGTGATTTTTCTCGCGTTTACAATGACGTCGGTATACTCGTATCTGCAATATTCTGACATCAGAACCACCTTAGTAGAAACCACAAAGAATAATGATGCTCAACTGCGCGCAGCCATGGCTATGCGCGTGTCTGTCAGAGAACGCGCCATCCTGCTCTGGCACATGACCTTGCAAGAAGATTTTTTTGAGCGAGACACTCTGTTCCAAAAATTCTATCAACATGGTTCCGATTATCATCAGTCACGCAGCGCCGTGCTGACCGCCACACTGACGCCCGATGAAAAAAACATCATGGCACTTTTGGACCAAGAAACAACAAAACGCGCACCGGTCTTGCGCCGCTTTGCTGAACAATTAATGGAAGATGAGCTTTCGAATTACACTCAATCTTTAAACCAAGTGTTGACTGATCAAATCGCTGTCGCCAATCTGCTAGATAGCTTAATCGCTTTACAGCAATCACAAAACGAGTTCGCCCGAGAAAACTCATCCTCCCAAATGGATTCACTCCTCTCGCGGCTTATTTCAATCGTTATCCTCATCATTACTGCAGGGTTTATCTTCGCCAGCTACGTTATTATCAATACCTCCAAACAGAGCCGCCTGCTAACCAAAGTAAACGATGAATTAGAGCACTTAGCCTGTCACGATAATCTCACCGGTTTACCCAACCGTATGTACGTCCTGCGTCAGCTAGAGATGGTGATCTCATCCTCGCAACGAACTAAAACACCCGCAGCAATCATGTTTATCGATATAGATAACTTTAAAGCGATAAATGACAATTTTGGACATGATGTCGGTGATCAATGCCTGATGGACCTTTCTAACAGAAGGGACAAGGCATTAAGAGGATCAGATATCTTGGGCCGCTTGGGTGGCGACGAGTTTCTAGTGGTGTTAGCTGATATAGATTCGCCTACGCAAGCGGTAGTGGTTGCTCACAAACTACTGCAAATATTAGATACACAGATTGAAATAGAGGATGAGAGTGTCACTATATCTGCCAGTATCGGTATCTATGTTTTCTCAAATGAAAAGGTAAATGCAGAAGAAGCCATCGTTTTGGCAGACAAGGCGATGTATAAAGCGAAGAAGTCTGGTAAAAACCAATACTACATCATTTAACTCTTTTGAGTCTCTGGTCTTATTGTTCCCTGCCTCAAAACTGTTAAAATTGCGCTCCTGTTTATTTAGGTGCCAATCATGTCTGATATTTCGTCTCTTACTGAACTTCTTCGCCAAAGTGGTGGTCAATTCCGTTTCTTCGATATGGGAAGAAGAGTACAAAAGTTTTCAGTCGAACAGTTTGAGAAGATAGAAAACCAGCAAACACCCTACCCATACCCCTACCTACAACACGCGTGGGTTGCGTTGATGGTTTGGAACCCTAAAAACAAAGCACAAGGAGCCGCTTGGTTTTTAAAGTTACCGCTAGACGAACAGGGCTACCTCATTCAAGCCGTGCGTGACGACCTTCTATCTCGCCTACTTAAAAATGCGGGCGGCGTTCTAAAGCACGAACAAAGTGGGGAAATGCCGGAAGATGCGTTAAAAGATAACCCTTTTTCATTCAAACCGGATCAAGAGAAAATGGCGCTCTTTCATGCCTACTCTACGCTGACCTCAAAAGAACCCGCCTCTCAGTATTTTGAACCCGCACAACAGTATTTTGCCGGACAAGTTGGTTTTGATCAGTGGCAATCACTAGGCTTTCAGGGAATTGCCGATCTGGTGGTTCGCCACGAGAGTGGGAATAACAGCAAAATACTCACGCAGTCTATTCCACTACTGCCTGACGTTCCTTTTGAAGTGCTTTGTACTTGCCTAGAAAGCATCAAACCAGACCACAAACTATACGATGCCCTCTGCCTCCGAGCGGAACAAACACTTAAGCGTGGTAGTGCAAACGCTAATCATATTGCAGCCCTTACGCGTGGTCTTTCAAACGGCAAAAACAGCCCTCGAAAACAAGCGCTTATTCATGCAATTTTAGAAAGCGACTTCGCTCTAGAGCCTGAAGTGATCATCTCCATTGCCACACGCTGCCATGAGAATCTCCAAGAGATCGCAACACTACAACTATTCCTTGAAAAATTAGCCATCGGCAAAGCAGGTCAGTCCGGATTTTCGAGAATTCTATCGGACCTCATGTTTATGCCTGCACTACGTGCATTAATTCTTATGCAGTTCAGAAATGAAGATCGTAGCGAGGCTTTAACACAAGCCATTGGCGAGATGTTTGGTTCAAACTTTGGTTAAATAAGATTAAGAGGAGCAATCGCTAGACGGCTCCTCTTGGCACATTGCTCGCGTTCTAACATAGGTCTGCTGAATTATTTGAGCGTCGTTACTCGCGCGATGTCGAACAATATTCAGCTCCTCTTCGACCAGCGTTTTTACCTCGTGCCAAATATTCATCTGCCCCTCGGATAAGATCATTTCTAAAGCACTCATCCGAAACTGCATAGGCACTCCCGCACGATAGAACAACTTGATAATCCATGTCTGATCTACAACCCAGCCATCGCTATAAACCGTTTGGTTATACAAAAGGCGATTAAGGTCAGCCGCAACTTTCTCGGCTGGTGCACCATAATCAATTAAATTCTGACGTGGGATATTATGATAGCTCTCAGCCTCTGGGCTCCAATGGACCCAATCCTGTTTTGGCAGAATAAGACTACAATATTTTTCACCGCCCGCCAGCGCTACACCTACCTCTATAGGATAACTATCCGAACCGAAGCCTGATGCTTCTATATCGATAATATGAGGGCAAACGATACGTGTGATGGGTTTTCCCCTAAAAATTTCTCTTAAATATCATAGTACTATCGGCAGAATATCCTACAACTAAATTTTTTCTGTCTATACTTACCTTTAAATACAGTGCCGAGGGAAGAAATACCCCGGTACAGATAAGAGCAATCAATTAAAACAACAACAGCTCTTATTCATTGTTAGTTTTTAGGAAGGGAAAATTGACATGCATTATCCAATTCTTATATTGGTTTTATACCTATTTTGGCTGCTATTGTCGGGCCACCTAACCCTCTTCTTTCTATCCCTTGGGCTAATATCAGTTCTTATCATTGCTTGGCTCCAACATCGCATGGACCAAATCGACCGGGAACCTGCCCTACTCAAAATAACCCTTAAGCTATTTCGCTACGCCGGCTGGTTAAGTTGGAATGTGCTGCTATCAAACATCGATGTTGTGCGTCGAATTTGGGACCCAAAGCTCCCTATTGATCCGGTATGGGAACGACTCGATATCCATGTAGACAGCGCGCGAGAGAAAACCCTGTACGCAAACTCAATTACGCTGACGCCAGGTACGTTAACCACTGACATCAAAGATGATCATTTCCTTATACATACACTCACGCCGGATGGAATGAAGCAGCTCCGTGATGGGGAGATGGAGAAACAGATCAAACGGTTGAGGATATAACCATGCTATTTGCAGCCGTAGTCGCCATCATTGTCACTATGGGGCTTGCCCTTATTAGAGCCTGCCTGGGTCCAACCGCTTATGACAGAATGCTTGCCACCAATATGGTTGGAACCAAAGCGGTACTGCTTATCGCCGTTGGTGGGCATGCGTTGGGCTGGTCAGGCTATGCTGATATAGCGCTGCTTTATGCAATGATTAACTTTATCAGCAGCATCGCTGTCATGCGCTTTTTTGAGTACCAGAAAACCCTACCTAGCCAGGAGGATGAATAGCGATGGATACCCTCCTTAATTTTCTCAGCGCATCGTGCTTTCTGATCGGCGGTTTTTTATGCATTACCGGTGGCGTAGGGCTTTTGCGTTTCCCCGACTTCTTTACCCGCGTTCATGCCGCTGGGGTGACAGAAACGCTGGCTACTCCCTTGCTCATCACCGGCATTATCTTAAATCAACCCGATATCTCTCTGGATAGCATGAAACTCCTGATGATCATGCTCATCGTATTAGCCACCAACCCAACCGCATCCCATGCAATGACCAAAGCGGCTTTGCATGGTGGCCTTGTGCCATTGACTCAATCAAAAGATGATTCTGGAGATTCAACCGAAAAACAGGCCACCAACAAAAAACCTTCGGACAATGGGGGTGATATATCGACACTTTAATGGATATAGCCCTATTAGCAATGCTTTGCGTGACGGCCATTGCAGCCATTCGAATTAGGGACCTGTTTGCTGTCACGATGCTATTTGGCATATATAGCTTTCTGACCGCCACATTTTTCTTAAGTCTCGATGCGATCGATGTTGCATTTACAGAAGCCGCTGTAGGTGCCGGCATTACAACGGTATTGATGCTAGCGACCTTACGCTTAACCGGACGCTACGAGCGTAAACCAAAGCACAATATATTCATCCCTTTGATCGTTGTTTCCATCACCGGGGCAGCATTAGTGTACGGTACTTTGGATGCCCCGTTACTGGGTGACCCCAATGCACCGGCACAACAGCATGTCTCTCCTCGTTATATCGAGGAAAGCCCAAAAGAGATTGGTATCCCGAACATGGTGACATCCGTCTTAGCCAGCTATAGGGGCTACGACACGCTGGGTGAAACCTTTGTAATATTCTGTGCCGGACTTGCCGTTATTATTATTCTCGGCATCCAAGACAGCGGTGAAGTTCACCCCGGGCGATCTGCCATCGGGGATCAATTAGTGCTCAGGGTTGTGGTAAAAGTACTGCTGCCTTTTATCCTACTATTTGCTTTATACGTTCAACTCCACGGTGATTATGGTGCTGGAGGGGGCTTCCAGGCAGGTATTATTTTTGCCAGCGGGTTTATCCTTTATGATCTCGTCTTCGGTGAGGGCGATGCCCGTCTGATCGTCCCCCCTAATTTTTTAAAACGTCTAGCAGCGCTGGGGGTTTTACTTTATGCCGGTGTTGGCCTCTACAGTTTATTCAATGGTAAAGCTTTTCTGGATTACAGCGCCCTCTCTGACAATCCTACCTCGGCACAGCATATCGGTATTTTCCTTGTCGAACTGGGCGTAGGTATTACCGTCTTCTCTGTTGCCTTAACGATCTTTTTTGCCTTTTCAGGCCGCGCTCAGATCACCGTAAAAACGGATAGGAGGCCCCCTTTATGAGTAATATCGCCGGCCTCTTTAATTATTGGGTGGTTATTTTCCTAATGATGGCAGGATTTTTTGTTGTTATCTCACAAGGAAATTTAGTTAAAAAAATCATTGGGTTAAGTCTATTCCAAGCCTCTGCTTTTATTTTATATATCAGCATTGGTCACGTCAGTGGAGGCGAAGTGCCTATATATGTTGAAGGCAGTAACCTGTATTCCAATCCGCTTCCACATGTACTCATTCTGACAGCCATTGTGGTATCGGTATCAACAACCGCTGTCGGTTTAGCCATTATTATTCGAATCAAAGAAACCTATAACACCGTTGAAGAGGATGAGATTCAGATCATTGATAACAGAAAAGATGATGAGGATGAGCCTGTAGAAGAAGAGCACCCAGCGGAACAGAAAGAGGATCAATCATGAGTGTTGTCGATCATCTTCCAATTCTGATCATTATCATTCCATTGATAGCCGCCCCTTTGTGCGTCCTCTTTGATAGTGCAAAAGTAAGCTGGTTACTGGCACTAGCCGCATGTATTTTTAGCTTTATTGGTTCTATAAAGCTCCTCAATACCATTACGGCATCTGGCCCGATTAGCTATTCGCTAGGCGGTTGGCAACCGCCGTGGGGGATTGAATATAGGCTAGATCTGCTCAGTATTATTCTTCTGTTATTGTTGACTAGTATCGCGAGTTTGGTTGTTCTCTTCGCTCGCTACTCGGTAGAACAGGAGATCAGTAAAAATAGGATTGTGCCTTTTTACGCCACACTTTTACTCGCCATTGCCGGATTAAGCGGTATCTGTATCAGCGGCGATGTATTCAATTTGTTTGTTTTCTTAGAAATTTCATCGATAGCTTCATACACGCTGATTAGCTTGGGCAAAGATCGGCGCGCACTCAATGCGGCTTTCAAATATTTAGTGATGGGTACAATTGGCGCGACGTTTATCCTAATCGGGATCGGCTTTTTATATATGCAGACCGGCACCCTTAATATGCAGGATCTCTCCGAACGCCTGCCGTCACTCTACGACAACCGAACCATCAGGGCCGGTTTCGCATTTTTAACCGTTGGGATTTGTTTAAAGCTAGCGCTGTTTCCTTTGCATTTATGGTTACCCAACGCTTACGCCTATGCCCCTTCCGTTGTCAGTGCTTTTTTAGCCGCCACCGCCACAAAAGTAGCGGTCTATATGTTACTGCGCTTTTTATTAACCGTCTTCGATTTCAATTTTTCCCTAAACACGATGCCGCTTGACGTGATTCTCATCGCCTTAGGTTCTGTCGCTATTGTATCGTCCTCGTTAGTGGCGATATTTCAAGTCAACCTTAAGCGCCTTTTAGCCTACTCAAGCATCGCGCAGTTAGGCTATATCTCACTCTCTATTGGTTTAGCAAGCAAGCTAGGTATCGCATCAGCCATCATTCATCTCTTTAATCATGCGTTGATGAAAGGCGCGCTATTTCTAGCACTAGGCGCAATGATTTACAAAGTTGGCGGTGCAGAATTAAAACATTGCCAAGGAATGCTGAAACGAATGCCACTCACCTCCTTAGCAATAATTATCGGCGGACTCAGTTTAATTGGCATCCCTGGCACCGCCGGTTTTATCAGCAAATGGTACATGATCAATGCCAGTCTAGAAGCCGGGCTTTGGCCCCTCGCACTGTTGATCCTTTTCGGATCATTACTCGCGATCATCTATGTATGGAAAATGGTTGAAGCGATTACCTTGCAGCCCTCAACATCAACGGCAACCGCCCCTTTAACACGAGATGAAGCCCCGCTAACGATGCTTGTTCCCATTTGGGCACTGGTGATTGCCAATATCTATTACGGTATCAATACAGAGTTAACCGTATCACTTGCCCAAAGAGCGGCAAATATTCTGGTTGGGGGCTACTAATATGGAGCTTTCAATTACCCTAATGCTAGCGTTATTACTTGTTCCACTTACCGTGGCTATAGCGTTGCCGTTTTTCAATTCGTCACCCAATTTACGTGAGGCCGTCACGCTTTTCGGTTCTATCGTTCTGTTGATATGTGCGGCGATGCTTTACCAAACGATTGATTTTGATAATCCCCCGCAGCTCATTTTAGCGATCCCGCTACCTAACTATCCGATCCTGTTCAGCCCTGACCCTCTGGGCATCATGTTTTCACTGCTTGTCAGTACCCTGTGGCCCATCACATCGCTCTATGCCATCGGGTATATACGCCAACATAAAGAGCTGAACCAAACACGCTTCTACTGTTTCTTTGCCCTCTCTATCGCCGTCACCCAAGCGATAGCACTATCCGGCAACATGCTTACGTTGTTTATTTTTTATGAAATGCTAACACTGGCAACCTTCCCCCTTGTTACCCACGCAGGGTCAAAACAAGCCAAGCAAGCCGGCCGCCTATATCTTGGCATTTTAATGGGAACATCCATCATGTTCCTATTACTCGCCACAATATGGAGTGCCAATATCGCCGGTACGTTAGCGTTCCAAGCAGATGGGATTTTCCCAGCAGATACTGACCCATTTTTACTTAATATACTGCTACTGCTATTTGTTTTTGGTACGGCGAAGGCTGCGCTTATGCCTTTCCATCGCTGGCTACCTGCGGCCATGGTTGCCCCCGTGCCGGTATCGGCATTACTTCATGCGGTTGCTGTGGTTAAAGCCGGGGTATTTACACTGCTGAAGGTCGTCATCTACCTGTTTGGCATCGATAATATATCCCTACTACCCGCGGCTGATTTTTTGGCCTATCTAGCGGGTTTCACCATCGTGGCCGCATCATTGATCGCGTTAAAACAGGACAATATCAAGGCGCGATTAGCCTATTCCACCATCGGCCAACTAAGCTACATTATTTTGGGGGCTATGCTCGCCACGAGCAGTAGCATTATGGGAAGTTCGATGCATATCGTGACCCATGCTTTCGGAAAGATAACCCTATTCTTCTGCGCCGGGGCCATTTTACTGGCGACACGTAAAACACGTGTCAGCGAACTGAATGGTATTGGAAAGCAGATTCCTATTACGCTCTGCTGTTTTACATTAGCCGCGTTATCCACAATAGGCCTTCCACCCTTT
>Ga0193958_1000174_pt1 | contig 28483 bp, 22 predicted proteins | sample FB_1_MG_FD_140320 | JGI IMG/M metagenome (GOLD analysis project Ga0193958, IMG submission 140320) | Microbial mat bacterial communities from the Broadkill River, Lewes, Delaware, United States - FB_1_MG | ecosystem: Environmental > Aquatic > Freshwater > River > Microbial mats | place: USA... | reverse complement strand
TATAATAGTTGTTACCTTAGCCATTATTAAACTTCTTCTTCTTGTAACTGCTCAAATTTAAAGTTTAATTCTTCCATTGTTTCTTGGTTATCAGGATCGACAATAATACAATCAACAGGACATACTTCAACACAAGAAGGCTCTTCATAATGCCCTACACACTCTGTACATCTATCTGAATCAATTACATAAATTGGGTCACCCTCTTCAATAGCATAATTTGGGCATTCTTCTCTACATGCATCACATGCAATACATTCATCAGTAATAATTAAAGACATATAATTTCATCCTAAGTATAATTTATTTATCTTGGAGTTATAACCAATTATTCTTTAATAAATTCTTTAATTTGGTCAAATTTTTGTTTATTTTTACTTATAAGTAGAAAATTGTCAGATTTGTGTATAAATTGCTCTTTACAGATATACAAAGAAGCTGCAATATCAAATTCTCTAATACTTCCAGCAAACAATACAAAATCATAATTTTTAGAATCACAAAGGGATAAAGCAACGGCACCTAAGCATCTAAATTTAATAGAATTTTTATTTAAAATTTCACATATATGTGGAAATTGATATGCTCTTTCAAATATAGCAATTTTTGATTTTGTAAAATTTAAAGGTTTCATTTCTTTTGAATTTAATAGGGAAAAATATTTAACTTCATCATCAAAAGCTCTATATGTAATTATTCCATTAACTAAGTTTGTAACAAAACCAGCGATTGTAGTTCCATCTTTTTGTAAAGCCACAGAACTTCCATAATAAGGTAAATTAGAACAGAAATTATTACTTCCATCAATTGGATCAATAACTATTGTAAATTCTTTATCACTACTTAATAAACCACACTCTTCAGAATAGATATTCCCAAATAATTTTAAATATTTAATAAATATATTTTCAGCAGTAATATCAATATTTAGCGAATTATCTCCACCAAAGCCAGTCGTATTAGTATATTGAAAATCTTTAAATGATAAATTTGTAGAAAGATAAGTAAACAGTTCTTTATTAGCAAGTTTTACAGCCTCAATAAAAGAATTTTTATAAGAGACTGTAATCTTGTTCATAATATTATAATAAGTTCTCTATAATTGCTTTAGCAGCTTCTCTACCATCAGCAGCAGCAGTTACAGCTAAGTGAGCACCTCTTCTACAATCTCCACCTGCATACACTTTAGTATTTGAAGTCTTGAATTTAGAATCAATTACAATCCCACCCCAATTATTAGTTTCTACATTTAATTCTTTCAAAAATGCAGGAACTTCAGGAGAGAAACCAAGTGCTAAAATAACAACATCAGCATCTTCTAAATATTCACTTCCTTCATTTATAACAACTTTTTGTCTACCACTTGCATCAGGTTCACTCATAGAAGTTGTTAATAACTCAACAGCAGTTGCTTTATCACCTTCAGTTTTAATAGATTTAGGTGAAACGTTAAATACAAATTCAACACCCTCTTCTTTTGCGTTTACAACTTCTTTTTTGCTACCTGGCATATTAGTTTCATCTCTTCTATAAAGACATTTAACACTAGCAGCACCTTCTCTTACAGAACTTCTAACACAGTCCATTGCAGTGTCTCCACCACCAATTACAACTACGTTTTTATCTGCGACATCAATATATTCAATATTTTTAGAACCAAGATTTCTTTTTTGAATTCCAGTTAAAAAATCAATTGCAAAATGAACATTTGAAGATTTTTCACCATCAATTCTTACTTCATTACTAGCAGTTGCTCCAATTCCTAAGAAAATTGCATCAAACTCACTTTCTAATTCAGAAATAGCTTTATCTTTTCCAATTTCACAGTTAACATGAAGTTTCATACCAGCTTCTAATAACCAGTTCATTCTTCTATCTACTGTAGTTTTATCAAGCTTGAATCCAGGAATTCCATACATTAATAAACCACCAGCTCTATCTGCTCTTTCAAACATTTCAACATCAAAACCTTTTCTTAAAAGGAATGTTGCAGCAGAAATACCAGCAGGTCCAGAACCAATTACAGCTACTCTTTTACCATTCTTTTTATCTGAAAATTTAGGTTTCATACCTTTTTCAAATGCATCTTCAGAAATAAAAGTTTCAACAGCACCAATAGAAATAGCTCCATGTCCTGTATTTAAGGAACATGCACCTTCACATAATACATCTTGTGGACAAATTCTTCCTAGTATTTCTGGGAAAGGAGATGTTTCATTTGATAAAGCAAAAGCCAAATCTGGGTTTTTAGTTGCTGTTTGTTTTAACCATGCTGGAATAAAATTTCCTAATGGACAACCTGTATGACAATATGGATCTCCACATTGCATACATCTATCAGATTGCTCTTTTGCTCTTTGTTTTGTAAATACTTGATATACTTCTTCATAATCTTTTAATCTTTGAAGTACATCTCTTTTTTCTGGATTAATTCTTTCAAATTTAGTAAAGTTTAACATCTCTCTTAATCTCCCTTATCCGGATCTAATGGTAACACTGTCATATTTTTTGGTTTTACCATCCAGAAGTTTCTAATTTCTGCTCTAAAGTTTTGTAAAATATTTTCAGCTATTTCACTTTCTGTTTCATGAACATAATCTGCTAATAATCTTTTTAAATATAATCTTTCTCTCTCAGTATCATCTGTATCAATTCTTACTGATTCAATTAACTCTTGATTCATTTTATCTACAAATGTTTTTTCAGGGTCAAAAACAAATGATAATCCACCAGTCATACCAGCACCAAAATTAATACCAGTATTTCCTAAGATAACTACAATACCACCTGTCATATATTCACAAGCATTATCACCTGTTCCTTCAATAACAGCAGTACATCCAGAGTTTCTAACTGCGAATCTTTCACCAACTGCTGCTCTAATATAAAGTTTACCACCTGTTGCACCATATAAACATGTATTACCAGCACCAGCAAATTTAGGTCCTTGATGCATTGGATTGATGATAATTTTACCACCATTCATACCTTTACCAACATAATCATTAGCTGCACCATCTAAATGTAAATTCATTCCTTTAGATAAGAATGCTCCAAATGATTGACCAGCTATTCCTTTTAAATTAATATTAATTGAATTTTCAGGTAAACCTTTATCTCCATAATATTTAGCAATTTCACCAGAAATTAATGCACCAAATGATCTATTTAAGTTAGAAATCTCTGTATTAACTTTAATTGGAGTATTAGGGTTTTCAATTGTTCTATGAACTTTTTTTAATAACTCTTTTTCATACTTATTATCATCAAAAGGAGGATTCGATTCTTTTTGACAAGTATCAATTCCATCAATTCTTCTTAGAATATTTTGGAAATCAAATTTTTGTGCAAATTTATCATCAATAACTTTTAATAAATCAGATCTTCCTACAATTTCTTCAATTGTTTTATAACCTAATGAAGCAAGAATATTTCTTACATCCTCAGCTATAAATGTAAAATAAGAAATTAATCTATCAACAGTACCTGTAAAGAAATCTCTTAAATTTTCATCTTGTGTTGCAACACCAACTGAACATTTATTTGTATGACAAATTCTTAAAATTTTACATCCAAGTAATGTAAGTGAAGCAGTACCAAATGCATAAGACTCAGCACCAAGCATAGCAGCCTTTACAACATCAAGACCAGTTTTTAATCCACCATCAGTTTGAACATGAACAAACTCTCTTAAATGATTTGCTTTTAATGCATTATGAGCTTCTGATAATCCCATTTCCCAAGGATTTCCAGCATGCTTAATAGATGTCAATGGAGCAGCACCTGTTCCACCATCTCCACCTGATATAATAATTTTATCTGCATATGCTTTAGCAACACCAGCTGCGATTGTTCCAACACCAATTGAAGAAACTAATTTAACAGTAATTTTAGCTAAAGGATTAACTTGTTTTAAGTCAAAAATCAATTGTGCTAAATCTTCAATTGAATAAATATCATGGTGTGGTGGTGGTGAAATTAAAGTAACACCTGGAACTGTATGTCTTAATGTAGCAATAAGACCAGTAACTTTATGACCTGGTAATTGTCCACCTTCACCTGGTTTTGCACCTTGTGCAACTTTGATTTGAATTTCTTCTGCGCTTCTTAAATATCCAGGAGTTACACCAAATCTACCTGATGCTACTTGTTTTATTTTAGAATTTCTAATAGTCCCAAATCTTTTTGCATCTTCCCCACCTTCACCAGAGTTACTCATACCACCAATAGTATTCATAGCTGTAGCCATCGCTTCATGAGCTTCTGGAGAAATTGAACCTAAAGACATAGCAGCCGATGCAAATCTTTTGAAAATTTCTTCTTTTGTTTCAACTTCAGATACATCAATAGGAGATTTATCTGAGTTAAATTCTAAGAAGTCTCTAATAAACTTTTTATCTCTGTTACTAACTAAGTCTCTTAATCCATCAAAGTCAGTAATTTCTTCTTTAACTGAAGCTGTTTTATTATGCATAGCTCTAGTTGTAGCTGGACCATAATCATGATATTCACCACCATTACTATATTTATAGAAACCACCTAAATCAAGTGGGAACATAGTATTTTCTACTTTAAATGCATTAAAATGAGATTTCTCAAGTTTAGCTTCAATATCTTCATATGTTAAACCAGCTAATTCTGAGTGAGCTCCTGTAAAACAATCATTTACTATTTCATCACTTAACCCTACTACATCAAATAAACCTGAGTTTCTATATGAAGCAATTGTACAAATACCCATTTTAGACATAATTTTTAATATACCAGCATTTACTGATTTTTGAGTATTTTTCAATAATCTTTGCATTTCATATTTAGATGGGTTTTCTCTTTGGAAAAGTGAAACTGTTGATGCATACATCATGTATGGATAAATAGCAGTTACACCAAAACCAACTAAAACTGCAGCCATATGTGGATCATATACTTCACCAGTAACTGCTATTATCGAAACTTTATTTCTAATACCTTCTTTTAATAGCTGTTGATTTACAAAACCAACTGCCATTGCAGCAGGAATTACTTTTTCATTTTCATTTAATGATCTATCATCTAAAATTACAACTGTAACATTGTCTTGTTTTACAGCTTTGATCACATAAGAAGATAATTTTTCTAATGATGCTTTTAAATTTGTTTTAAAAGTTGTAGAGAAAATTCTATTTTTATAATATTCATCATATCTTGGAGATTTTTCATCACCAAAAGAGAATAAAATATCAAATTTTTCTTTCATTAAAATTGGACTGGCTACTTTTAGTCTTTTCGCATATTCTGGTTTTTCATCTAAAATATTATGAATTTGACCAAATCCTGTTTCTAAAGACATTACAACTTTTTCTCTATATGGATCAATAGGAGGATTTGTAACTTGAGCAAATTTTTGTCTAAAGAAATCCGTAAAATTTCTATTTACTTGAGAAAAACATGCTAACGGAGTATCATCACCCATTGAACCAACAGGTTCTTTACCCTCTTTTGCCATAGGTTCAATAACTTGATCTAATGCTTCAAAAGTAATATTAAAATATTTTTGTTTTTGTACTAAATTTTCAAATTTATAATCTTTTGTATTTAAGAAAGAATCTTCAATATACTCTTGAATATAATCCATATCGTCATTTAACCATTTTGAATAGTGTTGTGATGATTTTAGATAGTCATTAATATCTTCTTCTTTTAAAATTTTTCCATGTTTAAGGTCTAGTGCAATCATTTGACCTGATTGTAATCTTCCTCTTTCTAGAATATTTTCTTCTTCAAGTGTTAATGTTCCATACTCTGAAGTAATATACAATTTATCATCTTTTGTAATTACATATTTTGATGGTCTTAAACCATTTCTATCAATTAAACAACCAATATGTCTACCATCTGTTAAAGAAACAGCAGCAGGACCATCCCAAGCTTCCATTGCAGTTGCAGTATACTCATAAAAGGCTCTTAAATCAGAATCCATATGAGGTGCATTTTGCCAAGGTGCAGGAACCATTGCTCTTGCTGCTTTAAAGAAATCCACACCATTTGCTATCAAAAACTCAAACATATTGTCTAAAGATGTAGAATCTGATCCAACTGGTTGTAAAATTGGAAGTAATCTTTCCATTTCTTCATCAGAGAATATTTCAGATTTTAATTGTTCTGATTTTATCTCAACATTAAATCTATTTGCTTCAACAGAATTTATTTCACCATTATGTGCAATAGCTCTAAATGGTTGTGCCAATCTCCATTGAGGTAAAGTATTTGTTGAAAATCTTTGGTGAAATAATGAGAATGAAATTTTAAAATCTTCGTCTCTTAAATCTATATAAAAATGTTTTATGTGCGTAGGCATTATAAGCCCTTTGTACGCAATTACTTTAGATGAAAATGTAGGAATATAAAAATCTTTTTTATCTATTAATTTATGCTCACACTCTTTTCTTGTAAGGTATAGCATGGCATCAAATCTTTTTGATGACATTAAAGTATTTGGTATCACAAATACTTGAATAATATGTGGTAAGCTATCTAATGCTTGTTGCCCTAAAGCATCAGTATCCACAGGAACAGTTCTTGTCAAAAGAACTTTTAAATCATTTATTTCACAAAATTCTTTAAATGTATCAATATCATTTAAATCTCTTGTAAAAATCATTGCTACTGCATAAATTTCAGGTAAGTCTACCCCTTTTTCAGTAGCTATTTTTCTCATGAAAGAATCTGGCATTGATAAAAGTAAACCTGAACCATCTCCAGTTTTACCATCAGCTGCCACAGCACCTCTGTGCATCATTCTTTCCAGCGAAGTTATTGCATCTTCTAAATTTTTATGACTTGGTCTGTTTTTCATATCAGCAACTAAACCAAAGCCACAGTTGTCTTTAAAAGAAGTTAGTAAATCTAAATTACAACCCATCATTTTCCTTTATATTATATTCTTTTATATTCCTTAGTAAAGTGCGATAATATACTATAAAATTGTTTAAAATATGGTTAAGTTCCATTTTATATAATACCTTTACATAGTTTAATTATATTACAAAAAATAGATATATTAATAAGGTATATATCATATAATATATACAACTTTTTTATAACAAGTAAATCTATACATATTATATACTATCAATAAATTCATTAATAAGATTACATAAAATATAGAAAATTTACATTATTTTACATAATACTTACACAAGATTTAACTATAATTTTTTTATATCAAAAATTAAGGAGAAAAGATATGAGAAAATTAGTACTAGGAACAATTGCAGCAGCTATGGTTGCAACTTCAAGTTTAGCAGCAGATTACACGTTAAAGTTTTCACACGTTGTTAGTCCAAACACACCAAAAGGTAAAGCGGCTGATTTCTTTGAAAAAAGATTAGAAGAATTATCAGGTGGTAGAATTGATGTTCAAGTTTACCCTTCATCTCAATTATATACAGATGGTGCAGTTGTAAAAGCATTAAGATTAGATTCTGTTCAAATGGCAGCACCTTCATTTTCTAAATTTGGAAAAATTGTACCTCAATTAGCATTATTTGATTTACCATTTATTTTTAAAGATTTAGATCACTTACATAGAGTTCAAGATGGTGAAGTAGGTAGAAAACTAAAAGGTATGGTTACAGCTAAAGGTATTGTTGCCTTAGATTTCTGGGATAATGGATTTAAACAATTCACATCTTCATCAAAAGCATTAATAAATCCAGAAGATGCAGAAGGTCAAAAATTCAGAATTATGTCTTCTAAAGTATTAGAAGAACAATTTAAGGCAGTTGGTGGAAACCCACAAATGATGCCATTCTCAGAAGTATATTCAGGATTACAACAAGGTGTTATTGATGCAGCAGAAAATCCAATATCAAATATCTGGACTAAAAAATTCCACGAAGTACAAAAATATATGTCAATCTCTGATCATGGTTATTTAGGTTACTTAGTTGTAATGTCTAAAAAATTCTGGGATTCATTACCAAAAGATTTACAAAAAAATGTAGTACAAGCTATGCATGAAGCTACAGCAAAAGAAAGAGAATATGCTAAACAATTAAATGATTCTCAATTTGAATTAATCAAAGAATACGCAAAAACAACTGGAAAATTAGAAATTATTACTTTAACTCCTGAGCAAAAAGAAGCTTGGAGAAAAGCTGTAAGTAAAATTTATCCAGAATTCTATGACAAAAATCAAATTGGTAAAGAATTAATTGAAAAAACTATAGCTACGAAATAATAAGATGTTTAATATTATAAGTAAAATTATAGGCTTTATAAATCAATCAATAGCAGCAATCGGTATAGCAGCCGGTGTTGCTGTTGCATTTGGTAATGTTGTAGCCAGATATGTATTTGATGCTTCACTAACTTGGGCTAGTGAATTATCTATAGTACTATTTTTGTGGAGTGCTTTTTTTGCAGCAGCATACTGCTTTAAAAAAGATGCTCATATTGCTGTAACAATTATTTTAGATTTAATGCCTTCGAAAATCGCAAAAGGTATGCTAATAATATCTCATACTATTACAATAGCATTTTTATTGGCTGTTTCATATTATGGATATCATAGTTTATTATTAGATATAGATTTAGGTGAAACTTCAGTTGACTTAAATATTGATATGTGGATTATACATTTAGTTATTCCTGTTTCATTCTTTTTTGGAGCATATAGAGTACTTGAAAAATTAATTGTTATTATAAAAACTCCACATGATGAAGTTGTACAAATGAGTGAACATGAAATGATTCTACATGGTATGGCTGGAGATATAGAGAAACAAAAAGACTTAGACAATATGGTAAAAGATGTTGAGAAAAAAACAGGAGGAATGTTATGAGTATAGCTGTATTATTTGGTATATTTCTATTCCTTATGGTTTTAGGGACTCCTATTGCAATTTGTTTAGGAGCTGCAACATTTACTACACTTATGTTGTTTACAGATATTTCTCCAATAGAAATTTCTGCAATGATGTTTCAAAAAGTTGAGCATTATTCTTTAATGGCAATTCCTATGTTTATTTTAGCTGGGAATTTATTAAGTAAAGGAAGTGCGGCAACAAGAATTATTGAATTTGCAAAAGCTTGTGTTGGTCATCTTCCAGGTGGTTTACCAATTTCTGCAATTTTTGCATCAATTATTTTTGCAGCTGTTTCAGGAAGTTCACCTGCAACTGTTGTTGCTATTGGTTCAATTATGTTTGGTGCAATTATGCAAGCTGGATATCCTAAAAAATATGCAGTTGGTACTATTGCAACAGCTGGTTCTTTAGGTATCTTAATACCACCATCAATTGTTTTAATTGTTTATGGTGTTACAGCTGAAGTTTCAATTGGTAGATTATTTATGGCTGGTGTAGTTCCTGGAATTATGCTTGGAATTATGTTGATGGTTGTAACTTACATTGGTGCAGTTAGATTAGGTTTTAAGAAAACAAAACCTCAATCGTTAAAATTTAGACTTGCTAAAATGAAAGATGCTTCATGGGGTTTAATGACTATTGTTATTGTAATTGGTGGTATTTATGGAGGAATTTTTACTCCAACAGAAGCAGCAGCAGTTGCAGCAGTTTGGGCATTTTTTATCTCTGTATTTGTATATAGAGATATTAAAATTACTGAACTTTATAATACAGCTTTAGATTCAGCAAAAACAACTGCAATGATTATGTTTATTATTGCAAATGCAATGTTATTTGCTCATTTCTTAACAATTGAGAATATTCCTCAACATATTACAGAATCGCTTATTGCAGCTAATGTTGATAAAGTTATGTTTTTATTAATGGTAAATATACTTCTAATTCTTGCTGGTTCATTTATGGAACCATCAGCAATTATTATGATTATGGTACCTTTATTATTACCTGTTGCTATTGCACTGGGAATTGATCCAATACACTTTGGTATTGTAATCACAATCAATATGGAACTAGGAATGGTTTCGCCACCAGTTGGGCTTAATCTGTTTGTTACATCAGGACTTACTGGTATGAGTATAAAAGATGTTATTGTTGCAACATTACCTTGGACACTAACAATCTTAGTAGGATTAATGTTAGTAACTTATATTCCAGAAATTGCATTATGGTTACCAAATCTAATGTACGGAAGTTAAGAAATTTCTATACATTTCAACTAATTAATTTTATGGGATTTTTCCCATAAAATCACACTTCTAATAAAAAATCAACAAAGAAATTGTAATCGAGATTACAGTGCTGTATAAAAATACAAACTTTTTTAATCCATTTAATACCTAATAGTGTTTTTAAAAGTTCAGTTATTTCATAAAGTTTAGAATAGTTTATATTTTGTTTGCAAGCTTCCTGAAAGATTAATATTATAATATCCTCACAAAAAAGGAGAGTTATATGTATTTTAGTACAGCAGATTTATGCGATGAAAACCAAGATAAAAATATACAAGTATTATCATCAGAATTTAAAAATTATGGTGGATTAGATGGTTTTTATGGACAAATAACAACTATAAAATTAGATAAAAGTAATTGGGACCTACTTTCTATGTTAAGAGATGAAAAAGGAGATGAAAAAATTGTTGTTGTTGATGTTGATAGAGAATTTTATGGTGTTGTAGGAGATAAATTATCATTGTTTGCTGAGCGTAATAATTATAAAGCAATAATTATAAATGGTTATGTAAGAGATATAAAAGAGACTAAAAAATTTTCTATAGGTTTAATTGCACTTGGAACTTCTCCTTTACGAAATTTTGATAAAACTATAGGAGAAAGAGGAATTGAACTTAAATTTGGAGGTATTACTTTTAATGATGGTGATTATGTATATGCTGATGAAGATGGTATAATTTTCTGTTCTGAAAAACTAGATACTAGTAATTTAAAGATGAGATATTAAATCTCATCTTTGGTTTGTTCGCTTTTTTTATTTTTTAAGATTTCGAAATTTTAGTTAATAAACAAAAAGCTTGAAAATATTCAAACTTTTTATTCATTTAAATTTAATTAGAAAGAGTAGATTACTTTAGCTCTTAATTCATTTTTATCTTTTGAGTCATTTCCAGTACCATAATCATATATAGTATAATCAGCTGATACTGCTAAATTTTTAAGAGCTCCTGAAAACTTATATTTTGCACCTAAATATGTTTGTTTTAAATCATTTTTTAGTAGAATTGAATCACTATTAGTATAAGTAGCTTTTGTAGTTAAGTTTCCAAACTTCTTAGAAGCACCAATTTGCCAAGAATCTGTTCCTGCTGTATAATTACCAACTGTTGAAGTTGAAGATGTAAATGATGCAGTTGCTGCTTCACCAATTCCTCTATTAACATTTCCATCATCATCTGTTGATGTATATGCTGCATGTAAATTAATTCCAAATAATGTTGCTCCAATTTTATAACCTAATAATGAACTATCATTAGTTGATGCTGAATCATAATTTGAATTATAATATTGTGCAGCAATAAATGGCTTAAAATCACCTCCAAATTTATAAGTAGCATCTACATATAAATCTTTAACTTCATCAATAAAATCTACATAATGAGCTTGAATAGTTAAATTTTTAATTGACTGATTTTTAATATATAATGAAATAGCGCCATCTGTACCTATTTTATTAAATCCACCAACATCACCTGCATTTACATCAGTATTTGAAAAAGATGCTGCATTTGTTCCACTTGTAACACTATCTGTTCTTGTTTGATATTTTGTAACTTTTCCTAAAGAAACTAAAGTATCTGGGATATCTTGATTAGTTAAAAAATATGCTTCAAATGATTCTTTTATAAGTCTAGAACCAGATCCCTTAATTAAAGGTAAAGAAACAAATTGTCTACCACCTTTAAAACTTGTATTCCCATATTTATATTCTAAATAAGCTTCTGATAAAACTGAACCTGAAGCATCCATTGTTTTAGCTTGTTTAGAAGCATCATCATCAATACTTCCTACATGTGAAGTTTGGAAAGTTGTACCTATTTTTGCACCCATAAAACTATCAGTAACATAGTTTAATTTTCCACCATTAACCCAAATACTATTATTAGAAGAACTTGCTGAATCATAATTTTCATCAAAATAATATGATTTTATTTCTCCTTTTACTTTTCCATTACTAAAAGCTTCAACTAAAGAATCAGCTGCGAATGAAGATGATGTAATAGATGTAATTGCAAGAGTTGCAATTAAACTTTTTTTAATTAATTTGTTCATTTTCTCTCCTTGTTAATTTAACAAAAGCATGCTAACATTGAATTCTGTCATGAAACTTGCATTTAATATTAATAAGAAGATTTAAATATTTTTTTCATACCTCTACTAGAAATGAATTATTAAAAAAATTAAGAAGATATTTCATTTCTGCAAGTTTCATGACAGAATTCAATGTTAATCTTCTTTCATAACTCATTACTTATGAGAATAACAAAAAATAGGAGAGAGAAATGAAAATTGTTAAATCACTAGTTAAGTCAGGGATAGCATTAGGAATGTTGCTAAATGTTGTAAATGCAAAAGAAGTTAACTTTGAAGGTAAAACTATCGAATGGACTATACCCTTTAAAGCAGGAGGTGGTTCAGATAAATGGTCAAGATTTTATGCACCATTATTATCAGAAGCACTACCTGGGAAACCAATAATAGTTATAAAAAATATGCCTGGTGGTGGTTCAACAAAGGGTGCAAACTTTTTTACTCAAAGAGCATCTAAAGATGGTTTATCAATATTTGGGACATCTGGTTCTACACAGTTCCCATATTTACTTGATGATAAGAGAGTAAGATATGACTATAAAAATTGGGAAGTTGTTTTAGGCTCACCTACAGGGGGAGTTGTTTATCTTCCTTCAAATCTTGGAGTTAAAAGTATTGAGGATTTAAAGAATCTAAAAACAACACTGAAATTTGGCTCACAAGGAGCAACATCTTTAGACCTAATCCCACTTTTAGCATTTGATATTTTAGGATTAGATGTTGAACCTATTTTTGGGATGAAAGGTAGAAAAGATGGTAGATTAGCTTTTTTAAGAGGAGAAGCTACAATTGATTATCAAACAAGTACTTCATATATTAAAAATGTTATGCCAACTGAACAAGATGGTAAGATTGTTCCACTTTTTTCTTGGGGAATACTAGACGATAATGGAGATTTACAAAGAGATCCAACTTTTCCAAATTTACCTCATTTGGGAGAAGTATATGAAACTTTATATGGTAAAAAACCATCGGGTAATGCTTTTAGTGCATGGAAAACTTTTTACGCAGCTGGATTTTCTGCACAAAAAATGATTTTTCTTCCAAAAGGAGTTTCAGCTGATGTATTAGAAACTTATGAAAATGCAGTAAAAAAAGTTTTAGATAATGAAAACTTTAAAAAATCAAGAATCAAAAATCTAGGTGTATATGAACAAACTGTTGGAATCAAAGCAAAAAAATTAAAAGAATTGGCTACAACAGTTAGTGATGAAGATAAACAATGGGTTAAAGATTGGCTAACTAAAAAATATAATGTACAATTCTAATAACAATAAGATAAAGTCAAAATAGACTTTATCTTGTGTCTTAATTCCCTAAGTTTTTTATTTTACTTTTTATCAATTCACAAAATACTTTACTAGCAGGAGATAAAGAACGTCCCTTATATGTAATTATTCCTAACATACGACTTACTTTTGGATTTTCAATTGGAAGTGTAATAATATCACTTTCAGGTCTTTTAAACTTTGCTAAAGAAGGTATTGCTGAAACTCCAAGATTTTTTTCTACTAATCCTATAAGTGCACTAAAATGATCAACTTCAATATCACCATTTAAATACTCTATTTTTTCTCCTAGTTCATTTCTTAAAATATTTATTGTTCTACTATTTGAACCTAATTTTAAAAAATTATGAGATTCAAAATCTTCCCATGTAATTTTTTTCTTTTTTGCTAATATATGTTTTTTATTACAAATCATTTCAAAACTATCATTAATTAAGGGTTCAAATTCTATATTTGGATCATCTTGACTATACTGTGCTATGGCAAATTCACATTCACGTCTTAAAACTTTTTTGATAGCCTCGGGACTAGAATCTTGACTGATTCTTAGACGAATATTTGGATTTTTTTTCTTAAAATCATAAACAATATCAGGCAATATTGAATTTGCAATAGTCATATTTGTAGTTAATGAAATAGAACCAGTTTTTGTTTTTATTAATTCCTGAACATCATCTATAGATTTTGTAAACTCATCAAGCATTCTTCTAGCTTCAATAATAAACTCTTCTCCAACTATACTAACACTTATTTTTCTTGTAGTTCTATCTAATAATTTTGCACCTAAAGTTTCTTCAAGTTTTTTTATACGCCTTGATAAAGCAGGTTGAGTTATACCCAATTTATTTGCTGCAATATTAAAACTTTCTAAGTCTGCTACTGTTATAAAAGCTTCTAAATCATCAATTGTAATTTTCATATTGTTCCTTTTTATTTATGCAAAAAACTTATTAATCTATAATATATATTAATTTGACTTATAAATAGCTTTAAGCTAAAATTCCTAAATAAAAAAATTAAGGAGAGAGCCTATGAAAAATGTCATAGTAATAGGTGGTGGTAATGCAGCCTTGTGTGCTGCAATATCAGCTGCTGATGAAGGAGCAAAAGTTATACTATTAGAATCTTCACCAAAGTTATGGAGAGGTGGAAATTCTCAACATACTAGAAATATGAGGGTATATCACCCTACTCCAACAGCAACACTAGTAGATAGTTATCCTTTAGAAGAATATTATGAAGATTTACTAAAAGTTACAAAAAATGAAACAAATGAAGAGCTTGCAAAATTAACTTTAAAAAGCTCACTTGATGTTTATACTTGGATGATAGAAAAAGGTATTTATTTTCAACCTAGTTTAAAAGGAACTTTGAGTTTATCAAGAACAAATGCATTCTTTTTAGGTGGAGGAAAAACTCTAGTAAATAGAGAATATCAAATTGCAATAGATTTAGGAGTTGAAGTTTTATACGAGCATGAAGTTCTAAACGTAAAACTAAAAGATAATGAAGTTGAATTTTTAGAGGTTAAAATTCCAAATGGAGATATTAAAAAATTCAAAGCAGATGCCTATGTAGCTGCAAGTGGTGGTTTTGAATCAAATAGAGAATGGTTAAGAGAAGCTTGGGGCGAGCACTCTAAAAACTTTTTAATTAGAGGAACCAAATTTAATCAAGGAAAAGTTTTAAAATCTCTTTTAGACCAAGGTGTTCAAAAAGTAGGAAAAGAAGAACAAGGTCATGCAGTTGCTGTTGATGGAAGAGCTCCATTATATGATGGTGGAATTGTAACAAGACTTGATTGTGTTCCTTTTGGTGTTGTTTTAAATGATGAAGGTAAAAGGTTTTATGATGAAGGTGAAGACTTTTGGCCAAAAAGATATGCAATCTGGGGAAGATTAGTAGCCTCTCAAATTAATCAAGTAGGTCATGTAATCATTGATAGTAAAAGTTTTGATCTGTTTATGCCTTCGGTATTTGAACCAACTAAAGCAGATACTTTAGAAGAATTAGCCAAAAAATTAGCTTTACCAATAGAACAAGTTAAAAAGACAATAAGTGAATTTAATAGTGCAGTTGTTGATGGAGACTTTGATTTAACAAAACTAGATGATTGTGTAACAAAAGGTTTAGAGGTAAATAAAACTCATTGGGCAAGAAGAATTGATACTCCTCCATATTATGGTTATACACTAAGACCAGGAGTTACATTTACTTATCTTGGTGTTAAAATTGATAAAGATGCCAGAGTGTATATGGAAGATGGGAAACCAATGACAAATCTATTTGCAACAGGAGAAATGGTTGCAGGAAATATTTTAAGCCAAGGTTACCTAGCTGGTATTGGTATGACAATTGGTGGAGTTTTTGGAAGAATTGCAGGTAAAGGAGCAGCAAATGTTTAGTAATGAAGATAGTATTTTAAGATTAAAAGATGCAAGTAGAGCTATGGAAATATGCAATGCTTGTAGATATTGTGAGACTTTGTGTCCTGTATTTCCACAGATTACACAGTTTAGAACTTTTGATAAACCAACATTAAATTATTTATCAAATCTTTGTCATAACTGTAAAGGATGTTACCATGGTTGTCAATATGCTCCACCACATGAATTTGATTTAAATATACCAAAAACATTTTCAGAGTTAAGGGTTGATTCATATATTGAGTATGCATTTCCAAATATTTTAGGAAAATTATTTGCAAAAAATGGAACAGTTGTGAGTATTTTAATTGCACTTTGCATTGGTTTACTATTTATTGCAGGAGCTTATTTTAATAGTGCAGATTCATTATTTACAGCCTATGATGGAAAAGGTTCTTTTTTTAAAGTTATACCATATGAAATTATGACTTTAGTTTCAGGTTTGATTTGCTTTCATGTATTTATAGCTTTTATTGTTGGGTTTAAAAGATTTTGGACTGATAATGGTGATAAGTTATCTGAGTTAGCTGATTTATCTCTTTGGAAATATGCAATGAAATCAGTTGCAACTTTAAAACATCTTGATGGTGGAGATAATGGTCATGGTTGTAATCATATAGATGATAGATTTGGTCATTCAAGAAAGTGGTTTCACCATGGAGTTATGTATGGATTTATGTTAACATTAATTTCAACAACACTTGCAGCTATTTATCACCATTTCTTAGGACTTCATGCTCCTTATGATTTTGATTCATTAGTTGTAATAACAGGAACATTAGGTGGGATTTTAATGGTAATTGGTTGTATTGGTTTAACATATATTAAAATTAAAGCTGATCCAGTTCCAATATCACAAAAACTTCTTGGAATGGATTATTCATTTATTGCAATGTTAGCTTTAGTTAATATTACAGGTTTGTTGTTACTAGTACTTAGAGATGGAACTTGGATGCCATCATTACTATGTATTCATTTAGGTTTTGTTTTAGCATTCTTTTTAATTATGCCTTATAGTAAGTTTGTTCATGGACTTTATAGATTGGGTGCTTTATTAAAATATGCTAAATATATTAAAAATAATTAAAATCAATTTTCATAAATCTTTTTAAGCCACCATCATTTTTGATGGTGGCTTTTTTATTTTCTGCAAGTTTCACGACAGCCTATGATGTTAATCTCCTTTTATAAATTAAAAAATAGTAGTTAGTAACTACAGAAAGGATTATTTATGGCATTTGATACATTGATGAGTGCATTTACTGAATTAATGCAAGTTCAACATATGCTATATCTCTTTGGTGGAGTTTTATTAGGGATAATAGTGGGTATTTTACCAGGTCTTGGAGGTATTGTAGGTTTTTCTATAATGTTACCATTCCTCTATGGAATGGACACAACATCAGCTTTAGCTATGTTAATTGGTATGGTTGCAGTTGTTCCAACTTCAGATACTTTTACATCAGTTCTTATGGGAATTCCAGGCTCTTCTGCATCACAAGCAACAGTTTTAGATGGATATCCTTTATCTAAAAAAGGTGAAGCAGCAAGGGCTTTAGGTGCAGCTTTTATGGCATCTTTAATTGGCGGTCTTTTAGGAGCAATAATATTATCTGCTTTTATTGTATTCGCAAGAGATTTAATATTAAAACTAGGTTCTGCTGAATTATTTATTCTAGGTTTATTTGGATTAAGTATGGTTGGAGTTTTAAGTGGTAAATCATTGTACAAAGGTTTTATTGCTGCTGCAATTGGATTACTTTTAGGCTCAATTGGTTCTGCTCCTGCAACAGGAGAATTTAGGATGACTTTTGGAAGTTTTTATTTATATGATGGAATAAAACTTGTTATTTTAGGTCTTGGAGTTTATGCTGTGCCTGAAATTATTTCTTTATTAATTGAAAATAAAAAAATTGCAAAAGCTGAAAAGCTTGGTGGAAGTTTTGTTCAAGGAATAAAAGATGTTTGGACATATAAATGGATAGTTGCTAGATGTGCACCTATTGGAGCAATGATTGGAGCAATTCCAGGTCTTGGTGGAAGTGTAGTTGACTGGATTGCTTATGGACATGTTGTTCAAACATCAAAAGATAAATCACAATTTGGTAAAGGAGATATCAGAGGTGTAATTGCTCCTGAATCTGCTAATAATGCAAAAGAAGGTGGAGGATTAATTCCAACATTACTTTTTGGTATTCCAGGAAGTGGTTCAATGGCAATATTTTTAGGTGGATTAATTATTCTTGGGATTGAACCTGGTCCTGGTATGGTTACTCAAAATTTAGAGATTTCATATATTATTATTTGGTCATTAGCACTTGCAAATATTGTTGGTACAGGAACTTGTATGTTGTTATCAAACAAAATATCAAAAATAACAACTATTCCTTATGGATATGTGGCTCCTTTTATGTTAATGATTATCTTTTTTGCTGCACTGCAAGCAACAAGAAGTTTGGAAGATTTAATTTTACTTATTGCAATAGGAGCAATTGGAACACTGTTTAAATATTTTGATTGGCCAAGACCTGCTTTATTAATTGGTTTTGTTTTAGCAGGGACTGTTGAAACTTATTATTATCAAGCTGTGCAATTTTATTCATGGGAAATGCTAGAAAGACCAGGTGTTATTATACTAATTGTATTTATGATTGCATCAATTTTATTAAGTGTTTATTTCAAAAAAAGAGATTCTAAAAAAGACAATTTAGAAGATACAAACAATGATATTAAATACACATTTTTTTCAGGAGAATTAATATTCACTTGGGCATTAATGGCATTTGCATTATTTGCTTTAATTGATGGATATGGATTAAGATTTTTAGGTGGAATTTTCCCTATAGTAGTTAGTTCATTACTTTTAATATTTGGAATTATTTTAACAATCCAACTTACATCTAAAAAAAGACAAAAAAATGTTTTATCTGTAGAAATTATGGAAAATAACCAATTTTCATCTGAATGGAAAATAATTTGGAAGAATTTCTTAATTTTACCAATTTTCTTATTAGGAACTTGGATTTTAGGATTCATTCCTGCATTAGCAATTTTATTTGTGTCAATTATTAGAATAAAAATGAATAGTTCATGGTTAAAAATAGCCATCATTACTTCTTGTGCTATAGCCTTTTTATTATTTGTTTCTAATGCAATGACGTTACATCTTCCTACGGGATTAATTTATGATATGTATTTAAAAGGAAATTAAAATGAAAAATGATTTAAATAGAATTAACTGTATGATTTATAGATCAGGAACTTCAAAAGGTGTTTATTTTTTAGATAATGATTTACCAGTAGATACTAAAGAAAGACATGATTTAATATTAAAAATCATGGGAAGTCCAGATATTAGACAAATAGATGGAATTGGTGGAGCAACTACAGTTACAACAAAAGTTGCTATTGTTTCTGTTTCAAAAAGAATAGGAATTGATTTAGATTATAAATTTATGCAACCAAGTTTGACTGAAGAAATAGTTGATGATAAACCAACTTGTGGAAATGTTTTAACAGCAGTTGGGGCTTTTGGATTAGAGAGAGGTTTAGTTAATATCCAAGATGGAGAGACTACTGTAACAGTATATGATGTTAATACAGGTGCAACTATATCTCAAATTATTCAAACTCCAAATAGAACTATAAATTATAAAGGAGATTTTATAATTCCAGGAGTTCCAGGAACAGCAGCTCCTGTAAAAATGTTTTTTAAAGATATTGCAGGGGGGAAAACTGGTTCTTATCTACCAACAGGAAATGTAGTTGATGAATTTGACGGTGTTAAAGCTACTTGTATTGATATTTCAATGCCAGTTGTTTTTGTAAAAGCCGAAGATTTAGGAATTACAGGTTATGAAACACCAAAAGAGATTGATGAGAAAAGAGAAGTTTTTGAAAAATTAGAAAAAATTAGAGATTTAGCATCTCATGCAATGGGATTAGGTCCTTGTAAAGGAAATGTAATTCCAAAATTTGCAGCTATTTCAAAAGCACAAAATGATGGAGATATAAATATAAGATACTTTACTCCTGAAAGTGCTCACCCTGCGCTTGCAGTAAGTGCAGGTTTTTGTGTAAGTGCAGGTTGTTTTATAGAAGGAACTTTATTAAATGAAATTAATAATCAAGAGTTCAAAATAGGTGAGCATATTGTAAAAATAGAAACACCTTCAGGAACTATTGACGTTGGAGTTAATTTTCCTAGTGAAGATATTATGGAAGTTGAAGGGAAAACAACAAGAACGATAAGACTACTTCTTAGTGGGGAAGTTTTGGTGTAAAATGGAATTTTTCACTCTACCTGTAGATAATTTTGATCTAATTATTTTATTAATTAGTTGTTTTTTAGGTTCATTAGTTACTACTAGTGTCGGTGCAGGTGGTGGACTTTTTGTAATTGCAGGAATGAGTATGGTTCTTCCTGCAACTACACTTTTATCTATTCATGCTTTAACGCAAGCTGGTGCAGGGTTAATGCGCTCTTTTATTTTTAGAAAATCTGTAATCTTTAAAGTTTTTTTTCTTTTTATCCTTGGAAGTTTAATAGGATACTCTTTATCAATTCATTTTTTAGTAACTTTACCTGAATACGTGATGAAATTTATTTTAGGTTTAGGAATAATCATATTAAATTTTTTACCAAAATTCGAAATAAAAAAAGTTTCAAATTATATGATATTAATAGTTGGAACATTAACGGGGTTTTTAACCATGTTTATTGGAGCAATGGGTCCAATTGTTATACTGTTTTTTAGTGCATTTATAAGTAATAGACAATTAATAGTTGGAACACTAGCTTGGTGTATCTCTTTTCAAAATTTAGGAAAAGCAATTATTTTTGGAAATTTAGGTTTTGATTACTCTTCATGGATAGTTTTAATAGTTATTTTAATTATTGTTTCATATTTAGGAACAATTATAGGGAAAAAACTACTTGAAAAAAGTAATGATGTTTTATTTAAAAAAGTCTTAAAAATAGTTATACTTATACTTGGAAGTAAATTGATCTTTGATGCAACCAATATATATTTTTCTTTATGAGGACTTTTATGAAAATATTCTTTCTGTTATTTATATTAAATAGTATAATTTTTGCTAACACCTATCCAGATAAATCTATTGAAATAATAGTTGGTCTTGGCGAAGGTGGAAGTGCAGATAGAATGACTAGAAATATGGTGCCTTTTTTAGAAGAAGAATTGGGTGTCAAATTTCATGTTAAAAATATAAAAGAAAATGCTTCTTTGGATGCAGCAAATTATGTATTAAATCAAAAAGCAGATGGATATACGCTTTTTTCATCTGCATTTTCTCCTTATCTTTTGAATGTTATTTTAATAGATGATACAAACTTTACATTAGAAGATTTTGAAATAATTAATTTACAATGGTTTGACTATGATCTTTTTTTAGTTAACAAAAATTCAAAATTTGAGTCTTTAGTAGAGATATTGGAATATATTAAAAAATCTCCAAAAAAGTTAAATGTAGGAGTAATGAATAAATCAAGTAGTCATATTACTTTCAAACTACTTCTTGAGAAATTTAATATACCTATTCAAAATGTAAATTTAAAACTTTTTAGTGGAGGTAAAAAAGCTAGAGAGTCTTTAATTAAATCAGAACTTGATTTACTAGTAATAGCTGGACAAGGAAGTGAAAAATATAGAAAAAAAATAAAACCTTTAGCTGTTATATCTAAAAAAAGATCAAAACGATGGGATGCCCCTACAATTAATGAAGCTTTATATGAAACTGGTCTTACAATGCCAATTATTGGCTCAATAAGAGGAATTGCTGTTTCAAAGAAGTTTAAAGAAAACTATCCTGAAAGATATAAATTATTAAAAAATTCTATAAAAAAAGTTTTAGCAAAAAGAAAAGTTCAAACAGCTTTAAAAGATAAGAATATAGGGTATTCATGGATCGGTCCTGAAAACTCTAAAAAAATTTTAGAAGAGTTAATTAAAGAATTTAAAAAATATAACTACTTAATTAAAGATTAAATCTTTTAATTTTTATTTCTAAAAATTATTGAAATCTTTAAGCCATTTTCATTTAGCGCATTAACCTTTGCATTATGTAAAGATGCAATTTGTTTTACAATACTTAAACCTAATCCTGTACCTTGTTTGCCTGAATCAACTCTATAATACCTTTTAAAAATATTATTTAAGTACTCTTTATCTACACCTTTACCTTCATCTTTTACACTAAGCCAAATAGTATTATTGTGTTTTTTTAAGGATAAAGTAATTGTTCCAATAGGATTACCATTATCATCAAGGGCATAGTGTAAGGCATTATTAATTATATTATCAAGCATACTTTCAATCATAATTGAATCACAATTAATAAAAAATTCTTCATTCATATCTTCAAAGGCAAACTCAAAACCTTTTTTATAAATTCTAGGTGCAACTTTAAGACTATAATTTTTACAAACTTGATTAAGACTCTCTTTTTTAAATCGTTTTAAATTTATTGTATTAGGATTTGTTTTAGCATATAAAAGTAACTGTTCTGTAATATGCTTCATATTATTTAGTACAGAATTTAGAGCTATATAGTTTTTGTCTTTTTTATTATAAATTGTTTCTAATTGCATTTTCATCTCAGCTAGTGGTGTTCTTAGTTGATGCGAAATATCTGAATTAAACTGTTCTATATATTCAATTGTATTTCTACTTCTTTCAAGTAAAATATTTATACTTTTAACAACATCTTCAAGTTCTTTTGGGGCATCAAAAACTAAAGAAACTAAATCTTTTTCATCTCTTTTTTTTATGATCTCTTTTAATTCTCTAAGGGGCTTCAATCCTTGACGTACAGCAAAGAGGGTAATTGTTATACTACAAAAAATTACAATTGACATAATAACTAATAATAAAATCAATATTTGTTGTATATATTCATTTCTTTCTTCTGTTGTTTCGCCTATTGTTATGTATGCATTATAGACTTTTCCTGAACTATAAAGTGTAGCTTTATAAGAGACCGTTCTTAGTTTTGAGCCATTGAAAGTTGTATAATAAAATTCAGGGATATCTTCATCAATTAATTTTTTATTCAATGATAGGTTATATCCTATTAAAAGATTTTTTTTATCATCAATTACTGAATAATAAATTAAGCCTTTGTCATTAGTTGATAATAATTCTATTGAGAAACTTGGAATATCAACAAAAAGTTCACCATCTTCAATACCTAGACTATGTTCTATACTTTTAGCACTTGCAAGTAATCTGTTATCAAAGAATTTTGTAACTTTTTTAATTGAAAAAATATAAAAATATACAAATACGGCAGTAGTTAATATTAATAAAGGTATTGTAAGCCATGTTATTAATCTTGAACTAATTGAAGGAATATTTTTAGTCATAATATTAACTTAACATATAACCTAAACCTCGTACAGTTCTTAGATTAATAGAATCACCCAGTTTTTTTCTTAATCTTGAAATGTACGTTTCAACAGCAGTGGGATTAAATTCATCATCAACGGTAGTTACATGTTCAACTATGTTTTCTTTACTAATAATAGCGTTTAAATTTAATAAAAGATGTTCAAAAATTGTTAATTCTCTTTTACTTAATTCTATAATTTTATCTTCCCTTTTTAGTATTAATGACTGAGAGTCAAATACTAAATCATTATATTTTATTATACTACTTAATTGATTATTACTTCTTCTTAATAAAGCATGAACTCTAGCAACTACCTCATCTAACTCAAAAGGTTTACACAAATAATCATCTGCACCAGTATCTAATCCTAGTATTCTTTGATCTAGTTTATCACGTGCTGATATTACAAGTATAGGTAGATTTTTTTTTGTATTTCTAAGCCTTTTTATAATCTCAATACCGTCAATTCCAGGAAGCCCTAAATCTAAAATAAGTAGATCATATGTTGACGTTTCTAATGTATATAAACCATCTTCACCATTAAAAAAAAGATCTACTATATATCCAATTTCTCGTAATTTATTATAAATACCATTTGCTAAAGTTTCATTATCTTCTAAAAGTAATATTTTCATATCAATATTTTAACATAAAAATTAATGAGACATAAAAACAGGTAATGTTGATTTTTCTAAAAGATATCTAGTAGCACCACCAAACATCATTTCTTTCAATCCTCTATGCCCATAAGCTCCAGCAACAATCAAATCAAAATTTCCATCTAATGCTGCATTCAAAAGTGCTTGACCAGGAATTTTTGTTGTTTTTACTATTTCATAAGTAGCATCTATATTATGACTTTTTAGATAATCTAGTAAATCATTTATTAAATCTGATTCACCTACATATTCTTCTGATGAGACAATATGAACCCTTTGTGCTTCTTTTAAAATATCAATTGACGTAGTTAAAGCTCTCGAAGCTTCAGGAGAGTTATTCCATCCGATTATTACTGATTTTGTAGAAAATGTTTTCATTTTTCGAGGAATCATAAGTACAGATTTTCCACTTTTTAATACGGCTGTTTCAAATGTAGATGTTGTAACACCTAAAGGAGGAGCTGAAGCAACAACTAAATCACAAAATTTTGACTCTTGTTCAATAATAGCACTTCTAAGACCTTTTCTACTTTTTAAATATGTGCTAGCTTCATTTGGAAGATTTTTCTTAGATATTTTGATGCCTAGCTCTTCAGCTTTATTTTCAAAAAGAATTTTAAATTGTGTATTTTCATCTTCATGTTGTTTATTTATAACTTCGTTTATCTTATTAAAAAGTTCTTCAGGTATAGATAAATTTTTATGCATGTTAAGATTTGACTTTAATTCACACTTTAATACTTCCAAATTTGTATTAAAATACTTTGCAACTAATAATACTCCATGTATTCTCTCTTCTAATTCTTCTCCTCCACCAATGGGGAAAAACATTTTTTTGTAATTCATAAAAAATCCTTTTTATACAATATAGAGAAGAATAACATTGAATACTGTCATTAAACTTGCAAATTGTTTATATCAATAGTTAATTTATAAAAACAATTTTATATTTTCTAATATTAAATGAAGAATTTATTACATAGTTTCACCTACCTTTAAAAAATTAGTTTTTTCTCTATCAAAAAAAGATGTAAAAAATCTATCTACTTTTTTGGGTTTATTTCAATGAAGATGTTTGATTAATATGATTCAACTAATTTATTTTATAGGTATTCTCCATAAAAATGAAATGTAATACTTTGGACCTTTATTCCAATAATATTATTTAAAAACGATTTTTTCGCGAATATTTTATAATAAAATTTTATAGAGGTGAAAAATGATAAATCATAATAAAATTTTAAATAATCTAGATAATACTATAGTAAAATTTATTCAAGAAAGAATAGATTTTATAAATACTAATGATGGAATAGAAAGAAAAAAATTTTATGGTGATAATAAAAATATTAAAACAAATTATCAAAAATATATTCTTGAAATATTTAATAAAATCAGTATTATAGACTCAAAAGAAAAAGAGAAAAAAATATTATATTTAGGTCCTGAAGGAAGTTATACTCAAGATGCAGCTATAAAAAAATTTGGTATCAACAACAATTTTTTTTCAGTTAATTCTATTACTAATATATTTGAAGAAATTTATAAACAAAATGGTGATTTTGCAGTTATCCCAATTGAAAATAGTTTAAATGGTTTAGTAAATGATACAATAAATGCTTTTTTAAAATATGATTTATTTGTAACAGATGAAATAATTTTAGATATTCATCATACTTTTGCATCTAATTGCACAAATATTGAAAATATTAAATCTATTTATTCAAAAGATATTGCATTTGATCAGTGTTCTAACTTTTTAGAAAAATATAATCTTCACAATGTAGAACATATTTATCTAGAATCTACAACAAAAGCTGCCATATTAGCTTCACAAAATAAAAATTCTGCAGCAATTTGTTCTAAAATTGCTGCAATAAAAAATGATATTAATATTATGTTTAATGATATAGAAGATGATCCATCTAATAAAACAAGGTTTTTTGTTTTATCAAAAAAAACAAACAATATGGAAGAATATATTGAGTACAAAACTTCTTTTTTAATTAGATTACCAAATTATGCTGGTTCATTAATTGATTTTCTTCAAAAATTCAAAGAAAAAAATATTAACTTATACAAGATAAAATCTCATATTACAAAAGGTATTTCAAACTTTTTTATAGAATTTGATGGTCATTATTTAGATGAGAGTATTATAGAAATTTTTACAGATTATAAAAATAATATAAAAATTATAGGTTCATATAAAAAAGAAATTGAAGATATATAAATCTCATAAAAAGCGATTAAACTGCGATTAAATTCGATTATATTTCTTAATGAAATTCTTGTTAAAAATAATTCTGTAATTTTTTGCGATTTTTTTACAGAATATTTTTATTTGAATGACAAAATCTAAATTAAGGAATTAAGATGAAAAAAAATCTTAGCATTATTACTTCATTATTATTATCTGCACCTCTTTTTGCAGATAATTTAAGTGATGCCTTTACAAATTCAAAAGTTAACGGAGAGATTAAAGCTGCATATGTTGATTCAAATTTTTTAGGAGCTGCAAATTCAGATGATATTTCTGCAATTGGAGGAAATATTAATTTAAAAACAGGTAGTTTTTATGGATTAAGTGCTGGTGTAACTTTCCAATCATCTAGTATTATTAATAAAGATATAACTTCTGGTGGTACAAAAGCTGATAGCTTTAATGGTTCAGGTGCAGTAATGTCTGAAGCATATTTAAACTACATAATAGCAAATAGTTCATTTAAGATTGGTAGACAATTCATTAATACTCCATTAGTTAGTTCAGCATTAGATGGTAAATCTTCTGAAGCACTTATCAAAGATTCATTTGAAGCATACACATTAATAAATACAGATATTCCTAATACGACATTATTAGCATCTTATGTTGATAAATATCAAGCATTAACTGATGCTTCTGGAAATATAGGTACATTTAAACAAGCTGAAGATGGGGCATATACAATTTATGCAAAAAACACTTCAATTCAAAATTTAACTTTGCAAGCGCAGTATTTAAAATTAAACAGTACAACTACGGGAAATGATAAAAATGCATTATATTTCCAAGCTGATTATCAATTTGGACCACAAACTTTATCTGCTCAATATTTAGCATCTACTGATAAATCCCAAGCTTCAAGTGCTCAAGATGGTAAATTATTCGGATTAAAGGCAAGTGGACCTTTAGGTATTTCTAATTTTGGATATTTAATAGCATATAATTCAAGTACAGATAAGAATGGTTCTGTTTATTCTGGTGTGGGAGAAGGTACATCTGATACTCCATTTACAGCTGTTCCAGTTCATGGAGGAGGAGTTCCTACGAGACCTGATACGGATACATTAGTGGGTGCGCTTGTTCTTCCTGCTGCTGATACTACTTTTATTCCTTATTATGGTAAGTCATTTTCTAAAACTCATGTATTAGGTGATGTTATAGCTTATGGTGCAATGTTTATTTATCCTGTAGCTAAGAATTTATTATTTAAAATAAATTATGAACGTGTAGAATGTGAAAAAATTATTACAAAAGATACAAATACAACTAGAGTTTATTTAAGTTATAAATTTTAATTTTCTATTGCCCTTTTCAACTCCTCCGGAAAAGGGCATACTTCTTCTAATTATTTATTTTTATTCTTATTTATAACATAAAATAAAGTGTAATAAAAATATAAATTAGACTAAAAATATTTTCTATAACAACAAAAGCCACGAGTGAAAATCATTTTTATACTTCTCTGATAATATTGGATTTTAAAGTCTAACACCAAGAAAAATAAAAATATAAGAATAGTAACTTGTGAAAGCAAAATAGTAGCAATTATTTAATAACTTGAAGCAAAGATAAAGCTATAAACATAGTCATAGCTTCACTTCTAAAAGCTAATAAAGCAAAATCAAACCTAAATAAAATTAGTGAATATCATTATAGGTGCTATAACTTCAACTTAATTATTTTTCCGAAAAGAAATTTAATAATAGCGTGTTAAATCTTGAATTATGTTCAATTTGTGTCCAATGTCCACATTGTCCAAAAATATGTAATTGAGATTTTAAAATCAATTGATTTAATCTAATTGAGTTTTGAACAGGAATAACTTTGTCTTCTCTTCCGTGAATTATTAAAACATCTTTATCTATTTTTTTAATATCATTTTCACAACTTTCCATAGAATCTACACCATTTTGTCTAGGAGCTGGGAACATTGAAGAAAAAGATTCTTGAAATCCTGGTCTTATACTTGCTTCGTATCTCATTTTTGCTAAATCATCTGTAACTATACTTCTATCATAGGCAAAGATATCAAGTAACTCTTTCATATTTTCAATACTTGGAGTATATCCCCACGCTTTATCAAGGCCATAAGTTAAATCAAAATAAACTCCAACAGCTCCCATTAAAACTACTTTATTAAATCTATTTGGATATTTAATAACTAAAGCTAATGCTAATGCTCCACCAAAAGAGTTTCCAAC
>Ga0193958_1000173_pt1 | contig 28592 bp, 18 predicted proteins | sample FB_1_MG_FD_140320 | JGI IMG/M metagenome (GOLD analysis project Ga0193958, IMG submission 140320) | Microbial mat bacterial communities from the Broadkill River, Lewes, Delaware, United States - FB_1_MG | ecosystem: Environmental > Aquatic > Freshwater > River > Microbial mats | place: USA... | reverse complement strand
AATTGTACCATAGATCCGCCCAGCAACTCATGCAGGACGGCGTGCGGGTGCATACATCACACTACAAAACCGTAGAATCAGTGTGTTTAAACTTATTTTTTTAAGGTTAGACGCATGGACAACACACAACAACAATACGCGCTAGCGCATTCTTGCGTCCTAGATCTGCGTATCAATCAAGCAAAATCAAAACAAGTTAACGCCCTTTATATTGTACTGTTTACATTGAAAAACAGTTATTTACAACATGTGTCGCTTGTTTTTTGTGTGCTCCCCCTTTCTACGGTTTTGCCCTCTCCAAAAATTACCGCCCCCTTTTTGCCAAAGGAACATCATCATGGCTAATTATTCTTGTATCAATCACCCTGAAAAAGATTACTTACTGATTCTGCGTAATTGGCAAATAGAATTTTGTGAAGGCGATAAAGTGGCGGCGGGTTTACTCTCCATTTTTGAGTATTGGCATAATATCAAATATAAGAAACAATCAGAAAAGAGAGCAGAAAATCGTAAACCTAAGGATTTATTACAATTTCACAGTGAAACTGACTTGATTGATAAAATGCTCAGCATTACCCATACGCCTGCAAATATCAGGAAAGGTATTAATTTTTTAAAAGAAAAACAGGTGATTACCATCCACCGTAACCCAAGCAAACGTTATGCTTATGATCGTACCCGCCATTTTTTACTCCACCCTGAAATACTCAATAAATGGCTGACAGAACAATATATTCAATCGAAAAAAGAAAACACTGCTAAGAAAGGAGCCATCCACAAAGGAGGTGAGATACAACAAAATCCAGAGGTGCACCCCTTGAAAGATATCGCACCTCCCCCTAGTCAGCAGCAGCTTATATCACCTGCTGCTGCTGATACCTCGAATAATTTACATGCTGAAGAGCAAGAAATTAAAAGCTCATTGGTGTTATTTTCATTACTGCAAGATCTACCATTAAAAGATCACATTGAAACGTCTACTATATTGGAAAGTTTACATAATCCAGCCCTATATCAGCCTGTTTTTGATGAATGGCATTATGCTTTAAGTCAGGGGAATATTAAAAATAAATATGCTTATTTGGCGAGTTTAGTGAAATGTGCTAATCAGGGTACATTTAACCCTACTCAAAGCCAACACCAGCAAAACAGTCAAAAAATCACAGGGGTGATTGATGTAAGTCGTGAAAAACCAAGCTCTAAACAAGCCCATGATATTTTTCCCCCTTACGAGGCATGGCAAAAAATCCAGCAAGCCCTCAGCGAAAATATCAAAAAATCTGACTATATGAACTTTGTGCTACCCACCCGCGCCTATGAAAGTGATCAAGCGATATTTGTACGCTGCCCTAATGTCTACACGCATGATTTTATGAGAAGTAAGCTAAACAACATCACCGCGCTGATTGATAAAGCGGTGTTGATATATTTGGGGTGATAACTGACGTTACACACTCACTATAAAGAGAACCTAATGATAAAAAGCCTGCTTATGGATAGTTATATTTGAAGAGGAGAATACTTTGAATTTCAAATTTACAGCTGATATTGTACATTTGAATTTAAAATTTAGAGGCAAGGAATATAAAATGAAGTACCCTTTTTTATTATTATGTATTATTTTCCCTTTATGTAGTCATGCTGGTGAAGAGCAACCTATAAATAACAAAGTGCTACAACAAGCTCAACAAGAGCAAAAAGTGACTATAACAGGGAAAGTGATAAAAAAAATACAGCAAGGTCCGGATGGAGCTGTTTGGCAAGTGGAAACAGAAGATCAGCAGTTTTTTGAAGTTATGCTGAGTATTCCAAATTTAGGGGAGTTATATAGCCGCTCTTTACCTTTAGTAGAAGAGGGGGCAGTTATTACGGTCACAGGGGAGCAATTCATGCTTAATAAACATCCTAGTATTACAGCAAGAACACTTTTTATAAATTTATAGATTTATAAATGAGGTTTTTTTATTCCTGTGTGCCCTAGTGGTTTTAATTTTTAATAGTGAGGATCGAAGTCGGTCGAAGTTAGCGCATATAAGATAAGCTATTTTTAGGATAAATATAGATATTATTATTTTTTTACGCCTTTATTTTTATCTTAAACATATGAATAAATTAATCTTTATAAAAAATAAAGCTGCATTTTTTATCATTTTTATATATAATGATAAGCATATTTTTTAGCAAAGGAGGTGACGTGATTTATAGTGATTGGGCTGACTTCGATCGGGAGAATGGTCAAAACCCTAGGGGGTCGAAGTCAAAAAACAGTGTTTTTTTGTGTTTTGAGTCACTGGGTAAACGCTCAAAATGGCGTAGATGCCCATGAATACTGGGGTAATGACTCCCTATAAGGGTTTATGAGATGTAGTGTATTAGATTTGCCTTTTGTAACAAAAAAGTAATGACTCCCTATAAGGGTTTATGAGCCTAAAAAAAGAAGTCTCTTTAGACATAATATAAACCCGTAATGACTCCCTATAAGGGTTTATGAGTGCCAGCCTTCAAACACACCTAGCCGCTCTTGCTTACTAGTAATGACTCCCTATAAGGGTTTATGAGTTGTGTTGCGCTTCTGTCTATGTGCTCTTGTACTTTGGTAATGACTCCCTATAAGGGTTTATGAGTCTGCAAAGCACTAAAACAAAAGAAAGATTTAATATTGTAATGACTCCCTATAAGGGTTTATGAGACCGTCTAAAGGTGCCATGTTGTTGTAAATAATTGCGGTAATGACTCCCTATAAGGGTTTATGAGAGTTGCATACAGAAGAAAAGCGACACGCTCCCCTTTGTAATGACTCCCTATAAGGGTTTATGAGGTTTCTAGCATTTAGTGGAAACGATATAATAAGAAAAGTAATGACTCCCTATAAGGGTTTATGAGGCCCACGTAAATAAATTGATCGCCAGCCAATAAACCCAGTAATGACTCCCTATAAGGGTTTATGAGCCGTTTATTTGCTATGCAATGTATCAATTCTAAACCGTAATGACTCCCTATAAGGGTTTATGAGATTATTATTCACAATCCATAATGTTTTAGTGTCGTCGTAATGACTCCCTATAAGGGTTTATGAGGTGATGAATTTTGATGGTGGTGCTGGTGTAGAAACAGGTAATGACTCCCTATAAGGGTTTATGAGTTGATTACGTCACCTTTTCGTCGTGCTGCTTCAGCGTAATGACTCCCTATAAGGGTTTATGAGACGCTGTGAAATACAGTTGCCTGCTCACTATCTTTTGTAATGACTCCCTATAAGGGTTTATGAGATCAATGCCTATTGAGAATATGCCAGAAGGTAAGGAGGTAATGACTCCCTATAAGGGTTTATGAGAGTAACATACGTACCGCCCCCGCTATTTACCAGCCCCGTAATGACTCCCTATAAGGGTTTATGAGAAGACACCATGCCAACAGTCAAGGTTTACGGTACTTGTAATGACTCCCTATAAGGGTTTATGAGATTGTCAATAACTTTATCATAAAAACATCCTATAATATTACACATAGTAATGACTCCCTATAAGGGTTTATGAGCGTGCCAAATATATAATCCATAACTAAATGGTACTCGTAATGACTCCCTATAAGGGTTTATGAGAACGCATTAAAAAAGTATAAAATCAAAGAGTTATTTTGTAATGACTCCCTATAAGGGTTTATGAGACTTGGATAAACTAAAATATCACCCGATTTGATTGTGTAATGACTCCCTATAAGGGTTTATGAGTTGGTTAGACTAACTAGCGGCGTGACAACTAACGCCGTAATGACTCCCTATAAGGGTTTATGAGCTTGTTATCATCATTCTCCTTGCTATCAATGTTTATCGTAATGACTCCCTATAAGGGTTTATGAGTCCAATACTGTTAGTGCTCCAATTAACGCCCTTAAGGGGCATAATTGTAATGACTCCCTATAAGGGTTTATGAGAGGGACGTGTGGGAGATATCATATTAGATGAATTTTGTAATGACTCCCTATAAGGGTTTATGAGGCAATGAATTAAATAAGTTGATTAAGACTGATGATGGTAATGACTCCCTATAAGGGTTTATGAGTCGCACATCATGGGGAAATATATCTACATTTAAATTCGTAATGACTCCCTATAAGGGTTTATGAGTCCTTATACAAGCCTTCTGTCAGCCGTAGTACAGACGTAATGACTCCCTATAAGGGTTTATGAGATGCTATTTGTTTTTTTATTAAGTGTGTTCACGTTGGTAATGACTCCCTATAAGGGTTTATGAGCCTTAATAGAATCATCAGGCTCAAATTGCAACGAAGTAATGACTCCCTATAAGGGTTTATGAGACTGAAAATGCATTTTCATTAGGTGCAGAACATAGTGAGTAATGACTCCCTATAAGGGTTTATGAGGTAATTATGAAGCCCTTTCATTTTTACATAAGGCTGGGTAATGACTCCCTATAAGGGTTTATGAGTTTTCTCGTTTACAGGGGTGCATGAATGGATATGGAAAAGTAATGACTCCCTATAAGGGTTTATGAGCCCATAAGGTGTGGCAGCATTAAACGCGGTTAAACTTGTAATGACTCCCTATAAGGGTTTATGAGCGTACTTGCTGTATTTAACAGCAGGGGACGCGCGCGTGTAATGACTCCCTATAAGGGTTTATGAGCCATTTAAATCATTATATAAGCCAATTAATGACTTAGTAATGACTCCCTATAAGGGTTTATGAGATTCACGCGCACGTCTGTTATGTCGTTTATCTCTCCCTCATGTACTTTGTATCTGTGAGTAGGCGGTAATGACTCCCTATAAGGGTTTATGAGTGTTCGCGTAGGAAAATTAACTGTTGAACATATGGAGTAATGACTCCCTATAAGGGTTTATGAGTTAGTGAATATGAAGACCTTGCGCCTTTTGAGAGTCGTAATGACTCCCTATAAGGGTTTATGAGCTGACTTTTTGGAGTTCCACCACGAACGAGCCGCACTAGTAATGACTCCCTATAAGGGTTTATGAGTCATGATATAGCCATTGTTAGCAGTGATAGTGAGCTTGTAATGACTCCCTATAAGGGTTTATGAGACTGTAGTATCTATTTTGCCGATACTAGCATTAAATGTAATGACTCCCTATAAGGGTTTATGAGTTGGGTTTTATAACAGTTGGTATAATTAAGCTTTCCTGGTAATGACTCCCTATAAGGGTTTATGAGAGCAGCTTGTTTTTAAATTCTAATATTAAAACTGTTGTAATGACTCCCTATAAGGGTTTATGAGTGTCCGTCTTGAATATAGCGAGAAAGCCCCAAAAAAGTAATGACTCCCTATAAGGGTTTATGAGGTGTACTAGGATTATTACGCCACTTTTCTAATTCAGCGTAATGACTCCCTATAAGGGTTTATGAGCTGTCGCTTTGAGATACGCTATCTAACCCAACAATAGGTAATGACTCCCTATAAGGGTTTATGAGAATTCTTTAATAAATGTGATCGCTTTTTTTATATATTGTAATGACTCCCTATAAGGGTTTATGAGGCTTATATTTGTGACGTTTGCTTCATAAACTTGGAACGTAATGACTCCCTATAAGGGTTTATGAGTGAATAACAGAAACTTGGCTCTAGCCCTCTATGGGGAGTAATGACTCCCTATAAGGGTTTATGAGCGACTTAATTGAGACTAACATTGTGTTCAGTGCTGATGTAATGACTCCCTATAAGGGTTTATGAGATAATCATTTCCCATTTCTCTATTACGCTCAATAGCGTAATGACTCCCTATAAGGGTTTATGAGAGGGATTGACTCCATATAATTAGTAACTTCACCTAGTAGTAATGACTCCCTATAAGGGTTTATGAGACTTTACACGCACAAGAGGCAGTACTTAACCCTCAAGGTAATGACTCCCTATAAGGGTTTATGAGCAAAGCCTTTAAGTGAAATACGTTTGCCTTCTTTCAGTAATGACTCCCTATAAGGGTTTATGAGACTGGATTTTCAAGCTTAAGAATTTTATCTTCAATGCAATGACTCCCTATAAGGGTTTATGAGGCAGGCTTCAATAGAGGTCAGTTTTTACCTGGTCTAGTAATGACTCCCTATAAGGGTTTATGAGAAATATTTCAGCATTTCAACGCTTAAAACAACGGCTTGTAATGACTCCCTATAAGGGCTATAAATATAAAAAAGCCGCTGACTCAGCGGCTTTTTTATGTCTCTTTTTTATTTCTATCTAAGTCATTACAACCAATTACCAATCAACAATAACGCCGACCAATAAGCAGGATGACGGAAATAATGCTTTTTCAATACCTGAATTTGTGCCTGTTGCAACGCCTGCGCTTTAGAATGTGACTGACTCAACGCCTGATAAAACAAGGTCACTAATAATGCAGTTGCCTCATCATCAATAAACCATAAAGAAGCCAAAGCACTACGCGCCCCCGCTTTCACTGCCACTCCTGCCAAGCCTAATGCTGCCCGCTCATCCCCCACCGCAGTTTGACAAGCACTCAAAGTTAACAGTTCCACCGCCTCTTTTCTAAACTGACTCAAACTCAACATACTCTCTAAACGATTCATGGTTAGCTTGCCATCATAAGTTAATAAAAATGTCTTCTTAGGATCTCGGTCAAACTGCCCATGTGAAGCAATATGTACAATAGAATACGGTGTACTCTGTAATGCCCCTTCAACATTCTTTATTGAAAATGACTCATTTACCAAAGTTTTAGAATTATATAAAGGGCTGATATTTTTAAGCTCTTCTTTTACATTCGGTAAGGCTGAAAAACCTTGTACACTCTCAGATAAACCATTCAGTAAAATATTAACCTTATTGCTATCTTTACTAATTCGTTGCGGATTGGTTAAAGTTAACCCCGGCGTAACAGCCAGCGCGTAGCTCTCAATTAGAAAACGCTTCCCATCATATAAAGGTGCTAATGGAATGGTACGCAACGCCCCATCAGGGACAACCACTAAAGTATGAATATCTTCCCTTACTAATCTATTACGTAACGGATGAATCAACCAACGATATAACTGTTTTGCCTGACGTAAAAAACGGAAATTAGTACGAATGGTTAAATGATGACGAAATAGGCGAATGGTTTCACGATACTGCTCACTATCCACATCTACAACAAACTGCTGCATACCTGTTGGAAAACTCGCCAATAATACAAGACGCTTCGGTAATGAAATTGGGTATAACACCATCGTATGTGAATCTAAGGCATCCAGCCCTTTAGACTTCGCCCGTACCGCTGTTACACAATCATCTTGGAAATAATCTTCTAACTCTGCGGCTTTTAATAACTCCATCGTGTCACGCGCTTGTTTTAATAACTGCTCGCGTTTATCTGCATCAGTTTCTACTTCTGCTTGTTTCAATAACAAATCTGTCAGCTCAAAATATACAGGTTCAACAGAATCATGAAAACTTTGTGAACTGTAACGATAAGCAATCGCTAATTGATCACGTAAAGGTTGAATCACATCAATGGTATTTTGATAAGCTTCAAGTGCCTCAACAACTTTATTTTGACGGCTAAAAATACGCCCTAATTGCCAATACCAACGGTGTAAACTGGCTTTAGAACTCTCTTGTTGAGCAAAGAAAATGGCTTGTCGAGTCAGTTGAATCGCAGTATCTAAACTGCCTTCACCTTCATATAACTCCCCTAAATGTCCATAACTTAAAGAAAGAATATGCGGCTCATTATTACCTTTGGCTATTTCTCGTGCTTGTTTAAAAGCTGTGTAAGCAAGATGTATTAATTCACTTTTATACTGTGCATCTTGATGCATTAACCGCTGTGCAACACGCCCAATACTTAATAAGCTAAAGGCTTTATGATGCCCTGTTTTAAACTGCTTAATATCGTTAAAAATAGCAGGTATTTTTTTAGCTAAAAGCGGGTAACGTTTTGCTAATAAAAGCGTTTGTAAATAATTAAGCTGTAACTTAGTTTTAAATGCTGATGCTTTTTCAGCATATGGCAGGGCTTGCTGGTATAAACTTTCTGCTTGCTGATATTCTTTATTTAAAGCAGCTAAATTGGCTTGATTATTTAAAAGATGTGCATACGCATTAGGAAATTTTTCAGCGGTGATAATCTGCTGTGCTTGCTGTAAATACTGTTTAGCTAAATCAGCTTGTTGTGTTAAATACGCTAATTCACTCAGTTGGTTAAGAATCAGCCCGCGTTGTTCAATAGGATGCTCAGGGGCTAAGTTTTTTAATAACTGCTGAAGTAAATGAAAACTACTGTCATAATCACCAATGGCTTGATACGCCGTGGCGAGTTTTAAAGCAATGGTGATCTGCTGTGTAGCGGCTAAATTAGGGTATTCGGCTGTCCATGTTTGAATAGCATGTTGAAAATGCCCTTGTTGAAATGCTTTTTCTGCACTGTTTTGTTCTGCGGCATACACAGTCAAACAGCTACTGAAAATAAGAAAGAAAGAGAGAGTAAAACGAAGTAAGTGGCTCATAGCTGTATATTTAACGCAAAGTGAATGCCATCATCTTGTAAATCTTTATCCGCTGGCTCAGGAAGCGTACGCAAAGCTTTACCCCAATAGAGTGATAGGTGAGTTCGTTTATTGGCTTGCCAACGTAAACCCAACCCAATACTACTTAGTTCTTTTATATCATTATTGCCTACATCATTATGTGCCCATACGCGCCCATAATCAATAAAAGGGGCAATGATAAGTGTACCTGCTTGTCGATCACCGACTTCTGCAAATAAAGGCAGTTTGTAAGGTAAAGGAATACGCCATTCTAGCGAGGCAGTCACGCCTTTATCTTGGGTTAATTGGTTTTCACGATAGCCGCGTACTGTAGACGCGCCGCCAATAGAAAAACGCTCTAAAGATAAAAGAGACTGATCCGCCCACTGAATATCTGTGCGAAATAGCAATTGACTATCCCATGTTTGCAAACGGCGTACCCATTGAAATTGTCCCAACCAACTAAAAAATCGACTGTCTGGTAAATCATCTTCTGCAATAGTCGAGCCGAGTGCATCTAATCCAATATTAAAACTAGAACGGGCGGCAATCACTTGCGTACGACTGCGATCTAACCAGTCTTGACTGAAACGTAAAACAGTTAAACGGCTGATGCCATCTAATGATCCTGAAAAAGGATAAGGGCGACCGCGTAGCGTGGTTTCACTGCGCCGCTTTTCTAATTTTAAGCCTAAAGTTAATGCTTGATTAGGGGTTTTATAAACAGGGTGTGTTAAAGAAATGGCATAGGTATCGGTAATACTGGCAATATCTAATTGTTTAAAAGGCTCTGCAACAATATCCGAGTCACTGCGTTCAATAAAAAAATTCAACTGTGTATCATAACGATTAAGGGGGAAGCGATAATGGAAGCTGTAATCATTTAAGCCTTCTGTAATCCCATAACGGGCATAAATGCGATCCCCTCGCCCAAATAAACTATTATGCCACACGGCTGCCTCGGTACGGTATGAGCCAATACTGGGGGAGCGGTGATTATTCACCGCAATATCAAAACCATATAATTTTTCTTCTTTAATTTTTACATTAAGAATGCCCTCCCCTAAATTCACCCCAGGGGCAAGCTGTGCATTAATGCGTTTAAAGAGTGGGTTTTGATGTAATAATTGTAGTCTTTTTTGTAATTCAGTAATATTTAATGCTTTATCATCAGGGTATTGCAAACGATTTTGAATATAATCTGTTGCCACTTTTTCATTGTCTGAAATATTAATTTGGCTTAACTGACCCTCAATAATTTTAATTAATACTGTGCCGTCGGCAACGGTTTGATCGGGTAATACCGCTCCTGAGTTAATATAACCTTGTTTAATATAATGACGAGTAATTAAATCTTTTGCAGTTTGTAATTGTTCAGCAGAAATAGAACGCCCTGTATAAGATGCCACTACATCACGTAATGTGCTGCTATCAATTTCTTTATTGCCTGTAAATTCAAACTTTTTAATCACAATTTTGGCAACAGTAGAAAGTTGTTGCTGTGCTACGGGTAATGGGGGTAATTCAGGTAATGGGGGTAAAATATGTGCTTTTTGTGAAGGTGAAAATTCAGGCAATGCAGGGCGATCTAAAGGACGCTTATCAGCATCAATAGGCGCAGCATAACTCTGCAAGCTTCCCAAGCAACTTAATAATAATAAATAGTAATAAATGTGTTGTGCTTTCAAGATAGCCTCAATAATTATCTGCTAACTAATTGCTAATTAATGATTAAGTATATACGGTTAAAAAGGGGTAAACACGGTCTTGTTAATTATTTTTCTGTTAATGCTTCGACACCGTCCCAATTTTGGGGGGTGCCTTCAATTAAATAATGCTGACAACGCTCTAAGTAAAAGGCGGCTGCCCGATCAAGAGGAAGCTGAGCAAGAACTTGTCTAAAATGCTGTTGTGCCCCAATAAAATCTTGTTTGTAATAAGCACTCATGGCAGATGCAAAAGCAGGACGTAATACTATTTTTTGCTGCATGATTTTTTCAGGCTCAGCATCCATGACTTCAAACACTTCTATTGGTGCTTTTTTGCCTTTTACACAGACTTTTCCTAAAAATCGGGTTTCATAATCAGTAGGATTGTCCAATGCAGCTAATAAATCAGCACTAATTAAAATAGAGGTATTATAGAGTTTGGTTAAGCCTTCTAAACGTGAAGCCAGATTGACCGCATCTGAAATCACTGTACCTTCCATGCGTTTTTCTTCACCAATGGTACCCAGCATTAATGTACCAATATGCACCCCAATACCTACTTTAATCGCTTGGCGATTTTTTGCGGTACGCTCTGTATTGAGTTTATCTAATTGTTGATGAATTTCAATAGCTGCGTTTAAGGCATCATTCGCATTGGTGGCAAACAGTGCCATGATGGCATCACCGATATATTTATCAATAAAGCCATTATATTGGCGAATAACAGGGCTGACACGCCCTAAATATTGATTAATAAAATCAAAATTTTCTTTGGGGGTCATACTCTCTGATAAGCTGGTAAAAGAGCGGATATCAACAAATAATACCGCCATTTTCTTTTGCACATGATCCCCCAAGTGCACATCAATAATACTTTTCTTTTCTAGTAGCTCTAAAAACTCTAAGGGGACAAAGTTACTATAAGCAATATTGACTCTTGCGAGTTCAACATGGGTTTTAATGCGTGTAATCAGTTCCCCTTTAGAAAAAGGTTTGGTTAAGTAATCATTCGCCCCTGAATGTAAACCTTCCACTAAATCAGAAACCTGATTTTTTGCTGTTAACATGATAACAGGCAGTTGGGCGGCAGGATAGGTTTCACGAATAATACGACACACTTCAAAGCCTGACATTTTGGGCATCATAATATCAAGCAATACAATCACAAATTCTTTGCCACTGTAATGAATGATATCTAAGGCATCACGCCCATTTTGAGCGCGGGTGATGGTGTAATTTTCAAGTTTTAGCTGATTTTCTAAAACCTGCAAGTTAATAATATCATCATCAACAATTAAAACATTTAATGCCTCAGTATTGTCTGCTTCTTCAGCTAATGCTTGCTCATAAACAATAGGCGTATCATCTTCTAATAATAAAGTGTCATGATGGAGCTGTGGTATTGCATCAGTATTGCTTTCTAAACGTTGTAGCATATCTTGTACATCATGTGCCAGTTCTCCCACTGTTTTACTGGCACGAGGTAAGGTAAATTCTACTTCTGTTCCCACCCCCACACGTGAACGAATGGAAATTTCACCCCCATGTAGTTCAACCAGTTGTTTTGTAATCGATAAACCTAAACCAGTGCCACCATATTCACGTTCAACAGACCCATCAACTTGTTCAAAAGGAATAAAGACATTTTTAAGTTTTTCTTCTTCAATCCCTAAGCCTGTATCACTGATATAAATTTTAATATGGTCGCCTTGCTCCTCTGCATGGATTTTAATGTGTCCTTGCTCTGTAAATTTCACCGCATTACCAATAATATTATGCAAAATTTGCTGAATACGGTTTTCATCAGTATAAACGGTTAAGTTTTCAGGGATATGATTATGAATGGTGACATTTTTTTGTCCCAATAAAGGCATAGACAAGGTGACTACCACATCCGTGACGACGCGCGCCTCAACAGGCTGCAACTGTAAGGCTATATTTTTATGTTTTAATTTAGAAAAATCTAAAATATCATTGACCAAGTTTGATAAACGCTTTCCACTAAAGATAATCATGGTCAGATTTTTTACTGCATCAGCAGATAAACGTCCTGTTGCTCCATCTACCATTGATTCTGCAATCCCAATAATCCCATTCATCGGTGTACGCAATTCATGAGAAGTATTAGATAAAAAATCATCTTTTAATTTATCAAGCTCTTTCAGCTCAACATTCTGCTGGCGGATTTTATTAATATAATCCAGCATACTATCCACCATAATAGTGATGCTTTGTTTCAGTAGTTTTAATTCGTTATTAGCTTGTACTTCAATAGGATACTCTAAATTCCCTTGTGCAATAATATTAACACTTTTGACTAAGCGATTAATTGGACGGGTGAGCCATGCTGAAATAAAGAAGGTCACAATCACGCTTAAGATAATTGCAATAATACTTAAAATAAAATGAAAGGTTGCCGAGCGTTGCAAGCTTTCATCAATAATTTTTGTATTATAAGTCAGTTCAATCACTTTACTGGGATCAGCACTGATAGGCATACTTTCATCTTTTAGATTAATAAAAATATAATGGGCAAATTGCTGGTATTCAGTTTTAGGCGTAGTGTAAGAACGTTTTCCTGTATAAACACTGGTAATAATATCGGCTGTTTTTTTATCTACTTTATAATCAGGGTCACCTAGTAAATGTCCATGACGGCTAAAAATCCGTACATCACTTAAAGAGGGGTTTAATTTCTTTAAGCGATCCGTAATTTTAATTAAATCCAACTCGCCCATTAAGCCTGCAAATTCATCAGAGACTAAACCGAGTTCTAATAAATATTTATTATCAGGGGTGGGCATGTAGGCAAATTTACGTAATAAACCTGTACGCGCTTCAGTAGCAAGTTGTCCATCAACAAAATTATTTTTTTGTCGAATAGTGGTAAAAAAAGCGTATACATCTTCCCATTGCTTAAAATCTAAGCCTAAATCTTTGGTATAGGTGGTATATTCGACAATCCCGTCTGCATTAATTAAATACAGATCCATTTTGCCTCCTAAACGCCGCTTTAATTCTACTAAATCCATTTTAGAGGCATCACGCCCTGATGCTTCATAGGCTGAAATAAATTGGGTGAAGCTTTTTTTCATCTGCTCTCCCAATAGCTTTGCCAAGACTCTATGCCCTGCATCAACCAATCTAATCGCATTTAAAATATTATTTTCAGTTTGTTTTTGTAAATGGCTATAAGCATGTTCTAAATCATTTTTAGCATTTAAATAATCAGAAATAGAAATGGCGATTAAAATAGGAATAATAAGTAATAGGAAAGAACCCATTAAGGTATATTTTAATGGGACATAACTCGATTTTTTAGGGGAGGCTTGCTCAGTGTCAGGGGAAGTATTAGCCATGGTCATAATGCTTAATGTGTAACATGCTACACAATGGTTAACCTATATTATTACTAAAATAATAGGAGTTCCGTATGTTAAGCCAATTCCTCAATCACGTCATAACAACAGATAAATAAGTACAGTATGATGCACTCTCATCATAATAGGTGCATCATAGTCAATAATCGTTATAAACGATTTATTGGTAACGTTTTGCTAATTCAACACGTTTTTCATAGGCTTCACGCGCAATACGTACATCTTCTAAGAACCATGGTAATTCTTTTAATAATAAAGCTTGTGGCCCATCAACCAAGGCTTTTTCAGGCACTGGGTGGAAATCAACCAGAATCATATTTGCCCCTGCAATCACACCTTGTACAACAGCGTGTTGTACATCTAAAATACCTTCAGGAGAGGCTGCACGTGTGCCGACAGAGTGAGAAGGATCAACACATACAGGCATACGCGTTAAACGTTTTACCACAGGTACGTGGGCAAAATCCACCATGTTACGGTGTGGATCGCCAAAGTTTCCTTTCATACCCCGTAAACCAAAGACCACTTTACGGTTTCCTTCGCTAGCAAGGTATTCAGCCGCATTCAGTGATTCTTCTAAAGTAATACCAAAACCACGTTTTAGTAAGACAGGAAATTCTTGTTGTTTTCCTGCACTTTTGAGTAATTCAAAGTTTTGTGTGTTACGGGTTCCAATTTGGAGCATCACCCCTGTTGGGTTACCTGTTTCATCAAGGGCTTTTTTGATTTCATCAATATGCTCTTCATGTGTGACTTCCATAGCAATGACTTTAATGCCATATTTTCCAGCTAACTCGAACACATAAGGAAGGCAATCTTGACCATGACCTTGGAATGAGTAGGGGTTGGTGCGAGGCTTATAAGCGCCCATACGTGCACATTGTTGCCCATTTTCATGTAATGCCTTCATCATGATTTCAACATGCTTAGGATTATCAACAGCGCATAAACCAGCAAAGATATTTAAATTATCTTGCCCAAAACGAATCCCTTTGTAATCAAAATGGGAAACACGTTCGCTGTCTGCATGACGACCTAATACGCGATAATCTTGGGAAATACGAACAACACGTTCTACATTAGGTAAGGTTTCGATCTCTTCTTTATTGAGGATCTTGGTATCCCCAAGTAAATAGATTTCAGTTAATAATTGTTGTTCACCTTGTTCTTCATGCACATTAAGATGAATATTAGGTAAGTTAGTTAAGTGATTCATTACCGCACGGTAAGCATCACTGTCTTTCTTAGTGTTGGGCTTTAATATGACTATCATCGCTTATCCGACCTATAAATAAAGAGAAAAGCAGTAAAAAAGCAGATTATCACACAATTACTGAGAGTTCGCACGATGAAGGGCACAAATAATTAAAAATCATCGTCTTTAAAAAGTACGTACCTTACATTTACCTTTATTTTATTTTCAGCACAAAATAAAGAATATTTTTAAAAAACACAGCATAGCATTATCTAATCATAGTACTTATATGCTTATGTTAAATTTCACTAAAAATACTAATTAATAAGTATTATCCATCACTCTATTTTTGCATTTTATAGTGTATAAATAGCTCTTTTTATAAAAAACACTGTAATTAATATAATTTACATACTTATTGGTATTTAGTATTATATTATTTTATAAATTACAGAAAGTCACATATATTTATGTTAAAAAATAAATCATTGTTAATATGGGGAGTTAGTCTTCTTTTTTCCCATACCGCATGGGCAGAAAATTGCCCAACTGAAGAATCCACAGTTTTTATTACTGAGCAAATGGATAAAGCTCATTATATTTTTGAGGGAGAAATTCAGGAAAAAAACCAAAATACCCTAACTGTACAACTACATCAATCTTCTTTAAAAGGGAATATTGAAAATACTGTTGAATTACAGCTAGATAGCGTGTGCTCGTCACAGTATAAAAAAGGGGATTCTGCATTATTTTTTATTCACCAAGCTGAAGGAAAACAGGGGATTTATGCAGTTAATACAATATTAGCCGCAACAGCTGAGAATCGTCAAAAAATCCAGCTCAATACGCTACATAATAGTCGTTTAAAAAACCAAAATTGTATTCCTAGCTATAATGGAAAAGAACTTTATTTACCTTGTGTTAAAGTAGAAAACCTAGATGAAATCTACAATGTAAAATTAGCTGCCAATTTTCAAAAGCAACAGCTAAATTTTAATGTTGATACAATTCAACCATTTCAAGCACAAGCTACTGAGCCTGTTACCCCCACACCTACACAACCTTCCACACCAGAACCTAGTACTCCCCCTTCAGATCAGGTTGTTACTGTTGAGAATATTGAGGTGAAACAGGGTATTAATTATGATAGTGAATATATTGAGTTATTCATATCAGGTTCTTTACCTAATTATTGCTATCGTATTGATCACGATGATGTTTATAGAAAGCCACTTAAGGCTGATCAAACAGGACATTTTGCAATTACATTAGCTGTTGAAAAACAAGAACAATGTCATATGGTTACAGATAGTCACTACACACCTGAAAAAGCCTCATTTCAAGTGAATATTCCATTAGGCGTTAACGAATTAGAAAGAGAGCGTTATACCATTACAATAAATGGGCAACATACAGCTTCTTTTAGCCCTACTATTAAAGAAGGACAACCACCAGCTATTCAAAAAACAGAACTTGTATTATCAATCAATGATAATAAAGATCATGCTTATGTAAGGGTTAGAGGAGAATTAGAGAATAGTCGTTGCCACTTTATTGCTCATACACGTGAGTTTTTAGATGCAGTGGAAAATGGCATTACTGCCAATGCAGAGCGGAATTTTATTCTTCCATTACGTACTAAAGTAATGCCTACAGAAACAAAAAATAAATGTGATATTGCGACACATAATACAAATTTTGGTGAATCCTTTTCTTTAAATATGGCTAATTTAACAGAAGGCGAATATAACATTGTATTGAATAACCAAGTTATCAAAACATTTTTTATTCGTCCTCTTTTTAACCAAGGGCTTACACCACTTAATGTCATCGACGAACGTTTAATTTTTGCAAGAGGGGTTGAAGTTATTCAACCTGATCAAAATTCACCAGCAAAACAACTAAAAATTGATGGAAATTTGAGAAATACTTGCCAAGAGTTGGATACCACTGCTTACTCAACAAGCCCAAATGCAGCAGGTGATTTTATTATTAATTTACAATCTTTACCTTTAGATACCAATAAATTATGTAAATATGATCATAATAGTTCTATCTTTGAGCTTTATATCCCATTAGAAACAGAAAACTTAACCCCCGGTTATCATAAAGTGGTTATTAATAATCATAATGTGATTTTCTTTAGTACCCCTTAATTATTTTCAATATACGGCTATTGTTTAAAATAGCCGTATTCAATTGTTATTCAACCGTTACGGATTTAGCTAAATTACGCGGTTGATCCACATCAGTTCCTTTTATAATGGCGACATAATAAGCAAGTAGCTGTAAAGGGATTGTATAAGCAATAGGGGAAATAATGTCATTAATTTCACCTAGTTCCAACACTTCTACAGATTCTAAATCTTCTGCAATGCCTCGGTGATTAGCAAAAATAAAGAGCTGCCCACCGCGTGCTTGCACTTCCTGTAAATTAGATTTAATTTTCTCTTGCAAGGCATCATTAGGCGCGACTGCAATCACAGGCATATCATTATCAACCAGTGCTAAAGGGCCATGTTTTAATTCCCCTGCTGGGTAGGCTTCAGCATGAATATAAGAAATTTCCTTTAGTTTTAACGCCCCTTCTTTTGCAATGGGATAATGCACCCCACGTCCTAAAAATAAGGCATGGTGTTTATCTACAAACTGCTGTGCCATGGTTTCAATTTGTGGCGCGAGTTTCAGAATTTTTTCAATCGTATCAGGTAAGCTATAAATAGCTGTGACAATGCGTGCCTCTTCACATTTATCAATCCCATGTTTACGCCCCAATACAATGGTTAATAAGAGCAAAGCAAGGAGTTGTGTGGTAAAGGCTTTAGTAGAAGCCACGCCAATTTCAGGGCCTGCACGGGTCATCAAGGCAATATCAGAATGGCGAATTAATGAGGTTTCGGGGACATTGCAAATACTTAAACTGGCTGCAAAACCTAGGCGTTTGGCTTCTTGTAATGCTGCCAAAGTATCTGCTGTTTCTCCAGATTGTGAAATGGTGACCACTAAAGTATCATCTTGTACTAATGGCTGGCGGTAACGAAATTCACTGGCAATTTCAACCTGACAAGGGATTTTAGCCAAAGATTCTAACCAATAACGCGCCACCATGCCTGCATGATAACTGGTACCACAAGCTAAAATTTGTACAGAGGTGACTTTGTTTAATAGCTCTGTATTTACCCCAAAAGCGGCTTCTAATACATGCTCTGCATTTAAACGTCCTTCAAAAGTATGACGTAAGGCTTCAGGCTGCTCAAAAATTTCTTTTAACATATAGTGGCGATAATGCCCGCGTTCTGCGGCATCCGCCTTTAACTGGCTGATATGGATATCACGGGTGACTTTATTTTTTGAAAAATCGGTGATCTGTAAACTATCTCGCTGAATATCAACAATATCCCCATCTTCTAAAAAAATAAATTTCTGTGTCACAGGTAACAATGCTGCTGCATCAGAGGCAACAAAATGTTCACCAATCCCTAAACCTACCACTAAAGGTGAGCCTTTACGGGCTGCAATTAATCGCCCTGTTTCCACCAAACTAATCACTGCAATGGCATACGCCCCTGTTAGTAATTGTAAGGTTTTAAAAACAGCAGTATATAAGTCATTGCTTTGCTTTAAAAAATGGTGAATTTGATGGGCAATCACTTCTGTATCAGTATCGGAATAAAAAGTATAACCTCGTTGTTCTAAGGAGGCTTTTAATTCTTGATAGTTTTCAATAATTCCATTATGAACAATAGCAATATTTTCATGTGAGAAGTGGGGGTGGGCATTTTCTTGTGTTGGTTTACCATGTGTTGCCCAACGTGTATGTGCAATACCTGTAGGAGAACACAAGGAACGATCTTTTAATATTTTTTCTAAACCGCGTACTTTTCCTTTAACTCGTTGACGTTCTAAGCTATGTGCCTGATAGTCAATAACCGCTAAACCTGCCGAATCATAACCACGATATTCTAAATGCTTTAAGCCCTCGATAAGAATAGGCACCACATCACGTTCTGCCACTGCACCAATAATGCCACACATATAAAAACACCCTTAAATATTGTCTATTTTTTTTATGAGAGGGCAGTACATACTGTCATGCTTTGTACTGCCATAACTATGATGCTAAAAATTAACAACGCCTTAGTTTATGCACCCATTGCTGCACGTAAACGTTGCTGTGCTTTTTCAATACCCATAAGTGGCAATAAATTATTCATTTCAGGACCATGTGTTTGCCCTGTTAAGGCTGCACGTAAAGGCATAAATAAGCCTTTGCCTTTCTTGCCTGAGCGTTTTTTTAAACTACTTACTAAGGCTTTATACACGCCTTCACTTTCTGCTAAAGCATCACAGGCATGTTGAAAAAATTCTGCCCCTGCTTCAGTAATAGCGGCTTGTGCTGAGTCTGTAATGGTTAATTTAGGCGCGTATAACATATCTGCCCATAAACACGCATCATTTGGAAATAATACATTGGCGCGTACTGCCTGTACAAAGTCAGGGTAAGCATCAGTAGGGACAATATCTTTTACGGTATCATGCAACCAATCACTGATTTGCTCATCAGAAGTTTGCCCTACTACCACTTGTTGCCAATGTTTTAGTTGTTGTTCATCAAAGCGAGAGGCAGATTTACTAATACGGCTAATATCAAAATGGTGAGCAAGCTGTGTATCTTCTAAATAATCAGTACTGGTATATTGGTGTCCTAAGCGTGCTAAATAATTATTGACCGCATCGGCTAACCAGCCTGCTTCACGTAAATCATGAATACTTTGACTACCATTCCGTTTAGATAGTGGGGAACCGTCTCCGCCTAAAATAATAGAGAAATGCCCATATTGTGGTATAGGCAAGCCTAAAGCTTCTAAAATCAATTGTTGACGTGGGGTGTTGGTTAAATGATCTTCACCTCGGAATGCGTGAGTTACGCCCATTAATGAATCATCTACCGCATTACAGAAGAAAAAGGCAGGGGTTCCGTCAGCACGACGAATAATAAAATCCCCAATATCATTACTAAGGAACTGCTGTGCGCCTTTAACCACATCCACAAATTCAATTTTACGATCACGCGGCATCCGAAAACGTAAGGTGGGTTTTAAACCTTGTGCACACTTTGCTTCTACTTCTGCTTGGCTTAAATGGGCACAGGTGCCAGAATAACGGGGAGCTTGTCCTGATGCGCGCTGTAATTTACGGGATAAATCCAGCTCTTCAGGACTACAAAAACAAGGATATGCCTGTTCTTTTTCAATTAATTGGTCATAATACTGGGCATACACATCACTACGTTGTGATTGGTAATAAGTCTCTCCAGCATTCTCTTCTTCAGGGCCTTCCTGCCAGACTAAGCCTAACCAGCATAAATCATGCATCAACTGTTGTGTATAAGCGTCGGTACTACGCTCTTGATCAGTATCTTCAATACGCAGTAAAAAAACACCTTGATGATGATAAGCAAATAAGGCATTAAACAAAGCAGTACGAGCATTTCCTAAATGCATAAGACCTGTTGGGCTGGGCGCGAAACGTGTTTTAATCACTGCAGTACTCATAGATGTGTGAAGTAACAAATGGAAAAAATCGAGATAATCGCTAAGTTTAACAACTTAATATCGGTTTAGCATAGTGTTCTGTGCACTGATATGATATATAAAAGCGTAAATCTCAACAGTGGTTGTAAAAAGATGAAAAAAGTTACCTTTCTGTTCATTAGCATATTTTTTTACTTACTCGGACATAGTACAATAAGTCGCGCTTCTTTCTTGTTTTATTTAGAAGAAGGTGCGCAACTCAATCCCAATGCACCCAGTGAATATCATATACAAGGACATGAACGCTTGCATGATATCATACAACTGTTTGTGCTTAACCCAACAGATGTGCATTTAAGCTGGGACGAGGGTGCCCCAAAACTAAAAAAAGGCGATATCATGAGCTTAATTACACAAAGTGATAAGCTTGCCTTACAGGTTAAACGGGGGCGTACAGTTAAACTTTCTCCTCAAGTACGTATTACTAAGCATATTACAGAACCTGATATGATCCCTTTGGAGCATGTACAGCAATTTTTAACACGCCCTAAAATACTCACTGATGAAGAAATGGAAACATCAGGAGAAGTACTGGATAATGCTTCAGGGAAATTATTAAGCTATGTTGGTGACCGTATTTACGTCACAGGGTTGCTTGATGTGGGGACAGAAGAGGATGATTATTTTATCTTTCGACTGGGACAAGCCTATAAAAACGAAGAAAGTGACGATGTGATTGCCTATGAAGCCGTTCATTTAGGGGATGCAAAGCTTATTAAATTAGATGAAATCTCTACCTTAGAGATTGTATCTGTACGGCGTGAAATTTTAAAAAATGATCGTGTGTTAGCGGTTGAAAAACGTGATTTTGGTAAAAACTTTTACCCACGTGTTCCAAATATCGATACACTGGAAGATGCACGCATTATTGCTGTAGTGGATGGGGTATCACAAATTGGGCAATACCAAGTTGTGGTGGTCAATATTGGGCTGAATGATGGGATTGAACGCGGGCATTTATTGCAAGTCAATAAAGGTGGACGACTGATCCCAGATCCAAAAGACAGCAAAAATATCCTTAAACTACCCAGTGAAAAATCAGGATCATTAATGGTATTTAAATCGTTTGATGACATTAGTTATGCATTAGTCATGAAAGCACTGTCTCCACTGCATATTTTTGATGAAGTGACTATTCCTTGAATCACTCGTTAAATGACAATGAACTTGCCTATTGGCTTGCCTTATTACATGCACCAACAGTAGGTGCAATAACTTTTAAAAAGCTATTAAAGAAATTTGGTAGTGCGCGCCAGCTGTTTGAATTAGGGGAAATGGCATGGCGTGATTTTGGGGCAAAAAAAGCCTTAATTGCCTATTTACATGCCCCTGATTGGGCACAAGTTGAAAAAGACTTGGCATGGCAAGCCAAAGAAAAAAACTGTATTTTAACCCTAAATGATGCACACTACCCAAGCTTGTTGGCAGAAATCCATGATTCTCCCCCTATTTTATTTGTACATGGTAATGCTGCAATTTTAAATACAGGACAAATTGCAATGGTAGGCACACGTAACCCCAGTGTACATGGGCAACGTGATGCCACGGAATTTGCGCAGTATTTAGCAGAAGCAGGGTTTACGATTACCAGTGGATTAGCCTTAGGGGTAGATACTGCTGCACATGAAGGTGCTTTACGTGCCGCTGGTACAACAATTGCGGTGGCGGGAACAGGTTTAGATCGGGTATATCCTGCTAGAAATAGAGATTTAGCCCATCAAATTGCAGAAAAAGGGGCATTAATCTCCGAGTTTTCAATTGGTACTGAGGCGCAGGCAAAAAACTTTCCTCGCCGTAATCGAATTATTAGTGGTATCAGTACAGGTACCTTAGTGGTTGAGGCAGCATTAAAAAGTGGTTCATTGATTACTGCACGCCAAGCAGCCGAACAAGGGCGAGAAGTGTTTGCTATCCCCGGATCTATTCACAACCCGCTTGCAAGGGGCTGTCATGCATTAATTAGGGAAGGGGCAAAGCTGGTTGAAACGGCAAACGATGTTGTGGAAGAACTGCTTATTCATTTACCAAGCTTACACAATACAGCAATAAAACCATTAAAATCATCACAACAACACAATACAGCTACTGAAAAAAGCACTCAAAAAGTGACAGATTCCTTAGCAGATTTAGACCCTGACTATCAAAATTTAGTACAAATAATGGGGGCAACCCCCCTATCAATTGATGAGTTAGTTGAAAAAAGTGGATTGACAGCAGGTGTAATCTCTTCCATGCTGTTAATATTAGAATTGCGTGGACTTATCGCATCACAACCAGGCGGCTTATACTTACGCGTGGGCTGAGGGAAATAATTTAGATGAAAGAAACCGTTTTAGACGTATTAATGTACTTGTACACACATTGCAAAGAAGAAAAACAAGTACTATTAAATAACCATAAATTGTTAAAAACGGAGCTATTCAACGCAGGGTTTTCAGGGTATGAAATTAATCATACCTTCTTACAATTAGAGCATATTTTACCCTCAGCCGAAACGAATGAAATGACATTGTGTACATTGGACACCATGCGTATTTATTTACCAGAAGAGTGTGAAAAACTTGACATTGAATGCCAAGGTTTCTTATTGTTTTTAGAGCAAATGAGTATATTAGACTACGAACAGCGTGAACTTATCGTTGAACGAGCCTTAATACTTGATGGCGAAGATTTTAGCTTAGAACAGCTTAAATGGGTGATCTTAACAGTGTTATTTAACCAACCTGATCAAGATGAATTCTTGACATGGGGGGATGATGTAATGTTCCAAGATATTACGGGTTACTTACATTAAGATGCATAACATCTTGTTAGATTTAAAGAATTAGTTAAGTGGTTAAAGAAGCGAGTCACTGTGGGTAAACATCTAGTTGTTGTTGAATCTCCAGCTAAGGCAAAGACGATCAAAAAATATTTAGGCAAAGACTTTGAAGTTTTAGCCTCATATGGTCATGTGCGTGATTTACTACCAAAAGAAGGGGCGGTTGACCCTGAAAATGATTTTGCCATGCATTATCGATTGGTAGAGAAAAATACAAAACATGTCGATAGTATTAGTCACGCCATGCAAAAAGCCGATGCCTTATATTTGGCAACTGACCCTGATCGCGAAGGTGAAGCGATTTCATGGCATTTACAAGAGATTTTGCACGAAAAAAAATTACTGGAAAATAAACCAGTACACCGTGTTGTGTTCCATGAAATCACCAAAAATGCCGTACAAGATGCGGTGAATAATCCACGTAAATTGGCAATGGATTTAGTCGATGCGCAGCAAACGCGCCGTGCCTTGGATTATCTGGTTGGTTTTAATTTATCACCTTTATTATGGAAAAAAATCCGTTACGGTCTTTCCGCAGGGCGGGTACAAAGTCCTGCTTTACGTTTAATTGTTGAACGTGAAATTGAGATCGAAGCCTTTAAGCCAAAAGAATATTGGTCAATCATTGCCGAATTACAAAAAGGGCAACGTAAATTTAAAGGTAAATTAACCGTTCTTGATGGCACTAAATTAAAGCAATTTAGCATCAATAATGAGAAAGATGCCAGTGCGGCTAAAACAAACTTATTGGCAGCTGCCAACGGTGAATTAATTGTTGAGAAAGTGGTTAAGCGTCAGCGTAAACAGCAGCCTTCTGCCCCGTTTACCACCTCGACATTGCAACAAGAGGCAGCTTTAAAACTGTCATTTGGTGCCAAGAAAACCATGCAAGTGGCACAAAAGCTTTACGAGGGGATTGATACAGGAAATGGCGCAGAAGGTTTAATTACCTATATGCGTACTGACTCGGTCAATCTCGCCACAGAAGCAGTTGATGAAATACGTCATGTGATTGATCAGCGTTATGGTAAAGAGTTTTTACCTAAACAGCCACGTGTGTATAAATCGAAAGCTAAAAACGCACAGGAAGCCCATGAGGCAATCCGCCCGACTGTCGCCGCACACCATCCTGATAATATTAAAGATAAGCTGACTAAAGATCAGTTTCGCTTATATTCTTTAATTTGGAAACGTACTGTCGCCTGTCAAATGATTCACGCTACTTTAAATACGGTTGCCGTAGATTTAAGCTGTGGTGAAGGCAATACTTTCCGTGCAAACGGTTCTGTATTAGTCGACCCCGGGTTTAAAGCGGTTTATCAAGAAAGTGAAAGTGATAAACAGGAAGATGTTGATCATCTTGATGATGAAAAAATGTTGCCTGCAATGGAAGAAGGCGAAAAAGTTAAGTTAAAAGATATTTTAACTAACCAACATTTTACTGAACCACCCCCGCGTTTTTCTGAAGCCAGCTTAGTGAAAAGCTTGGAAGAATTCGGGATCGGTCGTCCATCTACTTACGCCAGTATTATCTCTACTTTATTACAACGTGATTACGTTAAATTAGAGAAAAAACGCTTCACGCCAACGGATGTAGGGCGCGTCGTTAATAAATTCTTAACTGAGCATTTTTCTCGTTATGTAGATTATGATTTTACTGCACGTTTAGAAGATTCATTAGATGAAATTTCCCGTGGTGAAAACCCGTGGAAACCGTTATTAAATCGCTTCTGGGGGACATTTAAAGACCTCGTTGACGAGAAGATGAAAACGGTTAAACGTGAAGATGTCACCCATGAGCCTTTAGATGAAAACTGCCCTAAATGTGAAAAACAGTTATTTATTCGTTTAGGAAAACGCGGGCGTTTTATTGGCTGTTCTGGGTATCCTGAATGTGATTACACCCGTAATTTAGAAGGCAGTGAAGAATCTGAAGAAGAGAAAGCACCGCCTGAAATTTTAGATGATCGCGAGTGTCCTAAGTGTGATGCACCGTTACAAATTCGCCAAGGGCGTTATGGTAAGTTTATCGGCTGTAGTACCTATCCGAAGTGTAAGCATATTGAACCATTAGAAAAGCCAGAAGATACAGGGGTGACCTGCCCAACGTGTCAGAAAGGCACAATGGTTAAAAAGCGTTCACGTTTTGGTACTTTTTTCTATGCTTGTTCAGCCTATCCTGAATGTCGTTATGCGATTTCACATGAACCGATTAATGAGCCATGTCCTAAGTGTAATTGGCCAATCGTGATGTTGAAGCATACAAAACGCCGTGGTTTAGAGAAAGTGTGTACACAGAAGAAAATCTGTGATTATGCTGAGCTTATTCCTTTAAATGAGAGTGAGGATAATACGCCTCCAGAACAAGCCAAAACAGCAGAAAAAGCCACACCAGAAGGTGGTACTGAGACTAAGACTAAGTAATTCAGTTAATTACTTTGATGGCAACTGGGTAGGCAATCTACCCAGTTGTGTTATTTTTGTTTAAATCCACACGTCATTTTCAGCCTTTCTATCTGTTTCCGCATCACCTGTATTGACCACTCCTTTTGGCTCAACTAGCATCACTTGGCATTCTTCTTCTGCCACAGGTTTGTGTTCTACGCCTTTTGGTACAACGAACATTTCACCTGATTGTAATGTGACCTTACCGTCTCTGAATTCAATATCTAATACGCCTTCAATAACAATAAAAACCTCATCTGTATCGGCATGTTGATGCCAAACAAACTCGCCTTTAAGTTTTGCTAATTTAAATTGATAGTCATTCATTTCTGCAATGACTTTGGGTGACCAGTGCTCAGTAAATTTAGTCAGTTTTTCTTTAAAGTTAATAGGTGAGTAGTTCATTTTTTTCCTTATTCTTTAATGATATATATGAGTTTTTTATTTTATCGTATAAAAAAAGAAAATCTATATAGATATTATAAAGTAATTACATTATAATTACTTTATGGTATTTAATTTTAAGGTATAGTGATGACACATTTAATTCCAATTGGTAATTCTCAGGGTATTAGAATTCCTAAAGCATTAATTGAGCAAGCTGATTTACAAAACCATTTGCTTGAATTAAAAATAGTCAATGAAGGACTTTTGATTAAACCTGCTAAAAAAGCACGTGATAATTGGGAAGCCTCTATTTCTGCAATATTACAGGAAGAAGGTGAAGATTCTGTTGATGATGAATGGATTAACAGCACATTAACGGATGATAATGAATGGGAGTGGTAAAGCTTAATCGTTTTGAGGTATGGCTAATTAACCTTGATCCAACACAGGGAAGTGAGATTAAAAAAGAGCGACCTTGTATTATTGTCTCCCCTCCAGAAATGATGAGGCTTGCAACAGTACTTGTGGCTCCAATGACTACAAAAGGACGCGCTTATCCATGTAGGGTACAGTGCTCATTTCAAGGAAAAACGGGGCTGATTTTACCTGATCAAATGAGGGCTGTTGATAAAAGTCGATTTACTAGAAAACTAGGAAAAATTGATGCTGCAACACAAATAGAGCTTTGCGACCTATTACAGGAAATTTTCGCTTATAAATAATCAATTTTTCTCGTTCCCATCGCGTCCTTGCGTGGGAATGCTTTCTTGGACGTGTTACGTCCTTTTTTTAAACACCCTCGGTGCTAATTTCCTTATTGTACTTTTTATTCTGAAAATTTAAAGAGGATAGACAGGTTCGTAACGCAACGTGTCAGGGAAGGCATTCCCGCGCTAGAACATGCGGGAATGAGGAAATACAAAATATGTTAAGATTTTATTTCTAACCTTAAGAAGCACTGAGACCTTTTATTTCTTCTCTGACACTTATAAATTTAATCAACTCTCTAACCTTTTCATCATCTAATTCTTTTTTTGATAATATCATTGGACCTACTGCAGCATTACCATCAAAATCTAAAGCTGACCATAAACCATACATTATTTCATCATTTCCAGGTATTGTTCGTTTTAATCTAATAAAAATATCTTCATCATGTTTAGTTGGATTCATTTGAATAATCAAAAAATTTCTTTCTTCTTTTACTGTCCCTTTATATTTTTGACCTTCTGTTGTAATAGATATTCCATGAACAATATATTTATTAAATATCCCCTGCTTGATATCTAATATTTCCTTTCCAATAAACTCTTTTTTATTTTTTAATATTAGAAAGTATCCATTCCATTTATGTTCAATATCAGTTTTGTATAACCTTCTGTAAATATATATTAGTAGATAGAAAAGTGGTTTTATTAAAACCCCAAATATACCACTTATTACAATTAAAATAAGCCAATTTGGTTCTACCATAAAAAGATTATAAAATTCATTCATATATTTTTCTACCATACAATTGATTTGTATTTAAATACAGGGGAATAGTTATTGATATAATTATAATATTTTACCTTTATTCTCGTCTATTAAAGATAACATTCCTCCACAAGGAAATGAAGGAATAAATTGAAAAATATAATAACAAATTCTACTACCTAATAAGATGTTTTTAATGCTTTTCATCTTATTGTATAAACACACCCATGAAATTTTAAGCAACTTAGCAATGGGGGGTTTCCCATCCCTCCTTTCCCCTACCCCATATAAACCCCCACTTCTGTACCAATTACCTTTTCTATTTTATCCCGATTATTGCTGATAAATGTGTGTGCATAAATATTAGGGCAGCGTAGGAAAACCATTTTATCACTGGTGTAAGCGCGGACGGGCAGCATGAAACTACTGTAATCAGCGCGTTTTACTAATTTAAAAAGCTGCGCTTGTTTTTGCTTCCATTCTGTATAAATGGGGAAAATTTCATGCGGTTGTTGAGCTTTAGGCGGCGCGGCGGGGATACGGATCACCTCTGTAACCTGTTGCATTTTTTCAACTTCTGAGGACTCTCTGGGGTGGAATTTTCCTTGATTGGATCGGTTTACTAATCCCGCTAAATAAGAAAATTTATTTTTTACATTCCGTTGCTTTAGCGCGTGTTGCCATTCATTGATAATCGCCTGCTGCTGGGTTTTATCCTGCAAATTTAACAAAATATTTTCTGCTTTCTCTTGTTCCACTTTTTGTAAAAAATGCAGCAATACAGATAAATCTAATTTTTTACTCTCTTTATTGATTTTATTGGCTTCTTCCTGCTGTGCTTCATTTTCTACCAACTGTACAGAGTCTTGTTTCTCTTCTTCATTTTCGATAAAACCACCGTATTCGTTTTCTAACCATGTATTGATCACATCAGGGTGAAGGGTGTCGGAAAAGGGGACGCAACTAGGCTGTCGAAAAACAGCTAAATATTAATAATAGGTTTCCCCAATTTTTGGCTTAACCTGACAAAAAAATTCCCGACGTTTTTTAGCCATTGTATAAGGGATATTATCATCTTCCCACTT
>Ga0193958_1000168_pt1 | contig 29293 bp, 26 predicted proteins | sample FB_1_MG_FD_140320 | JGI IMG/M metagenome (GOLD analysis project Ga0193958, IMG submission 140320) | Microbial mat bacterial communities from the Broadkill River, Lewes, Delaware, United States - FB_1_MG | ecosystem: Environmental > Aquatic > Freshwater > River > Microbial mats | place: USA... | reverse complement strand
TTATGATGTTTTACTTGATGATGCTGTTGCATTAAGAGGATCATTTTTAATTGATGTTGATGGTACAATCAGACATGCAGTTATCAATGACTTACCATTAGGTAGAAATATTGATGAGATGATTAGAATGGTTGATACTATGTTATTTACAAACGAGTTTGGAGAAGTTTGTCCTGCTGGTTGGGTTAAAGGTGACGATGGTATGAAAGCTGATACTGCTGGTGTTGCTGAATACTTAGGTAAAAATGAAGATAAATTATAGGAATAATTATGGGGAAATATATAGAATTAAATAACGAAAATTTTAAAGATACAACTAAGGACGGTGTAGCCTTAGTTGACTTTTGGGCACCTTGGTGTGGACCTTGTAGAATGATTGCTCCAGTTATCGATGAATTAGCTGTTGAGTTTGAAGGAATTGCAAAAATATGTAAAGTAAATACAGAAGAGCAAGGTGAATTATCATCAGAATATGGAGTACGTTCAATTCCGACTATTCTTATCTTTAAAGATGGAGAGATTGTGGATCAGATGATTGGTGCAACATCTAAAGCTATCTTAGAAGAAAAAATAAACGCTCAACTATAAAAAAATAAAAGATACGATAGATAAATTCTTAGTATCTTTTCTTTGTATAAGTCTAAAACAATCTCTTTTTTATATCTTTAAATACTAAAATTATTAGATTTATAGTCTAAGTATTTATTTAAAATTTACCGATATACTTATTTATACTATATTTTGATTACAAAGGATCATCATGAATAAATTATTAGTATCAATAGCTACTGTCGCATCTCTTGCAACCATAACATTAAATGCAGCAAATATGAAAGCTACTTTTGCTGATCCAGATACTTGGAATGGACTAACTGTACCCAAAGAAGCCGTTTGCTCAAACTATAATATGGAAGCAGGAAGTACACCTGAAATTATGTTAAGAAATATACCAAAAGGTGCTTCAAGTATACTTCTTAGTTTTACTGATGAAACATTTCAAGGGATGAGAGATGGAGGACATGGTATTTTATCATATTCTTTAGAGGAAAATACAAGTAAAGTTATTATCCCTACAGTTGAAGGGGAAACATTTGAAGTACCAGAAAACTTTACTTCCGTAACTGTACATAGAGGTACGAAATACGGTAAAACAGCAGGAGCATATCTTGCACCTTGTTCAGGAGGAAAAGGAAATACATATAGTGTACTTATTCAAGCTCTAGATAAAAATGAAGTTATACTAGAAAGTACCTCTTTGACTTTAGGTACATATTAAATTTTTAAGAACCTATCTTTTTTAAGATGGGTTTTAAACATCACTTCAATAAATCTAATAACTCATCAGCAGTAAACTGTGTATCCTCTTGCTGTTTATTTTCATCAAATATACCATCTTGTAATACTCTTTTTTTCTCTTGCAATTCTAATATTTTTTGCTCGATTGTATTTTCCACGATAAGTTTATATACAAAGACAGCTTTTTTCTGCCCTATTCTATATGCTCTATCTGTTGCTTGATTTTCTACTGCTGGATTCCACCATGGGTCATAGTGAATAACAGTATCAGCTTCTACTAAATTTAGCCCAACTCCACCAGCTTTTAAAGATATAAGAAACATAACTGCTTTTCCATCTGTAAATTTTCCTATGGATTGTTCTCTATTTACAGTAGAACCAGTAAGTTTTGTATACTTAATTTCTCTTTCTACTATTTTTTCCTCTATAATTTTCAACATAGAAGTAAATTGTGAAAATACAAGTATTTTTCGACCTTCACTTAAAAGCTCATCGACTAAATCCAAAAATAGTTCTAGCTTCGCAGACTCTTCTACTTTAAGTGCGTCTTCTAGTTTTACTAAACTTGGGTCACAACATACTTGTCTTAGTTTTAAAAGAGCATCTAAAATAGTAATATGAGATGTCCCTATTCCCTTACTTGAAACTGCTTCACGAACTTTTTTCTCCATAGTTACTCGTATAGACTCATAGAGTTTTGATTGTTTGGATTCAAATTGTGTATATTTTACTATAATAGATTTTTGGGGTAATTCATGAGCTACTATCTCTTTTGTTCTTCTTATGATGAAAGGTTTTACTCTTTGATTTAAAAGTTTTTGTCTTGAAAAATCATTTTCTTTTTCTATAGGATTTTGATAGTAGTTTTTAAAAAATGTTAATGTATCTAAAAAGTTAGGCATCAGAAAGTCAAAAATACTCCAAAGCTCCCCTAGATGATTTTCTATAGGTGTACCACTTAAAGCAAGTCTATATTCACTCTTAAGTTTTTTAACTGCTTGAGTCATTTTTGTTTTATGATTTTTTATCTTTTGTGCTTCATCTAAAATAACATAAAAAAACTTCTCTTTTTCAAACTTCTCTTTATCTCTTACAATCAAAGGATATGTTGTAAGTAAAATATCATATTCATTAAGTTTTTGAAAGTTTTTCTCACGAGTGTTCCCATGTAAAGATAACACTGATAAATTTGGGGTAAATTTTTTAACCTCATTTTTCCAGTTTGCAATAAGAGAAGTAGGCATCACTATTAAAGATGGTTTTGTTAACGCTCCATTTTCTTTTAAACGTGAAAGATGAGTAAGTGTTTGGATTGTTTTACCCAGTCCCATATCATCAGCTAATATACCGCCAAATTTATGCTCATATAAAAAGTTTAGCCAGTTTATTCCATCTTGTTGATAGTCTCGTAAAACTGCCGACATGCACTTTGGAGTTTTTACACTAGCTATTCCATCGAAATTTTTGAGTTTTTGAGATAACTTTATAAGTTCAATATCACCTTTAAATGAGACACCTTCCATATCATCTATTAAATGTGCTTCGGTACTAGATATAACGATATTTTGTTCTTCATCTTTTTTATTGTTTAAAGCAATAATAGTATTTAAAATAGGTTTTAGTAAAGTTGAATCAATAGTTACATAACTATTATCCTCGATTTTAATATTTAGTTTTGGTGGTAGTTTTTCAAGATCATCAAACTGTTCAATGATTCCACTTACAAGTGGTGCTATAGGAAATGCTTTACCATCAAACTCAATATTAAACGAGAGTTTAAACCACTCATTTATCTCATCTTTTGATATCTTTATTGTAGGTATCACTTCTATATCATTTCGTTCTATTTCAATAGGGGATTCAAACGGTGTAAAGTTTGTATTTTTCTCTATCATTTTACACACTTCTATTACTTTATCTTTTGGAATAATAGGAGCATCAAGCAGTTGTTCTAAAAACTTGCTTTTCATTTGAGTATCTAATTTTTGTATTGTATTATTATTTTTATCTATTACTAAAGGAGGTTGAGTAAAAACAAGTTGGAAATCATCATTGCTTTGTAAAATAAGTTTATAGTGTTCATCGTTTTTTTCCCAAGAGAAATCTAACTTTATACTCTTATTCTCAAAAATTAAAGGCTCATTAAAATCATCAAAAAAACATCGTTTGGTTTTAAGTAGTTCCTCAATAAGAATATATCCTAATGCCCCGTCTATTTTTGTAGTTTTATTTCCATATTTTTGAAAAAATCCACCACACAACTCTACTATTCTTTTATCATCTTCAAATTTTGAATCATCATGTAAAGAACTAAAAAGGTATTTATCACTATTTAAAAGTGTTCCTTCTTTAACTGTGCCATTTTTTAAGTATCTACAAAGATAAAATTTTAAATCATTTGTATCTGTTCGTGTATCTTCGCTAAATAATCTGTATGTTATAAATGGTTCAGATTGATTTACTGCAAACTTTTTATTATTTTCATTTGAAGAGATAATTTTCATCCATTTATCAAATTTTGTATTTGGATTTTCATTTTTTCTATCATTTATATATTGCAAACAAACCGCCACTACGTGTTTGCAATTAATTTTTATAGGACAATTACAGTTACCAGTGATTGTAACTTTTTTCTTTGTGCTAGATATATCAATATCTTGTTCAAAAACTATACTTCCTTTTACTGTACTAGTTAAGCTAATAAAATCTTCACGTGAATCAAATATCTCATAACCTTCGACATCGCCATCTTTAAAATAGTGATAACCACTATTATAAGCTCCTGATTCTACATTTCGTTTGATATCTGCACTTGTTATATTCATCTACTTTTTAATCCAACATTGTTAATGATATTTTATTTTTTTCTATATCTATATTTTGTATCTTGATATTTTTGAGTTGTTGATTTATACTTAATACATCCATAAGGTGATTTATTCTTTTATATGAATATTGTGAGATATGAAGCATCGCATCATTTTTTAAACCTATGTCGATAAATGCTCCAAAATCTGTAATATTTCGAACTATTCCATTTACACTATCCCCTATTTTTAGCTCATCTATATTTTTGATATCTTCACAAAAAGAGATTTGTTCAAGTTCATCTCGTATATCAAACCCTGGTTTTTTAAGCTCTACAACAATATCTTTTAAACTCTCAATTCCACAATTAAACTTCACTGTTAACTCTTTTAACATAGCTGTATCGATATTTGAAAGATCACATTTTTCTTTTAGATACATAGCTACATCGTAGTTTTCAGGATGGATTCCACTATTATCTAAAAAACTATCTCCATCTTTAATTCGTAAAAAACCTACACTTTGTTCATACGCTTTAGCCCCTATTCCTTTTACTTTTAAAAGTTGTTTTTTATTTTTGAACTCACCTATTTCATTTCTAAATTCTGTTATATTTTTAGCCAATTTTTCACTTATACCAGATACGTATGAAAGTAGTTTATATGAGGCAGAGTTTATATCTACACCGATTTTGTTTACAAGTGTAAAAGTAGTAGTATTTAGTTTTGCAGTAAGATTCTTTTGATCTACATCGTGTTGATACTGCCCAATACCTAGTGATTTTGGATCTATTTTTACTAAGGCTGACATAGGGTCTCGAAGTCTTGATGCTATTGATATAGCTCCTCTTATTGTTACATCAAGATTCGGGTACTCCTCTTGTGCTATTTTTGAAGCTGAATATACAGAAGCTCCTATTTCACTTACAACTGCATAATTTATATCAAGATTATTCTCTTCTTTTAAATCATTTACAAAACTTGCCGTTTCTTTTGAAGCAGTTCCATTTCCAATGGCAATAGCAGTAATATTATATTTTTTAATTAAATCTACTACTTTTTTTGAAGATTCTTTTATATTATTTTGGCTTAAAAGGTATATCACTGTAGAATCTAAATACTTTCCATTTTCATCAATGACAGCTAGTTTACACCCTGTTTTATACCCTGGATCCATCCCTAATATAACTTGATTAACTAATGGAGGAGTAATAAGTAATTCTGTTAAGTTTTTACCAAAAAGTTCTATAGCTTCATTGCTTGCTTTTTGTTTGAGTGTTGAAAGTAATTCTCTTTTTAAACTAGGAAGTAATAATCTTTTTAAACCATCTATGTAAGCATCTACTACATATTTTTTTGAGCTTTGTGCATGAGAAGGTATTCGGTATTGTTTTATACCATTGATGATAAACTCTTCATCTGCAACTACTTTTAAAGATATTTGTTTCTCATTTACAGCTCGAAATATCGCTAAAAGTTGATGAGATTTAAGATATTTTGCTTTTGTATTTATAGTAGCTAAGTTTTTATATAAACCGTTCTCTTGAAAAGATTTTGTTTTTTTAGTCACTAATGTAGCATGATTTTCAAGATTTTTTCGTACACCTTCTTTTGTTTTGAGCTCTTGGGAATAACGTAAAGCAATGATATCTTTAGCTCCATGTATAGCATCTTCGATTGTTGTGATATTTTTATTTAAAAAGTTTTTTGCTTTTTGTTCTATCTCATGTGTAGAGTATTTCATAGTAGAAATAATATTAGCTAAGTTTTCAAGTCCATTTTTAACAGCATCATCTGCTCTTGTGTTTTTCACACCCTTATATGGTTCATAGATATCTTCTAATGCTCGTAGTGTTACTGCATCATCAATAAATTTTGATAACTTAGAAGTTAAATTATCTTTCTCTTTTAAAATATTTACTATCTCTTCTTTTCTTTTTAAAAGTTTTTGACTGTATTCATAAACTTCTTGAAACTTGATAAGAGTTTCATCACTTGCATTTCCAGTGATATCTTTTCTATACCGTGCAATAAAAGCAATCGTACTTCCATCTTCAAGTAACTCTATGATATTTTTTATATATTTTATATCTAAATTTATTTTACTTTGTATTATATTTATTATATTTGTATTCTCTTGTATAGGAGATGACATTCTGATTCCTTCTATTAAAAAGGGAGTATATCAAAACTTCTTTACTAGATTTATAAAAAAAGTATATTTTACTATTTATTTAAAAACATTTTTTTTAACATATCCTCTAACCTTTTAGAAGCAGTAATATCTATTCGCATAGACTTATACCCTATAATCTCATTTTTATAGTTCAATCGAGGGAACACAATACTATCAACCCAGTAATATGAGCCATCTTTTTTTAAGTTTTTTACATTGCCTCTCCAAGTTCCTTTTGATTGAATCGTATCCCAAATAGTTTTAAATATTTCACTTGGCATATCTGGGTGTCTTACAATATTATGAGGTTTTCCAATTAACTCCTCTTTTTCATATCCTGAGATTTCGATAAAAGGCTGACTTACATAAGTAATATGACCCTTAAGGTCTGTTTCTGATGTAATAACATACTTATTAAATAGATCATGTTCATATTTAATATCAGTTAATTCATGCTCTAAATCACTATTTTTAGCTTTTAATTCTTCTATTTCTGCTTCTAAATTTCTCACAATAATTCCTTTATATTAAATATTAACAAAAGATTATGTACATACTCTTTAAATCATAAAATAAATATAATTGCATATTGCCATTTTTTTCTTCTATAGAGAAATTATTGGCTAAAATTCATCTATAAAATAACATAGGATATAAATATGGTAGAACTATTATCTATAATTTTTATTGTATTTTTATGTTTAAGTTTCTATATAAATGAAAATGTAATACATAAAAATAAGATAGAATTTGACCTCTTAAAAGATAGAGATATAAAGGAAATAAAGTGAAGATATGTGGTATTGAACTCAAGTCAAACAATGCAATAGTTTCGGTAATAGAGTATTTAAATGATGAAATAAATTTTATTGAAACAAAAATAAAAAAGATTGTTTTAGAAAATGATGAAGATATCAATTCAGTTTTAAAATTTAAAAATGAGATAGAATCTTTTTTAAATGAAAATGCTATAAATTACATTGCACTCAAGAAAAGAGCTAAAAAAGGAACCTTTGCAGGTGGTGCAGTTACATTTAAATCAGAAGCTATCATACAATTAAATAGTATATGTGAAGTACATTTTGTAACATCACAAGCTATTTCTAAATATACAAAGATAAATGAAGCAAATTTGCCAAAAAATTTAAATAAATATCAAGAGCAAGCATATCTATCTAGTTTACTCTTAACATAAAAAATTATTTTATATCTGCTCTTTTAACAAACTCTAATACTGTTGCATTTATACAAAATCTTCGTCTTCCATCAGCTCTTGGAAAAACATGTCCAAGATGAATACCACTTTTTTTAGCTCTTATTTCGATTCGGGACATACCATAACTATTATCAGGAAGCTCTATAGTCGAACCATCTACTGCTTTATAAAAACTCAACCATCCAGTACCAGAATTAAATCTATCCCGTGTGTCAAATAAATGTTCACCTGATAGTTTATCGACAAATACACCATCTGGTGTATTTTTGAAAATATCATACTCTTTACAAAATCTACCATCTGTACCTTGATTAAAAGCTACATTATAACTTTCAGTGTTTTTACCTAATTTAAAGTCACCTAACATTTTATAAAAAGATTTTTCATCCATATACCCACGGTTAGCAAGTATCTCTTTTCCATCTTCAATGAATAATATTGTTGGTGTTGCAAATAACTTCGTTTTAATTTTGAATTTTTCCATCTGGGATGCATAGGCAGTTCTCATTTGTAATGTGCCTTTATATGATAACAATACATCTTTTTTAAATCGTTCACAATATGGACAATTATCAGATTCAATAACTACTATTTCTTTTCCAGCAAATGGAACTAAGGGTTCTTTTTTATCTGATTCATCACTTTTAGTAAATTTAACTCCAGTACTATGATCAGGACAATATCCGTTTGGATTATTTTTTAAATAATCTTGATGATAATCTTCAGCATTATAGAACTTATTAAGAGGTGCAACTTCTGTTACAATATTAGAATATCCATGTTCCGTTAACAGTGTTTGGTAAGTTGCTTTTGTTTCTAAAATTGCTTTATGTTGATTTTTATTTGTATAGTATATAGCACTTCTATAGTTATCCCCTATATCATTACCTTGACCATTAACTTGAGTAGGATCATGTATCTCCCAAAAGTTTTTAATCAACTGCTTTGCTGTTACTTTTGTATTATCAAACGTAACTAGTACACCTTCAGTGTAATTAATTAAACCATCAGGTTTATACTGTCTATATCTTAAAACTTTTTTATATGTAGGATTATCATAATTACCACCAACATATCCAGATTTTGCATCTATTACACCTGGAATTTGTTCAAAATTTTTCTCAACACCCCAGAAACATCCTGCTGCAAATACTATTTCTACTATCATAATTTATCCTTTGTTGAAAAATTATAATAAAATTTTGTGTAAACTTTGTGTAATTATTGAACTTAACCTATTTAATTATATTTATCTTGTCATACCTATTGCCATATCCAACAAGTTTTGGTTAATTTCATGTGTGGATGATGTAATATATTCTATACTTTTGAATTCAAAAGAACCATTTTTATAAACAATTACAACTCCTTCATCTAAGCCATGTGACAATTTATCAATTGCATATGTCATAAATTCTGCTGCCATGAGTCGATCATACACAGTGGGATTTCCACCTCTTTGTATATGACCTAGTATAGTTGTACGAGACCCAATTTTGATCTCATTTTCAAGCCAATCTTGTATATTTTGTGTTTGCTGTGTTCCTTCTGCAACAATACATACTATATATTGTCTTCCATTTTTAAGTTCACGTTTTAATTTTTTCTTGAGTGATTTTAAATTATATTCTAATTCAGGGATAATACAAATTTCAGCACCACACGTTAAGGCAGATACTAAAGCTAAATATCCACATTCACGTCCCATAGTTTCTATAACGCAAGCACGTCTAAATGATGAGGAACTATCTCGTATAGCATCTGTAGCAGTTCTTATTATATTTAATGCAGTATCAACTCCAAGACAATAATCTGTTCCAAAAATATCATTATCTATAGTTGCAGGGACCCCAACAAAAGGTATTTTAAAATCATTATAAAATTGATTTAAAGCTCTAAAAGAACCATCTCCCCCTAAAACAATAAGTTTATTTATATTGAGTTTTTGTAAATTTTTAAAAGCTTTTTTTCGATACTTATATTCAAAAAACCTTTTTGATCGAGATGAACGTATTTTGGTACCACCCTCATGGATGATACCTGCAACATCACTGTGTGTTGCTAGTTTTATATTATTATCAATTAAACCTTCCAACCCATCGTAGATTAAATAGGGCTTTCGACCATTATTAAAACAATAATCTACAAAGTGTTTGATTGCAGGATTCATCCCTGCACAATCACCACCTGAAGTAAATATTGCTATAGGCATATTATTTAAATTTTACAATTCCTGTTTCATTTAACATAATAATAAAAACAGAAATAGGAGCTACGTACCTAATCATCACTAACCAGATTCTAAAAAGTTTTTCTCCCATATAAGGAACCAGCGTGTTTCTTACTGTTTGTTTATCCATAACATATCCAACAAAAATTGCTATGAAAATCCCACCTACAGGCATAAGAATAGCTGCTGTTACAAAATCAAACCAATCAAATAAATTTTTTGTTCCAAAAGTTAATATGGCTGAAAACTCATTAGTATTTGATAATAATGCAAATAAACCTAAGATATAAAATATAGCTGATATTCCATAAGTTGCCTTATTTCTAGTCATACCTCTTCTTTCAACAAGATACATTACTGTAGGTTCAAGAACAGAAACCGCAGATGTGATCGAAGCAAAAGCAAGTGCCACGAAAAATGCAATAGCCATAATATTTCCTATACTACCCATCTCATAAAAAATAGCGGGTAATGTTATAAATACCAATCCTGGACCTTTTCCTGGTTCTTGACCAGCTGAAAATACAATAGCAAAAATAATAAGACCTGCAATGATTGCAATCAATGTATCTAAAGTCACAACCATTACTGAAGCTTTAACAATATTTACATCTTTACCTAATGAAGCAGAGTAAGTTAAAATTGTTACCATACCAACTGACAATGTAAAGAAAGCATGTCCAACTGCTAATATAATTGAGTTAGGATGAAATTTATCAAAGTTAGGATAAAACATAAAATCAACTGCTTGTTTAAATCCATCTAAAGTCATACTATAAAAGAACATAAATAAAAGAATAATTAAAAGTGCTGGCATTAAAATATTATTTAAACGTTCAACTCCTTGTTTAATACCTTTTGATATTGTATATGCAATAATAATAAAGGCAAGTGTATAGTATAAAACTTGTGTACTAATTTCTTCTTTTAGTAATCCTAAAAATACATTTTGTGCTTCATTCACACTTGCAGGTAAAGCAGTTGCTGCAATTACAATATAGTTTAAAATCCATCCCACTACAATTGAATAAAATGAAAGAATTATAATCCCAGTCAAAAATGAGAAACCTGTATACCTCCAGTATTTTTTTCCTTTGGGAGCTAATGCTTCAATAGTTGTAACAGCATCCTTATTTGCAGTACTACCAAGTAATACTTCAGCTATAAATATTGACATACCTATAAATACAACTGTCATAAGATATACAAGAACAAATACTCCTCCTCCATTTTCCCCTGTAATATATGGAAATTTCCAAATATTACCTAAACCTACAGCACTTCCTGCTGCTGCTAAAATAAATCCAATTCTGGAAAATCTATTTGTCTTCATCTATTACCTTTTTATTCTCAATATCCCGTACACATCGTACCCTTGCTTGTTCAAATTCTTTTATTGATTTTTGATTTGTTCCATCTTCAAAATTTTTTCCTACTGAATATGTCCAAATTTTTTGATTGTCTTTAAATTCAGCATCAGACCAATAAAACTTACCACCATATCCATTGTAAATTAAATCTTTATTTTCATATAACTCTTGTAATTCATTGATTGTAGGAAGCCTAAAGTCTTCATAATGAGCAATTTTTAAATTAGCACAATATGTATTTGCTTTAGCCCAGTTTATATTTGTATTTGCAGCATCTTTTGTATCTTCCCACATTAAATTATTCAAAGTGGAAGTAAAAAGTCTTACCTCTTTTGGAGTAGTAGTCAGTTTGTACTTTAAGGTATTTAAAGTTTTTGCTTTTATATCTTTTATAAAAGTTACTTCTGATTCACCATCGAGTAATCTTATTTTTATGCTTTTCCCTGTTTCTACATTCACCACCCTATTCGTATCATTTAATTTTTTTACGAATTTATCATTTATGTATAATTCAGCATCATCTCCAACAAAAAATATTTTACTTACTGCTTTTTGAAATTGAAGACTAAATGTAGGAATTGTTTTATTATTAACAGTAATAGTAGTTTTAATATTTCTTCTATAATAATTTGTATCAACTACAGCTTTTAAAAGTATAGGCTTGTTAGGGATAACCTCATATTGTTTAATAGGAGTTTCTCCTATATTTTTACCATCTAAAAAAATAGTTGTATTCTCTACATTTGATATAACGTTTATGTAGGCTTTATGTGTATTTGCATTAAGATAATTTGTGATTAGTATAAATAGTAATAAAAATATTTTATTCATTTTGTTTCCTTTTAAGTAAACCATATAAGTAAAATTGTACCAAAAACAATCCTATATATTCCAAAAGATACAAAAGTGAAATTTTCTAAAAATTTTAAAAATAATTTAATTGTTATATATGCAACAATAAAAGCTGTTACAAAGCCTACTCCTAAAACTAAAAAATTCGCATCTGTAAAATCTTTATAGTGTTTTAATAAATCATATCCAGTTGTAGCACACATAACAGGAAATGCTAATAAAAAACTAAACTCAGCTGCTGCTTTTCTATTTAACTTCACCAACATAGCCCCAATTATTGTACTTCCAGCCCTACTAGTACCTGGTATAAGTGCAAAAATTTGAGCAAGACCTATGTATAAAGCTTGTTTATATGAGACTTTCTCAACATCATCGATATGATCTTCTGTTTCATTATAAAACCGCTCTACTATTAAGAATATAATACCACCAATTATAAACATAATAGCAACTATCTTTATATCAAACATTTCTTTTATTTGACTTGCAAATACAAAACCCACTGCCCCGATTGGAATAAATGCTAAAGTTAATTTTTTCCATAATTCAATTTTTTTAAAACTAAATTTATCACTATAATTTAAAATTACAGCTAAGATTGCTGCAAACTGAATAATTACTTCATATGCTTTTGTTACATTATTTTGATCTATATTTAAAAATTCACTTGCTACTATTAAATGTCCAGTAGAACTAATAGGTAAAAACTCTGTAAAACCTTCTATGATACCCAATAGTATCGACTCAAATATTCCCAACTTTAAATTCCTTTTTGTTTCGTAAGCTTAAAAAAAAGTTTTAAAGATTTTTTTTCTTTATATGCTATTTCATACGATATTTTAGTTAAATATTCATGAATTTGTTTTGCACTTAATCCTGAACGATCCATATATTGTTTTAATATGTAGCGAGGTATTTTTACATTAGTTTTTAGAAAATTTTTAGATATTTTTTTTAAAGCTTTTTCATTTTTATTAAAACAAAGACGTGCAAAAACAAATGGTAAATCATATTTTTCTTTCCATAATTGTGCTAAATCTACAAAATCTTTATCCAAACTACTATGGTAATGCTGCAATGCTTTATCCCCAATAATAATCTTACCTTCGACCCCTAAAACTTGTGCCAAAGCATTTGAGGTATCAGATTGATAATCTTTTTTATATTCTCCATGTAACGCTAGTACAGAAAGAACTTCCTTTTTTGCAACTATCCCAATGTCAAGTGATTTTACATTTGAAGATGCAATTGAGCTAATAAAAGCAGCATCAATTTTTCTTTTTTTAAACTGTTTATTAATTGCAGAAGGATACGATTTTTTGTAATTTATAATTTGTTTCGTTTGAGAAGATTGAATGTTTTTTTTGATAAAAACATAAAATGGCAGCAAATTTATAAAATCTATCTTAGCAAATATCATAATTTCCACCTAGTCTTTTGTTGTATATTAAATTTTATTTTACTAAAACTTTCATGTCAATAAGATAAAATTATAATTGATTTTCAAAGATTATACATTAGTAAAACTAATTTTTATATTAAGAATAGATTATGTTAATACTTGCTAAAATTTCTTTCTATTTGAATAACAAGGAAATTAAATGAAAAAACTCATCACTACTTTATCTTTGGCATCAGTACTAATGATACCAAATATCTTAAATGCACAGCAAGCAAAGGGATTAAATGTATTAATTAATTCTGAAAATCCTCAAACACAAACAATGGCAATGGTTTTATCAATGATGACTATAAAAAAACATAAAAAACAAGTAAACATTGTTTTATGTGGAAAAGCAGGAGACTTAGCAGACAAAAATATTAAAGGTACTCCAATAAAAAGACCTAATGGTAAAGCTCCATCAGCAAAACAAAATCTTCAAATGCTTATCAAAATGGGTGCCTCTGTAAAAGTATGTCCACTATACTTACCAAATGCAAACAAAGAGAAATCAGTACTCTTGGATGGTATAAGTGTAGCAAAACCACCAGTAATAGCAGGCAAATTATTAGATCAAGAGTTTCAAAATATAACTTTTTAACTATTAGCCAAAATAGATATAAAAAAATGTATAATCTTTCTAAATTATATTCTTTAGGAGATTATGCATGGTAACAATAGAATTTTTAGGGCCAATTGGCAAAGACCCACTAAATTTAGATATTTCAAACCTGAATGAGTTAAGTGAAATATTAAAAAAAGATGATTCATTATCAATGTGGTTAAAAAATAGTGCATGCGCTATTAATGATGTATTAACAGATGATAAAAATGCTATATTAAAAGATGGAGATAAAGTAACTATGCTTCCTCCTGTTTGTGGTGGCTGATTTATGCAAAGTGAAACATTATTAGAATTATTTGATGGTGATTTACCAGTAGAAAAAATAACTAACAAATGGTATGACAATTTTAGACTATCAAATTTTGGTGCAATTATAACTTTTGTTGGTGTTGTCCGCGATGAAGATAATATTGATGGTTTAAGTTTTGATATATATGAGCCAATTTTGAATAATTGGTTTAACTCTTGGCAGGAAAAAGCAAAAAAACAAAATGCAATTGTACTAATGGCACACAGCCGTGGAGACGTTCTCAACCACAAAAGTTCTTATATTGCGGCAGTTTGTTCTCCAAAAAGACGAGTAGCATTAGAACTCATTGATGAATTTGTTGAAGACTTTAAAGCAAGTGCACCTATTTGGAAATATGATATAATAAATGGAAAAAGAGAATATGCACTTGATAGAAGTACCCAAATTAAAGGTGCGGGGATTCTAAACTAAATGGATAAAAAATACAGAGTTGATCTTCACAACCATACAATTTTATGTAATCACGCTACTGGTACAACAGAAGAATACATTCAAAGAGCAATAGATTTAAAAATAGATGTTTTCGGTTTTACAGAGCATGCTCCTATGAATTTCGATGAGAAATATCGACTAAAACTAGAAGATAAAGAGTTTTATGAAAAAGATGTATTATCTTTAAAAGAAAAATATCAAGATAAAATCAAAATATTATTGGGTTATGAAGTTGATTATTTAAAAGGTGATTATATTTTACCTGAAGTTATTGCTTCAAAAGTTGACTACTTAATAGGTAGTGTCCACTTCATAAATGATGGATGGGGATTTGATAATCCTGAATTTATTGGTCAATATAAAAATAAAAATATAGATACCATTTGGGAAGATTATTTTGAAGCTATAACAAATATGGCTAAATCTAATAAATTTAATGTGGTAGGACATTTAGACCTAATCAAAGTATTTAAGTTTTTACCAAAAAAAGATATAAAAACTATTGCTCAAGAGGCATTAATTCAAATAAAAAAATCCAATATGGTTGTTGAGATTAATAGCGCAGGATATAGAAAACCCATAGCAGAACAGTATCCCTCAAAAGAATTATTAGAAGTATGTTATGAATTAAATATTCCAATAACTTTTTCAAGCGATGCACACAGTGTCGATCAAGTTGGTTTTAACTATGAGAAAGCTGTCTTATTAGCAAAAGAGATTGGATATACAAAATGTACTTATTTTCAAGAAAAAGAAAAAATAGAAGTTTCATTTTAAACTTAAATTTTACTTAATTTTAACATCTCTAAAAATCTCAAAAGCCTTTAATTAAGGACTTTTGTAGCATTAGAGCATTTTAATGCTTTATCTATATTTAAGTATTCAAAAGATATAATCCCAAACTTAAAAAAACTAGGAGTAGTACAGTGTTTGATAATTTAACAAGTTCATTTAAAAATGTTATTGGAAAAATAAGACATAAAGATGATACAAAAGCATTAACAAGAGCTATTGGTGAACTTAAAAAATCATTACTTAAATCTGATGTACATCATAAAACTACAAAAGAACTCCTTACTAAAATAGAACTAGCAACAAAAGCAAATGGAATTGGACAAGATTCATTTTTAAAAGCTTTAAGAGACTCTTTAACAGGTATTTTAACAACTACTGGAAATCAAGGGTTTGTATATAGTAACAAATCACACTTAACAACTATTCTTATGACAGGTTTACAAGGAAGTGGTAAAACTACTACAACTGGGAAACTTGCAAACTATCTTAAAACAAGAAATAAAAAAGTTTTAGTTGCAGCTGCCGATTTACAAAGACTAGCAGCAGTTGAGCAATTAAAACAAATTGGTGCTCAAATTGAAGTAGATGTATACTTTGAAGAAAATGAAACAAATCCAGTTAAAATTGCTCAAAATGCAAAGAAGAAAGCTCTTGAAGGTTTATATGATGTACTATTTATAGATACAGCAGGTAGACTTGCAATTGACGATTCACTTATGTCTGAATTAGAAGATGTTAAAAATGCAGTAACTCCAGATGAAATTTTTTATGTAGCAGATTCTTTAACCGGGCATGATGCTACAAAAACAGCGAGTACTTTTAAACAAAAAATTGGTATCGATGGTGTTATATTATCAAAATATGACGGTGATACTAAAGGTGGAGTTGCTATTTCAATTGCACACCAAGTTCAAGTACCATTAAGATTTATCGGTAATGGTGAAAAGATGCCAGATATCGAACCATTTATTCCAGATAGAATCGTATCTCGACTTATGGGTGCTGGTGATATTGAAGGTCTATCTGAAAAAGCTGCTGCTGTTATTGATGAGAAAAAAGCAAAAGAAGTAACTAAAAAAATCAGAAAAGGTGAATTTAACTTTGCTGACTTTTTAGACCAATTAGAGATGATGAAAAAAATGGGTTCTATGAAATCTATTCTTGGAATGATTCCAGGAATGGGACAAATGGCAAATCAATTAAAAGATATGGACCTAGAAAACTCTGGTGAGATAGTACGAATTAAAGCTTTAATTGGTTCTATGACTCAAAAAGAAAGAGAAACTCCTAGTTTGATCAATATGTCTAGAAAAAAAAGATTAGCACGAGGTGCTGGGCTTTCTGAAGTACAAGTAAACAAAATCCTTAAACAATTCAAAAATGCAGCTAAAATGGCTAAAAAAATGTCTGGAAAAGGTGGCATGAAAGATATGCAAAAAATGATGGCTCAAATGGGCGGTCAAGGTGGAATGCCAAACTTACCTAGATAGGTAAACATAGAAAAATACTAGTGTCAAGTGCTAAATATTAATTTTTGTAATATTTAGCACTTGACATCCAAGTTAACACAAACAAATTAAAGGAATACAAAATGACAGTAATTAGACTTACAAGAATGGGAAGAAACAAGAAACCGTTTTACAGAATCGTTGTAACAGATAGTAGAAAAAGAAGAGATTCAGGTTGGATTGAATCAATTGGTTATTACAACCCAGTATCAACACCAAAAGAATTCAAAATTGATCAAGAAAGACTTGATTACTGGTTAAGCGTTGGTGCTCAACCTTCTGAAAAAGTAGCTAAACTTACAGCTAAAAAATAATCATCATGGTAACTGACTTCGTTTCTACTTATGCGAAAATGATAGTTAATTATCCTGAAGATATTGAAGTTTCATCAAGTAAAATTGATGAAACTTTTTTTGAAATTACTATAATTGCTAACAATAGTGACATAGGTAAACTAATAGGTAAAAATGGGAATATGATCAATGCTATAAAAACTATTTTAAATGGTTGTAAAGCAAAAGATGGTAATTCTTATAAAATACAAGTTGTGGCAAAATAATGAATAAAATTTATATTGCAAAACTTGGTAAAACAGTTGGTCTTAAAGGTCAACAAAAACTTATAATTGATACAGACTTTCCAGAACAATTCAAAAAAAATTCAAAACTTACTACTGATAAAAATCAAGAACTTATTATTGAAACATATAACACAACAAGTAATGTTGTTAAATTTGTGGGGATTGATAGTATAGAAGATGCAAAAAAATTGACAAATAGACAACTATTTGTATCTGATGAGGATACTCGAGATAATTGTAAGCTTGGTGATAATCAATTTTTTTGGTTTGATATGATTGGTTGTGAAGTGATAGAAAATGATGAAATAATAGGTAAAATAAGTGACATTCAAAGAATGCCATTAAGTGATTATCTAATGATTGAAACAGATTCAAAACTTATTGAAAAAGGTTTTTCTAACTCATTTTTATTACCCTATGTGGATACCTATATATTAAATGTAAATATTGATGCAAAACTCATCACCACACAAAATGCAAGGGATATTTTAGAAGCTAGTTAATAATACTAATTAACTCTTCTTTCTGTAATTCTACGCTCTTGTTTTACTTGTTGATTGATTGTTCTTCGATCTTCAAGTCTTTTTTCAATAGGTAATTCAATGAAAAACTTTGCACCTTTTTGCGTGTTTTTAGCATATAATTTTCCTTTCATATGATTAACTATAATATCATAACTCATATACAACCCAATACCTGTACCTACAGATTTGTGCTTAGTTGTAAAATATGGTTCAAATATATGTGTCATTGTTTTTTCTGAAATTCCACCACCATTATCTTCAATTGTTATAAATATTTTATCTTCTTCTTTTTCAAGATCTAACTCAATTGTTTTTAATGGATTACTATTTTTAACTAAAACATCAATCGCGTTATTTATAATATTGATAATAACTTGAGAAAGTTCTCCTAAAATGATGATTGCTTTAACCGGTGTATCATAATCAATTTTATTTATTAGTGTTATATGTTCATTTTTAATTCTAGTTTCGATAATTGCTAATGCATTATTGATTCTATCTTGGATAATAACTTCTTTTAATTCTACTTTTTCTTTAATAAAATTTCTAAATACATCTATTGTACTGGAAAGATGTTCAGAATTTAATACTATAGAATCTAGTAATGAGTATAGTTCTTCATCGCTGATTTTTGCGTATTCCTTTTTCATTTTAATACCAGAAGCTGCAGTTGTAATTACACTTAAAGGTTGTCTCCATTGATGTGCAATATTACCAATCATTTCACCCATTTGTGCCATTTTTACATTTTGAGATAAGATATGTTCACGTCTTTTGATATCTGTTAAATCAAGTACGTTTACAATCGTTGTGTTTATATCATCTTCTTCAAATCTACTCACTTGCAGTAATGCAGGAAATTTTTTACCTTGTTTATTTTTTAATGTTACTTCATATTTCCCAAGGAAACGTTTTTCAACATTTTTCACAACCATATCCAAATCTTCTTCTGCGATAAATTCTTGAAAAGAGATTCCTACTAAATCTTCCTTATTATCATATCCTGCTAGCTCTATAGCAGCTTCATTTAAATCAACAATTTTATGGTTTTGAACAAAAATAACTGCTTCTAAAGTTACATTTAACATCTTTTTATGTTTTTTATTTTCAAATGATAAAGAGTTAATCTCGTGTTTTAAATTTTTATGGTGAAATATTATAAAAATAATTAACACTAAAATAACAAAAAATAAAAAATACATATAAAACCTTCTTCTTAATTTGCTTTATTATATCTAATTATTATTTAGATATAATTATTGAAATATATTGATTCTAGGATTTAAACATTATGAAAAAAATTACACTTAATAGCCCATTTGATATGCACTTACACCTTAGAGATAATGATATGTTATCATTAGTTGCACCTCTTACTTCAAAAACATTTGCAGGGGCAATTGTAATGCCAAACCTTGTACCTGCCGTTGATACAAAAGAAGCCGTAATTGCTTATAAAAATAGAATTAACGACGCAATAGAAGATATTGATAACTTTACGCCATTTATGACTTTATTTTTTAAACCATATACAAAAGAATTTTTAGAAGAGGTGAAAGATGAGATATCAGCTATCAAACTTTACCCGGCTGGAATTACTACAAATAGTGAAGGTGGAGTAAGTACGATAGATACAGTAGCATTAGCCCCTACGTTAAATGCTATGGCAGAATTAAACATCCCTTTATGTGTACATGGAGAGACAAATGGTTTCGTTATGGATAGAGAACAAGAATTTATGAGTGTTTATGAAGCACTAGCAACTGCATTTCCAAAACTTACCATTATTATGGAGCACATTACGACAAAAGATGCTGTTGATATGCTTGATAAATATGATAATTTATATGCCACTATAACTTTACATCACTTAATTATTACGCTAGATGATGTAGCAGGTGGTATGTTACAACCACACTTATTTTGTAAACCAATTGCAAAAAAACCTATTGATAGGGATGCTTTATTAAAAGTTGCATTAGAAGGTCATCCAAAAGTTATGTTTGGAAGTGATAGTGCGCCGCATCCAAAACATGCAAAAGAATCTTGTGGTTGTGCAGCTGGTGTCTTTACTGCACCTATTGCAATTCAAGTTTTAGTAGACCTATTTGAACAAAATGACAAATTAGAGAACTTACAAAAATTTTTAAGTGATAATGCTTGTAAAATTTACAATATGAAACCTTCAACTAAAACGGTAACATTAGTAAAAGAAACTTTTGAAGTACCTCCATACTATGAATTTAAAAAAGAAAAAGTTGTGCCTATGTATGCACAAGAGAAATTACCTTGGAAAGTCATATGTTAAGTAAGCTCTTTAAAAAAGAACTCAATAATACTACATACTTACAAGAACTACTACAAGATTCTCCCAACGAAAGTTGGCTTGAGGATGGTCTAAAAGACGAAATGATTGATATCAATCATAAAGATAATAATGGAGATACATTTTTAATAAAATGTATCAAAGTTTCAAAAACTAAATCAGCCAAATGGCTAATAGAACACAATGCTGATTTAACTATTCAAAATAACATAGGAAAATCAGCACTCTACTTTGCAATTGAAAAAAGAAATAGAGAAATAATCAAACTAATTCTAGATTCAAAAAAAATTGATTTAGAGCAAAGAGATATAGAAGGAAGAACACTTCTACAAAATATTGTTATGCATGGACATAATGAGATGGCAAAAATACTTATCACACATGGTGTAAATGTAAATAACATTGATAATAAAAACCGTAATATATTATATGACGCATTATCATATGGAGATCAAGGTTTTGTACAATACTTACTTAATTTAGAAGGCTTAGAATTAAATCTTTTAGATGAAGATGGTAATAGTATCATGCATCATGTTGAAGTTATAAAAGATGATGATGTTGCTAAAAAACTTTTAATCGCAGGAGCTGATCCTACATTAAAAAATAAAAATGGTGAATCATTTTTATTAACAACTGCTCTGAGAGGTGAAGCAGGAGAAGGGTTAATTGATATAGCATTAGAGCATGGTGCTGATGTGAATAGTCCAACTGCAAATGATAATACAATTTTAATGGAACTTATTGCTCTATCATCAAATCTATCTGTAGATGAAAAAGATAGAAGAGAGAGTTTATTAAGAACATCAAGAAAAATGCTTAAGCATGGTGGAAATATCAATGCTATTGAAAAAAATAATGAAAGTGGATTATTTAATGCAATAAGATTATGTGATTATGATCTTGTTTCATTTTTGCTAGCAGGGGGAATAGATCCTAATATAATTAGTGATACAGGAGACACTGTATTAAACTTGATTATTTATGAAGGTGTTAAAGAATTAGATATTATTTTATTACTCATTGAATATGGTGCAAATCCTAATATTAGAAATAAAGACGGCAAAACTATTTATGAACTCTTAAATATGTTTACTTTACATATTTTAGGAACAAAACCAATTACAGATGAAGAGATTGTAAATAAGATTGATCCAAATGGTCAATATGTTAGAATTATTAAGGAGTTTTTAGAACATAGAAATAAAGAAGAGAGTTTAAATTATCTAGATTCAACAGGTGATCCTTTATTTTTTAAACCATTACTTTTTGGTCATTTTCCTCTGTTTAAACTTTACATAAAATGTGGACTCGATATAAATACTACAAATAAAGCGAATCATACTATATTTTATGAGTATGTTGTAAAAGTATTTGAAAAAAACCTTTCTGATGAAAAAAGCTGTGAAAAATTTCAAAATAATCTTAGTAATTTGTTGAGTAATAAAGCAGAAAGAAATTATCAAGATGGTTTAGGTTGGACTGTTTTACATAAAATTATGAGTACCAAATGCAATGAGAAACTTTTTGATATCTTAACTAAAATAGTTTTATTTGATTATGGAATACAAGATAATCAAGGTCGTACAGTAATACACAATGCCGTTTGGGCTAATAAAATTTCTATAGTAAAAAAAATATACAACAATGCTCCATTAAGTATTAACATTGTTGATGAATACGGGATACTTCCTATTACTTACGCTGCACTTTTGGGTAATCAAAAATTAGTGATATTGTTTTTAGATATGAATTCTAATATCAGTGGAAGAGAAGGTATAACAGATCAAGCAATTAAAAAATTCAGCCCAATGTTAAAAAACCTTAAGAAACTAAAAGTTGATCTAGTAGACAAGCAATTGATTAAAAAATTCGATATTCTTATTGGTCAAATAGTAAGAGATTTTAAATTAGTATAGCATGTTAAATAAATTATTTGGAAATAACGCCAGTTCTGAAAATGGCTTTTTAAAAGAGCTACTTAAAGATAATTTTAATGACAAGATTTTGAGTTCTGCACTTACAACACAAAATGTGAACATAAACCATGTGGATTCAAATGGTAATAGCTTTCTACATCATTGTTTACTAAATGAACATTACAAATCAGCTATTTGGATTATTGAAAATGGTATTGATTTAACAATCAGAAATAAAAATGATGAACACTGTTTAAATTTAGCAATATCTAAAAAAAACAAACAAGTTATTGAACATATACTTAAAAAAGAGCAAATTGATATAAACGAAAAAGATAAATACGGACGTATTATTCTGCAAGAATTAGTTGTAGAAGGTGAACATGATATTGCAAAAATTCTTATTGAAAATGGAGCAAGTATCAACTCTGTGGATAAACACCATAGAAATGTGATATTTGATGCTATGTCTTATGGTGATGAAGATTTTATTATGTATTTGTTATCCCAAGAAGAAGAGATAGACTTAAATAATGTTGACGATAATCTAAATACTGTTCTACATCATAAAGAAGCTCTAAACAATGATAAAATTGCAAAAAAACTTTTAGAAAAAGGTGCTGATCCAACTATCAAAAATATTGCTGGCGAAACATTTTTATACAAAACAGCATTAAGAGGAGAGGAAGCAACTGAACTTGTAGATATTGCATTAAACCATGGGGCTGATGTTGATACAAAAACAGCAAATGACAACACAATATTTATGGAACTTGTTAATGCTTATTCTAATTTATCGCACGACGAAAAAGAAAGAAGAAGAAATCTACTTGCTATGTCAAAACACATTGTTTTAAAAGGTGCCGATGTAAATACAATAAATAAAGAAAATGAAACCACACTATTTCAGGCTGTTCGCAATTTAGATATAGAGTTAACTTCATTTCTTTTATTTGCAGGTGTAGATCCAAATATTCAAAATATACATTCTCAAACAGCATTAGCTGAAGTTGCGTATACTGGTATTTTAAATACTGATATTGTCTTGTTGTTACTGGAATATAAAGCAAGTCCATTAATAAAAAATAAAGATGGACAAACACTTTATGAAGTCTTAAATAATATTATTCTTCATATTCATGATAAAAAATTATTAAAAGATGATTTACTTTTATCAAAAGTTAAAACAGATGGTCAGTATATGGTTACGCTAAGACTATTACTTGAACATAGCAATGATAACCTTAACTATCTGGACTCAAAGGGAAATCCTTTATTTTTTGATCCTCTTTTATATGACAATTATCAATTATTTAGACTATATATGAAAAATAATCTCAATGTTAATACAATAAATCATGCAAAACATAATATCTTTTATGCTTACGTTAACAAAGTTTTTCAAGATAATAATACATCAATAGAATTTCAAAGTAACCTTAGTAGACTATTAAGCCATAAAGTAAATCATAATTACCAAGATGCTCTTGGATGGACTATTATGCATAAAATACTCTCTACAAATTGTAATGAAAAGTTATTTGACACTTTAACAAAAGTGGTATTATTTAATTATAGTATTACTGATAATATGGGAAGAAGTGTTATGCATAATGCAGTTTGGAATAACAAAATTGATATTATTAGAAAAATCCATATTATTAATAGTGATATTATAAATATACCTGATAATTATGGAGTATTACCTATTACTTATGCTGCACTTTTAGGAAGCCAAGAGCTTGTAGTATTATTTATAAGACTAGGAAGCAAGGTAAAAAGTGATAAAGTTGTACCACAAAAAGCTGTAAAAAAGTTCTCTCCAATGTTGAAAAACCTTCCAAAGTTAATAGAGGGAATTGGAGAAGAAAATCTATTAAATAAAATAGATATTCTAACTTCTCAGATAAAAAGAGATTTTTATCTTCCTAATAAAAACTGATTTAGTCTAAATCAGTTTTTAAAATAGCTCCATTACTTGCATTTGTTACTAATGCTCTATACTGTTGTAACCATTTTGATGAAAGTTTCTTTTTGATAGGAACAAATTTTTGTTTTCTTTCAGCTATAACTTCATCACATAAATTTGCTTGTAAAATATACTTATCAACATCAATATGAATCTCATCACCATCCTCAAGTAATCCTATTAGCCCACCTTCAGCAGCTTCGGGAGAAACATGACCAATTGAAGCTCCTCTTGTAGCGCCAGAGAATCTACCATCAGTAATTAAAGCAACAGAATCTCCAAGCCCCATACCCATGATCAAACTTGTAGGTGCAAGCATCTCTTGCATACCTGGACCACCACGTGGACCTTCATATCTAATAACAACAACATTACCAGCTTTTACTTTATGGTCTAAAATACCAGCAATAGCTTCATCTTGAGAATCAAAACAAACAGCAGTCCCAGTAAATACTCTTTCCCCTGTAATACCAGCAGTTTTAATAACAGCACCTTGTGTTGCCAAGTTACCATATAAAATAGCTAATCCACCAACTTCACTATATGCATTATCGATTGTATGGATAATATCTGTATCTTTGATCTCTGCGTCTTTAATTCTTTCTTTGATAGTTTCACCAGTAATTGTAAGATTATCAAATAAGATACCACCTCTTTTATCCATCTCATGCATAACAGCATTAACTCCACCTGCTTTATCGATATCTTGCATATGAATAGTAGTTTTAGAAGGAGAGATTTTTGCAATATGAGAAACTTTGTGAGAGATAGCATTAATATCTGACAACTCAAAGTTTACATCAGCTTCTCTTGCAATTGCAAGCATATGTAAAACAGTATTAGAAGATCCACCCATAGCCATATCAACTGCAAAGGCATTTCTAACTGCATTTTCATTTAAGATATTTTTCATATTATATGGCTCTTTATCTTCCATACTTAATTTTGCTAATTCACAAATTCTTCTTGCTGCTTGTCTATATAATTCTTCTCTTGCAGATGTAAGTGCTAAAATTGTACCATTTCCTGGAAGTGCAATACCCATAGCTTCCATTAGTGTATTCATAGAGTTTGCTGTAAACATACCAGAACATGATCCACCACTTGGACAGGCATTACACTCAATATCTGTAAGTTCTTCTTCTGTTATATCACCATTTTCAAATTTTCCAACTGCCTCAAATGCTGTTGCTAAATCTATGGGAGTACCATCTTTTGCATATCCTTTAGCCATTGGACCACCAGATACAAAAACAGTAGGAACATTTACTCTTAAACCACCCATAATCATACCCGGAACGATTTTATCACAGTTAGGTATAGCAATCATTGCATCAAATTTATGAGCGTTCATAACTGTTTCAATAGAGTTAGCAATTAACTCTCTTGATGGAAGTGAAAATAACATACCGTCGTGACCCATTGCAATACCATCATCTACACCAATAGTATTAAACTCAAATGGTACACAACCATTTTTTCTTATTTCATCTTTTATAATGTCACTTACTTTATCTAGAAAGAAATGTCCAGGAATAACCTCAATAAAAGAGTTTGCTACACCAATAAATGGTTTATCAAAATCTTCATCTTTTAATCCAGTAGCTCTAAATAAACTTCTGTGAGGAGCACGTGCATGCCCTTTTTTTACTTCATCACTTCTCATAATTTTCCTTAAATATTAATAGTTTCTATTTTCTGTATTATAGTTTAATTATGATTAATTTTCTAAATTTAAAAAGTTTTTTACAATACTCTTGACAAATAATAAAAAGTATATTATAATTCCGCCACTTAATAAGAATGACATCTTATAAAAGATTTACCTTTGATAATAAATATTATCAAAAATACATGCGAGTGTGGCGGAATAGGTAGACGCGTTGGACTTAAAATCCAATTCCGGTTTCGGAGTGTCGGTTCAATTCCGACCATTCGCACCATTATTCACTTAATAAATATTATATTATTTTTTAAGTTCTTGTAGAGAGTTGACAGAGTTGGTCGAACGTACCGGTTTTGAAAACCGGCGAGGGTCATACCTCCAGCGGTTCGAATCCGCTACTCTCTGCCATATAAAAATCAAATTAAAATTTCCTCTAAAAAATAATTAACAACTACAACTACACCCCAATTATTTAGGTAATGTAATCGTAAATTTCGCACCATAATATTTTTTATTATCTATTTCAAAATTCTCATTTGTTGCAGTAATTATACCCTTCATCCCTTCAACAATTAATGTATATGTCATACTCAACCCCAATCCTGTACCTTGAGAAGGATGTTTTGTTGTAAAATAAGGTTCAAATATTTTTGTCGTAGAAGATTCTTCAATTCCTCCAGCATTATCTTGTAAACATATTGTAATACTATCTTTATTGTTGTAAGTTGTAATAAAAAATATTTTGTCACCTTCATTAATCTCATCTAATACATCTTTTGCATTATTAAATATATTTATCAAACATTGTGTTAACTCATTTTCATATCCTGCAATGAGAATGTCTTTTTCTAAATCTAAGACTATTTTTATACTATGATTTTTTATAGATCCCTCAACTAAATGTAAAAAACTTTTTATATTATCTTCTACATTGAAAATCTTTTTCTCTCTATCACCTTTAATAAAATTTTTAAAATCATCAATTGTTTTAGATAGATATTGTGCATTCTTGTTGATAAGATCACAAGTATTATTTAATTCAAAATCAGTTAACTCTCCATATTCTTTCTGTAACTGAATCCCAGTAGCTCCTGTAGAAATTATAGAAAGTGGCTGACGCCACTGATGAGCAATGTTACCTATCATTTCACCCATTGCTGCCATTTTCGATTGTTCAAAAAGCACTTTTTCTTTCTCTTTTAGTTTTTCACGAGATAATACATCTTCTGTAATATCACTTAGCTCAATAACCAAAAAAGAATCATCTTTAGAGCTAGTTTGAGCAACTTTAATAATAAAATGAGATAGTAGATCTCCTTTTCTAATTGCAACAAACAAAGTCTCGTTTGGATGTTTTTTTACATGGTCAATCCAACTTAATCCATCTATCTCTTTTTCTGAGATATAGGAGGATTCACCATATTCTTCAAATTTATGGCAAATATTTATGTGCTCTTTTTTTAAATCTTCTAAAGAATTATATTCATCAAAAAAAGTAAAAAAAGATTTATTGGCATATTCAATTTGCCCGTGAATATCACTTATTATAATTAAACTTAGACTTTGTTCTACTGCTAATGAAAGTTTAACTAACTCTTTTTCTGCATCTTTACGAACCGTAATGTCTCTTGCAACACCTAATACACCAAGAATTTTTCCCATCTCATCAAGCATTGGTACCTTACGCGTCTCCACAATCTCAGTATGACCATCACTTGCAAAAGTAACAATATCTTCACTCATTAATGGTTCTTCTGATTTAATCACCTGTTGGTCTTGATAACTAAAAGTATTTGCTAAATCATTATTAACAAAATCATAATCAGTTTTTCCTATTATCTCTTCTTCTTTTGCACCAAAACACTCTTCTATTCTAGAGTTACATGAAAGATAATTTCCATTTATATCTTTAAGCCAAATCAAGTCAGGAAGTGCTTGAATAAGTGTTTTCAAAAATGTTTTTTCTTTAGCAAGTTCAGATTGAACTGCTCTAATTTCAGTAAGATCAGTATATATAGCTAAATAATTATGCTGATCTTCCAAAGAACTAATACTTACCCATTGAATTATTTCATTTCCATCAAAATCTTTATTGATTATTTCACCAGACCATTTTGAAGTTTCTTTAATACTTTTCCACATTTCTGTATATATTTTTTGATTATTCACGTTTGATGAAAATATTTTTGGATTCATTCCTAAAACGGATTCTTCTTTATATCCATAAGTATCTAAAAACGCTCCGTTTACTTCTATAATTTGGTTTTCTTTGTTTGTTATAATCATACCATCTGATGCATTTTGCATTGCATTTGAAAATAACATTAGTTTTTGCTCTCTATCTTGATTTTTTAAAACGATATTTACTATAGAAGCCCCTACTTCAAGTAATTTTTTATGAAATAATGATGGTGAACGATGTTCAAATGAAGACAATGCAAAAGAACCAATTGCTCTATTTTGATCATCACGTATTGGCATAGACCAACATGAACATAAGTTAAAATCAATTGCAATTTTACGAATATTTTCCCAACGTGAATCATCAAAAGTATTAGATACAAACTGTGCCTCATTGTGAAAAACTGCATTACCACATGATCCACCATGTATACCAGGCTTTAAATTTTCTAATGCTTCATGCCCAACTTGAGGTACTGAGGGTGCAGATAACACACTCATAAGACCAGTGTGTTTACTTAACATCATAATTGAAGCAACAGAGTTAGGTAATAATTGTTCTGCAAGTTTACATAAACTATCTAAGATATCAAGATAATCATCATGAGAAGCGATTTTATTTAAAATATATTGTTGAAAGTCTAAAATCTCATTATATTCTCTAGGGCTAATTTCTATTTCTTCAAATACATTTTCCTCTAAACTACAATCAGTACTAGAATTTGTTTTCATTAGGAACTTCTTTTTTATTTACTATATCATAATTTATTTTACTTTGTAATTATCTAAATTGTTTATATCTTTAATTATTATTATAATTTGTAAAATATTTATTTTATATTAAGTTTCAAAAGATATAATTCCACCCAAGATTAAGAAAACATATATCTATTTAAATTGATATGTCTATTTTAATTATATTAGCCAATAAATATCCATGTCAGGGTAGCTCAGCTGGCTAGAGCGCTGGTCTCATAAGCCGGAGGTCGAGAGTTCAAGTCTCTCTTTTGACACCATTTTTAATTCACAATAGTGATTTAAACATTTATTTTATTGTTGCTGGTGTAGCT
>Ga0193958_1000164_pt1 | contig 30188 bp, 30 predicted proteins | sample FB_1_MG_FD_140320 | JGI IMG/M metagenome (GOLD analysis project Ga0193958, IMG submission 140320) | Microbial mat bacterial communities from the Broadkill River, Lewes, Delaware, United States - FB_1_MG | ecosystem: Environmental > Aquatic > Freshwater > River > Microbial mats | place: USA... | reverse complement strand
TTTAATAAAACTGGTATCTCTTTATGAGATCTTTGCATCCATGTAGTAAAATCACCTGGATCATGTACTAGAATTTTATCAAAAGTAATTTTTCCAAAATAATCCTCAAAACGAATTTCATCATGCAATAGTGTATACGCACAAGCGTAAGGAGGCATACCACATGCAATATATTTAGATTCATGAATTTGGCTGTAAACTGCTTTATGAACTTCAGATTCCATACTAGCTATATTCCAACTATAATCTTTTTGAGTCATTTTTAATTGACATAGTGTAGCTTCATTTATCTCATCAAAAATTGCTTCTTTCGTATTTATAACAAAACTATCATGATCAACTTTTTTAGATATAGACCCATGATAGATACCAAAAAAATTCTTTCTAAATAATGTTAACGATATATCAGACAAATGTTTAACAATATTTTTGTCAATCATAGATAAAACCTTTAATTTTAATTGTGCTATTATACCGATTAAAGACACAGTATTAAATTAAATAGGATTAAGCATTGAACCAAACAAAAGTTCCCCATATTCCAGTACTTTTTAATGAAGTAATTGACACATTTAAAGATTTAAAAGATGGTTATATCATCGATTGTACACTAGGGTATGGAGGTCATTCTTTAGGTATTTTAGAATCAAATCCAAATATAAAACTTATATGTAATGACCAAGATGATGAAGCTTTGAATTTCTCTAAAAATAGATTAAAAGAGCATGAAGATAGAATTATTTTTTCTAAAGGTAATTTTAAAGATGTAATAAATAGATATAAAGATAAAAATATCGTAGGCATTTTAGCAGATATTGGTGTATCGTCATTGCAACTTGATAAAAATGAAAGAGGTTTTGGATTTAATAGTGAAACATTAGACATGAGAATGGATCAAAATCAAGACTTAAGTGCAAACGAAGTAGTTAACGAATACTCTCAAAAAGATTTAGAAAGAATATTTAAAGAATATGGAGAAGTAAAAGAGTACAAAAAAGTAGCTTCTTTAATCGTGCAGAATCGACCATTTCATACAGCTAGAGAATTAGCAGACTTCTTATCAAAAAATATGTTTAAAGGTAAACTTCATCCAGCAACTCTACCTTTTCAAGGGATTAGAATCGAAGTAAATAATGAACTAGGTGTTTTAGAAGAATTATTTGAACAAATAGAAGATGCAAACTTTGAAGATACAAAAGTAGCTATCATCTCATTTCACTCACTAGAAGATAGAATAGTAAAACAGGTTTTTAAAAAATGGACTATGAAATGTATCTGTCCACCACATATTGAAAGATGTGAGTGCGGGAACAATCATCAAAAAGGCAAAGTGATAACCAGAAAACCAATCATCCCAACAAAAGAGGAGATAAAAGTAAACGCAAGAAGTAGAAGCTCAAAAATGAGGGTATTTAAATTTGAATCTTAGGGATAGGAAAGCTCTGTATAGGGTTTTATTATTATTGGTTGTAGTTTTAGTGGTGTTTTTTCCTAAAATATATTTACGAAACAATATCTACTACGTAAGCAAAGATATAAATAAACTCAATACCCAATACATCTCTTTAAAAGAAGAAAACAGATTTTTAAAACAACAGCACGAAGATGCATTATTTAAAAATCAAATTATGGATAGTTTGATTTTAGAGAATTTAGATAAAGATTATTAAATTTTAACTAAATCAATTCTATTTTATTGCACCAATTCAAAACTGCATTCGTCTAATACTATACCATTTATAATCACACTCAATCTATGCATACCTAGATAATATCGTCTTGTACTAATAGCTTTAAACGAATGTTTTTTATTTATACTTTTTATCCCTATAAAATCTTCCACTTCACTTATTTTAAAGACTTTTGAATTATGTTTTCCATTTGCTCTTAAAAAATCTAATTTGTATTCTACTCTTAGTTTATCCATCTTTTCTTTTGTAACTATATCAAATGAAAAAAGTACCTCTTCACCCTCTTTTACTATATCACTGCATATAAAGTTTTCTAGAGTTAAACTAGTAGAATTTTTATATCCGAACAATTCCAATATATCTTTATTTGAAGCTTTTAAAAGTGTTCGTGAACCATGTTTTAAAATCCAGTCTCTATTTTTACTAAAACCTTTCCACTTTTTTACTATATCTATCACTATTTCAGGATTGTCTTTACTTATGTCATTTAGATTATTGGCAACACTTTTTTGTACATATTTACTATCATCATCTTTTAGTAACTCTAATACTTCTAAAACCTTTGTAGGGTCTTTTTTAAAACTAGGCAATGATATAGCCCATGGCAATCGTGAACGACACCCTTCTGATGCAAGCCTTCTTAATTCATGGTCATCTGATACAGCCCAAATAAGCATCTGGTTCATCGCTTTTTCTTCATCTTTAAGAATAAATTGTCGAATAGCAAACTCACTACTACAACTTCTTGTAAAACACTCTAAAGCATCCATAGAGATATTCCAGTGCTCCAATCCATAAACTTCTACAAAATCTTGAAAAATAATATTTTCTAATCGTATCCCTTCCCCAATCATATATGGATATGTTTGTTTTAAGATATTAATCGATTCTTCATAATCTTTAGGTAAATACTCAAATACCTTTGTTGAGATATGACGCATTCGTTGTTTTAACTCTAATTCATTCCAAGTATCATCAAAAATAGAGTTATTAAACTCAAGTTCTTTAAAATCACTAAAATGATATTTTATATTTATAGAGAATTGATTTATAAACTTTTCATTAAATAAATTCTTTAGTTGTTCTGCCATTTTATTTCCTTATAGAAGTTGCTGTTAAAAAGATATAATCCTTTCCAGTAATAGTAACTCTAAATTTTTTTTGTTGTAGATATTTTTTACAGTAATTTACATCTTTAAAAACTAGGGATAATTCTGAAAAGTTATAATTTTTTACCATACCTCCATATATCATTTCACCATCTATCCATCTACAATTTGGAAAACCTAAGATCATAGAACCATCTTTTTTTAGATAGTTTTGAACTATATTCATAAATACTTTATTAAAATCCAAGTTTGTACTTTGTAGTGTTCCTATAGAGATGATAAGATCAAAGGTACCTAAATTTAAAGATTCTAAATCATTAATATCCCCAACTAAAAAAGATATGTTCTCATCATTAAAATTCTTTTTTGCTTCTTCTATGGCTGAACTACAATAATCAATACCAACTAACTCTAAATTCTCAAAATTTTTACTGTAGTTTTTAAGAACTTCAAACTCTTCACCACTATTTACACCTAAATTTAATATTCGTATTCGTGTATCTACTTTTACATTTTTTAAGGCCTTTAAATAATGTACTAAAAAAGCAGGCTGGTTATTTTTATCTATTGTTGCAAAAGTTGAAGTTACACCATATTTTGATTCTATTGTTGTATCATCATTATGAAATGATTCAGCTATATTAAGCTTTTTAAATCGCATTGTTAACATTATCCCATCAACAATAGGAGTGAGCATTTTACAAAATAATAGATGTGATAAATCAAGCCATATTTTATAGTCGACACCCTCTTCCTTTATTTGGAATTGAACTATTTCACCAATATTGGTATTTTTTATTTCACTTGATAATATATCAAATATATCCATCATGTTTGTATTAATAAATTTATTCATTTTAACTCCCCTGCACTTTTTATAATATCTATACCAAATTTATTTCGCAGTTTTTGCATAGATTGTGTCAAATTATTTTGTTTTTCGTCTTCTTCGAAACTTAATAGATTCATCGTAGTTGGTTTATTTTCGCTAAAATTAGATAATGTAAGATTTAACTGTATTATAGCATGTGATTTATGGGTGTCAATTTTATCAAAAAGTTTTAACATCTCCTGTTTTAAAACAAGTTCACTAAAACCTCTATTTGTATTGATATAATCTTTAGCTTTTTCCCCATACTGATATCTTATATTTATAGCAAAAGTCATTGGTTTGTGGTTTCCTTTTAAAGCTAGAAAACTTACATGCCGGCATAAAATAGTGATACGTCTTTTTATTTCTACACGATTTGCTTCAGGATCAAACGAACGTCCTAAACCTATAGATTTTCGACTTTGAGCTAGGGCTATTTTTTCATTATCAGTTCCACAAACTCTATGGTAAAGTTGAATACCCGGTTTTCCCCAAGAATAAAACAACTCTTTTTTATTTTCTATTTCACCTAAAGTTTGTATATTGTATTTTGCTAGTCTTTCTTGATACCCTTTTCCAATACCAGGAAACTTAGAAATAGGTATCTCTTTTATAAATTTAGGAACATCCTCTTTTTTAACATATCGCACACCAAAAGGTTTTGCAAATTCTGTTGCTAGTTTAGATATCCATTTTGATTTTGACACACCAATTGATACAGGTAAACCTAAATCATCTTGAATCTTATTTTTTAACTTAACCGCAAAATCATACGCATCTTCATCTTTTATCCAACCGGTAATATCTCCAAAAAATTCATCAATACTAAACTGTTCAATAGAAGGGATCTCTTTTTCTAAAAGGAGTTTAAACTTATGTGAAAGATCATGATATAAAGGATAATTCGGCGGTAAAACTTTAAGATGAGGACACCATCGTAGAGCTTCTGCAACTGGCATTGCAGTTTTTACACCAAACTTTCGAGCTTCATAACTTGATGTCGTAATAATCCCTCGTATCTTTTTATCTGGATCTACATAATAATCTTCAAAAGTTTTATTATCATTTGAACTTAAAATAGAGCTAGTAAAGGCACCATCAACCTGACTCATAGTTCGTTTACTTTTCTCAACGTCAAAAATAGAAAGATTACTTCTTCCACCAACAGCTAAGGGTATATGTTCAAATTGTGGATTGTCTATTCTATGTGCTGAGACAAAAAAACAATCAATATCTATGTGTAATTTCAATCTTATAAACCCTTATTTTAATTAAGAGTATTATATAGTATAAAAGTTAATACTAATCAAAAGATTGCACAATGCAATTTAAAATTCACCCATGAGTTTATCATCGTGTGATAAAAATCCAGTTAAATAGTCATTTTTTATTTCTAAAATATTTTCTAGATTATGGATAACATTTTCATTTGATGTTATAATCGTTTGGATACCTTTTCGATGTAACTCATGGATTGCTTGATATATGCCCTCTTCATAAATATTTTTATCTCCATCAAAAGGACAATCAAAAGCTACAAATTTAATAAGTCGTTTTTGCACATATACTTCTGCTAACGCAGATGAAAATACTAAACATAAAAGTTTTTTTATAGTGACATCATCATAAGAGAGATCATCATCTAGTATTTTGATATTAAACTCAATATCATTTGAAGTACTAAAGTTAATTGTAAACACCACCTCTTTATTTAATATCATTTTACCGTATTTTGCAATACTATTTTTTAATATATCTATAAAGTGACTCTCAATTAATGTTTTATTTTCTTCTATAACTGTTTTTAAATCTTTTTGTGTATTTTTTGATTCTGATAATTGGAGTTCTTCTTTTTCAATTTGTTTTTCTAAATCATATTTTCTTTTTATTTTACGCCCATCTATACCTACAAGATTTGATATAACTGTTTTGTATTCTATTTCATGTGAATTTGAATGTTTATTTAATATAAAAGGGTTATTTTGATTCTCTTCATCTCTTAAAAAATATGTTATATATGTTCTAAATTTGTTTATAGAATAATTAACTTTATTTTCAAAAAAAGACTTCGCCATGCTTAAGCTACATTTTTTATTAAAATCTTTTTCATCCAAAAGCATAGATTTTTGTTTGGTGATTTTTAATTCAATATTTTTACCACCAACAATAGGTCTTTTAATCGTAATATATCTATTTGAAGCAATTTGTAACTCAATATAAAATATATAATCTTTAAAGTGTTCATGACCTAAAAAGCTTTTATCACCTAATAAACAAAAATCGATTAATTTAAAAAGGCTACTTTTCCCGACACCATTTTCATTTGAAAGAATAAAATTTATACCTTTATCAAACGTTATAGTTTTAAAATTTGTGTTGTTCGAATACAGTTTTGATATTTTCATTTTGGATACCTTATTTTCTCTATTCGGACATTATACTAAGTTTTATTTAACTTAAATAGTGCGAAATATCCACTTCATCGATCTGTTCAGGTTTTAAAAACTTTTTACCATATTCTTTATATATTCCACTTGTTAAAAAGAGTTCAAATATATCTTTATCAACATGCTGGTCTTTTACCATAAAACTTAATATTTTAATCGATTCTGATAGTTTTTTGGGTTCTTTGTATGGTCTATCTGATGCGGTTAATGCTTCATAAATATCAGCAAGTGCCATAATCCGTGCAGGTATGGACATATCTTTTTTAGTTAACTGTTTAGGATACCCTGTACCAATTAATGTTTCATGATGAGCTCCAGCATATTCTGGTATTCTTTTTAGTTGTTCAGGGAAAGGTAGCTGATCTAACATTTTTATTGTCATGATTATATGTTCATTGATTTTAAATCTTTCTTCTTGTGTTAAAGTACCTTTTCTGACAGTAAGATTATAAACTTCACCTAAATTATATAGGTCATTAGGAACGGTACCTTTAAAGCCATCTTTTTCATATTCATCTTGAAAGTAACGAGTTCTTTTAATAATATGGTTGTATTTATTGCTTAATAAATTTTCAACATCACTTTCATCTTTTATAGATACCCTATCTCTTTCTGCTTGAGAGATACCCAGTGTATCATCAAAGTTTTTTCTCCATGTGATTGTAGAGATATCATAAATACGTTGTATATCTTCATCACGCATAAACTCTCCGCCAATATTACAGTTTGCAATAAATTCAAAATTTTCTTTTAATTTATTTTTTTCATTTAATAACCAAGAATCAAGTTCATCTTTTGAATCTCCATTTAAAAGTTTTTGATAATACAAAATTTCCAAATCTCTATATACAACTTCAAAACGTGTTCTTATTTCATGAATTCTATTATATATTGTTTCTAATTTTGTTGCTTTATCTACTACATATTCTGGTGTAGTAATTTTTCCACAATCATGTAAAAGTGCTGCTATTTTTAATTCTCTTTCATCTTCTTCATCTTCTATAGTAAAATCCTTAAAAATACCAGTTTTACTTAATGATGCTTCTTTTGCTAACATCATTGTAATTACAGGTACTCTTTGTCCATGCCCTGCTGTATACTCTGATTTGGCATCAATGGCACTTGCAATAACTTCGATAAAAGAATCCATTAGTTTAATCTGTGCTTCTTCATACTCTCTAATAGATTGAGACATAGACACAATAGAATATGACAATTCATTTATCTCTTTGATACTTGAGTCTACTAGTACTACATCATCAAATTTTCTATATTTTATTTTTTCATTTTCTTTTGCTAATAATTTCATAGGATTGATTATGATTTTACTAGAATACCAAATGATAGGTAAAGTAATCAACATCAATAAAAAGTTCGCATAAATTGCAAGATAAATTTTTTCATTGTATGGTCTCATCATCTCATCTTCATCTAATAGCATTACTAAATACTCTTTATTTGAGTATTTTGACTCCATAGCATTTATAGCAACAAGATAGTTTTTATCTTCTTTCACAATATTTGTTGTCTTATTTGAAATAAGTTTATCTAATTGAGAGATTAAATCAGCAGAAGTTTTTTCATCTTTTATATTTGAAGCTATAATTTTTTGATTTGAACTATCAAAGATATATAGCTCTGTATTTTTAAATACTTGTTGAGATTGTAAAAACTTAGATAAACTAGATAAAGATATATCAATACTTACTACAGTATTTGATGTATCAATTTTTTTTGAATAGGTTACACCCATACTTTCGAGATTTGAAAACATATATGGAGCTGTTCTTATCATATGAGAAGAAGCCATCGCCTTCTTATACCAAGGTCTAAGTACAGGATTATAATCAGATTTTTTGCTTTTACTTCGAGTAATATTTAAATCTTTATCTAAATATTCTTCAACTTTTATAATTTTATTATTATTTTCAAATATTTTTACAACAAGCCATTGTTCATTTTCAGTTGTATTATATTTAAGTCTTAGCTTATCATCAATTTTTAAATTGATTACTTCATAAAACTCTCCTGTTTCATATCCAGTATACATAGCATAAATATACTCTTTTGTTTTCATTGTATTCACAAATTTTTTGAGCATCGGGTGATGAATATTTTTTTTAGGTTTATTTTCTATGTTATGAGATAATTCTAATAAGGAGATAGTATCTAAACTAACTCCATTAATTTCGTCTATTTTATTAAATGTTTTATCTGATAGAAACTTAACACTATTTTGTGTTGCATCTTGAGCAAGTTGTTTTGCAAAATAATACTGCAGAAGTAAAGTTGATGTTGCAATAATACCAATTACAATAAAAAATAACACCAATATCGTTGTACTAATTTTAAATCCAGATTTATTTTGACTCATCTACTTCCTTTTTTATATAACTTTTTTTATTATACTTACATAATTCTATTATATAGTTAAAATAATTATAAATTACACTTTATATAAATTTTTTCGTATTTAAATCATCAACAATACTTGTGGCAATATGATTGGTTTTAATTGCAATATTTTCTACATCATTTACAACTTTAACATTATCCTGTGTTTGCTGATCAATATTATTAATTGTTTGATTAATCTGTTCAATATTCACTTGCTGTTGTTTACTTGCATCTGTAACATCTGTAATCAAACTTATAGTTTTTTCTATATTTGTATGTAGATTTGAATAACCATCTATCATATTTGATGCTATCTCTTTACCTTTATTTGCTTTACTTGTAGCTTTTTCAACTAAAATTTTAATCTCTTGAGCAGCAAGTGCTGATCTACTAGCTAAGTTTCTGACTTCTTGAGCAACTACAGCAAAACCCTTTCCTGACTCACCTGCCGTTGCTGCTTCTACTGCTGCGTTTAAACTCAGAATATTTGTTTGAAATGCAATTTGATCAATCACTTCAATTGAGTTATTTATAGCAACTACTTGTTCATTTATTTCATCCATTGACGCATTTGTTCCATGAGCTAAAGATTCACCTTCATTTACAGAGTTTGTTACTTCAGTTGCATAAGATGACATACTATTTACGTTTTTCATATTTTCACGTATATTTTCTGTTACTTCTGATAATGATGTTGATGTATCTCGTAATTGATTAGCTTGTAAATTTGAACTTTCTAGTAAACTTGAAACTCCACTTTGAAGTTTTGTTGAGCTCGATTGTAACTCAATACCATTATTTTTATTTGTTACTAACATTGAGCTAATTGTAGTACCTAAATTATCAATTCCATTCATTAAATCAGCAATTTCAGCTGTACATATAAGATCTGTTTTTGCTCTGTAATCATTATTTTGATATTTTGTTAAAACATTTAAAGAATGTTTTATTGTTGATTCCAAATTTTCCATCATATTATTTAAAACATCAACTAGCTCTTGAACTGCTTTATTATTCGTTGAGGAGTGAATTCTATTTGTTAATGATCCTGAAATCACTTTATTTACTACATCAGTTACATTTCTTATAACATTTCTATCATTTTCTAATGTTTGATGAACAGATTCAATACCTTTGTTTACCTCAGTTGCCATTATATAAAATTCATCATTTGAATTTATTTTTAGTTTTTCTACTGTATTTATATTTCCTTTTAGATATTCAAAGAAGTTAATAATTCCACTTTGGACATCTTGTAATGGTAATAAAGTTTTATTAAGATAAATAAATAAAAATACAATAGATATGAGTAAAAATAAACTTGATAAAATTACGGAAATGATTAGTTCATTGTCTATTTTTTTAAAAGCGTTTCCCTTATCCAATTCTATTATGAGATACCATTTTGCTGATTGTATTTTTGAATATGCAATAAGTTTATCTTTTCCATTTATTTTGATAATTTCAAAATGATTAGATTTTGTAGCAATATGTTTAAATACTGAACTCTCTTTATTTAAAAGCTTATTATTTTTATGTATGATTATTTGTCCCTCTTTAGAGATAATATATGCAAATCCTGACGCACCTATATTTACATCTAGAACTGTTTTAATAATAGAATCTAAAAATATGTCAGAACTTACTACTCCAATAACTTCATTATTTTTTATAATTGGAGCATATACTGAAATAGTTAATTTTTTAGATGCACTATCTATATATGGTTTTGTAATACCTGATTTCTTTGTTGATAAAGCTGATTTAAACCAAGGTCTAGTACGAGGATCATATTTATCTTTTGGAAATTGAGTATCTCTACCACTCCATCTAGTCATCAAACCATTGTTTTTATAACCAACATAAACAGAGGCAAAACCTCCAGCATCTTTTGCAAAAATAAGCATATTTCGTACATCTTCTCTTTGTCTATTTTGATTAAGTTTTGATATTTGAAATGCTGATGATTTTAATAATTCAATTTTTGAATTTAAATATTCGTTAATAAACGTAGAAGTACTTTCTGATAAATTAAGTTCTTTAGTCTTTAAATTTTCAAAATTACTATTGTATGAATTTGATAGATTGTAATATCCAATTATCGCGTAAGATATAGCAATAATTACTGATATAGTTATCAATAATTTTGATTTTAAACTTGTTGTTTTAGTTTCCATGATTTACCTTTTTCTATAATTACAAATTATAGTAAACAAATCATAGGGAAATCAGAGATAAATCTGAGGAATCTTAGTGAAAAAAATATAAACCCAATAAACAAGAGGTTATTTGTAATTTAAAAATAATAAAATTTTTATTATTTAGGCCTCTTTTGCCTCAAAAAACATCAAAAATATCTAAATAATGTGATTTTTCATATATGAATCTCTTCTTTTTTTCAACCTTTAAGATAATGTTCATTTGATAAAACTTCTTTAGTATTTCATAAAAATTTACATGACTTTTTCTTGTCCTATTCTATATAAGGCAAAATCATATTGTATGGGATCTTCGTTATTAAATTTTTTTAAGCATTCAGTAATCAATCTTGCAGATTCAAGATCATATGTTTTACGTGTAAGTAACCCAAGCTTTTGAGATACCTTAAATGTATGTGTATCCAAAGGTAAAATTAAATCTTTTTTATTTATATTCTGCCATAGACCCATATCTAGATTATCTTTCCTGACCATCCACCGTAAAAACATATTGTATCTCTTATAAGGAGAATTTCCTTTGTATTTTATATTACCTATTTTATCTCGTTTAGGTAGTGTTCCAATAAGAAATTTGTATCCTTCACTATAATACTCATATACTTCTAAAACAGATTGTATAATTTTAGAAATTCCCTCTAAAACATCATTGTTTTCATCATATCCTAATTTAAATATTTCTTCTAATGATTTTTGATTTCTCAATCTTTTTATTGCAATAAAAAACGCACTTATATCTTCATGATTTTGAAATCTATAATAATGATTTTTCAAAGATTCTTTTATCACTTCATCACTCTTATTTAATAAATCAAAGTCTAAAGAATTAAGGAATTTTACAATTAATTTTGCATTACCATATGCAAATAAAGCGCAAATCAAAGCAATATATTCATCGTTATTTTTTTTTGCAATCATTAAAGGATCAGGTGATTCTTCAGATAATTCATCTAAATTATTTCTATTTCTTACTTCATTATCAAGTAGTTGTTTAATATTATTCAAATCAGTCCTTTTTAAAAAACATCCTAAAATAGTTACAATTTAGTTACAAAAAAAATTATTTTCTGTAAGTTTATTTTACTAAAATACCAACCTTAAAACTTTAGGAGGATACATGTTCACAAACTTTACAATCAAATTTAAACTATTAGTACTATCTTTTACTGCTATTTTTGGTTTTCTCATTATGGCTTTTTTATCTTACAACTCGATTATAGATATAAAAGAATTAGGAGAAGCTCAATCAACTGTTTCAAAACTTGAAGCTGATATGCTGATGCTAAGAAGAAATGAAAAAGATTTTATATTACGCAAAAATACTAAATACAAAGCAAAATTTGCACAAAATGTTTTAGTGCTTAAAGAGGATGCAAACCATCTTCAAGAACTTTTTAATAGTCAATCAATTTATACAAATGAGATAGTCTCTTTTACTAATATCATAGCAGATTACGAATCTGCATACTTAAAACTTGTGTCGCAACAGCAAAAAATTGGTTTACACCCAAAAGATGGTTTATACGGTAGTTTGAGACGTGCCGTACACCAAGTACAAGACAAGGCTAAAAAAGCTCAAAACTCTCTACTTTTAGCGGCCGTTTATGATTTAAGAAAACAAGAAAAAGACTTTATGTTACGAAGAGATTTAAAATATGTAGATAAATTTAAAAAGAAGATTAATAAACTCATTAAAACTTCCGATTTATCAATTAGAAATAATCTTATTACATATAAAAATGACTTTTTAGAGCTTGTTGATGCAGAAATAGTGATTGGGCTTGATAGTAAAAAGGGTCTTCAAGGTCAAATGAGAAAAATCGTTCATAAAAGCGAGATTATCTTAAAGAACTTACTTATACATTCAAATGAAAGTATTCATGAACATATCAATACACTAAATACGATAAGCATTATAGTGACTATTTTCCTTATCATTATAATATCATTACTAAGTATTATAATTTCTAAAAATATATTAAAAACATTACAAGAACTATATAACACTATAATTAACATATCAAAATCAAATGATATATCAAATCGAATTCATGTTGATTCAAATGATGAAATAGGAGTTATTGCAAAAGAACTCAACAACTATCTAGACAATATAGATAGAGGTATTAAAGAAGATCTTATACTTATAGAAGAAGCTGAAGATATTATGCAACGAGTCTCAAATGGCTGGTATCAAGAGATAATAACAGCTTCAACTTCAAATAAACAGTTAGAAATATTAAAAAATAATATAAATAAAATGATATTAAATACAAAAGATAGATTTGTTGCTATAAACACTATATTAGAAGAATACTCAAATCATAACTACATAAATTCTCTAATAGTTGATGGTATTGAAAAAGATGGAGCATTTGAAATATTTACAAAAAACATCAATATTTTACAGCAATCTATTACTAGTATTCTTATTGAAAATAAAAAAAATGGTTTAACTCTAGCAGATAGCTCTCAACTATTATTGGATAATGTAGATACATTAAATAAAAATGCAAATGAATCATCGGCTGAGTTAGAAGAAACAGCATCATCATTAGAAGAGATTACAGTAAATATCTCTTCTAATACACAAAATGTAATTAAAATGTCTAATTTTGCTAAAAAACTAACATCATCTGCAAAAGATGGTCAAGAACTCGCAAAACAAACATCAACAGCTATGATAGAGATTGACAATGAAGTAAATTCTATTAATGAAGCAATTACAGTAATTGACCAAATTTCATTTCAGACAAATATTTTAAGTCTTAACGCAGCAGTAGAAGCTGCAACTGCCGGTGAAGCTGGAAAAGGTTTTGCAGTTGTTGCACAAGAGGTTAGAAATTTAGCATCAAGGAGTGCAGAAGCTGCAAATGAGATAAAGGCTCTAGTCGAAAAAGCAACATTCAAGGCAAATGAAGGAAAAGAGATCTCTGATAAAATGATCCTTGGGTATGATAATTTAAACAATAATATTACACAAACAACTGAAATAATTAAAGATGTAGAAAATGCAAGTAAAGAGCAACTTCAAGGTATTGAGCAGATCAATCAAGCAGTTACACTATTAGATAAAAAAACTCAACAAAATGCTGTAGTCGCATCTCAAACAAAAACAGTTGCAATCCAAACAGATACAATTGCAACATTAGTTGTCTCAAACTCAAATGAGAAGGAGTTTGTAGGTAAAGAAGATGTCATAAGCAGAAATAACAATGATACAGTTTTTGATGCTAAAACAAAAAGTAAAAAAGAAAATATTAAAAAAGTAGTTATTAAAAATACTGATAATAAAATTAAAGATGATGAATGGGAAAATTTTTAAAACATAATTTAGATAGATAAGATATAATCTTCATAAATTATAGATTGAGGATACCAATGAACTATCATAATTCAACAATACTTATCACAGGTTGTTCATCTGGGATAGGATATCAAACAGCTTTATACTTAAAAGAAAAAGGATATAAAGTTTTTGCAACAGCTAGAAAAGAAGAAGATGTAAAAAAACTTCAAAATTTAGGTCTGACTTCTTTTTTACTTGATGTTACAAAGCAGCAAACTATTACAGATACATTAGTTAAAGTTTTAGAGCTTTCTGATGGTAAATTAGATGTTGTATTTAACAATGCAGGATTTGGACAACCTGGTGCAATAGAAGACTTATCCACAGATGTTTTAAAAGAACAATTTGAAACAAATGTATTTGGATTACATGAAGTGACAATACAAGTTTTAAAAATAATGAAAAAACAAGGATATGGTACTATTATTCAACATAGTTCAGTTTTAGGGATAATATCATTAAAACTCAGAGGTGCTTATAATGCTAGCAAATATGCTATAGAGGGATTAGCCGATACATTACGATTAGAATTAAAAGATACAAATATAGATGTTACAGTACTAAATACTGGTCCAGTGACAAGTGACTTTAGAAAAAATGCTATACAAAAAACAATAGAAAATATTGATATAGATAACTCTCGATTTAAAGAAGCTTATGATAAGAGTATGAATGCAGATAAAAGTGCCGTTCCATTTAATCTTGAAGCAATTGAAGTAGCAAAAGTGGTTGAAAAAATCATGAAAACAAAAAAAGTACAACCCAGATACTATATAACAAAAGCTACTTATATTTTAGGATTTGCTAAAAGAATCTTATCTACTTCAAAATTAGACTTTATTTTAAATAAACTCTAATTTTCTAATTATTGACCAAGATTCTTTTTCACTTTTTGTGTAACTTCATCTATAGTATCTTGTGTAAATTTCGTCATACTATCCAAATTTTCTTTTAAAACATTTTCTTCAATATCAACAGATTTGCTAAATGTAGATAAAACTTTATTTGCTTGTTCTGGTGCAAAGATATTTAACATAACCATAATTGCAACAACCAAAAAACTGAATTTTATAATATACCCTAACATACTAATCCCTTTAGTTTAATTCTTTATTATTTGTTTTTTGTTGTAAGAAGTCAGCTATTTGCATAAGACAAAAAGTTATTAAAAAAATAAAAAAACCAGGGAAAAAACTAACCCACCATGCTATTTCAATAACCTCTTTACCTTCACTCATTAAACTTCCCCAACTAATCTGAGGAGGATTGATCCCTAAACCCAAAAAACTCAATCCTGATTCAGCTAATATAGCACCACCAACTCCAAAAGTAAATGAGATAAGAAAAATAGGCGCAAGTAATGGTGCAAAGTATTTAAAGATTATTTTTCTTTTACTTACATTTGCTAAGGATAAAACTTTTATAAAGGGTTTATGACCTATTGCAAAACTCTCACTACGTATCATTCTTGCCATTCCCATCCATCCTGTTATAAATAGTACAATAATAAGAATAACAATAGAAGCTTCCATATAACTTACCAATGCTAAAAGTAAAAAAAAGGTTGGAAATGTTAAAAAAAGATCAATAATTATAGTGATTGTTTTATCATAATTTCCACGAAAATATCCTGCACTAATTCCTATAACTAATCCTATACACGAAGCAATCATAGCACTTAAAAAACCAATTATAAGTGATGTTTGCCCACCATTTAGAATTCTAGCAAATAAATCTCTACCCAATCTATCTGTTCCCATTATATGCTCCCAACTAGGAGCTAGTAGTATCTTACTAGGATCTAAAGTAAAAGGGGAAACAGTATAAATAAAAGGAGCTACAAACACCCCTATTACAATAATAGATAAAAGAGTAAAAGAAAATTTATACACGATAATATGTTAAGGAACTCTTACCAAATTTTTTCGTTTTGTATTTCTCAAAATTACCTAATGACTCTGGCATATCTAATCCAGTCATATGCTCAAATGTTACTAAAACAACATTTTTATTCGTAATCTCTCTTACAATATCAAAAGTATTTTCATAAATTTCTGTCATACCTTCTCGAATATCAAAAGGGGGATCTAAATACAAAATAATATCATCATTTTGAACACTTTTTTGATCTTCTAATTGCTTCAATAAATTTGGAATTTTTTCAAAAGTATCTCCAAAAAGTGTTGTACAACTTTCAGGCTCTATAGCATTACAGTTATTTTGAAGGATTTTAAAAGAGTTTTTATTAATTTCACAAAAATAGCTATGTTTAGCACCGCGACTTAATGCTTCTAGTCCGATGCCACCACTTCCACCAAATGCCTCAATAAACAACGTATCTATAATATCAAACTGAAGTACATTAAAGAACGACTCTTTTAAAATCGACTTAGAACTTCTTGTAACTTCTAAAGATGGTAACTCTAAAACTCTATTTTTGTATTTTCCACCAACAATTTTTGATATAACTTTATTCTTCATATTTTACAACCTTATTTTTACCTGTTTGTTTTGCTTCATACATTGCTAAATCAACATTTTTTACAAATGTATCAAAGGTATCTTCATTTACCTTAAATTGTGTAACACCTATACTTACAGTAATAGGCTTATCCAATGTTTTATTTTTATATTTTTCTATATTTTTTCTAATTACTTCTGCAATTACAGAAGCTTCATCAAGTGTTGTCTCAGGTAAAAGAACCATAAATTCTTCTCCTCCCCATCTTGCTGCATAATCAGTACTTCGTATTGAATCTAAAAGAATTTTAGAAATTTCTTGTAATACTATATCCCCAAGATCATGTCCATAAGTATCGTTAATTTTTTTAAAATCATCAATATCCAACATCAATAAAGACAAACCATGAACATATCTATTTTCTCTTGTAATCTCTTTTTCTAGTTCATCATTTAATTTATGTCTATTAAAAAGCTTCGTTAAATTGTCATGTGTTGCTTTATACTGTAATTCGTATGTATAATGCTTTAAATCAGTAATATCAGTAAATGATATTACTATATGTTTTGTATTAAACATAAATGATTTTATATTTACTCTAAATATGATCTCTTCATTTTTAAGATTCTTCATAACAACTACACGTTTACTATCTTCTAGTTTCATGATCTCTTCAAACCATACAGCATCATTATCAGATGTAAAGTAATTATTTTTAGAAATAAATAGATTACTTATACAACTATGCTCATTATTAAATTCTTCGATATTTTGATATCCAAAAAAATCTATCAAAGTTTGATTCACTTCAAATGAACCATCATCATTTATAACCAAAATCAAATTATCTTGAGCATCTAAAATTGATTTTAATTCATATGTTTTTTTCTCTACTTTTAATTCAAGTTCTTTATTTAGCTTTTCAAGTCTATCTTTTAAATATTTAGGCTCAGAAACTAAAAGAATACTATCAATTAAATTGTGCATATTAAGAGGTTTACTAACATAACCTCGTACTCTTTGGTTAATAGCTTCTTTTAAAAATGAAGAATCATTATGTGCAGTTGTTACAATAGAAGGGATAAGATGATCTATATTCCCAATAGCTTCTAACATCTCAAGTCCATTCATTTTAGGCATATTGATATCAGTCACAATTAAATCTATATTTTCTAATTTTTCATCATCATTGTGTTTTTTAAATATTTCAAGTCCCTCTAGACCATTACATGCAGGTACTATAAAATTGACAAATTTACTTAAAAAAGAGTATGTTAATTCTCGTACTTCTTCTTCATCTTCTACATATAAAATATTAATATTTTTTAAAAAACTTTTATCCATTATTTAAATCCTATTGAAAAAATTTAAGAGCATTTTCTAAATCCTCTTTTGTATCTATCCCAAAACTATTCGACTCTACTTTTACCATATTAATTTTTGAGTTATTTGATATTGCACGTAATTGTTCTAACTTTTCAGTCTCTTCTAAAAGAGATGCATCATATGAACAAAAATCATTTAAGCTTTTTTTTGTAAAACCATAAATTCCTAAATGACCTTTGTATTTTGCACTATTATAATGATCTCTGTGGTATGGTATCTTACTTCTAGAAAAATAGATTGCATCATCGTTATCATCACAAATAACTTTTACATGATTTGGATCATCGGCCATCTCTGAAGTGATATCTTTATAACAACTTACCATTGTAAACTCTCTATTTTTTAATTCTTTAACTTTATCAATAACAGCTTGAACAACTTCTGGCTCTATAAATGGCTCATCAGCTTGAACGTTTACAACTACTTCATTATCATCTAACTTTAAAATATTTACTGCTTCGTTTATTCTATCTGTTCCACTTTGATGTTCAGTAGATGTCATAACAGCTTTAATATTATGTTTTGTTGCTAAATCAATAACTTCTTGTGAATCGGTTGCAATAACAACATCATCTAAAATACTAACTGCTTTCGCTGTTCTAATAACCATTGGCAAACCTAAAATATCTACTAAAATTTTATTTTCAAATCTACTACTATTTAATCTTGCGGGTATTATTATCATATTATCTTCCTATTGGTAAATTTATTGTAAAAGTTACAATATTATTTTCTTTATTTTTCACTTCTATTTTTCCATTTAAATGTAGTTCTACAATAATTTTTGATATATATAAATTGAGTCCAACACCGTTCTTTTCCTCTTTTGTACTAAAATATGCGTCAAACATTTTATCAATAACTTCAGATTCAATATTGCCACCATTATTAGAAATCTCTATTATGAGTCTATCTTGATTATCTAATAAGTAGGTGTTATATATAATAATTTTTTCCTCTTCGTCTGATAACTTTGATACAGCTTCATATGCATTATCAAAAATAGAGATAATTGATGTTTCTAGTTCTCTAGGATAAGTATGAAATAATATCTTTTTATTATAATCACCCATTATTAATTCTTTTGACACTATTGATCTAGAAATTGCATTATTAGAGATATCTACAATATTTGAATCAAGTTTTGTACTTTTGAGTTCTGTTATTAATTGAAATTTAGCGATTATATTGGATAACCCTTCTATATTATCTCTCATAGACTCCAAAATTGGAACTGCTTCATCTTTTTTAACTTCATCATCTGAAAACTGGTAAGAAAATAGTAAATCTTGAGCTTCAAGTGAAATATTATTAAGAGGTTGTCTCCATTGATGAGCTACCGTTCTTAATGTATCACCCATAATTTTTAACTTTACTTCATTTTCACCTATTGCTACTTCAAGCTTTTCAGTATTTTTTTGTAAACTTACTTCATTTGTAATATCAAACATAACAGCAGAATATCCAGTAATATCACCATATTTATTTTTAATGGGTTTGATAATAATATCAACCCAAAAAGTATCACCATATTTATTTATTGCTGCAATCACACCATTAAATTGAGAATCAGCACCTACGTCATTCCAAATTTGAGCATCTAAATCACTTTTATTTAATGACGGATGACATATAAAAGTATAATGTTCACCCAAAAGCTCATCAGAAGAAAATAAACTTAGTCTACAAAAAGCTTCACTTACCTTATTCATAATACCCTCTTTATCAAAGTGAGCTTGAATGACATATTTATCAAATATTTCGTGATCAGATATATTTTGAGTGATATCATTGGCATTAATAACAATATGCTGTCTATTAGACATCAGTTTAATTGAAATATCAAGGTAAACAAGTTTTTTATCTTTTCTAAGACATTCAACTCTTATACTATTTGTATACTCATTTTCATAGTTTTTAATAATTAAATCTTGAAATTCGATTCTATCTTTTTGAGAGAGCAAGTCTTCAAATTTCATATCTAACAGTTCACTTTCATCAAAACCCAATATAGGTTTAAAAGCGTCATTTACGTAAATGAATTTACTTGATGAATCAATAATTCCTATCCCACTCCAAGAATTATTTATAACTTCTTTTAAAATTTGATTACTTTTGGATACTTTAGTAGATGACATTAGCTTACTATTTCTCCTTTTGAATATTAACTATTTATATTTATTTTATCATAATTTTGCTTAGGTATATAACTCAAAGGGATCAGAACACTTGGACGATTTTTATAGCCTTTATGAGGTACAGTTAATCTTTTTGTATCAATACTGATTTTATCATAAAATATAATATCTATATCAAGGGTGCGAGGGGCATCTTGAAAACTTCGTGTTCTTTTAAATCTATACTCATATCGTTGAAATGCATTTAAAGACTCTATGGGTGATAAATTTGTTTTTAAAACAATAATTGCATTTAAAAAATCATCTTGATTCAAATATCCAAATGGCGGATTTTTTAAAATTGGAGAAGAACTTTCAATAATAAACCTAGAATCTGTTTTTAACATCGAAAATAGTTGATTAAACCTTTTTCTAACATCTCCAATATTTCCACCTATTCCTATAGTAACCGTATGTGATTTTTGTCTATTATATACAACATTATTTTTATTTTGATGATGATATGGAAATATATGAGTAAAATATAAGGTTAAGTCTTTATTCAGTATTTTAATCACGTTTATCTTCCTCTATATCTTTTACTTCATTTGATATCCCATATATAAAACTAAATATTTCAGATACTGCTTGATATAACTCAACAGGAATCTCTTGATTTAATTCTATTTGACTTAGCATATTTACTAAATCTTCATCTTTTTTAATAGGGATACCATTTTCTTCTGCTATTCTAATAATATTTTTTGCTGTTTGTCCTCGACCTTGAGCGGTTACTATTGGGGCATCATTTTCCTCTTTATCGTATTGTAAAGAGACTGCTTTTTGTTGTATAAATTTTTCTTCTAACAAATCTTCAAACCTTTATATCTAAACCAAAATCTAAATTTTGATTATCTCCATATGCTTTTAATTCATTTGACTTTTCTATATCTTTATCTAAGTCAAAAATATTTAAATTTATAATCAATAAACCTAAAGAGTTAATTTGTTTACGCAATTTTTGTAAAGAGTTCTGAATCATCTCTTTAAACTCTTTTTGCTCTACACCTATATTTATAATTAATGAGTTTTTCTTGTCCAATTGAAGTAGTATTTTCAAGTTTCCTTTTTCTTTTAAAGAAAGATGAATTAAACAAGAGAATTCATCATTGTTTACATTATTAAATTTAATATCTACATCATCTAAATCATCTTGTAAAAAAGAAATATAAGAATGATTTGAATTTGAAGAATATGATGATAGCTGATAAAAATCAATTTGAGAAAGAAGTTTATCTACATTATTTTTCAACTCTTTTGAAATAGTTTCACTATTGTTTTGTAGTTCTAAAGTCTCCTTGACTTGTAACATTATATTTTTTAAATCACCTGATATATTCTTTAATATTCCTAAATTATTCTTTAATAACTCTTGAATATTCGAATTTTGTATTCGATCTATAACTTTTGTAGTTTGTTGAATTAATTCCTTTACAGTATTACTTTTTAGATCAATATTTTTTTCATTATTTAATGTTTCTATTTTTGTATCTATTTTTGTTATTTCAGATTTTATCTCAGAAATATTATTTGATTTAATATTTTCTAATTGATTTTTAATCAATAAAATTGTTTTATTTAAACCTAGGAAACTAGAAATTAAAATATTATTTTTTATTTGAAGCACTGCTTCTTTTAAATTTGTTGTTATATCATTTTTAATATTTTGTTGAACAAATTTTTCTTCTAATACTTTAATATCACTTCCAACCATTTTAAGAGAATTTAATTGTAACTCCAATTTATTCTGGGGTTGACTTGCAATTTCTAGTTTTTTTAATATATTTTGAACATCTAGTTTTATATCATTTTTAACTTCTGATTTAAGATTTGTAATTTTTTCTAAATCTGAACCCTTTTGAATATCACTAAGAAGAGTTGAGTTTTTTGATACTTGCGTGTCTGTTTTTATTTCAGACAGAGTCATTGTCGTTTTTTCTGATTTATTATTTAAAGTATTTACAGCTATTTTGTCAACATTTTGTAAAATTTTTAACTTTTCATGAAGTTGCCCTAATAAATTTTTTAGATTTTGAGATACTGAATCATTAGATTTCGCTAATTTAGATTCTAAAAAAACTCCACTATTTTGAAAAGTTGATTTAAGTATTTTTTCATCAATATTTTTTATATCTAATAATGAGTTTTTTAATACACTTGTGAACTTCTCTAATTCTGGGGTGTTTTTTAATTCAGATTTCATCAAAGTTATAATTTGTTTTATATCGTTTGATATATTTTTAAATTTTAAAGAGTGTTTACTATTTTCTAATAAACTCACCACTTCTGTTTTATTTTTGGTTCCACTTGAGATTTCTTTAAAAAGTTGCCCCAATAATGTTTGAATACCTTTTTCTTTTACCACTGTAGACAAATCAATTTTTCCATCAACTGAAAGTTTTTCAATTTTTGCTTTTAATGTCGAATCAACTTTTGTTAATAAAGTGTTAAGGAATGCATTAGTATTTATATTCATAATATACTATTCTATCATTATATCAATTAACATTTACAAAACTTAATGTTAATGCAATATTCGATACAATAATAGAATATATAATAAACATATGGAGTACCAAGTGACATTAAAAGAACAATTAAAATCAGACTTAAAAGATGCTATGAGAGCAAAAGAGATTGAAAAACGAGATTCAATCAGAAGTATTAACACTATGATCAAACAAATAGAAGTTGATGAAAGAATTGAACTTGATGATGCTAAAATTATTCAACTTATTCAAAAAGGTATAAAACAAAGAGAAGAAGCAATTGTACAATTTAAAGAAGCACAAAGAGATGATTTAGTTGAGAATGAGCAAAATCAAATAGATATCTTTAGTTTATACTTACCAAAACAACTTTCAGATGAGGAACTAGAATCTGTTATACAGTCTATAATTGATGAAGTTGGAGCAACAAGTATGAAAGATATGGGGAAAATAATGAACCCTGCAAAAGAAAAAGTTGGTGGTAGTGCTGATGGAAAAAGAATTAATCAAGCAGTAAAAAAGCTTTTATCATAATACAGGATAAACAATGAATAGCATTTCTAACATATCAAAACAAACAATAGAAAACATTAAAAAAAATAATAAAGAACTGACACCTGAAGAATATAGTAAAGAGTTTTGTAAAGTTGCTAAAAAAGTAAATCTCTCTACAAAAGAGTGTGAATACTTTCAAAAAATATTATCTAAAATGGGTGAAGAGGAGCTTGAAAACAATAAACACGAATCCATCTATGACTTATTAGATATATTAGTTCAAAGAGTTCCACAAAAAAATCTTAAAAATATGTCTGAAATGCTACAAAATTCTATGAAACCATCTATATCACTATCTATTGGTGATGATTTACAATCTTTTTGTATACAAATTGGTGACTCACCATCTTTAATATTTGAAGAGTCTATCCAACATGAGATGGAAAAATATATCTTAAATAGATTTAACGTAGACCAACAGGTACTTTCTCAAAAAACAGCTGATATCGCTAGACTTGTAAGTTTAATGAACAAATATTTAGGTGATGCAATTGAAAGTAATAACGATGGATCAAGTAATGTTAAAAATATTAAAATAGAGATAGAATCAATATGTCCTATTAAATCTACAAGAGAAGACTTAGGAAAATTACAAAGCAAACTTGTAGAAGCTGCTGTTACTATTGAAAATGAGATGTCTAATGTTAATAAAAATCTAGAATCAGGACAAAATGAAGTTATGATTTTAGAACGTAAAGTCCAATCTCTAGAGAAAGAACTTAAAGAGACACAAGATTCCAGTATGAAAGATCATCTTACTAAAACTTTAAATAGAAAAAGTTTTGAAGAAGAACTAATAAAAATTGAAAATAAATTTCAAAGAGATAAAGAAAATTATGCAATTGTATTTTTTGATATTGATCACTTTAAAAATGTCAATGACACCTATGGGCATGAAGCAGGAGATATTATCCTTAAAACATTTGCATCTTTACTCTTAAAACTTACAAGAGACACTGATACAATTGGTCGTTATGGTGGAGAAGAATTTATTGCTATTCTTCATTATAAAAATAATTCAGAACTATATAAATATATTGAGCGAATTAAAAGTGTCGTGACTAAAAATAAATTTATATATAAAGATAAAAAAATAGAGATAAAGTTTAGTGCGGGTGTTGAGATACGATCGAATTGTAAAACAGCAAATGAAACAATATCTAAAGCAGATAAATTACTTTATAAAGCAAAACAAAATGGTAGAAACAAAATTATATTTTGGAATCAAAAAGAGATTTAAATTCTCTTTTTGATTTTACTCTTCCGTATCTAAATCTTCTTTTTTGAAAAATGTATATGGATGAAAGTTTTGAAATGCAGCTTTCATTGAAACAAAAACACTAGGGTTCTCTTCTTCAAGTTTAGCTAATAACTTTTTTGTGCTTGCTCGAGCATGAGGCATTTTCATATATTCTCTATCTTTTTCAGTAAGTCTCATACCTGGACATCCCTCATCACCAATAACATCTATTTCATTTGTTTGTGCAAATGCTCGTAATTGTCTCTCCCTACACATAATTAAAGGTCTAATAACCATTAAACCATTTTCTGCTTTATAAATTGGAGGCATTGCTCTCATTGCACCATTATAAAAAAAGTTCATAAAAAAGCTTTCCATAGAATCGTCTAAGTGATGACCTAAAGCCAATTTATTAAAACCGTTATCTAAAGCATATGTATAAAGATACCCTCTTCTCATTCTAGATATTAAACTACATAATGAACTGTTTTTTCGTACTTTTTCAACAGAAATATCAAATATTTTTGTATCTACAATCTCGTGATCTATATCATGCTCTTTACAATGATCTGCTAAAAACTGAACATTTTCACCCATTCCATATGTAATAGTTACAGCTCTAAATTCAAATTTGAATGGTGCTTTTTGTTGCATTCTTTTTAATGCATGGATTAATGTTAAGGAATCTTTCCCCCCACTAAATCCAATTAAAACTTTATCACCCTCTTTAATAAGATCATAATTTGCATTTGTTTGACCAACTAATTTTGTAATTTTTTTACTTATTTCTAACACTAGTTCTCTCTTTATATTTTTCTCTTAAATTTTATTACTTACGATTATCTACTTTTAACAAATACACTTTCTTCAATATTTACTTCTAGACTTTTTCTAGCTCTGTATAGTAAATGATCTCTTGTATCATTTTCATAATAATGAGCTAATCCACAATGAAATCTAACTACAATTTGAGTATCTATTTTTTTTGCATGTAAAAGTCTACCTACAAGATCTGTAATATTTACATCTGAAGAATTTGGTAAAATCAGATAAAAAAGTCCACTATTTTCATAATAAATAACATCGGTTGTTCTAATAGTACTTCTAAAATGTTTTTTAAAGGCCTTAACAACTAAATCTCTTTTCGCTTCTGTTTTTAACTTCTCTGTTAAATCTTTAAAGTTATCAATAGCTACAATAGCTAAAGAAAATTTTCTATCATATCTTTTTGCAAGTGCCATCTCTCTATCTAACACTTGTTCAAAACTAAAAGAGTCTTCTTGAATCTTATCACTTTGAGTATTTAAAACTTTATTTTCTCTTTCAAATAATGTTACCTTACGCTCTAGCATAAAGTTTTCATGCTTAATTTTTTCAACTACTTCTTTCATCTCCTCAACTTGATCTTTCATCTGCATGATTTCAGTTGTTTCTTGACCTTTGATTTCATTTGTTTTTTGGGCATGTGTGGTTGCTTGTGTTATGATATGTGATTTTAATTTTTGTAGTTGTTCTTTCTCTTTATTTTTTAAATCAGAAACATCAACAATAGTCAAAATTCCATATGATTTATCTTTATAGTTTAAAACTTGTCCGCTTACAAAACCTGGGAAAAGTTTTGAATTTGCTGTTTTTAACATAACATCATAATAACTACAGTCATCATCTTTAATAGTTTTTAATATAACATCTCTTTCATCTAAAGGAAGAAATTCCTCTACATTTTTTAAAATTGCTTCATCTTCATCAATTTCAAATTTTGATAATGCAGCATCATTCATAAGAACAACTTTATTTGTTTCATCTGATATAACTATTGATTCTGTAACATAATTGTAAATTCTTTTTAAATCTTCTAATTCAATATTTATATTTTCCATCTCTTATGCCTTTCCTTTTGCACTTTGTATTGTATTTACATAGTCATAGTTAATTTGTATTTTTTTCTCTTTTGGTAAGCTATTTGCTAATTTTTCCAAAATTTCATTGAAGTTATCAAATAGGTAATTTGCCATACTTCCTGGGATTGAGTTGATCTCATTTAAGTATACTTCATTCTCTACTACAAAAAAGTCACATCTAATAAGTGACCCTTCAAATGTTGTATTATAAATCTTTTTAAAATTATCTTGCAATTTTTTCACTAATTCATCTGAGATAACTGCATTTGAAACCACTTCACTTCTATTAAAGTCTAAATATTTTTTTTCAAAGTCTAAAAATTCTTCTTTTTGTGGTTCTTCTACAATTGAGTAAGTGAATTCTCCATTAATTTTAGTTCCAGCTAAATTATACTCTTTCACACCATTTATAAATGGTTCCACTATAATTTCATTATCAAATTCAAAAGCAACATCTAAAGCATAATCTAGTTCTTCTTTTGACTTAACAATAGAAACACCAATACTACTTCCTAAGCGTACAGGTTTAATTATTACTGGAAAATTTTCTATAACTATCTCATCGTCTTTTGTAAAGTATTTGTAATCTAATGTTTTTACATTTACTGAAGTACTATATGATTTTGTTAAAAACTTATTACAGCTAACTACAGAAGCTTCAACACGAGGTCCAATAAATGGAATATTAAAGAATTTAAACATTCCAGCTAATACACCATCTTCCCCATCACCACCATGTGTAAGATTTAAAACAACATCAAAGTCTAAATTTGTTGTTTTAAATAATCCTTTTTTTGTAAAAGTATTATTTGTGAGTTGTAATTTATCACATTTTTTATACTCTCCACTACTAAATAAATTTGATTTAATTATATCAGTAGGGATATGATAAAACTCTCTATTTTTATCTACAAAAATATAAATAAGTTCATTTTTTAAAACTTTTTTCATAGTGATTGAACTTACTATACTTATCTCATGTTCAAAACTTTGTGCTCCAAATACTATTGCTATCTTTTTACTCATATATTCCCTACTTATCTTTGTAATTTCTTCAATGCTTCTTTAACAATTCCCGATGTATCTGTTTGTGTACATGTAGATAAAGCTTTGTTTATTTGATCTTTTTTAAACCCTAGAGATTCTAATGCCATCACTGCAGCTGAAGCATTTTCTCCAAAATTGTTTTCACTATTTCCTTCTCCTGAAATAACAAAACCACTAAGTTCTACCAAAATTCTGCTAGCACCTTTTGGTCCGATTCCTGGAACTCTTTTGAGCATTGCCACATCTGATGTTTCTACTATTTGAGCAAAGCTACTTGGAGTAAACGTACTACAAATAGCCATTGCAGCTTTTGGTCCTACTCCATTTATTTTTATTACTGTATCAAATAATTTTTTTTCATTTGAATCTAAAAATCCATATAAATTATTACTATCTTCTTTTATAATTTGTGTGGTGTGTAACCTTACATTTTCTTCTATAATTGCTGAACTACAGTTTATAGATACGAAAACTTCATAAGTTAAACCATGTACATTTATATGAATAAGTGTGGGTTCTTTCTTAACAACTGTACCTTCTATTCCTACTACCATTTTCTCTTTTCTTTTATAGATTATTTATTTATTTTTAGATTCAATTATACCATATAGTTGCTTTATTGTATTTAATTATAAATTACCAACAATTTTATTAAAAAATAATCTATTTATTAATTAATTTATTGTAAAATTTTCTGTTAAATATAATTTACTGTAAGTAATAAGGAATATAACTATGCCAAATAAAGAACTAGATATCATAGAACAACTATGTGAGGTTATTGAAGAATCAGAAAAAATGTCTATTGAAGTGATGGACCATTTAGATGTTGTATTAGAAAAATTAAACACATTATTAGATAGCAAAGATTTGTCAAATGACATAGATGGAATTAAAAACAATATCTTTATGACATTAGAATCAATGCAGGCACAAGATGCCCATAGACAAAAAATAGAAAGAGTTGTAAATAATCTTGATCCAGAAAATGGTAAATTTGCAAGTAGTGCAAAACATATCTCAGGTGATGATGATTCTGAACTAGTAGATGATGACGAATTAGCTGCTCTAATAGCTGCCGCAAACGCTTAGTATGAGATTTGAACGATTAGTTGGCTTATATATCACAGATGATGATATGTACACCAAGTATCGTGAAAATATGACTCCTATACTACAAACATATGGTGGTGGATTCGCTTATGATTTTAAAATTTCTGAAACTTTAAAAAATGAAAGCGAAAAACCTATCAACCGTTTATTTCTAATCTATTTTAAAGATGAAAATTCAATGAATGAATTTTTTGTAAATGAAAAGTATCTCAAAATCAAAAAAAAGTATTTTGATATCTCAGTTGGTTCAGCCCATGAAATATCAAAGTACTTAAACTAAACACAATCCTGACACTTACCATTTACAATAACATTATTTACTAAATAACCATCCAGTTTTATATCTAAATCACTTAAACATTCTATTTTATTACAACTCACACATACAAAATGAGCATGAGGAATAAGTCGTAGTTCAAAATACCTTTTTTTATCATTTGATTCAAAAGAGTTCAATATACCCTGCTCTTCAAATTTTGTAATATTTCTATAAAATGTTGCTTTATCCATGGATATATCTGATTTTATATCTTCATAACTTAATGGTTTTTTTGCTTCTTGTAGTATCTCTAATAAGGCAACTCTTGCTGTTGTAAGTTTTATTTTTTTATTTTTAATTATATCTTCAATTTTCATAATAGAAGTATATCATATTTTACTTTATGCAACTCAGTTGCATTTAAGAACTAATACTATACACTTCCATAAATATGCAACTTAGTTGCAATAAAGGATAATTATGAAAAAACTTTTTATGATCTTAGCATTATCTGCTACATCATTTTTGAATGCAAACATAAATGCGGTAGTAAGCATACTACCACAACAAACTTTTTTAGAAAAAATTGGTGGAGATAAAGTAAATATAGCTCTAATGGTAACTCCTGGAAATTCTCCTCACACTTATGAACCAAAACCATCACAAATGAGAGATATCAGTCGAGCTGATGTTTATTTTTCTATAGGTGTAGAATTTGAAGATACATGGCTAAAAAGATTTACAGACCAAAATAAAAATATGATAGTTAAAAACATGTCAAAAAATATCGTTAAAATTGAGATGAAAGAACATTCACATCATGATGAGCATGATAACCATAATGAGCATAAAGAAGATAAACACGATGATCATGACGAAGATAACTTAGATCCACATGTATGGATTAGTCCTGCAAATGTAAAAATAATCGCACATAATATATATGTAGAACTTTCAAAAATAGATTCTGAAAATAAAGAATACTACAAAAAAAATCTTACTTCATTTTTAAAAGAGATAGAGGCAACAGATAAAAAAATAAAAGAGGTACTTAAAAATACTCCTAAGCATAGTAAATTTATGGTATTTCATCCTTCTTGGGGATATTTTGCAAGAGACTATGACTTGGAACAATTAGCTATCGAATCAGGTGGGAAAAATCCTAAGCCCAAACAAATTGCATATTTAATAGAAGAAGCAAAAGAAGAAAAAGTAACAGCTGTATTTACAGCACCAGAATTTTCAACTAAAACTTCAAAACAAATTGCAAATGAAGTTGGTGTACAGGTAATAAAAGTAAGTGCGTTAAGCCCTAACTGGAGTGAAAACTTAATAGGATTAGCACTAGCTATTTCAAATAAAAATAATTAATAAATAATATCATTTCGATTTAATAGTTTATTAAATCGATTTTGATATTAATCGAATAATTAGCTCTTTTACTTCCTTCCCATAACCTTTTTCTAAATTTACTTCACCC
>Ga0193958_1000162_pt1 | contig 30350 bp, 31 predicted proteins | sample FB_1_MG_FD_140320 | JGI IMG/M metagenome (GOLD analysis project Ga0193958, IMG submission 140320) | Microbial mat bacterial communities from the Broadkill River, Lewes, Delaware, United States - FB_1_MG | ecosystem: Environmental > Aquatic > Freshwater > River > Microbial mats | place: USA... | reverse complement strand
TTTTCTTTTTCTTCAAAATCAATTTCTTTTGTTTTGGCATCTAAATAGATTTTAAAACAGTGCGCTTCTTCTAAATCAATACCTTTTGATGTGTTAACAAAATGAACATTACAAGAGCATAACAAATATGGTTGCAAGTAGTAAGAGTTGTTTTGAGAACTATATAAGTATTTTTGTTCAATTATATTTGCAATAATTGGTTTTAAGCTTTTCTCTTCATTTTTAATAATTGCTTCAGTTCTAATTTCTTTTGGTTTATCCTCTTTAGGACTTGCAGGAGTGAAGTTTTTGATTTTTTCAGACATTAATTTTTTAATATCTTCTTTTGAAATTGGACCTTTTAAGTATGAAAGTGCCCATCTTGTTTTAAATACTTTTATTCCCTCTTCATTTATATTTTTTAGTATAAATGTTCTTTTTTCTAAATTTGATAAAAGATTCATAAGTTCAGCTTTATCAAGAGTACCTTCACTAGCACTACTTAAACCATCTATAACTTTCTCTTTATCTTGTTTTGTTTGTAATCTACCTATAAACCAGGTTCCAATATTTGATAAACCTTTATAATCAATATCAACGGGATTTTGAGTTGAAAGAATTATTCCAACACCAAAAGATCTTGCTTGTTTTAAAAGTGTAAGCATTGGTTGTTTTGATGGAGGATTTGCACTTGGTGGGAAATATCCAAATATCTCATCCATGTATAGTAGGGCTTTAAGTGATGAAGTACCTTCTTGTCTTCTCATCCAAGAAACCATTTGATTTAATAGAAGTGAAACAAAAAACATTCTTTGGGAATCATTTAGATGAGCAATTGAAAAAATTGAAACTTTAGCTTTCCCATTTTCATCATATAATAGATTTGATATTTCTAAAGGCTCACCTTCAATCCAAGATTTAAAAGCAGGATTTGCGATAATTGTATTTAATTTAAGAGCTAGTTTTAGTCTATCATCTTGCTTGAAAAATGTTTCTAAATCAAAAATTCCAACCTTTGCAAAAGGAGGAGTCACAATTAGTGAAATCAACTCTTCAAGTGTTAAATCTTTTCCTGAAGAGTAATAATTCATAAAAATTGAAGAGATTAAGATAGATTCTTTTGATGAAGAATCACTTTTCTCATCTATTAATGAAAGAATAGATGAAACAGTTGAGTTCACAAGTGAAACTAATAAATCATTATCTTCTAATACTTCTTTTGATGGGGCTTTAAATGATGACAATATTGAGATTTGAACTCCCGCAGTGCTTCCTGGAGTATATATAGTATAATCAGCACTTTCTTTTAGTTTTTGTATTCTTTGTGGACTTTGAAAATCACCTTCAATTCCATTTTTCCATAAATCAGCTGTTTTTTGTGCTTGCTCTTTTAATGTTAAACCATTGTTTATTGCATCTTGTTCTTCAATCCAAGGTTCAAAATCAGTTCCTTTTAGTTCTGGAAAAGTTAAAAGTAGATTCCCCATATCACCTTTTGGGTCAATAATAATTGAAGGTATATTATCAATAGCAGCTTCTTCTAAAAGCGATATTCCAAGTCCAGTTTTACCACTCCCTGTCATTCCAATGATTGCAGCGTGTGTTCTTAGATCTTTATTTTTATAAACTAATGGAATAGAATTATTTTCATCAACTTTTTCTTTTCCAATATAAAATAGTTTTAATTTTTCGTAATCAATTGTGCTATTCATAATAGACCTTTTATTTGTAATGTATGAGAGATTATAACAAAAAAAAAGTGAATGTCTTAAAAGACATCCACTTTTTACAGCTTATAAAAAGAATTATTATTCTTCTATAATTTCAGCACTTGCACTATCAGCTTTTAATTCTGCAATTGCAGCAGTTCTATCAGCTTCTGTATCAAATAAAGCACTTGTTCCAACAATTTGTCCGTTAGTCGATTTGATGTTGAAAAATGCTTTACCATTTGATGATTCTTTTAATTCATATCTAGAATCTTCTTGACAATTTTTCTTTACAGATTCAATACCATTTTTAGCACTTGCTTTTTGAGCATAGTTTTCGCTTTTAACAACAGTCTTACCTTCTGCATTTACAAAAATAAATGTAAATGGTTCTTTTGCATCACTTTTTCTTAGTTTAATTGTCATTTTTTTCCCTTATAATAAAATATACATTCATTTTATTTAATAGTAATTTAAAATATTCTTATTTAAAAGAACTTTTTTGCCATTCCTACTAAATCATCAACAACAGAACCATCATTATCTTGGTCAATAAAATTAGTTAACATTGAAGTTAAATCATTTGTATTTGATGTATCTGCTGAACTTAAATTTGTTTGTTTATTTAACGCACCCATAATAAGTGGTGCTAGCATAGGTAATAATGATGAAATCGAAGAAACATCAATTCCACTTTTTGCACTCATCGCATTTGCTACATCACTTTCATTTTCATTTAATGATGAAAAAAGTTGCCCTAGCATATTTGATGTATCCATATTTTCTAATTCATTTGGATTTTGTGCTAATGAATCTAAATCTGTATTTGAAATCATATTGATTAAATCAGATGAATCATTTTCACTTGCTAAATTTGCTTTTGCGCCATTTAATAGTTGTGGTGCCAAGTCTTGAACTAAACCTTGTATTGATGTGGGATCAATTCCAGTTTTTGAGGCTAATGAATTAACAATATTTTCGTTTAAACCAGATTCTAAAATAGTATTTAAAATATTCATTTTAAATCCTTATATTTTTGGAATTCTAATTTTTTGACCTGGATAAATTAAATCCATATCTTTGATTACTTCTTTGTTTGCTTTAAAAATGGCATTGTAATGATTTGGGTTTCCATAGAATTTTTTAGAAACTTTTGAAAGATTATCTCCAGCTTGGATTTCATAATACTCTTCTTCTGCACTTACACCTTCAAAAGTAACTTCTGAAATACCTTTTACATTACCTGCAATTAAAGCAGCTTTAGCTTTTGTTTCTGCATCTGCATCACCTGATAAAACAATCTTATCACCTTCAATCTTCACATCTAAGTTATCAATTGGCATAGTTGAATTATTTTCAAGAATCTCTTTTTTGATATTCTCTTCATCATTTCCTAAGCCAAGTAATTTTTTTCCTGCATCAATTGCAAAAGATAGTAGTCCCATAAATTTTCTCCTATAATAATTTAAAAAATTATAACATAAAAAAAATAGTAAAGAGGTAGAAGGTTTTGGAATAATCAGAAATTTAATTGAGATAAAAAAATATATAGAAAAATCTATATATTTTTATTTTTAGTCTAAGATATATCTAGCGTTAATATCTTGAATTGGTCTGTTATTTTTTGGCATAACATTTTTGAAGTCTTCTAATTGACTTTTTGAAATTTCAACTGGAGTTTTTAATACAATCCATCTAACACCCTCTGTACAAGGAGGAGTTGTTAATGAACCGTTAAATGTATAATATTCTCTTAATGAAGGAAGAATTTCATATCCAAATACTTCTGATTTTATCGTTTGAGTTTCATCATTTTCTTCAGGTAGGTTTCTTAATAATTTATTTAAAACAATATTATCTTCACTCTCTTCAAACATAACACTTACTACTGCTAAATTATTATAAGAATCAGCATGAACTAAGTGAGCTTCCATAGGATAAGATTTTCCATCAATTTGATTTTCACTTGGTGTATGAAAATGTATTTGTTTTAAACTATATTTTTTATTATTAATAGTTAGATAGCTTCCATTTGCAAAGTTTACTTGTAAAGTGTGTCCATTATTTACAAAAGTTGTTGCTTTTGCATCTCCTTGGAATAATAGTGGAGATAATTGTGCATCAATTGGACTTGTAATATTAATTGGAGATTGATTTAATCCTTGCTCACAAATTGCAAATCTTTCATCAAGTTCAGCCCAGTTTTTTGGACCTAAATCTTCATCATAACCCCAATGTGCATACTCTTTCTCTTTGCTATCACTTAGTAATAAGGCAATAATAACTATTACAAAAATACTAATCATAGTGTTTTTTAAACTCATTTTACTTCCTTCTCTTTTTCTTTTCTTTTAGCTTTCATTTTATTCAATGCAAGTTTTCTCATATCTGCTGTAGTATCTGATTCATCCATTATTTCAAGACCAAGTAATGTCTCAATACAATCTTCTAAGGTAACAATACCTTCTGTTTGATCATAAGAATCATGAACCATAAACATATGCTCTTTTTTTTGTATAAACATATTTAAAGCTTTTGAAACTGGTATATTTTCATGTAATGAAAACACTGGTTTCATTATAGTTTGAATATCAACTTCAGGATCTTTAATTGCTTGCTTAAATAATTTTTTAGTTAGGATAATTCCAACTACATTATCTACAGTTCCATCATATACAGGTACTCTTGAAAATTTAAAAGTTCTTTTATCTTCTAAAACATCTTTTATAGATGCACCTTTTTCAATAGCGTACATAACAGATCTAGGAGTTAAAATATCTTTAATTTTAATATTATTTAAACTTAAAGTATTTTCTATAATATCAGACTCTAAATCTCCGATAATCCCTTCTTCTTCACTTAATAAAGTAGAGTGAATTAACTCCTCTCTAGATATTGTATCATTATTTTCTTTTCCAATCTTTTTTGTAACAAACTGAGTTACAATAATTAATGGATATGTTACGAAAATAAAAAAGTTGATGATTCTAGCTGCCATAGGAGCTAATTGTTTCCAATAAACTGCACCAATTGTTTTAGGGATTATTTCTGCAAAAAATAGAATCATAAAAGTTAAAATAATAGAAATTACCATAACTAAAGAGGCATCACCTTTAAAAACATTTTGAGCTTGTACTCCAATAGCAGTTGCACCTAATGTATTAGCAACAGTATTTAGAATTAAGATTGAAGCGATAGATTTATCAATATCACTTTTCAACTTTTTGAGTAGTTTTCCAGCAGTTGGATTATTTTTTTCCAATACAGAAATATATGAGATGTTCGTAGATAATAGAATAGATTCTAAAACAGAACATAAAAACGATATACCGATAACCGCAACAAATAGTAAGATTAAAATTTCCATTTTACCTCACCTTTAGGTAAATTGCACCTCGGGGAACTGTCTTCCAATAAAAACTCCTTTGAATTTTGTAAAATTTATAGCTAATAATATCAAAATAAACTTAATAAATAAATTTTTTTGACAAAAACTTATTATTTGATGTATAATTACTAAAACAAACTAATAATTTATAAAGGAGTTTATTATGGAATATGGATTAGTACCAAAAATTGATCAATTTGCAGATAATCGATCTTTAGAAATTCAGAAAATACAAGAATCTAATAAAAGTGCAAAAATAGGTCAAAAAGATCAATTAAAACAAATTCAACAAGAAGCTATTCAATCACAAAAAGAGGTTTCAGAAGCAAAAAAAATTCAATCATCAACTTCTAATTCTAAATATGAAGTGGTTTTAACTAATACTAATTTTGGATATAACGATTCTTCGAAAGATTTTTATGTAAAAGCAACTAGAGGAAATATTGAAAACCAATATCCTACAGAAGAGATGATGAGATTAAAATCATATTTAATGAGTTTAAATAACGCTTCATAGGAAGAAGATTATAATTGCGATGCTTTTATAACTTGATTTCTTCCCTCTTGTTTAGCTCTGTAAAGTGCCATATCGGCTTGAGCTAATATATCTTTTAATGTAAACTCTTTTTTTGCTTCACAAATTCCAAATGAAGCAGTAACTTTTCTATCTATATTAAAGTTTTCTCTTTCAAATATATTTCTTAGTCTCTGGGCCATCACAGAAGCTTCATCTTCACTTGTATTTTTACAAATAATTAGGAATTCTTCTCCACCCCATCTACCAATTTCATCATTTACATTAATATTTGATCTTAATAACTGTGCTAATCTAATTAAAACTTTATCTCCAACTAAATGCCCATGAACATCATTTATGTCTTTAAATTTATCAATATCTAAAATAATCAAAGAATATTTTTTATTTTTAATTTCATTTAATATTTCATCAATTTTTCTTCTATTATAAAGGCCTGTTAAAGTGTCTGTAGTTGATAAATATTTTAACTGTTCATTATATTTTTTTAAATCTTTTTGTTTAAATGTATAAAATAATATGATTAAAGCTAATAAAATTAAAAATTGAATTAAATATTCATAATCAATAAATCTTTTATCAAATTTTACAGTTAGCCACTCTTTAATAATATGATTTTTATCTTCAGGAGTTAATTGCGCAATATGTTTATTTATAATATTTAATAGGTCTTTATAATCATTTCTAACCATAAATGTAATATTAACTTTATGTTCACTAGTTCCTGATATTTTAAGATTATAATATCCATTTTTAGAAATCAAATGAGCGATTACTGGTAATATATCTATTACGGCCTCAACTTTCCCTGCACTTAAAAGTTTTAAAGCTTCGCTTGTATTTTTCACAAGAACAAAGTCTATTTTTGGATATGCATGTTTCATTATATTATAAGAGCTATAGTTCTCTCCAACTGCTACTTTTTTACCTTCTAAAAATGAACCATCTGGAATAAATCTTTTGTCATAAAGAGTAGCGAATGCAATAGGAAAAGAGATATAAGAACTTGAAAAATATGCATAATTTAGTTTATCTTGATCAAATGAAGTTCCAAGAGTTATATCTGCACTTCTATCTTCTATGGAGTTGATTACTTCATTCCAATCTTTTGCTATTTTTGTTGTAGATTGAATATGAGCTCTTCTTTTTATTAAATTCCAAAAATCAACAGCAATTCCTGTTAATTCGTCTTTTTCTCCACGCATATTTATAGGTGCCCAAGTTACAGAAGTAATTGCTTTTATATTTGTGTTTTTTAAAAAGTTTTCTTCAGATGGTGATAATTTTATATAATCAGTATCGTCATACTCATTTGCATAAAGATTTAAAGATAATATTAAAATAAAAAAAATATAGAAATTTTTATATGTCAAATTCAACCTTTCTAAATATTAGCTTAATAGTAGCCAAAGTTTAATTAGTTTTTACTATAAAACTATTTTTTTCTATTAGCAAATTTTTTGCTTCATAAAATTTATTTTTGTCTTCTATCTCAATATCATCTAAAAGTGGAAGATACTTTAGAAATACGGGCCAAACTTTTTGGTAGCCAGCAGGTCTTTTTTTTATATGATAAAGAGCGAGAGCTGTTGCACCATTTATTAATCCTTTTAAAACGAGAGCTTTATTTTTTTGCCCCTGTTTTTTATAAAGGTTCCAATCATCTTCAAGTAGTTCATGGGCTTCAACATACATTTCATTTTCAACTGCAAAAATAAATCTATTTATAGCTTTTGATTGTGTAAAAATTGTTTTATCATACATTAAGAATTAATCTCAATATCTAAATAATATCCTGTATGTGAACCAGAGTTTTTATGATTGGAAGCTAAATATTCAGGTGTTCCTTCATCAACTAACATTCCACCTTTATTTCCGCCTTCAGGACCCATATCTATAACCCAATCAGAGTTTTTAATAACATCTAAGTTATGCTCAATTACTAAAACAGAGTTTCCTAAGTCAACTAAGTGATGCAATACTTTAGTAAGTCTATCAACGTCTGCAAAGTGAAGTCCTGTTGTAGGTTCATCAAGTACATAAAGAGTATTTCCCGTATCTTTTTTGCTTAATTCTTTAGATAATTTAATTCTTTGAGCTTCTCCACCACTTAGTGTTACCGCATTTTGACCTAGTGTAATATATCCAAGTCCTACATCACTAAGTGTTTGAAGTTTTGCATGGATTTTTGGAATTTTAATAAAGAATTCTAATGCTTCATCAACACTCATATTTAATACATCAGATATATTTTTACCTTTATATAAAATCTCTAAAGTTTGTGCATTATATCTTTTACCATGACAATCATCACATTTAACCATAATATCTGGTAAGAAGTGCATTTCGATTTTTATTTCACCTTCACCTTGACATTTTTCACATCTTCCACCTTTTACATTAAAAGAGAATCTTCCAATTTTATAACCTCGAAGATTTGCTTCTTTTGTCTGAGCAAATAAATTTCTAAGTTCGTCCATGAGTCCTGTATAGGTTGCTGGGTTTGATCTTGGTGTTCTTCCTATAGGTGATTGATCAAGATAGATAACTTTATCAAGTTTTTCTAAACCTTCAATTTCAACGCCATCTACTTTTTTTACTTTTCTAGCATGATTTAGAAGTTCTTTTGCAACTGGAAGTAAGGTTTGTAAAATAAGTGAAGATTTTCCACTTCCTGAAACTCCTGTTATAGCACATAGATTTTTAAGTGGAATTTTTACATCAAGATTTTTAATATTATTAATATTTACATTTTTGATTTCTATAAATTCTTCTTGAGGTCTATTATGAACATAATCTATTTTTTTTGCACCAGTAATATATTTTGCAGTTAGTGTTTTTGCTTTGTTCATTTGTTTTAAAGTTCCTGCAAAAACAATTTCTCCACCATATTTACCTGCATTTGGCCCAATATCAACTATAAAATCAGCAGCTTGAATTGTTTCTTTATCATGCTCAACTACAATTACTGTATTACCTTTTTCTTGTAAAGCTCTTAGTGTTTTGATTAATTTACTTGTATCTCTTTCATGTAAACCAATTGAAGGTTCATCAAGTACATACATAACTCCTGTAAGCCCTGAACCTATTTGTGAAGCAACTCTAATTCTTTGAGCTTCTCCACCTGAAATAGTTCTTGCATCTCTTCCTAAAGTTATATATCCTAACCCAACATCATATAAAAAGAAAATTCTCTCTTTTATTTCTTTTAAAATTGGTTTTGAAATCATTTGATTTTGGTCATTAAAATATTCAAAGTTTTTTTCATCTTGAAAAAAGGCATGTGCTTCTTCAATAGGAACATTTAATAAATCTGAGATGGTTTTATTTGCTACAAATACACTTTGAGATGAGGGTTTTAATCTATTACCATTACAAGAGTCACATTTCTTTTCAGTCATGTATTCACTCATTTCTTTTTCATCTTTTATCATATCATAGGCAATTTTTACAATACCTTCCCATTTTCTTGTAAGTTTGTGTCTTTTCCATAAGAAAGTAGCTTCTTCTGCACTTCCATGTAAAATAGCTTTTCTTTGATGTTCTTCAAGGTCTTTAAAAGGAATTGTAATATCAATTCCAGATGCTTCACAAAAAGCAACAAGCATTTTAAAATAAAAGCCTTTGTTAAATCCATAGATAACTTTTATTGCACCTTCTTCAATAGGTAACTCTTCATTTATTACTTTTTTCATATCAAGAGCATATCTAATTCCTAAACCATCACAAGAACTACAAGCACCTTTTGGTGAGTTAAAAGAGAATGATAAAGGTTCTAGTGGTTCAAAAGAAATTTTACAAGAGAAACAAGCCATGTGTTCAGAATAATGAATATGTTTTTCGCATCCAACTTCTTCATGGTTTAAAACTTCAATTTCAAGTTCTCCAAAACTCTCTTTTAGTCCTTTTTCAACATCTTGTGCGATTCTATCTTTGTTTTCTTCTTTTACTACAACCCTATCAATTACTACTTTAATAGTGTGCATTTTATTTTTTTCAAGCTCTATTTCTTCATCAAGTCTAGCCATTACTCCATCTATCATAGCTCTTACATAACCTTTTGCTCTAAGACTTTCTAATAAGTCAGCAAAGCTTCCTTTTTTTCTATTTATTAGTGGGGCAGTTATTACTATTTTTGCTTCATTTGGTAATTTTAAAACTTGATCAATTACATCGCTTGCACTCATTTGTGAAATTGGTTCTCCACATTGGTGACAATGTTGTTTCCCAACTCTTGCATATAAAAGTCTAAAATAATCGTAAACTTCAGTAATAGTTCCAACAGTTGAACGTGGATTTTTAGAAGTAGTTTTTTGATCAATTGCAATTGCTGGAGTTAGACCTTCAATTCTTTCAACATCTGGTTTTCCAATCTTATCTAAGAACTGTCTAGCATATGCAGAAAGAGATTCAATATATCTTCTCTGACCCTCTGCATATAGTGTGTCAAATGCAAGTGTTGATTTACCAGAACCTGATAGTCCTGTAAATACAATAAGCTTATTTTTTGGTATTTCTAAGTTAATATTTTTTAAATTGTTTTCTTTAGCATTAAAAATTTTTATAGTATCTGTCATTATTTTGCCTTTAAAATTTTGAAGCAGATATTATAGGATAGATTTCATAATATCTTATTAAAGATTATTTTGATATTTTCTTATTTAGGAACTTTATTAAAGGAAAAGATTGAATAGATTTATAAATAGTTTTGTATTTGCTGAAAATACCTATTATTACTGTGATTTAAAAAAGGTTTTTGAAAAATATCCACTTTTGAAAAAATTGCCAAATTCTTTGAAAATCTTTTTAGAAACTAACATTAGGAATGCAAAAGAAGAAGAAATTGAAAATATTATAGATGTTTTTATTAGTAAGAATAATTTAAAAGAGATAAAGTTCTATCCATCAAGAGTAATAGTTGAAGATTTTAATGCAATTTCAACTTTAGTAGATTTAGCTTCAATTCGAGATACTTTAGTAAAAAAAGAAGAGGATGCAAAATCTATAAATCCAAAGATTATGTTTGATTTAGTAATTAATAATTCAAAAGATATGGAAAAGAACAAAGAAAGATATGAATTTGTAAAGTGGTGTTCAAATGAATTTGAAAACTTTTCACTTATTCCTCCAAATATAGAGAAACTTCCTTTAATAAACTTAGAGTATTTATCAACAATGATTAATCTCACTTCGATAGAAAATAAAAACTATTTATATCCAGAAACAATAATAACAATAGACTCTTCAATGAATACAATTAATGCACTTGGAGTGTTAGGTTTAAAAGTGGATGAAATAGAAATGGAAGCAGCACTATTTGGTTCAACAATATCTTTAAATTTTCCAAAAGTAATTGGAATAGAGATATTAGGAAGTATATCTCAAGGTGTGAGCATTGATGATATTGTATTTTCTTTAGGTAATATTTTAAAAGAGCATAAAACAAAAGGAAAAATAGTAGAGTTTTATGGAAGTGGCTTGAAAAATATTACAGTTGAAGATAGAATTGATCTATCAAAATTTGATTCAAAATTTGAAATTATTTGCGGATATTTTGGTATAGATGAAAATACAATCTCTTATGTTGAAAAAACAAGAGGAGTTGATGCTAGTTTTATTAAAGAATATTTTACTAAGCAAGAAATTTATAATACATCCGTATTAGATTATGATGAGTATTTAGAACTTGATTTATCTTTAGTAAAACCAATAGTCTCAGGTCCAAAAAGAGTAGAAAATAAATTTCCAATAAATCAAATACAAAGTAAACTTCAAAACTTTAAAAAAGGGCATTTTATAAATGATAATGACATAGTTCTAGCAAATATATCATCAGGTAATAAAATTTTAAATCCTACATTATTGATACAAGCAGGACTTTTAGCAAAAAAAGCATATGAAATGGGACTTAGTATAAATACTAATATTAAGAAGTTATTAACGATTAACTCTTATATTGAATTAGAATATTTAAAAAGATTAGATTTATTAAAGTATCTAGAAAAACTTGGTTTTTATTTATTAGATTCTGAAATTTTAGTTGAAAGGGTTAGTTTAGATATAGATAAATTTATGTTAGATGTATCAAGTGTAAGTTCATCATATAAAAATTTTGAAGAAAAAATTGATTCTAAAATAAAATCAAATTGGCAAATGTCTCCAGCTTTAGTAATAGCATATAGTATCAAAGGTAATATGAATTTTGATATCACAAAAGATAGTTTATCTCAAGATATTTATTTAAGTGATATTTGGCCAAGTATGATTGAAGTAAATGAATATTTAGCAAAAATTGATTTTACTATGTATCAAGATTTATATAAAAATATATTCAAAGGTAATAAATCTTGGCAAGAATTAAAATATGAAAAAGGCATAACTTATAATTGGGATGAAAACTCAACTTATATTCAACCCTCAGAATTTTATGATGATATAAATTATGAAAAAATAGAGATTATAGATGCAAAAATATTAGCACTATTGGGAAATGATATTTCAAGTGAATATATTTCTCCTTTAGGTCATATTGTTTCATATACTGCATCTGCTCAATATTTAAAGTCAAAAGGTTTACATCCAGATGAATTTGATTCATATGAGAGTAGAAGAGGGAATAGTGAGTTTATGACAACTGCAACACTATCAAATATAAAATTGAAAAATAAAATATTACCAGAAAAAGAGGGTGGATATACAAAAGATTTTGAAAAAGATGAGATAGTTTCTATATATGATTTTTCAAAAAGAATGAAAGAACAAAATACACCATTAGTAATATTTGCAGGTAGCCAATATGGAATTGGGGAGAGAAGTTATTGGTCAGCAAAAGCAATAGCTTCTTTAGGAGTTAAAGCTATAATTGCAAAAAACTTTGATAAAAAACATAGGATTGATTTAATAAAAATGGGAGTTTTACCTTTAGAATTTATTGATGATGATATTGATTATTTACGTTTAAAAGGTGATGAAATTATTTCTATAAAATTAGATGAAATCACTTTAAAAGAAGAATTAGACATAGAGATAAAAAAAGATGAACAAATAAGAAATATTACTGTTAATTGTAGACTTGATACAAAAGCTGAGGTAGAGTTTTATAAAAATGGTGGAGAACTAGCTTATTTATTAAAAAATAAATAGCCTGATTTTGAACCAAGCTATTTATACAAAAACTAAGCAGTTTTATTTTCTTGTCTAATTACTTCATGGGGATATTTAATTTCTCTATTTTGAAATGATAGAATTAATTTATTTATAATTTTACCTGAGTCTATATTTATGGCTCTTTTTATAGTTTCATCTTTACTCCAAGCATCTCTTCCTTTTAATACTGTTTGTAAATATATAATTAAAGCAGCAGAGATAGAGCGAGTGGCACTTTCCCAAAGATAACTTGGCGTATGGTCAACTGCATAATAATCTACAGTTTCATATTTAAATATAGGTTTTTTAAAGGTTGTTGGTTTTGCAAAGAAAAATCCCATACCCTCATCACAACTAACATCTATGATTAAACTATCAGGTTTAAGACAAGAACTTTCTTCTTTAATAACAAATTCTGTAGGATTTGATGTATCTTGATAAACTCCATTTACTATAATATCAGCTTCACTAATAAGTTGTGATAGTGGTTTTACTGAACCGTCATGTTCTATTACTACCATACGAGGTTCTGCATTTTTACCTTCTTGAATTCTTACATAATGACAATCAAGTACTTCTTCTCTAACTTCGTGGTCAGGTCTTTGTATACAAATAGTAATATCTCTAAAACCATGGGCTTTTAGAGCATATATTGCACCACGACTAACTGCTCCAAAACCAAAAATGACAGTTTTTCTTTGATTTCCATAATGTCCATCAATACCTTTTAATTGTAGTGCATGTAAAACTGCACAATATCCTGCCATTTCATTATTTTTATAAAAAGTATGTCTTCCTATTTGACCATCTGGTGACCAAACAAACATATCTTCAAAGGCGATTAACGTTTGCTTTCTATTGATTGCAGCTTGTGTTATATCTTGTTGTTGAACACAATGCACATATCCCCAAAGGATACCACCAATCTTAAGTTCTTCTAAATCTAATAATACAGGTTTATTTATTATTACAGTACCTATTTTTGCTAAAAGATTATGTCTTGTATCTATTCCCCCACTTAAAGAAGCAATTTCATCATCACTTATACCAAATGGTTTTCCGTATCCTTCCTCAAATACTAGTTGCTGTCTTAAAACTTGTGGGATTCTACTTAAATGCTTTGGATGAATAGGAAGTCTTCTTTCATCAGTTTTTTTTGAAGTTCCAATAACTCCAATTTTAAAATTGTACATATTTAAATCTCCTTTGATTAATTTATTATCTAATTTTTCTCATATTCCATAAGCTATTTTGAACTAAAAATTCTTGTCCTTCATAGACACTTTTTAAATCAGATACTGTATAAACGGCATTTTGATCAAGTTCATTAATCAACTTAATAAGTTTTGGAATATTTCGTCTTTTTTCAACAATAAATAAAACTTCAACAGCTTTATCTATACCCATATTCCCATCTAAAGAAACTACTTTAAAACCTTCTGCTCGAAGTTTTCCTGCTAAAATATCTTTATTAAATGAAATACAACGAATAAGTTCTTTACCAATTGCAAAATGATTTTCAATCCACATACCAACATAAATACCTGTGGCAAATCCAGCTGAATATGCAAATGCAAGTTGCCATTGGTCAAGATTTTTGAAAACCTGTCCAGCTGCAATTAGCCAAATAATTATTTCAACAAAACCTATAGCAGAAGCTAGTATTTTGTAACCACGAAATATAACAATAGTTCTAAATGTTCCTAAAGAAACATCAGCAACTCTTGCTAAAAAAATAAATAGTGCTAAAACGTAGGGATACTCAACTATGAATTCAGCCATTATTATTGTTTATTTTATTCATCTTTTGATTTCCTTTTAAAGATTCAATAAGTATGACTTTATGGACGAAGTATTAGTCCGAAGATAGGTCTGATTATTTTTGTTTTGCTTTGTTAACGGTGTATTAAGTCTGAAAAGCGAGTTTTGTAGTGTTTGTAATACGCGTTTGTAATTTCAGTCTATCTGAATTGAAGTATTAATGCAAACAAAATATTGACTTAAAATAAATATTAGGCTAATATTTTATCAAACGTACGTTTGGGAAAATAAAATGGCAATCAAAAAAACATCAAAAGAAGAAATTTTAAAAGAATCAATTAAACTTTTTAAAGACAAAGGTTATTATAACACTTCTATGTCAAATATAGCAGATGCTTGTGGCCTTATAAAAGGGAGTATTTATCATCATTTTAAAAGTAAAGATGAAATAGGACTAGAGTCTTTAAAATATATTCGTAATTATTTTGAAGAGAATATTTTTTGTATTGCATATAAAAATGATTTAACATCAAAAGAAAAAATTGAGCTTTTTATAAAAAAAATTGATGAATACTTCTTAAATAGTGTAGGAGGTTGTTTATTTGGTAATTTAGCATTGGAACTTTCAAGTGAAAATGTCATATTTAAAGATGAAATAAAATCATATTTTTTATCTTGGGAAAATGCATTGATGTATATTCTAAAAGATAAATATGAAGATATTGAAGCAAAAGCATTATCCAAAGGTTTTGTAGCTTCACTCCAAGGTGAGATAATGATGATGAATTTATATGATTCTAATGAAAATTATCTAAAAACAGGAAAAAAAATTATTAGTTTAATCTAATATTTTTTTTGTTAAATTTAACAAACAATCGTTTGGTTGAATAATAAAAGGAAAAAAATGAACTATTTTAAAAAATTTAAAGGACAGGGTGATTCCCTACCTTTAAAATCAGACTTTAAAGAAATGATCTTTACTTGGTTTGGCGGATTTATAGCTATTTTCATTATTGGATATTTGACAGAATCTTTTAATAATTTATTAGTTATGGGATCATTTGGTGCAAGTTGTGTTTTACTGTTTGGGTTTCCTAAAAGTCCATTTTCTCAACCTCGAAACGTTATATTTGGGCATTTCTTGTCTACATTTATTGGATTATCATTTTTACATATTTTTGGAAATGAATATTGGAGTATGGCACTAGCTCTAGCAACAGCTATATCTGTAATGATTTATACAAGAACTGTTCATCCACCAGCTGGTTCTAATCCTTTGATTGTTTTTCTATTAGGAGCAAATTGGGATTATTTAATTTTTCCTAGTTTAGTTGGTTCAATTGTACTAGTAGTAATAGCCTTGTTTTATAATAATTTACATAAAGATAAATCTTATCCTCAGTATTGGTTTTAAAAAATATCATAAAACTGCCTTTTCTATTTATTTGGAACAAAACTTATAAAATAAGACCTTTTTCTTATACTTTTATCTCTTTGATTGATTTATAATCTGTTAAATAAAATAAAGGATTATTATGAAATCAGATAGATTTAATAAAGGTTGGGAAAAGTTAAAAGAAGTAGATGGCAGTGCAGGGGAAAAGGTAATTAAGTCATTAAAAGATATTGCCCCAGAGTTTGCAGATTTGCTTATTGAGTTTCCTTTTGGAGACATTTACACAAGAGAAAATCTCGATTTAAAATCAAGAGAGATTGCAACAATAGCAGCACTTACAGTTATGGGAAATGCATCAGCACAACTAAAAGTTCATATTCATGCAGGACTAAATGTAGGTTGTACAAAAGAAGAGATAGTAGAAGTGATTATGCAAATGGCAGTTTATGGAGGTTTCCCTTGTGCTTTAAATGGTTTATTTGCTGCAAAAGAGGTATTTTATGATGATAAATAATAATATAAAAGTAAATATTTTATCTAAATAAAAGTATAATTCACCATGATTATTACCTTGCCTAATTACATCTTTGAAAATAAAGATCTATATCAAATAATACATGATGATAGTGTTATCGTAGCAAAATCATCAAAATACAAAAAAGATAAAATTTCTTTAAGAAACAGTATGCACTTAGCTATTTTATTAGTAAGTGGAGGAAAAACCTTACATCTTGAAGATGCTGATATAAATATAGATATAAGTGATATACTATTTTTATCTCAAGGTAACTATTTTATGGGTGAAGTTCTTGGAGATAGAAATAACTTTGAAGCTATATTGATATATTTTGATGATGAATATGTTTTTAATTTTATAAAAAGATACAATATTACTATTGATACACTCGAACAAAATGGAATTTTATCTTTTAAAAGAGATGATTTTATAAATAGTTGTGTTCAAACAATAAATCAATATTTTTTAACAAATATAAATAATAGTCTTGATTTAGTAAAATTAAAACTTGATGAAATTTTTTTATATTCGCTTTCAAAAGAAAAAGAAAAATTTACTGCTTTTTTAAATAAAATAGCACAAACTAAATCTTCACGAATAAAATATATCTTAGAAGAGAATCTTGATATTATTAATAATATTGATGATATGTGTAAACTTACAAGGCTTAACTCAAAAGCTTTAAGAAAAGAGGTAAATAGACTTTACAATCAAAATCCTAAAGAATGGTTAGATGAGAGAAGACTCTCTTTTGCTGTTACATTACTTAAAAATACTCAAAAAAGTGTATCTCAAATAGCAACTTCATGTGGATATTCAAGTGTATCTTGGTTTATAATTCAGTTTAAAAAAGAATATAAAATTACTCCTTTAGTTTTTAGAGAACAAAATTTATAGAAAATGACACAAAACTTATAGATTATTCCATTCCTTATATTTTTTAGAAATCTTATAATTTAAGAAATTTAAAAAAGGATGATTATGAAAAATGTACTTATAATAAATGCTCACCAGTCTTATAAAGAGTATTCAAAAGGAAAATTAAATAATACTTTGACGCAACTTGCTAAAACAAAATTAGAGTTAAAAGGTTATAGTGTAAAAACTAGTATAATTGATAAAGGTTATGATGTACTAGAAGAGGTTGATAAACACGTATGGGCTGATATAATCATAACTCAAAGTCCAGTTTTTTGGTTTGGCACTCCTTGGACACATAAAAAATATATAGATGAAGTTTTTAATAGTGGACTTGAACAACAAAAGTTAATAAAAACAGATGGAAGAAATACAACAGATAAATCAAAACAATATGGTACAGGTGGAGAAATGTATGGCAAAAAATTTGTATTATCTCTTTCTTGGAATGCACCAAAAGAGTGTTTTAATGATAGCAATCAAATATTATATAATGGAAAAAGTGTAGATGATGCATTTATTGCTATTACTACAACATATAAATTTTGTGGATGTGAAATATTAGAATCATTTTCATGTTTTGATGTGATGAAAAATCCAGATATTAAAAATGATATTTTAAGATACCAAAAATTTTTAGAAAAATTATAAAAAGTATTCTTTTAAAGAGGTTTTTGCCTCTTTGGGAGGATAACCAAAATATTTTTTAAATTCTTTACTAAATTGAGATGCATTTTCATAGCCAACTTTAATTGCAACTTCATTTACATTTAAATTATTTTGACTTATTAAATTTTCTGCTTTATTTAATCGTATTTTTTTTATGTATTGATGAGGAGAGTGTGCCGTGATTTTTTTAAAATGATTATGAAATGAAGCTATACTCATATCCTCTTTTCTTGCAAGTTCTTCAATCGTGTAAGGCTTTTCAAAATTTGTATGTATTAGTTTTAAGCTTCTTGATATTTTTGCTTCATTACTAGATTTATTTATAAGATTATGTAAAAAATGAGAGTTCTCACCTTGTAGTACCCTATATAAAAGCTCTTTTATTAAAGCTTTTCCAAGAATTTTTGAGTCTTCTCTTTTATCAACTATTTTTACTATTCTATAAAGTATATCTTCTATTTCTTGGCTTATCTTATCTGAAAATGTACCTATATTAGAATATTTTTTATTTAAGGGTTTTTCTATAGATATTTCATCTAGTAATTGATAGATAATATTTAAATCAAAAGATATAACCATACCAAAAAAAGGTTCTTCTTTTGAAGCAAAAGTTTCACACTCTATGGGTAAAGTTGATGATGCTACAAGATAGTTTTCATGAGTATATTCTAAAAGTATTTGATTTAGTTTCATTTCTTTTTTACCTTGAAAAGTAAAGAGTATCCAGTTTTCGAACATTACGTTATATAAATTAGTCTTTTCACTCATTTTATATAATTTTACTTCATCTATATAAGTATTATAATAACCATCATTTAGTATTAGTTTTTCTAATTTGTTTAATATCTTTTTTTTCATATCATATTTTACAATATTTATATAAATTTAAGAAATAGGCTTACCTTTTAAAATTTGAAATAAATAATTATGAGCATGCTTTTAATAAAGGCAAATAATCATAAAATAGCAACAAATAAATATAAACAAACCAAGGACTTTTCTATATGCCATTTTCAAAACTAAATCTTCTATCTCAAATAAACCAATCTTTACTTGAAAATAATTATAAAATTCCAACAATCATACAAGAAAAAGTAATCCCACTGGTTTTAGAGAAAAAAGATATTATGGCAAAAGCACAAACAGGTAGTGGAAAGACAGCAAGTTTTGTATTACCTATTTTAGATTTCTTTGCAAAACAAAATTATGAAGGAAAATCAAAAATTAGAGTTTTAGTTTTGACTCCAACGAGAGAACTAGCTCTTCAAGTGGCAAATAGTTTTGATATTTTTTCTAAACATCTTCTTAAAAAACCAAAATTAGTAAGTATTATTGGTGGACAAAATATTGGTGAGCAACTTTTAGATATACAAAAAGGTTGTGACATTGTTGTAGCTACAACAGGGAGATTACTTGATATTTTAGATAAAAAGCAAATAAATTTGTCAAATCTTGAGTTTTTTGTTTTAGATGAAGCAGATAAAATGCTTGATTTTGGTTTTGAAGAAGAGCTTGAAGAGCTTTTAAAATCAATACCAAAAAAAAGACAAAATCTTCTTTTTTCTGCTACTTACCCACCAAAAATGCTTAATATTGCTTCAAAGATTACAAATGATGCAATAGAAGTTTTTATAGAAGAAGAGCGTGCAACAGTTGAAAGTATAAATCAAAGGCTTATAGAAGTAAATAAAGCTAATAGAAGCCCACTTTTAAGAAATCTAATACAAAAGCATAACTGGAAACAAGTTTTGGTTTTTATGGCAAATAAAAGAGCTTGTGATAATATTGCTGCTAAATTTAGAAAATATGGATTAAATGCTGAGTCTTTCCATGGTGATTTACTACAAAATGAAAGAATTGAAACACTTCAAGATTTTAAAGATAAAAAAATAAATATTTTATTTTCAACTGATATCGCTGCACGTGGATTACATATTGATGATATATCTTGTGTTATAAATTTTGATTTACCAAGAGCTAGTGCTGATTATATTCATAGAATTGGAAGAACGGGTAGGGCTGGCAAAAAAGGTGATGCTATTTCTTTCATAGACTTTGATGATATGCAACATTTTGAACTTATTGAAAAAAGATGTAATATCAAACTTCAAAGAGAACAAATAGAAGGTTTTGAACTTATTGGAACTATTATGAAAAAAGAAAAAGGTAAAGAGCCTATAAAAGGAAAAAGAAAAAGTAAAAAAGATAAGTTAAGAGAACAAAAAGCTTTAAAAGACTAGAAAGTCTTATAAAGCATAGTAATTAAAATTATAACATTTAATATAAGAATATATTTTTTATATGATTTTGCATGAACTAGATGTTTTGCTTTAATTCCAAAATATACTCCAATTAATGAAGCTAAGCCTACTATAGTACCTTCAACAAATAGCATTTGACCATGAATTGAAATAGAAGTAAATCCTGCAATTGAAGAAAATATTACAAAAAATAGACCAAGTGCAGTTGCAGCTTTCAAATCATATTTTAAAAATCCCACTAAAATAGGAGTTAATAAAATAGAACCGCCAACTCCTATACTCATAGCTACAATTCCTATACAAAACCCTATAATAAAAAGTACTAGTTTATTTTGAGATTTTCTTTCGCAATCATGTTCTGCTGGTGAGAAAAATATTCTTACAATTGAAAAGATTAAGATAGCTAAAAAAAGATATTGTAAAAATTCATTAGATACATTTGTAACGATATATCCACTTTGTAATCCTCCAACAAAACCACCAATACCTATGATGATTCCATCTTTTACAACATTTTTTGCCTTTTTAGCATTTAGAAAAGAACCATAAATAGAGCTAAATACCATTTGCATAATAGATATAGCAACTGCCTGTTTCATTACAAATCCTGCCATTAAAAGCATAGGAACTAATATCATTCCACCACCAACTCCAAAAAAGCCAGAGATAAAACCTGTAACTACTCCAAATATTGCTAACTCAAATGTCAAAACTAGCCTTTCTTAATTGAATTCATCGCTTCAATAAATTTATCGTAATCTTCTTCTAATTTTTTATCTTTTACACTAACATCAATACCATCTTCTTCTTTTAATGCAACTTCAAGAACATGAATTCTATCAAGAAGATATTTGAACATCTCTTTGTTGATATCTGGTAAATCACCATGTGCAAGTTTACAGTTTTTATTATCTTTTTTAATTATTCTCGCAGGAACTCCAACAGCAGTTGAGTTTTTTGGAACATCGCAAACAACTACAGAATTTGCACCAATTTTAGAGTTTTTACCAATAGTGATATTCCCTAAAACTTTTGCTCCACTTCCAACAACAACATTTGATTTAATAGTTGGGTGACGTTTCCCTTTATCAAGGCTTGTACCACCTAGAGTTACTCCTTGATAAATTAAAACGTCATCTTCAACTATTGCTGTTGCACCAATAACAACACCAATAGCATGGTCAATAAATACTCTTCTTCCAATAGTTGCTGCTGGATGAATATCTGTTTTTGTAAAAAGTGAGCCAATTCCAACTAATGCACGAGCAAGTTTTTTCCAGCCTCTATTATAAAGTCTATTTGAAATTCTATGATTTATAATTGCCCAAACACCTGGATAGTTAAAAAATAATTCAAAATTTGAATCAAGGGCAGGGTCATTTAATCTTGGTACAGAAAAATCTTCTTTTATCTGCGCCCAAAGTGAAATTTTCTCTTTTTCTTTTTTCTCTTTTATAATATCTTCTTTAACTTCTTCATTCATGGTAACTCCAAATTGTCTTTAAATAACTGTTTTCATTTAAGTATTTTTCTAAATCTTTATATATTTCTTTATCAATATTTGTACTTAAAATCTTTCTCATTTCATCTGTATCATAATCTATATCTTCAAGAATATCAATAATCTTTTGTGATTCTAAAATCTTTTCAAGTACTACTTCTCCATCTTTAAATACGATATTTACTTCTGTTGGGTGAGAAAATAAATTATGTTTCATTCCTAAAGTATCTTGATATGCTCCAACATTAAAGAAACCTAAGAAATAATCTTCTTTATTTAGATTTATATCATGTAAATAAAGTGGTTTTTTCATATCAAATGGTAATTCTCCATCACTGTCACAAGTAATGTCCCATAAAGATGCACTTCTTGTTGGCTTTTTATCAAGATGAGTTATAGGCATAATTGGAAATTCTTGGTCAATTCCCCAATAATCAGGAAGTGACTGGAATATAGAAAAATTGATTAAATATTTTTCTTGTATATTTTCATCAAGTTTCTTTAACTCTTCAATATTATCAATTTCAAGTAATGAAATAGCTTTTTTGATAATTTGATGAGTTAATATCTCAGCATTTGATCTATCTTGTAAATCTATATATCCTAAGTCGAATAAAGTTAATAAAGATTCCATATGGTCTATACTATCATGCATGTATTCATAAGCTGTTCTTTTTGTCATATCTTTATGTAAATCATTTAACTCTTGAATTAAAGGAGGATTTTTATCTTTTAATTTTAAATGGTCAATCTCATACTCAGATGAAAATAGTTCTAAAACAGGTGCAACAAGTACAGTTGAAGAAGCAGAAATAAATCTTCCAGACTCAGTAAAAATATTTGGTTCTTCAACACCTTTTTGTTTTGCAATGTCTTTTATTGTAAATATAACATCATTAGCAAACTCTGTTAATGAATAAAATCTTGATCTTTCATATGCACTGTATTCAACAGCAAGTCCACCACCAATATTGATAGACGATAAATTTGTTGCTCCAAGATTTTTAAGTTCAGCATAAATATGACCTGATTCTCTTAATGCTTTCTTTAAAGGTTTAATAGAATTCATAGCAGAACCAATATGAAAATGAATCATTGTTAAATAGTTAACCATGTTATTATCTTCCATAAGTTCATAGGCTTCTAGTATCTCCGTTGATGTTAGTCCAAACTTAGAGTTGATACCTCCACTTTTAGCCCAAATACCACTTCCTCCACTATGTAATCTTACTCTTAAACCAATGCTTGGACAAGCAAGTTTTGTTTCCTTTAATACCTCTATAATCATTTCCAGCTCATTAAGACCTTCAATTATGATTGTAATATTATGTCCCATACTTTTTGCGATGAACCCAAGATGTATCATTTCTTTATCTTTGAATCCATTTACTGTAATTGGAGAGCCAATATTATTGTAAGTCATAGCAATAACTAACTCAGCTTTACTACCAGCTTCTAATCCATAATTAAATTTTTTACCTTCACTAATTAATGGATGAATAAAGTTAGGTAATTGATTTACTTTTAAAGGAAACACTGCATTAAATGTTCCTTTGTAATCATATTCTGCAATACTTGCGTTAAATGTATTGTATAAAGTGTTTATTTGTTTTTGAGTAATATGAGGGAATCTTAAAAGTAATGGTCCTTTAAAATCTTGTTCTCTTATTTCTTTAACAATCGATATCAACGATGGTTTACAATCAAAATTAACTTTTGCTAAACCATCTTCAATTATAAAATTATCATCACTCCAGATGTCAATACCATAATTATTCACTTTTAAAAATCCTCTAATTTTAAATTTTGTTCTTCTTGTGTTTCTATATTTTTAACATAAATTGTTCCATCATTTAGTTCTTTTTCACCAATTAATCCAACAATATTTGCTCCTTGTTTTTGAGCAAGTCCAAAATGTTTCCCGAAACTTCTAGGCGCGTATTCTACTAAAGTTTTTGTTGTTTTTCTCTTTTTATTAGCAACTTTTAATATAGTATTTAATGAATTTTCATCTAGTGCACCTAAATATATTACATCTTGTTTACATTTTGGCATCTTTATAAGTTCAAGTAGTCTTTCAATACCTATCGCAAATCCGATTCCACCAGTTGGTTTCCCACCTAAAAACTCAACAAGTCTATCATATCTTCCTCCACCAGCAATTGCACTTTGAGCACCAATTTCATCACTTACAAATTCAAATGCAGTTTTAGAATAGTAATCTAAGCCTCTAACTAAGTTTGAATCAACTTCATAGGAAACATTATTAAAATCTAAAATCTCCTTTAATTTTTCAAAATCAGTATCACATTCATTACATAAATTATCAGTAATTTTAGGCGCATTGTTTAATAATAATTGACAGTTTTCATTTTTACAATCAAGAACTCTAATAGGATTAGTTAAAATACGTTTTTGACAGTCTTCGCAAAGCTCTTCTTTGAAATTTGTTAAATGCTTAATAAGGTTTTCCTTATACGGGGGCATACACTCTTTACAACCTAAAGAATTTAGTTGTAATTTAAATCCAATTCCAAAGAAATCAAGAATATCTTTAATCATCATAATAATATTAGCGTCTTCTAAAACAGATGTTATTCCAAATACTTCACAACCAAATTGGTGAAATTCTCTTAGTCTTCCTTTTTGAGGTCTTTCATATCTAAACATTGGACCATAATAATACCATCTATAGTTTCCACCTGCACGGTCAAGCTTCTTTTCAACAAAATGTCTAACAACTCCAGCTGTTCCTTCAGGTCTTAAACAAACGTCATTTTCGCCTTTATCAATAAATTGATACATCTCTTTATTTACAATATCAGAACTTTCTCCAACTGATCTTTTAAATAAATTAGTTTCTTCTAATAAAGGTGTTTCAATATAAGAAAAACCATAGTTCTTGGCAATTCTTGAAGCATTATCTACAAAATAAGTAAATAAAGTACTCTCCTCATTTACTAAATCTTTCATTCCTCTTAGGCTTTGAATATTTTTTACATTTTTGTTTTCATTATTTGGCATCTAAAAAATCCTCTATACATTTTTCTATTTCTTCTATTTTTAAACTTGCATCTATAAAAATATGATTAATATTTAATCTTTTTATTGTCTCTTTCATTCTATTTTGAATATTGATTAGATAATCGATTCCTCTTAATTCTATGGAATCATTCTCTTTTTGAGATAATCTATATTTTAATTCTTCTGGAGTTAATTCAAGTAAAATTACATGACTAGGAAGAACATTATCTGTTGCAATTAAATTTAATTCAATTAATTTTTCAATAGGAAGCTGTGAAGCATATGCAATACCTGATATTATCGATCTATCAGATATAACTGTATTATTCTTATTGCTCTTTATCACTTCTTCAATATGTTCAGCTCTATCGGCCATAAATAGAAACATTTCTGCAATTTTTGATTTTGCTTCTCCATTTAATGCCATAGCTCTAAGTTTAATTCCAAGAGGTGTTCCTCCTGGTTCTTTTGTAAAAATTGCATCAGAAAATTTGTTTTTTAATAAATCTAATTGAGTTGATTTTCCTGCTGTATCAATACCTTCTATAACTACATACATTCAACAACTTCTTTAGGAACTAAATGTTCAAATTTACCATTAAATCTAATAATTTCTCTAACTATTGTAGAAGAAACAAAAGCATTTTTTAAAGTTGGCATAAGATATAAAGTTTCAATTTTTTGATTAATTGAAGAGTTTGCATATCCCATTTGAAGTTCAAATTCAAAGTCAGATACAGCTCTAAGACCCCTAATAATAGTATTTACTTTTAAATCAGTAGCTAAGTCAACAAGTAAGGTATCAAATCCTAGAACACTAACCCCTGTTAAATCACTTGTAGCAGCTTTAGCAAATTCTACTCTTTGTTCATGACTAAACATAGGCTTTTTTAATTCACTTTTAGCAACGGCAATGATAACTTCGTCAAATATATTTGTAGCACGTTTGATAATATCTAAATGGCCATTTGTTATTGGATCAAATGTTCCACTGTATATAGCTTTTCTGTATGAGGCTATTGTGTTTTTATTAGTATCTTCAGACATTTTACTCCCATCTTTTGTATAAATTATTTTTAATTTTTAATAAATCAAACCATTTTCCAATAAGGAAATTTTCCATCTCTTCAAGAGATTGCTGATTTGAGTAGTAACCTAAAATTGGTGGTGCAATAGTAACTCCAAGTTGTGAAAGTTTAAGCATATTTTCTAAAGCAATAGTATTTAATGGCATTTCTCTTGGAGCTATAATTATCTCTCGTTTTTCTTTCAACATAACAGTAAAAGCTCTAGTTATAAGAGAATCAGCTATTCCCACTGCACATTTAGCTAAAGTATTTTGTGAGCAAGGTAAAATAATCATCTTATCTACTTCAAATGAACCCGAAGCTATTGGCGCACCGATATTTGAATCTTTTAAAATAGTTATATTAGGATATTCATCAAATATTTTATTTGTGGAAATTCCAGTTTCTAATTTTAAAGCTGTTTTAGCACTTTTTGAAAATACGACAAATACTTCAATATCTTTTGGTATTTTTTTAACAAAATTAACTCCAAGATTAGAACCACTTGCCCCTGAGATCGCAACTGTAATTTTCAAGAAAAACCTTTCAATTTCGTTATAAGTTAAATGATAATAGCAAAAAAAAACTTTTAATTCAATCTTCAAAAATAAATCAAAAAATCAATAATTTTTAATAAACAAATTTTACTAACTAATACTTGTTTTTTAAGGTTTTTTTAAGCAAATTATAGTTAACATTTTGTATAAATATTAAATATAAATAATTAAACAATATGTAATTATTTATATCAAAATATAACTTTATGTAAAAGGATTTTGGATGTCAAAGGTTTTCGCATATATTAGGGTAAATAAAAATAATGAGACTTATACAGAAGCTCAGAAAGTAACAGTTGAAAAGTTTACAAAAAAGCAAAATATTTCAATTCAAAATTATCTTGAAATAGAAATTAGCACGCCAAGTGAAGAAAAAAATATTTTAGAATTATTAAAAAATTGTGAAAGAAATTCAACTATTATTGTTTCAGATTTAAATGTATTTGGAAGAACTATTGAAAATATTTTAGAAATAGTTAAATTTTTATTATCAAATAAAATTAGAATTTTAGTTGCTAATCAAAATCTTGACTTAGTAGATGACAAAGATATGTTAACACAAATGATACTTGGTGTTATATCAATGACTATTAACTTAGAAAAAGACTTAATGAGTCTTAGAACTAAAGAAGCTTTAACTGCTAAAAAATTGAGTGGAGCTAGTTTAGGTAAACCAAAAGGTACTATTCAAAAATCTAAATTTGATGAACAAAGAGATAAAATTGAAGAACTTCTTGGTGTTGGATTATCAGTTAGAAAGATTGCGAAACTTCTTGGATACAATAATCATATTGGTCTTAACAATTATGTTAAGAAAAGAAAGATTAAACAAAATTTGCCTAATACCCTTGACTTCGCTAGTTAATAATTAATTAATTTAAAAATAGTAAAATATCTCAATTAAATTAGAATGGAGATATTGTGAAAGTATTATTAATCAAAGATGTTAAGGGTTTAGGAAAAGCTGGAGAAGTAAAAGAAGTAAAAGATGGGTATGGTAAAAACTTTTTGATTGGAAAAGGTTTAGCTCAAAATGCTACACCTGAGGTACTAAATAGATTCAAAGCTGAACAAAGAAAATTAGCTGAAAATGAAGCAGCAGAAATTGCAGCTGCAAAAGAGTTAGCTGAAAAACTAAATGCTACAAAACTTACAATAAAACATAAAATAGGAGCAAATGGACACTTAATTGGTTCAGTAACAAATAAAGAGATTGCTGAAGAATTAGGTGCTCAATTTTCTATTGAAATTGACAAAAAAAATATTTCATTAAAAGAGAAAATCAAAACTAATGGAATTTTTGAAGTAGATTGTAAATTAGGTCATTCAATTCATGCAACATTAAAAGTTGATATAATTGGAGAATAATTAAATGTTTGATGCTACTACAATACTTGCCTATAAAGGTAAAAATAAAGCTGTAATTGGTGGAGATGGACAAGTTACATTTGGAAATACAGTTTTAAAAGGTAATGCTACAAAAATTAGAACACTTTATAATGGTCAAATACTTGCAGGATTTGCAGGAAGTACAGCTGATGCTTTCAATCTTTTTGATATGTTTGAAACACATTTACAAACTACAAAAGGTGATTTACTTAAAGCTGTTATCAATTTTTCAAAAGAGTGGAGAAAAGATAAAGTTTTAAGAAGACTAGAAGCTATGATGATAGTTTTAAATAAAGAGAATATTTTTATACTATCTGGAACAGGAGATGTTGTAGAACCAGAAGATGGTTCTATTGCATCAATTGGTAGTGGAGGAAACTTTGCTATATCTGCTGCACGTGCACTTGCAAAACATTCAACTTTAGATGAAGAAGCAGTTGTTAAAGAATCACTTATGATTGCAGGCGAACTTTGTATATATACAAATCAAAATATTAAAATATTAAAAATTGAGGATTAAAAAAGTATGGATATGACACCAAAGCAAATTGTTGCATACTTAGATGATTATATTATTGGACAAAAAGATGCTAAGAAAACAATTGCCTTAGCTTTAAGAAATAGATTTAGAAGAATGAAAGTTGAAGCAACACTTCAAGAAGAGATAATGCCTAAAAATATTTTGATGATAGGTAACACAGGTGTCGGTAAAACTGAAATTGCAAGAAGACTTGCAAAAATGATGGGATTACCTTTTGTTAAAGTTGAAGCTAGTAAATATACTGAGGTTGGATTTGTTGGACGCGATGTTGAATCTATGATTAGAGATTTAGTATATGAATCTATAAATTTAGTAACAAAAGAGTTTGAAGAAAAAATAAAAGATAAAATAGAAGATGAAGTTCTTAAAAAAATTATAGAAAAATTAGTGCCTCCACTTCCTGAAACAGCAAGTGAAAGCGCTAAAGAATCATTTATCAAAACATATAATGTTATGGAGAAAAAACTTCTTGATGGCTCACTTGATGATAAAAAAATTGAAATTGAAGTTCCTAAAAAAACTCATGTAGAAATTTTAGATTCATCAATGCCTTTTGATATGAGTTCTATGCAAGAGGGACTTAACAAAATGTTAGGTGGCCTTAATAAAGAAAAAATTAAAAAAGAAGTAACTATAAAAGATGCTAAAATTTTATTAAGAGGAGTTGCTAGTGATTCCTTACTTGATCAAGAAGCTATAAAGATTGAAGCATTAAAAAGAGCAGAATCTGGTGGAATTATCTTTTTAGATGAAATTGATAAAATTGCATCAAGTAAAACTAATCAAAATCAAGATCCAAGTAAAGAGGGTGTACAAAGAGATTTACTTCCAATAGTTGAAGGAAGTAGTGTTCAAACAAAATTTGGTCAAGTAAAAACAGATCATATTTTATTTATAGCAGCTGGTGCCTTTCATGTTAGTAAACCAAGTGATTTACTTCCTGAACTTCAAGGAAGATTTCCTTTAAGAGTTGAACTTGAAGCTTTAGATGAAGAAGCTTTATATAAAATTTTAACAAATACAAAAAATTCACTTCTAAGACAGTATAAAGCCTTACTTGAAGTTGAAGGTGTTGATTTAGAGTTTGATGATGAAGCTATAAAAGCATTTGCTAAGTATTCTGTAACTGCGAATGAAAAGACAGAAGATATAGGTGCAAGAAGACTACATACTGTTATTGAAAAAGTTATAGAAGATATTTCTTTTGATGCGGATGAGAAAAGTGGAGAGAAAGTTATAGTAACCAAAGAACTTGTTGAAGAAAAGTTAGATGATATTGTAGATAACGAAGATTTAGCAAGATATATCTTATAGGTTATAAATTAATAATTTTTTGGTTAAAATAGTCGTATACATTTTTAGGGGAGAATTATTATGAATATAGTTACGTTTTGTGAGATTGATGAGTCTTTATTTAATCCTGAATTTAAAGTTGAATATTATCATTCTGGAATATCAAATGATGCTGATATCGTAATTTTAGATATAGACTCAATTTTTGAATTTGAAGAAAATAAATTAAATATTACTAAAGAAAGGTTTGTTTCAATTGCAATAGTAGAAGATGAAAGTGACTATGATGCTTTCAAAAACTTTGGAATTGATGCATGGATTAAAGTAGCAGATATTTCTCAAATCAATAATATTATAAATTTAGTAAATAAAAGGTTTTTATCATAATTATAGATACCCATTGTCATTTAGACAACAAACAATATTATGAAGATATTGATGAAGTTATACAAAATGCATTGAATCATGGAGTTAAAGGTTTTTTAATTCCAGGTGCGGATTTTAATGATTTGCCTCAGGCTGTTAAATTAGCTGAAAAATATGATGAAGTATATTTTTCAGTTGGTATTCATCCATACGATATAGATATGTTTGATGAAAAAATTATGGAACAGTATGTATCTCATCCAAAGTGTATTGCTATTGGTGAGTGTGGATTGGATTATTTTAGACTTCCCGAAGATGAGCTTGAAAAAAAAG
>Ga0193958_1000161_pt1 | contig 30380 bp, 31 predicted proteins | sample FB_1_MG_FD_140320 | JGI IMG/M metagenome (GOLD analysis project Ga0193958, IMG submission 140320) | Microbial mat bacterial communities from the Broadkill River, Lewes, Delaware, United States - FB_1_MG | ecosystem: Environmental > Aquatic > Freshwater > River > Microbial mats | place: USA... | reverse complement strand
CCTAATCTTTTTGCTGCAATTTCAAATGAACTTCTTGTTCTAGTTGAGTTTTCAAAAAACAAAGTTACAATTATTTTACCTTTTAAAATATCATTTGGTTCAAATTTCAAAAACTCTCTAGCATCGTCGAATAAGCCTAATATTTCATCTTTTGAAAAATCCGAAGTTCTAATTAAGTGCTGCATTTTTTTCCTTTAATTTTAGTTTTGATTCTAGCAAAAAGCTGTTTAAAAATATAAATTTTTGTATAATAAAATACTTTAATTTTTAGGATTTTTTTTAATGAAATTACAATTGCTTATATTTACTTGTCTTAGCTTACTTTTTACAGCCTGCTCTGTTAAACCATTAGAACCAATAGTTTTTAACCAAACAAATGAAAAAATTTCATTTACAAATGATATCAAACCGATTTTAGATAATCGTTGTGTTTCTTGTCACTCTTGTTATAATTCACCTTGTCAATTAAAATTATCTTCATTTGAAGGATTAAAAAGAGGTGCCACAAAAAAAAGTATTTATGAAAATAGATTAAATGCAGATGATCCAACAAGATTATTTATTGATGCAGTTAATGAAAAAGATTGGAGAGGCAAAGGTTTTTTTTCAGTTACTGATAAATCAAATAATACAAATGAATCAACAATGATGCAATATCTTTTTCAAAAAGATAAAAACCCTCTAAATATAGGATTATATTCACCTGAAACTGATGAACTAACTTGTGCAAAAGATAAAGACGAGTTAGCAGAGTTTTTCAATGATAATCCACATAAAGGAATGCCTTATGGTTTTCCTGCTTTAGAAAAAAAAGAATACAATCTTTTAATGACTTGGCTAAAACAAGGTGCACTAAAAGATAATACAAAATCTACTATTTCATATATTGAAAAAGAACAGATTAAAAAGTTTGAAGATTTTTTTAATAAAAAAGATATAAAACATCAAGTAAGTGCTAGATATATTTATGAACATCTTTTTTTAGCTCATATTTCATTTGATGAAAAAAACAATAACTTCTTTGAATTAGTTCGTTCATATACGCCAAGTGGTAAAGATATTGATATTGTAGCAACAAGATTTCCATATGATGGTGTGGAAAAACCTTTTTATTATAGATTTAGAAAAATAGAATCAACAATTGTTCATAAAACTCATATGGTTTATGAATTAAATGATAAAAAGCTTTTAAGATATAATGAATTATTTATAAATACAAAATGGGATCAAAAGCCCTATTTACCCTCTTATGATATTAAAACTTCTGCAAATGCTTTAAAAACATTTGAACAAATTCCAGCAAATATTAGATACCAATTTTTACTTGATGATATTCATTATGTAATTATGACTTATATTAGAGGTCCTGTTTGTAAAGGTCAAGTTGCATTAAATGTTATTCAAGATCATTTTTGGGTTATGTTTTTAAAGCCATCTTACGATGTATCTGTAAATGATAAATATTTTTTACACGATAATATTTCTAATTTAGTTGTTCCAAATAAATATGGAGATGATCCAAGTATTTTAAAAACTGTATCAATAATTGAACAACAAGAGTTATCAAAAAAATACCATAAAAATAAAGCTAAAATTTATAAACAATATTATCCCAAAGGTATTCCTCTTGATGCCATTTGGAAAGGAAACAATTCAAATGAAAATGATTCTATATTAACTATTTATAGACATTTTGATTCGGCATCTGTTCATAAAGGAGCACTAGGAGATATTCCAAAAACACTTTGGGTTATTGATTATCCATTACTTGAAAGACTTTACTACTCTTTAGTTGCAGGTTTTGATGTATTTGGAAATACCGCTCATCAATTAATGGTTAGAAAACATATGGATAGATTAAGAATTGAAGGGGAAACTAATTTTCTAGAATTTTTACCAAAAGAGTCTAGAACTTCATATTTTAATTCTTGGTATAAAGGATGGTTAGCTTCATATTTAAGTGTTTATACCCCTTCAAATGAACAACCAAATATTAAATATACTAGCAATGATTATAAAAGAGAATTTATAGAAAAAATCTTTAAATATACAAATACTAAAAAAGATTCTATTAATTTTATTGAAAAAGAGTATAAAGAAAGTCCTATAAAAGAAGTTTACAATACAAAAGAAGAAATTGAAGAGAGTTTTAAATCCTTAACATTGCCTAATTCTTCTGAAATCATAAAAAATTTCACAGATGATAAATCCAACTTAGCCTATATAAGAATCAAAATGAACAGTGGGCAAGATTATGTTTATACAATGGTTATAAATAGATGGCATGAAAATGTTGCTTTACTTTTCGATGAAAGTGCAAGACTAGATGCAACAAAAGATCGAATAAATTTTATAAAAGGTTTTATAGGTTCATACCCAAATATTTTTGTTGAAGTAAATCAGGCTGATCTAAGTGATTTTTTTAATCTATTAAAAGATTATAAAGATACAGCAGAAAATAAAAAAAGAGTATTAAAATATGCTGTAAATAGAGCTAATCCTAAATTTTGGGAAAGCTTTGATTGGTTTAATAATGAGTTTAAAAAACAAAATCTTTTACAGTACGGTTTATTTGATTTAAATAGATATGCAGCAAAAGCAATAAATGAATAACTATTAATAAATGGTTTAAATATTTTAGATATAATCATCACTTAAAAATACATCTAAATTTTTTTAGGAAAAAGAATGATTGAACAAATAGATAAAGAGTATGTACTACATACTTATGCAAGAAATTATGTTAATTTCAAAAAAGGTATAAACGCTACGCTTTTTGATGAAAATGATAAAGACTATATAGATTTTACATCAGGAATCGCAGTTGTTAGTGTAGGTCATGGAAATAAAAGAGTTGCAGATAAAATATACGAACAAGTATCAAATATAACTCATATTTCTAACCTTTATGCAATTGAACCACAAGCACTATTAGCTAAAAAATTAGCACAATTATCAGGATATGATATTAGAACATTTTTCTCAAATAGTGGTGCAGAAGCAAATGAAGGTGCTATTAAAATTGCAAGAAAATATGGTGAAACTAAATTTGCTAATAAAAGATATAAAGTTATTACATTAGAGCACTCTTTTCACGGAAGAACTATTACAACTGTAAAAGCAACTGGTCAAAGCTCAATGCATACACCAAATTTTGCTCCATATCCAGATGGTTTTTCATATCATAATAAAATTGATGATATTTATAATTCTATTGATGATGAAACTGTTGCTGTTATGATTGAACTAGTTCAAGGTGAAGGTGGGGTTCAACCATTTGATAAAAAAGAGATTCAAGAGCTTGCAAAGTTTTTAAAAGAAAGAGAAATTTTACTAATTATTGATGAAGTTCAAACAGGTGTTTTTAGAACAGGTGAATTTTTAGCAGCAAATCTTTATGAAATAGAACCTGATATTGTAACACTTGCAAAAGGTTTAGGTGGAGGTGTTCCAATTGGTGCAGTTATGACTACACATAAAGATATTTTCTCTCCTGGTGATCACGGTTCAACTTTTGGAGGAAACTATTTAGTAACAACAGCTGCACTTGAAGTTTTAAATATTCTTGAAGAGATTAAAGACGATGGAAGTTTAGATGAAACTATTATTTACTTTAACTCAAAATTAAATGAAGTTTATGAGAACAACAAAGAAATATTCACTGATAATGTTGGTCTTGGACTTATGAGAGGTCTTAGAGTAAAAGATGCTGATACTTTAGCATTGATTATTAAAACTGCATTTGAAGAGGGTGTTTTAGTTTTAAAAGCAGGGAAAAATACTTTAAGATTACTTCCAGCCTTAACTATCTCAAAAGAGGAGATAAATGAAGGTTTTAAAAGGTTAGAAAATGCACTTAATAAAATCAAAAAAGGTTAAACTACTTTTATGTAGTTTAATCTGTGCAAATACTTATGCACAGAATATTTTAAATGATGATTCTATATTATCAGACCCTAGAAAAAAATCAATTGAATTATCAAAAGAACAGATAAAAGAAGATAGCTCAAAACTAAAAAAAGATTGGATAAATCCAATTACTTATCAATACACTAAAAATCTTGGAGAAGATTATAATACTTCAAGATCTGTAATTTCTATAAATCAACCAATATTTCAAAGTGGTGGAATTTTTCAAGCAATCAAATATGCAAACTCAACTTATAATTATGCCTCATTAGAAATTGAGCAACAAAGAAAAGAGTTAATAAAACAAGCTGTAAATTTATTATTTAATATTGAAAAAACAAATCTAAATATTCAAAAAGCAAAATATACTCTTGAAAATGCAAAAATAGATGTAAATAGAAAAAAAGAGCAAGTATTAAATGGCTTTTTAGATGCTTCATACTTAGATGATGCACTTTTAACACTAAATAGTACAAAGCACACTCTTGTTGATTTAAAATATACAAAACAAGATTTAATAAATAGTTTTGATTCAATTTCATCAAAACCATATACTCAATTTGAACTGCCAACATTTAAAATATTTTCACAAGAAGAGTATCTTAAAAACAATATTGAAATAAAAAAAGCAGAAGCTGATATTACAAAAAAAGGTAATTATTCTTTTATGACTATGGCTAAATATCTACCTAGTGTTAATGCTTATTATACTTATTCAAAATATCATGATACAGATGATGATACCAAACTATCTAAAGAAAATACACAAACTTATGGACTAACAATAACTGTTCCACTTGATAGTAGAACTTTTAATGATATTGAAAGTAAAAAAATTGATTACTTAAAATCAAAGCTTAATCTTCAAAATACAGTAACAGATGAAAAAACATTTTTTAAAACAAATTTAGAAAAAATTGCAATGATTGATGAAAGATTACAAATTACAAATGAAGATTTAGAAGTTTATAATTCAATTTTACAAATTATAAATGAAGAAAAAGAAGCCCAACTAAAAACACAAAGTGATTTAGATACACTTCAAAATTCACAAAGAATCAAATCACTTGATTTGAAAATTTATGAGTTAGATAAACAATTAACTCTACTTGATATGTATGCAAAACTTCAATAGAAGTTTTGCATATTTTATTATTTTTCTTTTTTCTCTTTAAAGTTAATATAATATTCAATCTCAGATGGAGTTAATATTTTGATAGTATTTGTACTTCCTGGCATTCCAACTGGATATCCAACTGTTGCTACATAAGTTCCATTTTTATCTAATAAACCTTTTTCATCTAAAGATGTAAGCATTTTTTGGAACATTTTAGAAGCTTGAGCTTCTTTAATAGTACCAATTGGCTGAACACCCCAAATAGCAGTTAAACTATTTAATACTTTTTTCTTATGCGTAAATGCAAAAATTGGAGTTTTTGGTCTATATCTTGACATTTTTACAGCAGATTTTCCAGAACTTGTAAGTGCTAAAATACCATTTGCTTGTAAATCATCAGCAAGCTTTACTACTGTTGCTTGAATAACATCAAAGTTATCTAAATAAGGAAATTTAGATTGTTTATTATAATTGTAAATACCCTCTGTTTTTGCAATAATATTATGCATCGTATCAACAACATTTACAGGATCTTCACCAACTGCACTCTCTTCAGAAAGCATAACAACATCAGTTCCATCTAATACAGCATTTGCAACATCTGAAATCTCAGCTCTTGTAGCTCTTTCATTTTGAGTCATTGATAGAAGCATTTGAGTTGCTGTAATTACAGGCATCCCTACCATATTTGCTTTTTTAATAAGCATTTTTTGAATAGTAGGAACATCATAATATGGAACTTCAATTCCTAAATCTCCCCTTGCAACCATTAATCCATCACTAGATTCAATGATTTCATCGATATTCTCAACAGCATCAAATTTTTCAATTTTAGCAATTAATTTACCCTTGTATCCACCAAGTAATTTTCTAGCTCTTTTCATATCTTTTGCATTTTGTACAAATGAAATTGCAAAATAATCAACTTGATTTTCAACTCCCCAAGCAATATCTATTTCATCTTTTTTTGTAATTACATCAATATCAATTACAGTATTTGGGAAGTTTACACCTTTTCTTGAAGATAAAACTCCATGATTTTCAATTTGAGCTTTTACTTCATCTTTAGTTTCAATAACCTTTGCTCTAATAGTTCCATCATATAAATATATAAATTCACCCTTTTTAACTTTATCTAATATATCAGGGTAATTAATAGATACCACATATTTTTTTTCACTCTCTTTATATCCAATAATTTCATCTTTTAAAAATGTAATTACATCGCCTCTATGAAGTTCAAAAGGTTCTTTTAAATCGCCAATTCTAACTTTTGGACCTGATATATCTTGTAAAACACCTACTGTTGTATCTAGTTTTTTCATTGCAGTTCTAATATTATTAAGTGTTTCTAAGTGATATTCATGACTTCCATGCGAAAAGTTTAATCTAAACATATTTGCACCAGCAGTAATAAGTCCTTCAATCATCTCAACACTATGGCTTGCTGGGCCTAAAGTTGCTAATATTTTTGTTCGTTTTTCCATAGTTTTCTCCTTTTATTCTTAAAATTATTATATCACAAAATTATTTCAGTTAAGTTACAGAAAAGTTACTTTTATGTACAACTATTATTTCACAATAGTTATGTTAAAATAAATTATTAAAATATACGAGGATTAACAAATGAAAATAATTAATTTAAAAACAATTATATCTTCAGTAGTAGTTGCAACAATGATAAGTGGTTGTACTTCAACAACAGGAAACCAAACTTTAGGTGAAAATCAAAATGCAATTATCGGTACAACTATTGGTGCATTAGCTGGTATTGTATTAGGTAATAATGTTGGTGGTGGAAGTAAAAGTAGAAATAAAGTAATTGGTGCAGTTGCAGGAGCAGCTATTGGTGGAGCTATAGGTTATAACATGGATAAACAAGCTAAAGAAGTAGCTGACAGTTTAAATACAAATGTAAACAATAATCCAAATGCAGCACTTGATCCAAACCAAGACTTAATCGTATCTAACACGGATAACTACGTAAAAATTATGTTTAGAGATGATATGATGTTTGAAACAAATTCAGCTAATCCAACAGCAAGTGCAAGTGCAAAAATTGCTAAAATCAATGACGTATTACAAAAATATCCTAATACTTTAGTTCAAATTGTTGGACATACTGATAGTAAAGGAACTCATGCTTACAATGCAACTTTATCAGAAAAAAGAGCTTCAAATGTAGGAAATATTATATTTAATAGTGGAGTACAAAATCAAATCTTCTCAAGAGGTTGTTCTTTTGATAAACCAGTTGCTCCAAATGATTCAGCTTCAAATATGGCTTTAAATAGAAGAGTTGAAGTTTATTTATACCCAAATCAACAATCAGTAATTGATGTTTGTAAATAAAAAGAGAAATCTTTTTATTTACACTTCTTTTGATACAATCCCCTTATGAAAAAATTTAGTGAATACTTTAATAATTGGTTATATGGCCAAGATGGTTATTATGCAAACTATAAGCAAATAGGGAAAGAAGGAGATTTTTACACTTCTGTTTCAACTTCATCATTTTTTGGTGGAACTATTGCAAAAAAAATCATACAAACAATTGATGATGGCTTTTTAAAAGAAGATACTACAATCTTGGAAATTGGTGCACATCATGGTTATTTACTTGCTGATATAATCCAATTTATTTATACTTTAAGACCAAAACTTTTATCAACTTTAAATTTTGCTATTGTTGAAAGATTTCCAAATTTACAAATACAACAAAAAAAATATTTGAATGAATCTTTTGGTGATGCAATAAAATTAACTCACTATGATGATATAAAAGAAGTGAAACTGGATAATGCTTTTATCTTAGCAAATGAGATATTTGATGCTTTTGCTTGTGATTTAGTTTATACAAATGATAAAAATGTATTACAACAAGCTTTTGTAAATAATCATAAAATAGAATTTATTGATTGTATTGACAAAGATATTTTAAATCATTGTGAAAAATATTCAATCACAAAAGGTGAAGTATCTCTAAGTTATCAAGATTTTGTAGATACTTTATGTGAGAATTTTAATCATTTTGAATTTTTAACTTTTGATTATGGAGATAGATATCCAAGAAATGATTTTTCAACTAGAGTTTATGAAAAACATAAAGTATTTCCAATATTTGAAGAAAATTTATCATTAGAAAATTTATACAAAAATTCAGATATTACCTATGATGTTCATTTTAATTATCTTAAAGATTGCTTTTCAAATAATGGATTAAATGATGTGAAGTTCAATACTCAATTAAAAGCATTAGTAGAATATGGAATTTTAGATTTATTGGAAATTTTAAAAGCAAATGTTCAAGAGAATGTATATTTAAAAGAGACTCAAAAAGTAAAAATGCTATTAGAACCAACTGGAATGGGTGATAGATTTAAAGTACTAAGTGTAAGAAAACAATCATAATATATGAAAACTTTTAACTACAATATTTCAAATAAAAATATAAATAATATAATCCAATTTGATAAATTCATGGATAAAGAAAATCTGCTAATACAAGTTTTTACATCAAAAAGTGAAGATCAGCTAAAGCCAATATTAGTTGAATTATCAAATAAATTACCAAACGCTGCAATTATTGGATGTAGTACTTTTTCTCAAATAATAGATGAAAATATCTATTCAACTGATACAATTATTTCCATATCTATTTTTGAAAAAAGTACTTTAAATATATCTTTTAGCGATAATACAGATGCTTATGAAAATGGAAAAGATTTAAGTTACAATCTAATAACTTCAAACACTAAACTTCTAATTTTATTTTCAAGCAGGAGTTCAGATAATGAAGATTTTCTAAGAGGAATTAATTCAATATCAAATGATGTAATTATTTGTGGAGGAGTTGCAAGTAAAAATGAAGCAACACCTTTTATAATTTTCAATAATCAAATATTAAAAAATTCAACTGTTGGAGTTTCAATTAATTCTAATGATTTAATTGTTAAAAATGATTATAGATTTAACTGGTCATCAATTGGAATTGAACATAAAGTTACAAAAGTTAATGATAATAAAATTTTAGAAATCTCAAATCTTAAAACACTTGAATTTTATAAAAAATATTTGGGGAAAGATTATGAAAAGTCTTTTGAAAATCATAATACATTTTTTCCACTTTTAGTGAAAATAAATAATGAATTTAAAGCAATTAAAGTTTTAAAAATTGAACAAGATGGTTCATTTTTAATTGACAAAAAATTAAAGATAAATGACAAAGTAAAATTTGGATTTGGTAATAAAGATAAACTATTAAAAGAGCCAATTATTTCAGAATATACTGATTATTCAAATATGGAAAGTTTTTTTATATTTTCATCAGAAGATAGAATAAAATTTTTAACAACTAGTGCTAACAAAGAAAATGTTGCATATTCAAGTATCACAAATACTTCTGGTATGTTCTGTTCATATCAATTTTTTCATAATCAAAAAACAAAACTATTAAGTCATTGTTTTACAGTTATTTCATTAAGTGAAAATATCAATCATAATAATAAAAAATCAAATAATAAACTTATACATAATAATTATTCTGATGAAATAAACTTTAAAACCTTGACTCACTTAATGGAGCAATCATCATATGATTATAAAGAGCAATCAGTAAATTTAGAAGTTGAAAAATTTAATTCTCAAATGCTTCTAACATCACAAAAAATATTTTTAAGACATGCAGTTCATGAAACAAATACTCCAATATCAGTTATCATGAGTAATGTAGAACTTTATGAGATGCAATATGGTAAAAATCAATATCTAACAAATATTGAAGTTGCTTTAAAGAACATTTTTAATATATATGATGATTTAAGTTATTTAGTAAAAAAAGATAAAGTTGAATATCCAAAAAAAGATATGGATATAATCGATTTTATAAGAGCACGAATTGAGTTTTTTACAACTAGTGCTTTGCAAATTGGTTCAAAATTTGTTTTTTCCACTAATGCTCAATCTTTGATATATAAATTTAATGAAACAAAACTTCAAAGAATTATTGATAATAATTTAACAAATGCAATTAAATATACAAATGATAATTCAAATATTTATGTAAATATTTTTTTAGATGAAAATAAATTTATAATAGATATTTCAAGCTCTTCTTTATATATTCAATCGCCAATAAGAGTTTTTAAAGAATATTATAGGGAAGAATCATCAAAACAAGGTTTTGGATTAGGTCTTAGTTTAGTTAAAAAAATCTGTGATGAAGAAAATATCAAAATTATATTAGATTCAAATGAATATTTTACTTCATTTAAATATCTATTTACACTGGAGAAAAAATGAATATTTTATTACTTGAAGATGATGTGATGTTAAATAGAGCAATTACTCAATATTTAAACTCTACAAATCATTCCATAAGAAGTGTAAGAGATGGTACTAGTTGTTTAAAAATTTTAGAGAATGAAACCTTTGATCTTTTGATTTTAGATATAAATGTTCCTGATATAAATGGTTTTGAAATTTTAGAAAAACTTCATGAACAAAATAAAATAATACCAACTATTTATATTTCAGCACTTATTGATATAGAAGAAATTTCAAGGGCATTTGAACTTGGATGTTATGATTATTTAAAAAAGCCATTCCATCTAAAAGAATTAACTTTGAGAATAGATAAAATCACTAAGTCACAAATTGTCCCAAAAAAGAGTAAAAAACTCTCAAAAAGTTATAGTTTTAATATAAATACTTTAACTCTTTTGTATAATGAGCAAGTACATACTTTATCAAAAAGACAAATACAAATTATTCAACTTTTAGCAAGTAATAAAAACTCTGTTGTAAATTTTGATATGTTCAGAGAGTTTGTTTGGAATGATTTTGAAATTGACAATGCAACAATTAGAGCGGAAATCAATAGATTGAAAAAATCACTAAAAGAGGATTTTATAATAAATATTAGAGGTATTGGTTATATGATTGAGTATAAATTAGAAAATTAGAGGTTTAAAATGCAAGTAATTGTAAATGGCGAGACAAAAAATTTTGATAATAATTTTTCACTACAAGATATTATTGTAAACTTACAAATAGAAAATAAAGTAATGGCAGCAGCTGTTAATATGGATATTGTAAAAAAAGAAAATTGGAGTAATTTTATTCCAAATGAAAATGACAAGATTGAGTTACTTCAATTTGTTGGTGGTGGTTGATTATTTTGAGTAAACAAAAGGGTGATTTTGCTGAAAAAAGAGCAATTTCATATTTAGAAGACTTAAACTTTAAAATAATTGAACAAAATTTTTACGCAAAAAAACTAGGAGAAATAGATATCATTGCACAAAAAAATGATGTCTACCACTTCTGTGAAGTAAAATCTGCCCAAGATTATGAAACTGCAATTAATAATCTAAACTTTTCAAAACTCTCAAAAATAAAAAGAAGTGTTGATTACTATATACAAACAAAAAAACTAAATTATGCTTATTGTATAAATGCAATTATAGTTACACCTGAAGAGATTGAATTTATTGAAAATATAACTATTTAAAAAACATAAGTTTTAACTTTTTTAGCTACAAGTAATAAAAATACTCCAAAAGCCACAATACAAGCAGTTAAATATAAAGCATAATCATAATTTCCAGTCAAAGAAGTAAGTGTTACTGCATACAAGGGAACGCTTACTTGCCCTATTCCATAAGCAGTTGTTAAAGCACCCATTAGCATAACAGGATTTTTGCCGGCAAGTTTTCCTCCAAAATTCATAAAAAGTGCAACAAGTCCTGCAAATGTAAAACCATATAAAATTCCACAAAATAGATTTAGATACATATTATTAGTAAGAGCTGGAATTAAAATACCTATAATTTGAATGCTCATTGCAATTATAATTATATTTATACTCCCAAATTTGTGTGCCAACCTCATCCAAATAATAGAAGAAGGAATGGCAGCAAGACCAACTAAAAGCCAAGATAAAGCTGCAATATTTTCTAAACCATTAATTGATTTTAAGATGGTTGGTAAAAAAGTTCCTTGAATAACAAAACCAACACCAGCAGTAAAATATGCAGCTATTAAAATAACTACAAAAGGAGAAAATAATGCTTTATTAAAAGGATGCTTCTCATTTTTTGTTTTTAATTCTTTATCAAAAGAAAGTATATAAAGAGGATAAAAAGCCACCAAGCCACCACAAAGACTTAAGATTATCCAAGAAGTTTCCCAAGAATAAATAGATAAGGCATATCTACTTATTAAATCAGAACTTGCAAGGGCAATACCAATACCTGAGAAATATATCCCCATTGCTTTAGTTTTATCTTCAAAATTTAATTTTACCATTACGATAGCAGCACCAACAACAAGTAACATTGCAGATGAAAAACCTGCTATTAATCTTGATATTAACCATGCAATTTCATTTGTAGTTATTCCCATAATTATGGTTGTTAAAATACAAAAAACTATCCCAAATCTAAAATATTTAACCTTTGTATTTATATCTTTCATAAAAATTGCAAAAATTGCACCACTTAAATATCCAACATAATTAACAGAAGCAATTACTCCTGAAAAATTTAAAGATAGAGCATTTGATTCAAGCATTGCTGGTAGTAAGGATGTGTAAGCAAATCTAGCAACTCCAACACCTATAAAAAGTTTTATGATGCCTGCTAAAAGAATATTAAAATTTGAGTTTTTGTCTAATAGATTGATATTTTTCAATTAATATTTTCCTATTTTATTTTTGATGCAATCATACAGAATAAAATATTAAAATTTGAGTTTATTATTATAAAAAGAAAAGGTGAAGGTCGCAAAAAACACCTTTTCTTTTTAATTGGACTTGTATATAAAATTAGTAGATGAAAAGTATAACAATAATCAGTAGCAATAAACTAGCAAATAAGCTAAATTAGAAAATTTACCTACTTCTTAACATTTTTTAGTTAATATAAATAAATACTTACGGAGAATTTTCTTGTATTCAAAAGAACTATCATCAATTAAAAAATCAAATCGATTTAGAACTAGAGAACTATTTGATGAAAATCTGATTGACTTAGCTTCAAATGACTATTTAGGTCTTTCAACTAATAAAAATATTTTTCAAGAAGCATATGAAACTGTTTTAAAAGAAAAATATCACTCACCAAAAGCTTCAATGCTTGTAAACGGATATACTTATATTCATAAAGAGTTTGAAGAAAAATTATGTAGAACTAATCATTTTGAAAATGCTGTTATTGTAGGTTCTGGTTTTTTAGCAAATATAGCTATGATAGAAGCACTTTGTAGAAAAAATGATACTTTGTTTATCGATGAAGATTACCATGCAAGTGGAATATTAGCTACTAAACTTTTAAGACCTGAGCAAGTAATTATTTTTAAACATAATGATTGTGATGATTTAAAAGAAAAAATTACAAAAAATAAAAGAGTTGGAAGAAATATTATTGCAATTGAAGGTGTTTATTCTATGGGTGGCGATTTAGCCCCAAAAGAAATATTTGATTTTGCAGATGAAAATAAAGCAATTTTAGTAGTTGATGAAGCACATAGTTCTGGAGTTATAGGAGAAAATTTATTAGGTATTTTTGATTATTATAAAATTAAACCAACAAAATATCATATAAAAATGGGAACATTAGGTAAAGCTTATAGTTCATATGGAGCTTATATTTTAGCATCAAATGAAATAATAGATTTTTTAACAAATAGAGCTAAGCCAATTATCTATTCAACAGCCCCATCAATATTTGATACAGCACTAGGTAGTAAATCTTTGGATTTTATAATCCAAAATAAAAAAGATTTAAAAGAAAAAATAAATAAAAATTTAAATATTATTGAAGAAATTTTAGGTATAAAATCTAATAGCTTAATTATTCCAATAGTAATTGCTGATAATAAAAAAGTAAAAGATATCCAAGAAATTTTAAAACAAAAAGGATATTTAGTTGGAGCTATTAGACAACCAACAGTAAAAGAAGCAATTATTAGATTAATTGCAAAAATAGATATAAGTGAAGATGATTTAATAAATGTGTGTAAAATTTTAAAGGAATTAAGATGAAAATTATTTTAGTTAGTATGCTTTTTTTATCAGCACTTTTTGCTGAGAATATTATAAATACAAAAAACTGTGAAGTTCTAGAAATTTCAAAATATACAAAACTTTTCTCTTGCCATAAAATAGATTATTTAGTTGAATATAAAATTGATGCAGATTTAAGTGAATCAGATAGTGTAAAAAAAATTACAATGATTACTGAGAATTCTCAGACGGTAATAAAATCAGGAAAATAGAATGGTAATAAACGACTTAGTAAAAGGTAATAAGAAATTTAGGGAAGTTAGTTTCCCAAGATTTGAAGGAAATATTAAAGAATTAGTTGAACATGGACAAAAACCAGAAATACTTTTTGTTGGATGTTCAGATAGTAGAGTAACTCCAGATTTAATGTTAGATACAAAGCCAGGGGATATGTTCATTTTAAGAAATGTTGGTAACTTTGTACCTCCATATAGTCCAGATGATGATTACCATGGTAGTTCAGCAGCTATTGAATATGCTGTTTCAGTTTTAGGTGTAAAACATATAATTATATGTGGACATTCTCATTGTGGTGCTTGTAAAAGTTTATATAAAGATATAGGTGACTCACCCGATTTAGTTCATGTTAAAAAATGGCTTGAATTAGGTAAAAGAGCAAAAGAATACACACTTTTAGCTATTCAAGATAAATCAGATCAAGAAAAACTTTATAGAGCTACAGAGAGAATTTCAGTGGTTCACCAGTTAGAAAATTTACTGACTTTTCCAGATGTTGAAAGAAAAGTAAAAAATGGTGAATTGCAAATTCATGGTTGGTATTATAGAATTGAAGATGGTACTTTAGAGTATTATGATGGCGATGAGTGTTCATTTAAACCTTTGAAAGAGAGTGTATAATATGAGTCAAGAAATAAGAAAACTACCTAAAAAAACAGTTATAATAATAGCTGTTTTAATTGGTCTTGGGTTAGCAGTATTTTTAGGATTAAAATTTTTAAAAGAACAAAAACTAGCCGAAGTTCTTGTTTCAATTGGACATAAAAATATAAAAGATTTAAAAGTAATAAATAAATTAAGTGTTGAGGATAAAGAGACTAGATACAAAAGTGATGTGTATAAAGTTATGTTCTATGATAATGACTTAAATAAAACATGTATTGGTTTCATTCATAGAGAAAGAGATAGTCACTATACTAAAGATTTTGATTGTAAATAGGAATATTATGAGTATTATAGAAAAATTAGAAAAAAATGAAAGATTAAATTACGAAGATGCAATTAAATTATATGATTTAGATTTATTCACACTTGCATCGTTTGCTAATAAAATTAGAGAAGAAAAACATGGTAAAAAAACATATTTTAATATTAATAGACATATAAATCCAACAAATGTTTGTAAAGATGTTTGTCAATTTTGTGCCTACAGTGCTAGTAGAAAAAATCCAAACCAATGGACAATGACACATGATGAAATTTTAGAGATTGTTAAAAACTCTTCAAAAAATGATATTAAAGAAGTGCATATTGTTTCTGCACATAATCCTCATACTGGATTACAATGGTATATGGATGTATTTAAAAAGATTAAAGAGAATTTCCCTTCAATCCATGTAAAAGCACTAACTGCGGCAGAAATACATTTTTTAAGTACTGAATACAATCTTTCATATCAAGAGATTATAAATATGATGATTGCACATGGAATAGATTCTATGCCAGGTGGTGGAGCTGAAATTTTTGATGAAAAAGTAAGAAAAAAAATCTGTGGGGGTAAAGTTACATCTGAGCAATGGCTAGAGATTCATAAACTTTGGCATCTTGCAGGTAAAAAAAGTAATGCTACTATGCTTTTTGGACATGTAGAAGATAGAAATCATAGAATTGATCATATGATAAGACTAAGAGATTTACAAGATCAAACTGGTGGATTTAATGCATTTATTCCATTAGTATTTCAAACAGAAAACAATTACTTAAAAGTAAAAGAGCCATTAACTGGACAAGAGATTTTAAAAACCTATGCAATTGCAAGAATTTTACTTGATAATATTCCAAATGTAAAAGCATATTGGGCAACATCAACCGTTAAATTAGCATTAATAGCTCAAGAATTTGGAGCAAATGACGTTGATGGTACAATTGAAAGAGAATCTATACAAAGTGCAGCTGGAGCTTCTAGTTCTAATGGTGTAGCTCTAAATGAATTTGTAGATCTAATTAAAAATTCTGGATATATCCCAGTTGAGAGAGACTCAATTTATAATGAATTAAAAACTTGGTAATCCCAAGTTTTTGATTTCTTTTTAAGCTCTATTTTGGTTGATTAAACACTAAATTAAAATCAATTTCTATTCCATTTGCCGTTTTTAACATTAAAATAGGATAAGTTACATTTATTGAATATAATTCATTATTTAACATATTTATCAAGTCAAAGAACTCTTTTGGTGATTTAACTAATATATTGATCATATAATAAAATTTTGTAATATCTTCATTTTTACTTGATTTAAATTTTATGATAGTATTTTCTGGCATTAAAATTCTTAATTGCTCAGTTACTCTTGAAATTGGCATAAATTCATCTGTTAAATATTTATTGGCATTTGTTTTATATGTTATTTCATATAAGTCAATAGATTCTTTTGAGGTAACTTTTCCATCTATATTTACCTTTTTATCTTTTGAAATAGCCTCATAATCACTTATCTCATATATTTTATCAAGTGATGGTTTTAATGAAGTTATAAATGTATCATCTTTTAAAAATGTTCCATTTAACTCTAAAAGGTTTTCATCTAATTTTAACTCTTTTAATACAACATCATATGAAATAGAATTAAATATTGCTCTAATTCTTTGCTCAATTTTATCATTAGCTGTCACATGATCAGGTAAATCAATAATTTTTGTTATGGCCTTAGTTTCTGGACTTTCTTCAATTTTTACATTATTGTAAAGCTTGTATACACCAAAAAATGCAATTATAAAAAATAGTAGAATAATAATATTATTATAATTAGTTTTTTTCTTTTTCTTTCTTGGTTTTATAAAACTTTTTTTAAGATGCTTATCTTTTGATAATTCGAAAATTTCTTCATCAATATTTATAGGATGATAATCTATTTTTAAAAGTAAATCTTGAGATAATTGATCTATATGTTCATTTGATAATTGTTTTAAAGCATATAATAAAGTGATTTTCTCTATAAATGTTTCACTTTTTGTCTCATAAAAACTATTTAAAGTATTATGGATAATTTCACTTAATTCTAGATAATAAATTTCATCAAATAACTTTTGTCCTGTTATATCATCATCATAAAAGTGCGTTTTTTTAATAGTCTCAAAAGTTGGCAAATCAACTGTTTTATTATAAACAATAGAACTTGAATTATTTAATATTAAGATAAATGCTTTATTATTAAATAAAAATATTAATAACTCATTTTTACAAATATTTTGTTCTAAATGTAAATTCATTATATGAAATGCAGAATATATATAATCAATTCCAGTTTTTTGAAAGTAGTTTTTAGTTTCAAAAAGAGTAGTTTTTAAAACTGCAATATCATATTCACTATTTAATTGAGCAATCTCACAATCTTTTAATTTAGACGATTTGTCTTTTGGAACTAACTTTGTAGTGTCACTTATTAGAAGTGTTGAAATAAAAGTATTTGCAATTTCATTTTGAGAAGCGTTTAATTTATGAGAAATATCTAAAGGTAATATATCATCATCAACTAAAAAAACCGAACTATTAGTTTGTATTATTTCGTCATTGTTTAACTTTTTATAGTCAAGTTTTAACTGTGTATCATATTTGACAGCGTTGATATATAAAGACTCTTTAGTAAACATATATTTCCTATTTAAAATTCTTTAAGGCATTGCATAGAACATCATTTTATTTTTAATAAAATCTCTTGCTTCTTCAAACTCTAAATTACTTATATCATAAGGTTCTGACATATAAAAATCTATTTTTCCAAAAGGTTTTGGAAGTACAAATTTATCCCAAGAGTCAAACTGCCAATATTTACTAGCAACTGTATTTAAAACAACAACTCTTGCTTCACTTTTTTGTGCAATAGCAATAACACCATCAGCAACACTATATCTAGGACCTCTTGGGCCATCAGGAGTTAAAGCAACATCATTCCCTGACTTAATCTCTTTAATTGTACTAATTAAAGCTTTAGTTGCCCCTTTAGAAGAGGAACCTCTAATTGATTCAATACCTAGAAGAGAGTAAACATTTGCAATAATTTCACCATCTTTACTTTGGCTTATCATTGTTTTTACAACACCTTTTGGTCTTTGTCTAAAATAATTCATTGGCTGAGATAATAAATCTCCATGCCATGCAACAAATATAAATGCTTCATCATCATTTAATTTATGATGATGATACACTTTTTTATTTGTAAAGTAAATAATTTTTACTAATAAAAATAATACATAAGGTAATATATTAGATTTAAAATAGCTTTTCATTAAAGAACTACATCACCTTTTAGAGATGTTCTTGATGCTGCTGTAATTTTAACATCTACAAATTTACCAAGTAATTCATCACTTCCATTTGTAAATACCTGTAGATAGTTATCAGTAAATCCACAAACTTCACCATTTGGTTTTAAACTTTCAACTAATACATTTAAAGTTTGTCCAACATAAGTTTCCATAACTTTTTCTAAGTGTCTTTTATGTAACTCAATTAACTCAATTAATCTAGCACTTCCAATTTCATCAGGAATTTCTAAATGAGCCAAATTTAATGCTTCAGTTCCAGGTCTTGGAGAGTATTTAAAGTTAAAAATCTGATCAAATTTTGCTTGATTTACAACATCTAAAGTATCTTCAAAATCTTTTTGTGTTTCACCAGGGAAAGCAACAATAATATCAGTTGTGATTCTTAAGTCAGGAACTAAAGATCTTATTTTTTCAACTCTATTTAAAAACCACTCTTTTGTATATCCTCTTTTCATAGCTCTTAATATTTCAGTAGAACCACTTTGTAAAGGCATATGAATACATCTAGAAATTTTTTCGTTTTTAGCAAATTCTTCAATAAATTCATCATCCATATGTAATGGATGTGGAGAAGTAAATCTAATTCTTTTCAAACCTTCTACTTTTGAGACCTCTTGTAAAAGTTTTGTAAATGATGATTTTTCTCTACCGTCTGAAAATCTTCTTCCATAAGAGTTTACATTTTGTCCTAAAAGCATAACTTCAACAGCACCTTGCTCAACTGATTTTTTAACTTGGTCAACAATCATTTCAACAGGAATAGAAAGTTCATCACCTCTAGTACTTGGAACAATACAATAAGTACATTTCTTGTCACAACCAACAGAAATATTTACACTTGCTCTATATTTATTTGTTTTTGCAGTAGCAAATTCATAAGTTGATTCATCATGTTCAATATCTATTTCAACAGAACCTTTGATATCAACTACATCTTTTATTTTAGATATATTTCTTGCACCCACTACAAAATCAACAGCAGGAGCTCTTTTTATAATATCTCTACCAAGATGTGATGCTGTACAACCGCAAACACCAATTTTCGCACCCTCTTTTTTCTTTTTATTAAATTGTCCAATTTCTGAAAACAATTTTGAAACAGGCTTTTCTCTAACTGAACAAGTATTAATGATAATTAAATCAGCATCTTCCATTACATCAGTTTGAGTATAATTTTTATGTTTTTCTAACTCAGCAACAATGTGTTGGCTGTCAGTATCATTCATCTGACAACCTAATGTTTGTATAAATAGTTTTTTATTTGAACTCATATTTTTTTTCACTTAAAGATTAAAGTGCATGAACCTCATACATATACTCATCATCAGCTAAACCATATTTTACTTCTCTAAAATACACGTTAAACCCATCGCCTTCTAAAGCATCTACCAATGCCATCATATCTTTGTGAGAGTTATCTCTATCAAAATAGAAGATTTTTTGACCATCTTTTTGTAAATCTTCTTTAATTTTATCTAATTGCACTTTTTTTGGTTTTTCATTTAACTCATTTCTTGCAAATAATAATTCCATTCATTAAGCCTTTATCGTTTTTAATTAATTATACATTCTATCTTAAAATTGCTTTAATTTGTATAAAAGGGAATTTTGGATATACTATCTGTCTACACTACATTGGAAATCAAAACAATCATTTCAATGTCAACAATTAAAAGGTTATTAATGGATAAAATTATAGATATTTTAGATTCAATTGCATATGAAAAAGGTTTAAAAAACGACGATGTTGAGAATGCGTTAAAAGAATCTTTAATTAAAACTGCCGAAAAAATGGTAGATCATACGCTAAGATTTGATGCTAATATTGATAGAGCAAATAAGAAACTTGAACTATTTCAAAAAATTGAAGTTGTTGAAGATAATGACGAAAGATTAAGTGGAGAAGCACTTGATAAATATGGGGAATTAATAAATGTTGAGAACTTTATTACACTAAGTGAAGCAAAAGAAATTGATTCAGATTTAGAAATTGGTGACTTTATGAATTATGACCTTGAGTTTGAAAATATGGGAAGAAATGCTGCAACAATTCTTCACAATAATTTTGAATATAAAATTCAAAGATTCATAGAAGAAAATTTACTTAGTAAATATAAAGACAAAATTGGTAAAACTGTTTCTGGAACTGTTACAAGAGTTGATAGAATGGAAAATACTTTTATTGAAATTGGTGAAGTAAAAGGTATTTTACAAAGAAAAAGTAGAATCAAAGGTGAGTCTTTTAAAGTTGGAGACACTATAAAAGCTGTTGTTAGAGGTGTAAATATAGATAAACAAAATGGTTTACTTATTGATATTTCAAGAACATCTCCAAAATTTTTAGAAAGTCTTTTAACAATGGAAGTACCAGAGCTAAAAGATCAAAAAATCATTATAGAAACAAGTGCAAGAATACCAGGAACTAGAGCTAAAATAGCACTTACTACACTTGATCCACAAATTGACCCAATTGGTGCTGTTGTTGGAGTTAAAGGTGTTAGAATTGCATCTGTTTCTGCTCAATTAAGTGGAGAGAATATTGACTGTGTTGAATACTCTACAATTCCTGAAATGTTTGTATCAAGAGCATTATCTCCTGCAATTATTACATCTGTAAAAATTGAAAAGCATCCTGAAAATGGTGAAAAAGGTAAAGCAATTGTTACAATTCCAAGTGATCAAAAATCAAAAGCAATTGGAAAAGCTGGCTTAAATATCAGATTAGCATCTATGCTTACAAAATATGATATTGAATTAGTAGAAATTGCTGCATTAAATCCAAGTATCTCTGGAAATGACAATAATAGTGCAACTGAGAAAGTTACAGATACAGCATCTTTAGAAGCATTATTTAAATAATATGAATAAAATTTATATTTATGATTCAGTAAAAAAAGAAAAAGTTTTATTTGACTCTATTGAAAAAAATAGAGTCAAAATCTATGTATGTGGACCAACGGTTTATGATGATTCACATTTAGGTCATGCAAGAAGTGCAATAGCATTTGATTTACTTCATAGGGTTTTAAAAGCTAATAACTATGAAGTAATTATGACAAAAAACTTTACTGATATTGATGATAAAATTATAAAAAAGATGTATGAAACATCTAGAACTTTGGAAGATATTACTAGTGAATATATTAATGCGTATAAAGCAGATATGAAAACTTTAAATATCTTAGATAATACTATTGAACCAAAAGCAACTGAAAACTTAGATGTTATGAAAGATATGATTAATAACCTTATTTCAAAAGACATTGCCTATTCAACAAGTGATGGAATCTATTTTGATGTATCAAAAGATACAAACTATGGTTCAATTTCTCATAAAGCTAGTGATGAAAACTCAATTGCAAGAGTTGAAGAAAATAAAGAAAAAAGAAATCAAGCTGATTTTGCCCTATGGAAATTTGCTAAAGAAAATGATGTGAGTTTTGAAGCTTCATTTGGTTTAGGACGTCCAGGTTGGCATATAGAATGTTCAGCAATGATTGATAAACACTTAGCATATAAACAATCTCCTTATCAAATTGATATTCATGGAGGAGGAGCTGATTTACTTTTCCCTCATCATGAAAATGAAGCTGCACAAACTAGATGTTCTTCAAATCAACAACTAGCAAAATATTGGATGCATAATGGTTTTGTAAATATCAATGGAGAAAAAATGAGTAAATCTTTAGGTAACTCATTTTTCTTAAAAGATATTTTAAAATCTTATTCAGGAGAAGTTATTAGATTTTATTTAATGACAGCACAATATAGAGCAAATTTTAATTTCAATGAAGAGGATTTAATTTCATCTAAAAAAAGGCTAGATAAGCTTTACAGAATTAAGAAAAGAGTTTATGGTGCAAATGCATCAACTATAAATAAAGTTTTCTACAAAGAGCTTATTGATGCTCTAAATGATGATTTAAATACATCAAAAGCATTATCGATAATTGATGAAATGATTGGAAATGCAAATGATAAATTAGATTCAAATCCAAAAGATAAAAATCTAAAAAAAGAACTAATTGCTAATGTTGAATTTATAAATGAAATTTTAGGAATTGGTGAAAATGATGCTTATGAATATTTCCAATTTGGAATAGATGATTCAATGAAAGAAAATATTGAATCTTTAATAAACAAAAGAACTGAAGCTAAAAAAAATAAAGACTTTGAAACAGCAGATAAAGTAAGAGATGAGTTAACAACTCTTGGTATTTCTGTTATGGATACTGTAAATGGAGTTGTTTGGGAAAAGTTATAGGCTTTTCTCTTCCTCTTCTTTAAGTAATTTTGGCATCATCTGTCCTATCTCTTTAAAATCATAATCAAAACTTTTATTAACAACATCATATAATCTGTGATTTTTATATTTACTATGCCATTCAGATTCTTTTTTCTCATAAAAATTATAGTACTCAAAACGCAATTTTAAAGCTTCTTTTAACAAATTATTTTCCATTTTTTTCCTAGATTTTTTAATTGCAGAAATAAAAAAAGGGAAGAAGTAAAACTTCTTCCCTTTTTTGAATTGGTGAAAATTAACCTCTAGCGTATGCTGCTTCAGTAATATTTTTTGTATCAACAATATAAGGAACTAGTGCCATATGTCTAGCTCTTTTAATTGCTTTCTCTACCATTTCTTGAGAGTTTTTAGAGTTACCTGTAAGTCTTCTAGGCATAATTTTACCTCTTTCACTCATAGATATTCTAAGTAATTCTGTATTTTTATAATCAATGAAATCAACTTTCATTTCAGTATATTTACAATATTTTTTTCCGTACTTTCTTCTTTCAGCCATTTGATTTTCCTTTTTCTAAAACGGTATTTCGTCTTCGTCTATATCAATTTCAGGTATTCTTTGCTCAGGCATACTTTTAGCTTGAGTATTGCTACCACCATTATAGCTATTTTGAGAAGATGGTGCATCGTATTGACTAGGAGCTGGTTGATTATACGATCCTTGCGGATTATAACCTTGGTTATCCCCAGCTGCACTTGAATCACTCTTAGAATCTAACATTTTCATAGTATCAACTCTTAAAGAGTGTCTACTTCTAGTTGTTCCATCTTGAGCAGTCCATTGTTCAAATACAAGTCTTCCCTCTAATAAAACTTTAGAACCTTTTCGTAAGTATTGATTAGCAACTTCAGCAGATCTACCAAAAATATTGAAATCTAAAAAACAAACTTCATCTTTTTGTTCACCAGTTGAAGATTTGTATTTATAAGATGTTGCAATTGCTGATTTTGCAATTGCAGAACCAGATGGCAAATATCTTAATTCGATATCCCTTGTTAAATTTCCTACCATAATTACTTTGTTATACATACGAGACTCCTAATATCTTATTATTTGCTAGCTTTTTTAGCTGCCTCTTCGCTCATTTTAGTCCAAGCTGCAATCTCTTTTTTATTTTCATATTTGATGAAGATAAATCTAATTAAATTTTCATTAATTCTATAATTTCTTTCGATTTCAGCGATTCCTGCAGGGTTACCTTGGAAATAGATTACGTAGTAGTAACCTCTTTTACATTTTTCAATTTCATATGCAAGGTTTCTAGAACCCATATCATCACAAACTGAAATTTCTCCACCATTTTTCTCGATAATAGCTTTGATGCTATCGATTTGTGCTACAGTTTCTTCATCAGTTAATGTAGGCTTTAAGATAAACATTGTTTCATAATGTTTTAATTTTGACATTATTTCTCCTTATAGATTGTGCCGGTATTCTTTACATTTCCTAATATCAGCAAGGATTCTTTTTTTGTAAAGTTTGTGATTTTATCTAAATAAAACTGTAAATTTTCTTAGGCATGATTGTAAATAGAGATTCTGATTACTAATTTTAGAACTTTTCAATTCTAATTCAATATTTAAAAGGTAATCCAAAATCTCTTCAAAAACCTCTGGTTTTATATTTATAGCAAGTTTTGATTTTTTTTCCCAAATATTTTTTGGAGGAATAAATCCTAATATTTCTTTAGGATTTGGCTGACCTAAAGTTCTAGCATAAGAACTAATCATAAAAAGTTGTTGTACAAATGAAGTTACTTGGTTAAGTAAAAAAATCTCATTCATTCCCTCTTCTAAAAGTAAAGCTAGATCATCCCCAATATCTTTTCCACTTAATAAGTCATGTAAAAAATCTTCAAAAGAAACAGCTCCAATACCAAAACAGTGCGTATTTATAGTATTTGAAGTAATAAGTTCATCTAAAATTGAAAGTTTTTTCAAGTCATTTACACACAAGGCCAAATCATTTTTATGCATAAAATATAAATGATTTAAAGCTGGTATTTCATACTTTATATTTAATAACTTAGCTTCATTTTCGAGAATTCTAATTGCTTCACTATCAAAAGGCTGAAAAAACCTAATCGCAACTGAATTTGTTTTTGTAGAGAAGCTATTCTCCATAGTTTTAAAATCCGAATCTCCTAAACAAGAAAAGATTACTGTACTATCTTGATTTGTGTTACAAGCTTCAATTAAAGTATCAACTTCTTTTTTAGGAATTTTTTTATCACATTTAATTAGTAAAATATTATTTGATGAGAAAAGTGATGATTGAAGTAATTTGTCTTTTGCATATTTAAAGTCATAATCATCAAAATAGAGCTTTTCTATTTCGTCATATTGCCCATGTAAGTTTGCTACCATTTGTGCATAATGCTCTACTAGAAAAGTAGATTGTCCATAAAACATATATGCCTTAAATTTTTTATTTTGTTTTAAATGATTATCAAATTCGTTTTTATACATAAGTTATATCATATCCTAAGTTATCTTTTAATAGAATTGAATCACAATAAAAAAGGCGAAATAATGTATACAATATCTCTTCCAATATTAGGATTCGAAAATTACAAAACTGTTAATATCAACATTCTTGATGAATTATTTTCAACTTTAATATTCGATGATGAAAATATACAAATAACTCTTGTAAATATCAACTACTTTAAAAGCAGCAATTTTAATTTTAATATAGAAGATGAAGTTTTAGAAAAATTAAAAGTTTCAAAGAGAGAAGATTTTGAAATATATTTTTGTCTTGTAAGACAAGAACCAATCGAAAACTCTATTGTGAATTTAATAGCTCCAATTCTTATAAATCAAAAAGATAAAATAGTTGGTCAATATGTTATAAAAGATAAAGTTCCAAGACTATTAACAACATTAAATCCTAATATTTAATAGTTACAATAATCTCTTTACTAATAATATCAACACTTTTGATTTTTACTCTTAATTTTGTAAAAAGTTTTTGTCCTTTATAATTATCAAAAGTTACTTTCATACCTATCATTTTTTCATAACAAGAACCTCTTAATCTTTGAGTATCAACTACTTTTACTTTTATTTCTTCATCAATATTATCATAAGCCCATCTTGCATATTTTCTATCTTCATAATCCCATACAAGTTGGTCTACTTTTCTTTCATTTAAAGAAATATGTTCACAAATATCATCTATATTTTTAGGAGTTTGTTTTGTCTTTAAAATCCTATGCAACACTAAATCTGAATATCTTCGAATAGGACTTGTAAAGTGAGAATATGAAGTAAAACCTAAACCAAAATGTCCCAAATTTTTTGAAGAATATTTTGCTTGTGTTTGTGATTGAATTATAAGTTCATCAATCTCTTCTTCTAATCCTGAATATTGCGCTTTTTTCTGAATATGAGTAATTGTATCATGAACATCATTTTGTAATTTTACATTTACACCTAAGATATTAACATCATCTACTAATTTTGAAATAGCTTTAAAAGCTGGTTCTTCATGAATTCTATAAATTCCAACACTGTTTACTTTTTTACTAGCTTCTATATTCGCAAGTAGCATACACTCTTCTATTAATTGGTGAGATGCTGTTGATGTTTCAACTTCAATAGATTCAAGTTTACTATTTTTTAATCTAAGTCTATTTTCTTGTGTTCTAAAGTCGTAGCCTTTTATTAATCTTTTTTTTCTAAAACTTTTAGTAATTTCATATAAAGGAAGTAGATAGTCAAATATCTCTTTTTCCACTTTTGAATACTGGTCAAGATGGCCTTCAATAACCCTATCAATTCTTCCATAAGAGAATTTTTTATGTGAATTTATAATAGCTTCAAAAAGCTCACTTTTTCTAACAGACTTGTTTTCAATATCTAAATATATTTTAAAAACATAAGAGTATCTATCAACACCTTCTTTTAATGAACACATATCTTCACTAAGTTCATTTGGAAGCATTGGAAGTACTTTTGATGGAAGATAAACTGAAGTTGATTTCTCAAAAGCTAAAACATCAAGTTCACTACCTTCTTCTACAAAATAAGATACATCAGCAATAGCAACATATAATACTTTTTCTTTAACATCATAGTAGATTGCATCATCATGATCTTTTGCACTATTTGGGTCAATTGTACAAAATGCTAAATCTCTTAAATCAACCCTTTGATTTTTATCATCCATTTTTGCATTTACTTCTAAAGGTTTTTGCAATCTATAATCTTCTTTGTAAAGATATAAAGATATAAACTCATCTATTTTTGCATCTTGAATATTTCCTATTTTTTTTGATAGCTCTAATGTTTTATTATCCACTAATAAAACTTCACCATTTTCATATTTTAATGCTTGTTTGTTTTCTAACTTTATATTTTCTTTTACAGTATAAAAGGCCTTATCTTTTATATAAACTAATACGTCATTTTTCTTTCCATCTAAAACTTTTATAATCTTAGCTTTTGTTCTACTTCTTGGATTAAAAACTCTTTTAGCTAAAACTAAATCCCCATCAAAAGCTCCATTTAAATCATCAAATTCTATTTTGATATTTTTATGTTCACTTACTAAATCTTCTAAAATTACTAAATTTTTTCCTACATTTACAACAGCTATTTTATATTTAGAATTTAATTCATAAATTCCCTCTTCATTCTTAACTACAACATCATCTTTTATAAACTTTTCAATCTCTTTTAATTCACTATCAATATATGTCTTACAATGTGTTTGTATTTTTTTAAATAACTCTTTTAGCAATTTAAAATCCTTTTAATATTATCTTATAATCCTATCTAAATTATGATGGTATTTACATTATTAAGGTTAAGAATTAAACACCATTATCAAAAATTTAGATTCTTTTTTGTATAATCACTAAAATTTTATATTTAGAGGGTTTACTTATGGGTTTAAACGTATACTATGATAAAGATTGTAATATTGATTTAATTAAATCAAAAAAAGTTGCAATGATTGGTTTTGGATCGCAAGGTCACGCACACGCTGAGAATTTAAGAGATTCAGGTGTTGAAGTTGTTGTTGGTTTAAGAAAAGGTGGTTCATCTTGGAATAAAGCTGTTGCAAAAGGTTTTGAAGTTAAAACTGTTGCTGAAGCAACTGTTGGTGCTGATGTTGTAATGATTCTTTTACCAGATGAAAATCAGTCTGATATTTATTATTCAGAAATCAAACCAAACTTAAAAGATGGTGCTTATTTAGCATTTGGACATGGATTTAACATCCATTATGGAAGAATTACTCCAGAAGCAAACGGAAACGTTATGATGATTGCTCCAAAAGCTCCAGGACATACTGTAAGAAATGAATTCACTAAAGGTGGAGGAATTCCTGACTTAATCGCTGTATATCAAGATGCATCAGGTGATACTAAAGATGTTGCTTTAGCATACGCTTCTGCAATTGGTGGTGGTAGAACTGGTATTATTGAAACAACTTTCAAAGATGAAACAGAAACTGACCTTTTCGGAGAGCAAGCTGTATTATGTGGTGGAGCTGTATCTTTAGTTCAAGCGGGATTTGAAACATTAACTGAAGCTGGATATGCTCCAGAAATGGCATATTTTGAATGTTTACATGAGTTAAAATTAATCGTTGACTTAATGTATGAGGGTGGAATTTCTGATATGAGATATTCTATTTCTAATACTGCTGAGTATGGTGATTATGTATCTGGAAAAAGAGTTATCAATGCTGAATCAAAAGCAGCTATGAAAGAAATCTTAAAAGAGATCCAAGATGGTAGATTTGCAAAAGACTTCATCTTAGAAGGTCAAGCTGGATACCCAAGAATGAATGCAGAAAGAGCTAACGCTAAAGCTTCATTAATTGAGCAAACTGGTAATAAATTAAGAGAAATGATGCCTTGGATTTCTTCAAGCAAAATCGTTAATCAAGACGCTAACTAATTTTAATACTAAGGGAGTTTAACTCTCTTAGTTTAATCTCCAAACAATCCCAAAAAAAGCTAATCTAATATGAGTCCAAAAAAAAAGAACAAACGAAAATCTACTCAAAAACCAAAAAATAATAAAATAATTAATATATTTTTATTAATATTTTTATTTGCATTTCTTGCAACTACACTTAGTTATTACATAATGAAAAACGAAAATTCAAATAAAAGTATTAAATCAAATAACATTTTAAAAAAAGAAGAACCTAAAAAACCCACAAATGAAATAGATGAGTTTAAAGAAAAAAAATTAAATGAATATTTTGATACTAAACTTCCATCTAATGAAAATTTTGAAGAGTATACAAAAGAGTTTCATAAAGATGTAGATATAAATGATGAAGAAAAAAAAGATGAAAATATAATTATAGAAGATAAAGTAAAGGTTCCTCTAAAAGAACTAGAAAAACCAAAAGTAGATACAAATACTACAGTAGTAAAACCAATTGAAAAAGAAAAAACTGCTGAACAAAAAAAAGAACCTATAATTAAAACACCGAAAATAGATGAAAGTAAAATTGTTACTAAAAAAGATACTTATGTTTATGATAAAAAATCAAAACCTAAATTAGTAATACTAATTGATGATGTAAGTACACAAAAACAAAAAGAAACTATATTATCAATTGGATATAGAGTAAATATGGCATTTTTACCTCCAACAAAAAGACATCCAAACTCAGCAAAAATTGCTCAAGATTTACCTTTTCATATGATACATTTCCCTATGCAAGCATCACCTGCTTTTAAAGGAGCAGAAGAATTAACTCTAAATATTACAGATTCATATGAAACAATTGAGAAAAGGGTTAAACAGCTAAGGACTTGGTATCCAAATGCTAAGTATACAAACAATCATACAGGATCTGTATTTACAGAAAATGAAGAGGCAGTTGATAAGCTATTTAAAGCATTAAAAAAATATAATTTTATTTTTGTTGATAGTAGGACATCTGCAAAATCTGTTATAAAAAAATATGCAAAAAAATACAATATGCCGTATATAGTAAGAAATACTTTTATAGACAATAATCAAGATTATAATGCTATTCAAGAACAATTAAAAAAAGCAATTGCAATAGCTAAAAAAAGAGGTTTTGCAATAGCTATTGGGCATCCGCACTCAATTACACTTAAAGTTTTAAAAGAATCAAAACATCTTTTAAAAGGTGTAGAGCCAATATTTATGAATGAGCTTCCATATTTATAATTAATTTGATATAATAACTTAATTTATTATTATATTGGATTTTTATGATAAAAAAAGTTGAACAAAAGATTGATGAACTCTCATCAATGAAAAAATACCCTACTGAATTATATTATATTGGGAATACTAAGCTTTTAGAAAAAAGAAAAATTTCTATTATTGGAACAAGACGACCTAGCTCATATACAAAAGAGTTTACGCATAAATTAGCTTCAAAATTATCAAATCAAAATATTTGTATAGTAAGTGGTGCAGCAATGGGAGTTGACTCAATTGCACATCAAGGTGCAAAGAGTTCAAATACAATTGCT
>Ga0193958_1000160_pt1 | contig 30477 bp, 48 predicted proteins | sample FB_1_MG_FD_140320 | JGI IMG/M metagenome (GOLD analysis project Ga0193958, IMG submission 140320) | Microbial mat bacterial communities from the Broadkill River, Lewes, Delaware, United States - FB_1_MG | ecosystem: Environmental > Aquatic > Freshwater > River > Microbial mats | place: USA... | reverse complement strand
ATAAAATACCTTCTTTCTTTAGTTGGTTTATTGTTTGAGCTGCCATTTGTGCTAGCAGCTCTTTTACTTCTTCTTGCGTCATTTTGAGAATGTCAATCTCTTGTAAATTTGTCGAACCTTTTCAACATCGTCATTGTTATATTCTGCTACTCGCTTAACATTGCCGACTTTAACAAAATCCCATACCTTGGAGCCGTCAATATCATCAGGCTTGCCCTTGATTCCTAATGCCTTACACAAGTTATCTTGACTCATTCTGCCGCCTTTCCCAGCCCACGCAGTTTGCGTGCAAAAGTAATCACGCCCATGATAACCATCAAAAGGCAGATCAAAAGGAGGCCTTACACCAAGGATTACAGCGCGATGAAATAAGAACTTAAGATCAAATCCACCAATATATTGTCCAATAAAATAAGGAGGCTTCTGTTTTAAATGCTCACCAAGCTCACTAAAGAATGCGCTAAGTAAAAGGCTTTCATCGGTACCTAAATCACGATGGCTATTAAAAATTTTACTATCACCAACAGCCCATGAGACACTAATAAGCTCACCAGCTGAGCCATCTAGCGCAGTTTTACGCCATTTTTCTTCCGCTACTTCTGGCGCTTTTTCTTCTGCAAACTTCTTTTCCCATAGGGCAATAGCATCATCCTTGCTAGTGTACTTTGCATCATCGCCTTTTAAGCCAAGGTCTGCACAGGCTTGAGTTTTAGTTAATGAGCTTGGAGCCTTAAAACTCTCCATTTCTGCTGCAAGGTAGTTTTCAAAGCAATGCACGCCACTTTGCGCTGGTATTGTCTCAATATCAAAAAATACATTCATTTTAAACTCCCCTGTATAAAGTTACGGTAGTTAATATCTTGAATATCTTCTAACTTTGCAGTTCCTAACTTGATAGATGAAACCCAAGCCATTGCAGTTTCATCCATAAGGAATGCAGGCGCTTTTGATTTTGCGTGGCTTGCTGCATTACCGTCATCATCCTCACTAGGTATTCCAGCAATCGCCTGCAATGCGTATCTACGAGCATAGGTGATAGCAGAGCCAGCAGCTTGCGGGTCTTGCTTTGTCATTGGTAATAGCAGTTTACTAGAAATCCACTGCCCACTTGAGTGCATTAAGATAGTCTCAACACCTACAAGCTTTTCCTCATAAATAGGAAACTGCGAATAACTTAGCCCATTATCAGCGAAAGGCTGTTTGACTGCTTTAACCACTGATGATAGGTCGGCATAAGAACTCTTAAAAAATGGGTTTTTAGAGTCTTTTGCTGCACCGCTCATTTGATCTTGAGCCTTACATAATGCAGAAGCCAAATCATTAATTTGCTCGCTCTTCTCCATTAGTTAACCCCTGTGTGAGATAAGGCTTGCTCTAACTCATACTGGCAAGCATAACCACGATCATAATCAACACCTTTGCCAGCCTCATGCGGTTTACCGTCTTGGCAATCCTTCTGGCCTTGTAAAAACAACTCTGTATTCATATCAATCACCTTTGTTAAGTTGAGTGCCAAGTATAAAGCACCGGCATTCCTTGTAATTGGCAAGAACTACCAACTTTAGATTAATTTTGGTACTTTTTGCCAATCGCCCTTTGTACTTTCTTATTCTGGCTCGTTAGGTGCCATTTATCGCACATTGGGCATAAATAAGGTCTAAGTTTGCGTATTCTCTTGTACTCGCTTGAGTTTGCTGGCCTAGCCTTACAATCTGCTATTGCATCTGATTTAGAGTTAAAACTTTGTTTGTTGCATGTCATACAGCTCCTTCTCCAATGCGTTGATTTGCTTATTTATATCGTCCTCATAAACCATTCTTGCAATTGTCTTGTTGTGGTAAGACTTGCTTTTACCGTCAATTGTTACCGTGTAGGAGGTCATTGTTGCTTGTTTTTTAACGCCATAGCCTTTAGAGCGTAGCCGCTGTCTCATGTTGTGAATCTGTCTTTCAAGGTCGCAAATATCATAAGCATGGTTGCACTCTTCAATAGTATCAAATGTTCCTATGCGTACTTTTTTACCTTTCTTTACATAGATGCAAACATAATTACCAGCTGATTCATAACTACAGCCTTTAAGTTCTCCTGTTCGCATTCTTCGCAGCTCATGGTCTGTAATAACCATTTTTGCCGATAAACCCAAGCTTGGCTCTTGCCCAAAATACATCATTCTACATGCCCCCAAGTTATGCCATTTATTGCATTCAGCATTGTTTCTTTTCTTACGCCGTATTCTTTAGCTAGTAATCTTGCGTTGATCTTCTTTTCTAATTCATCCCTAATTTTTATAGCTTCGTTGCGCTCTTTTCGTATCTTAGCTACAAGCTTTTCATTTAACTTGTGGTTGTGTATCTGCGTTCCTTTAAGGATCATTTATCAGCCTCCTTCAAGCAGAATAGGCCTGAGTCGTATACCTCGCCTGCAAACTCTTCTGAATACAAGCTACCGTATCCTTTACCAAGATTTGCAAGTTGCTCAACAAACAGCTCACGCTCGGATTTTATGGGGCGGAATTCAACATCATCTTTATAAAAAGCTTGCTCTATAACTTCCTCATTGATGAAACAGTCTGCAACAACAAAATTGGCACTAACATATCTTGGTTTGCATTTAAATAAACGATCAGGGTCGCGATTCAAACTATACTCACACTCAACACCAACCTCCGGCACAAATGCTGGCTTGGTTGGGCGTTTGGCTAGTAGCTCTAAATCATCTGAATCAAAAGCCATTTCTTCAAAAAAGTAGTCGGATTGACTATGGTCGTAATAACAATAGTCATTCCCATCTGGCACATTTGTCCACCACTTCGGATCATTCAGTTGCTCTTGTGTTGGTTTCATTTTTGTTTCTCCTTGTTAGTTGATAAACCAAGTATAAACACCTGACTTTGTATGTAATTGGCCAAAACTACCAAAATCAGGGTTATTTATTGGCAAAAACTACCAGATTAGCTCGCATCCACCCTGTATCCAGCATTGTTAAGCATAGAATATAGGTCAAGGTGCTTACTCATACTAACCTTGCCTGCATTCAGGAATTGATTAAGGGCTATTATGTCTTCTGGCTTCTTCTCTCCCCAGTAATCAACATAGGAATCGGCTATATTCCCACAACCTCGGCAAATGTGAGTGACAAAATTAGTTTGGTAGATTTGCCTAAGCTCAACAAGCTCCCATGCAGGAATAATCTTAAACTTACCCATTCGGCAATCTTTCCCGCATCTATCGCAGTGGGTTTTCATTTTTTAACCTCTTTAAGGTTGTAAGTCCTGCGCTTGCTTTTGTTTTTATTGCTTTCCTTATAGTGATGAAAATAAGAGTGAAATTCAGCATCATCTCTACCATGACTGCATTCAATTCCTTCTTTTATTAATGCCTGAATAACTGGTAATGACAATGATCTACCACCTGTAATTAAAACTTTAGCAGTCATTATAACCTCCTATTACTTGCTCAAAGCTGCTCGCATTGCTTGTATTGATGATATTGCCTTTTGTTTATCTAAAGGCGTGTGTGTTTTCTCTATTGCTACTCGAGGTGGTGGCGCGACTGCTAACGGCTTGCCATTCCTTAAATCCTCCAAAGTCCGGTTGTGTTCTTGCGTCCATATCTCCAGTGCTCGCTTTTTGTCAGCATGGCGGAATCCATGAAAGTCACCAAGGTTGTGCAAAGTGTGATAAACCTCTGGATTTAATCCACTAAGCTTTCTGCTCTCAAGTGGTAGTGCCAAATAGGCCTGAATCTCTTTGTATGACTCTAGGCAGCCTTTTGTTCCTTCAGGCATGTTACCCTCGCGACACCATGCGATGAACTGCCCTACGGTCGGCATAAACGGATTCCCTGACTCTTTCACTTTATTCAAGGCGTAATCAATAATGTGCTGTTGGTTAATCCCCTCTGCCATCAAGCTATTAAGCCATTCACGCTTAATGGTTTTCATTAGCTGCGCCTTTTCATCATGCCCCATGCCTGCCAGTGACTGTTGCCATGCTGGGCAGATTGCTTGCAGCTTGTGAATGATATAGTTCACAACCTTTCTATCCTGCTCTGTGTCCTGATTAGCTTGCACTCTAGCCAATGCCTCAGATTCAGAAATCCGTGTCACCAAGGTTTGTAAGTGTTGCTGTGTTGTTAAATGATTTTGCATTGCTGTTACCTCTTATCCAATTTCTAACCGCTGCCTTCCAGCACTTCATCTTTGTTTTACCTACAAACCAGTTTTTAGACTCATAAAAATCATAAAACCGCTCTGCGTCATCAACGCATGTGTTACTACCTCTATCTAAAAAATACCTTTGAAGCTCATAAGGCTCAGGCTTTGAAAATGCTTTTTGCTTTTTTTTGCCTTCAAGCTTTTCAACCCTCTCCCTAAGCTCCTTTATTTCTAAGAATAATTCATTAATTAAATTTTGATCCATAACAACCTCTTATATTTCAATATCCAGCACAAATTTAATAGGTTTCTAATTTTACAACCGTGACTATAATTGCAATAAATACAGACACAAAAAGAGCCAGAGGCAGATATATATGCTCAAGCGTGGTATATCTGCGAGTCAATGTCATTAATTTAAACCATGTTGCAATCTCACCACTCTTTCCTGCCAAATAGTCATCAGCTATCTTGTCAGCCTTCTTTTGCATATCTTCTGCGCTTTTACGCCCAATTGAAGTCCCGATATATCCAAAGCCCAGCAACCCGCCTCTATCAAAGCTGTACTCAATATCACCAGCTTTAAATCTAAGGCTAAGCTCCCTCCATCTTTCACTGTAAAATGCGCGTACATATTTCACTTATTAACCCCTTATCTAAAGTACAAATTCTTTTCTCTGCAAAATTGATAAAACCCTATATTATCGCCGTTCTTTAGATATGCCGCTTTTATAAAGGAATACGCTATATCCATTCTAAGGGTTGTATCTGAGTACAGGCCGCTTTTTACAGCTCTTTGAATTACATGGTTTAGGGCTTCAGGGTTTTTAGTTATAGCATCTGCACATAGCTTTAAATAAAGCCGCCTAGCCCTTCTTAGCTTCTTATTTGCTGGATTATAGGACTCCCTTATATTCTTGATCATTGCGTCACCTTTTGTTTGTGTAAGGCCAATTATCCATTACTGGTTTTTAAAGTAATTGGCTAAAACTACCAAAATTAGGCCAAATCATTGATAAATTCTGCCAATCACACCTCTATTCCATTTTTTATTATTTTGTATCCAGATAGTTTGAGCATTTTAATGGCTTTGCTTATTTTCATGGATTTCTCCTTTTTACCCATTGCCTGACTTGCGTTTAATCTTTTCTCGAAAATTGATTGTTGCTCAGGTGAAATAGTTAAGCCGATCACTTTTTCTTTCCATCCTTTAGCAGGTGGCCAATCAATACCTAAAACCTCAAATTGGCTTCTTGTCCATGATCCTTTAGGTGTCCTGTTGTCGTGTAAGTATTTAGCCGTTACTTCTAAGTAGTTGTTATTACTCATATTAATTCCTTATATGTCATATCTTTAGGCACAAAAAGCCTTAAGAGAATCAGGTAAAATTCAACTTAAGGCAATTCAGCAATAATTCCTCATAGAGGTCTATAGAGCTTTTTTGTTAATGTCACACGCAATACATTAATCAGGGACTATTTCTAACACTTAGCGCAGTGATGACCATTTAACGCTCCCTACCGCCACACAAAGCAATTCTAGCAAGGTCATAGACCAATATACTTACGCTGCATTATGTGTGACTGTCGCCACGTTATTAGGGCGTCCAATGGTTGGACTTATCTGGTTCCCTTAATCCTAAAGCGCACCCAGTCGGCTCTCATGCGCTATCAATGGATGATTAGGCTAACTGCTTGGAGAAGTTAATTAATCGCTCTGGCTGCGAACCGAGCTTCTTTGAAGGGTGATAAAAGATGGGCAATAAAAAAGGGCTTTGGTTTGTGCAAATAAGGCAAGATCAAGAACCGCCAAGTTCGACACCTTACCTACACAAAACAAAACCCTCTTATCCTGATCAAATTTTGTCACGCCTTGGCGGAAGCGTTGATTGAATTATAACCCAATACTTACACCAAGATAAACCCCTGTGATATAATTAATTCAGAACCTCACCAAGGCTATGGTGCTGACATCAGTGTCGGTAGCACCTCAAATTGCGTGAGTTGCCCCGTTCACGCAGGCTTTTACCCTGTATTACGGGATTTTTAATGGGGTGAGGCATGAGAAAGGTAAACGTAGGTACTATTGGCCATGTTGATCATGGGCCAGTAATAACCAATAAAAATAAATTACACTTCGCCATTGTATTGGCTAATATGAGTTTATAGGCGTAAAAAAAGGGCCTAAGCCCTTATAAGTGTTCGCAATCATTGGCTATCTTTTGCCATGCTTCTATTTTGTCATAGGCGTTTGGAGTTACCTTTGCAAGCTTGGCTAATGCAGACTTTAAAAATCCATTACGCCCTCTCAGACTAGCAATGGTGCCATTCTTAGACTTACAATCATTCGTCAGTTTGTTGTTCTCAGCTTCTAGGCTAGCTATACGCCGCTTAGCGCTTTCTAGGCGGTCTAGTAGGTTTTGGTTGTTCATATCAACCCTCCTGTGTTGGTGGTATTGATGGCTTATAACTCAATATTCCATTTTTATCAGAATTATTAACCATTTCTTGTAATTTAGGGCGACTACCTACAAATCGCATCATTTTTATCGCGGTCTTTTTGCTAACTTTTCCTGATGCACTATAACCATCCGCTATGAACATCATTAACAATTCATCTAATTCACTAACCCACGCGCTCTGGTCTTTGGTGTATTGGTGGATAATGTCAACAACCTCGCCCATGCTTACTCTGGCATCATCATAGAAACAACCTGTATTATCTACTAACCACTCTCTAATCTTCTGCTTACTCATTGCCTTGCTCCAGTTTGTCAGCGTGTTTTTCCGCCAAGTTACAGAAGTCATCCAGCACCATTTCTTCAACTTCTCTCATACTGATATAGTCGTTCTCTATCGCGCCTTCTATGGCTGTTATTAGTCCACGCACAGCATCCACCCGCACCTTCGGCAGGCTGGCTTTTAGTTCGGCTAGTTCTTTCTCAAGCTCGATAGCTGCTTTACGCAATGCTAATACCTGCTCGACTGTTACATGTGGTAAGTCTTTAATACTCATTCTATTCTCCTTTTAGCTTTTTGATTTCGCTTTTAATTCTCAAAACTGGAACACAATCCTCAATAAAATCATTAACAAGCATACATTTTAATGCGTACTCCAATGTTTCTATGTGCTGCTTTTTGGTTTCCTGTAGCTCCTTATCAATTTTGCTTATCTGCTTAACATAAGCATCATTCAAGGCTTTTAGCTTTTGCAATTCTTTGTGGTTATCGCTTGGTGTGTACATTGTCATCATTTTTCTTTCCCTTATTAAGATCTATCCAACGAATATCGCGCTACACGGGTTTCAACACCGTCTGCGCGGGTTACTTTAATTATTTCAGAAGCAATGCCTTCTATTTCGCACACTCGGCTTCTTAGGTTATACACGCCTAGCTTGTGGATAGCCTGTACACAAGTTAGGTATTTATGTGTTTTAAACCATTTGAGGATTTTTTGTCTATCTGTCATAAGTCACCTTTATGTAAGTTACACCCCGATTCTATATGCATGTGATATTTAGTCATTGGCCAAAACTACCAAAATAAAATAAATGTTGTAAGTTTCTGCCAATTGCAAAGGCTTAGGATTGAGCTAGTATTTGGTTCGTGGCATGGGGCCACTGTTTAAATTGGTTGACACTAGGAAAGACTAGCTGTGCCTAGACAGGACTCTAGGCCGATTCATTTAATTAAGGTGGTTAGTATGACACTAAGAGAAACACTAGATAGAGCTTATGATTCAATGTCGCTTCCATTCTTTGAAATGGCTGACAATCTGGTTATAGCGGCTAATAACTGGGCAAAGTCTCGCAATATTGAGATTGACCCTTGGGAAGAAACACTAAAATACTTAAAGGTGAAATTATGATTCAAACAGTATATTTAAATACAGCTAAACTAAGCAAAGAATGCCGTGAATTCTATGGCATGACAGAAGATACACACGAAGCGCAGGTGTTTATTGATACAGAGCTTTATGGAATGGCGTTTAAAGGCTTCTCAGTGTGTCAGAATGCTATTTACTTTGAAGAGCTACACAATGAGGCGTTAGAAGCTAAAGAGCGTGCCGATAAGCTTTTAAAGGCCTCACGTGAAGAAATGCGCATTCGTGATGAGGAAATATTGCGTGACGAACGAGCGGCCACTATTAAAAGCTGGAACTGGCCAAAGAAGCTTGAAAATGAATTTTTAGAGGTTTTTGGGTAATGGAAAATATTAAATTTAGACAGTTTTTAAAAGATGCATATAGAAAGAATGGCGAATCTTTTCATTATTGGGGTTATATTTCTGATGGGTTTGTTAGTCCAGTTGGTAAAAATATTTCAGATTTTGAAGGCGCTCAATACACTGGGATAAAGGATGACAGTGGAAGAGAGATTTATGAGGGGGATATTGTTCATCATTGCAGACTTGGTCTATGTGAAGTTATTTTTGATAGGGCGGAATTTCATTTACGAGCAGTATTTGATAATCGTCATTGCGGAATAGGGAGCGAGTTCGTAAGGGTAATCGGAAACATACATGAAAACATAGAATTATTAGGAAAATCAAATGCTTAGGTATCGCAAAACAGAAGTTGAAGGCAAGATTTTATACCACAAGACACACCATGAACAGCACTGGCGCAGGGTTAATCCTAAAGATTACGCTAAGGTGTGGGAGGCTGAGGCTAGCCGTATTCAGGGATTGTTTGAGTTAGAACAAAAGAAGAATGCAGCGCTGACAGAGGAACTGGAAGAGCTGCAAACTCAGTACGATAAGCTGATAAGTGGTGAATAATTATGAGCGATAAAGAATGGGAATTAGAAACAAGAATTAAACGCTTAGAAGGCAATGATCTAGAATCTATTGTTAATGAATTCAATGACAAGATAGACGGTATTTTTAATAAAGCTTGCGCTAAATTAGATTCACTTTTGTTTGAATTCAAAATTAGAGATTCAACACAAAAAAAGAAAAAAATGCTTGAATATCATATGAAATGGGTTGAGCTTAAAAATAGACAGGAAAAAATTAACAGTAATCTTTCTGCCTTATCTGTTCAAAATAATTTACTTGATCAGGCAAACAACCATAGTGGCTTGCAGTCGCTAGGTCAGCAATCAGCAGCTCCAATAAACTATAGTTTTGGTATGCAAGGCAGTAGATTAGCCAAGACCAGTAATTACACAGGTCTTGGTTATGCTGGACAGGTTTTTTTGCATACTAAATCTTAAAGCAAGTCTCGGGCAATCCGTAGAATAGCGTCACGGTCATCTTTGAGCGCTGCAACGGCTTTATCATCAAGCTTAGTTACAGTGCTCTTAGATGCCTTTTCAGCAGCTTCGATAATCCCATCTAGCGCCAACCCTAAAGCATGTTTCTTGAAGAAATACATACCTATAGCTGAGCCTATTTTTAAAAGTAACGGCATTTTAAACCCCTTAGTTTAGTTTTGGTTGTGTGAATTAGGTCACAAGATAAAGCGAATACTAATACTATGGTTAATCCAATTACGAAAAGCCACATTATTAGTAATCGCTTAATCATTAGTATTTGTCCGTTTTCATTATTTCAGCTAATTCAATTGCTCTATTGCCAACCTGCCTAGCCCAGCTGCTATCAAGCATTTCAGCTGCCGCGCGGTTAAAGTCTTTTTCTTTAATGGCTTGCAGCATCTTTTTAAACTTGCTAAATCTCGGGTATCCAAGATTAAAAGCCATATTAACCAATACAGCACGCCTTGGCTCACTTAGGTCTCTCCATGCTGGAATGTTTAAATCTAGTTCATTCTGACAACTAGAAATATCATTGCAAAGCATTATTTCAGCTTCTTGCTTTGATATTCCATTATCTTCAATGTTGCGGCCATAACCTATTGTCAGCTTGCCAGATGTGCATTTATATGGGTTTAACCTAAGCCCCTCATGCTTCTTTATTAATTCTATTTTATCCATTTTAAACCTTATGTTTTATCTACGCTGCGGAGGTCACATTCCTTGTGACCACATGTTTGCAAAGTAGTTTAGGTTATATAGGTGCGATTACCTTGGTTAAGGCTTAGGTTCATTAAATCACCCGTTAGTTACAAGAGGTGATACTTGATACCAGTTAGTGCCATTAAACATAAGTTGGAGGTACTGATTACTTGATACGCTGAAGGTTACATCAACCCCGCCATCTAGTCGTATGTTCCCAGACCTCTTAACTGTGATCGCCCGTCCACTATTACTCTGTCTAATAAATATTACCCAGCCAGCCTCCCCGCCTGTGATGTCAGTTAGGTCATCAGATGCAGCCATACCTTCTGTATCTACAATATAGTAGCCGGATTTATTGATGTCTATGGAGCCATTTACTATATTTCTACCAACTGCGGATGCGTTGATACCCTTGACAACCGCACCATTAAAATCATACTCATGGTTATAGTGTACTGTCTTATTCGTTGTTATGTCGTGTAACACAATATCATTTTGTGTGCTATCCACTGAGATGGTGTCCACGCTATTAGCGCCATCATGGTCTATCCTGACAATGTGTACCCCATCTACACCCGCTGTCAGTGTGGCAAAATCTGCGGGCGGGGTGAACCCAGCAGTGTTGGCTATGCCCCCGTCAAACTTAATGTTTTCTGTAGAGAACCCTGCTTGCTGTATAACTTTTACATAATCAGGGCCCGCACTACTAATATACCTGCAACCCCTCACAGTTATATCTCTGCCGCCTATAGTTAGTCCAGAATGATCAGGTATATTACCTGTTGTTGTACCACCAAATGCACAGTTATCAAATTCAGAGTCTTGACAAACAACCCAGTTACTAGATGTGTCGAACCTTTGCGCTGCATCTGTTGCAAGCCTATACCCCTCGACGTTTATGACACGTATCCTATAAGGGAACTGCACACTTGTCGGTGTGCCAATCGCAATACCATGACCACCACAGTCGAACTGCTTACCATGCTTTATTGTTATAATCCCAGGTAAAGACACATTAGTTCTACCGCCTATCTCGCCAGTTGATATTGCGATACCGTGCCTACCAAGGTCGTTCTCATAGCAATTATTGATCTGTACATTTGCAACATCTGCTTCTATTAGTATGCCATCTGCCGGATGAGTGACTAAGTGTACATTTGTTAATACGACATTTTGTAAAATATCACTTGGGATGTCAGCAGGTTCAATAATGATCGCACTGTTTGAATTCTGAGACCCATTTGATATTGGGGATGAGCGCCTTGTAGGACTACCAAGTATTGTTAAATTATCAACATTAACCCCCCCATCGCTTATAAGTAAAGCAGGCCCATCTGCAAAGTCTGAGTAAATAACCCCCCCTTTATTTACGGATATTGAAGCACTGAATATACTTTCCGGCATTGTTCCGCTTAGTGTCACTCCACCCCCATTTAGTATAATTGTGCTAGTTGTTCTCACCCTCCCATCCACAACAACACTGCCACCGCCTACTGATTTCATGTAATTAATGGCGTTCTGTGTTGGTATTGTATCATCAGCCACCCCATCACAAATAGCCCCGAAATCTTTAACATTAATAACACTAGCAGCTCTATCAGCCAGACTCCTAGGTGTAGTTGTGCCTGTAGCAGTAACCATCAACCCATTAGGATTAGACGGGAAATCATTATTCCACGCGCCACTATGCCAAGTAAAAAACACATTTGAAGTGGTGTTAAAGTAAATAGAGCCTTCGCTTGGTGGATTGCCTTCTGGGTCAACGCTAGGGTCGGAAGAATAGGCACCAAAATAACGGTTTACAAAGTCAGTATATAAAGCCTCAGTTAAATCTTTCGCTGCTATTGCGTTAGAGGCTGCTGATTCTGCTTGCGCTGCCGCTGCTTGCGCTGTTGATGCTGCATTGGCGTCTGATAGGTCGTATTCAGGGATATAAGAAAGCTGCTTCTTATTAGCACCTAAAATAACAATAGAGTAAACGGTATTCTCTGGCCCGTATAAGATACCAGTATCGGACTGATCAAATACACCATCCGAACTAATGCCTTGTGGGTTTTCTGCCTGCTGCGTTAAAGCTGCGTCTAAGTAAACCGCTTTAAGTGTAGACGGGTTATCAGGGTCAGGTTTAACATTAGGCTGACCAAAAATAACAGAGCCGCCAGATACGATTTTACCGCCTGCTATGATAGGGTAGTTAATTGGGGCTTTAATTTGATTAGCCATTATAGGTACCTTATGGAAATGTTTATTTTATATTCAGTATTATACATTATTCTGCTTCGGGCTGAGCGATCAATAGCGTCCTCATTACCTCGGAAGCGTTCTGCAATGCCGAATCGTAAGCCTTAGAGCCTTTAGGACTGTTTTTAAGTTGCAGTAGTGCTCTTTTAACTGGTCCTGATTCATAAGCCCTTGCAAATCCTCCGATGGTCAAACCACCGCCAAGTGTTGATGCTAAATCTGTGAATGCAGCATAACCACCAAGCGGGCCAAGAAGCATTTGACCTGTAGGCGTAACCACTTTTGCGTCTTGCGCTCTTCTTGTTGCGTTAAGAAGCTCAATTAAGCCCTCAATCTGCTTTTTCTCAGCGCCTTTAAACATTACGTTGTATTGTGTTTGGTACTTACCAAGCTCGCTTGCTAGTGTATTTGGTGTAAGACCATTTACACGCTTACTGGCGTCCTCTATGGCCTTTGAAATAACAGTAGAGCGCGCCGCTTCTCTGCCTTTCTGGTCTAAGCTTTGATACAGGTTTTTGATTTCGCTTGGTTTTTTACTAAATATCATCTGCCCAGCCTGCTCTGGTGTAATGTCACCTTTCTGCAAGATGTTTTTGATCTTAGTGTTTTTAATTTTATTTGCTTCACTAGCGTAAATTGATTTTGCAGACTTGAATCGTGCGAGCGCATCATCTCCAAGATTATTTTTAATTGCCGAGTCCATATCATTAGTCATTGACTTGTAAATGCGATCAATTGCAGCCTGAGAGCGATTAGGCATAACCTGTCTATCGCCTTTTACTTGCTCTCTAAAATCAGAGCGAAGAGTATCAAGAGTTTCAAACGTCTGCCCCTCTTCTAAGGCATCTCTGTACCTTTGAAGCTGTGCAACTGTTGCATCATCAGGCACACGTCCTTTTGCTGTTAATGCTGCGATCTCATTATCAATAGCCATAATTGAATTATTTGGATTTATTTCACCAAATTCAGCCATGTCCTTTTGGATTTTTCCAAGTCTTGCACCCGCTGCCTGCTTAACTCTATTTGTTTGATTTTTTAAGCCTTGAACGACTTCTTCATATCTAGGCGTGTATTGACTTGCAAAGCTCTCAACAAATTCTTCCCTAGCCGCCTGCTGAGAGGCTCGCTTGCCGCCTGTACCAGCAAAAGGTATAACCTCGCCTGTAGACTGAGCAAGCCTCCCAGATAAAGTATCTGGCTTAACTACATCGGTAGTCATTAATGGAATTCCAGTTTCTTTTGATGCAGCCTCTAGCGCCTCGTCTGCTCCAGATAGCTTGCCTCTAGCGGCTCTAATTCCACCAGTAACAATATCTTCTGCAACCTTACCAACACCACCAAGAGCAGCATCAATAGCGACTTGCTGCGGATCAAATCCTGCGCCAGTTTGAGCGGCACCAGCCTCTATTGCTGCACTTGTTGCACCAGCACCTAAAACCGATCCAGCAAAAGTCTTAGCTCTACCAGCAGGAGTCATAGCAGAAGCGCCAAATAATCCACGCGCAATATCTTGAGGGCTTATACCTGTTTTATTTAAAGCATACTGGCCGGACGGTAAGTTGATTACAGTGTTACCTTTTTCATCTTCTTCAAACTTAATAGCATCACCGTACTGCTCCAGTAAGCTCTCTTTGATCCTATTATTGTCGCCAGTAGCAAGAAGGGCATAGGAAGCCTTAAAAGCAGGCACGCTAAGCTCATTTAGCTCTGGAGCTTCGCCTATCTCTGGCAAGGTATCAGCAAAACCCCTCTCATTATCACTAAAGCCTGAGAATTTACCCCCGCTAACTGGGGAGCGCATTTCTACGCTTTCTTTAGTGATAGGCTCTTCAGGATCACTAATAATAAATCCTTCTGGCAGAGTACTAGAAGCATCCTGTTCGCCTTCAATTATAAATCCCTCTGGTAGTTCTATTGAGCCTGCCATTGTCCACCTCTAAAGATTAATTTCTGACCTGTTTGTGGATTAGTCGCAATTTGGCCTTCCTTGTATTTAGGCGATTCTTGCTCTTTATTATCATCACCTCCAGCTATTGCGCCTTCTATTTTTGAAGCAATATCAGTAAGGCGCTTATGCACCGCTTTCTTGCTTCCAAGAATACCGTTATCAGTTAGGTTTAACCCTGATGACACATTTGTTAAAAAGCCAATATCTCTATCGGTAAGAACGCCAGACATTAATTTTAAGTTATCAACCGTTAATAGTGATTGAAGCCTGCTAGCTTTATTAATTAAGTCTTGAGACTCTGGACTAACAGTGCCAACCCTAGGCGCTATTGTTCCGGTAATGCTTCCAAGATTAGGGCTTTCAGCGATTTCTCTTGCTAGTGTAGCTGCCTCGTTAGCCATCATCACTGAGCTTTCTTTTTTGGATTCAGCCTCCTCAGTCTTTTGGGATTCTTGCTTAATCTTCTCTTCTTGAAGCTTTAATCTATTCATTAGCTCTTGTCGCTTGAGTTCATTAGTCTCTTGATCTAATGCTTGGCGTGTTAAGTTTGCCTGATATTCAAGCTCTCTTAATTGAAGCTTTCTATTTTCAACACTCGACCTGCTTCCTAGCTGCTCAGCCTCACCTTGTGTCTTCTTGGTCTGCATGAACTTAGAAACAAAATCAGGTGATGCCTCGTAAGCCTTTAAAAAGAACTGGTCTTGTTGATCTGGGTTTTCAACGGCTTGCTTTAAGTAGTTAGCCGCCGCCGCTTCTCCAGACTTTGCCGCAGCCGCTTGATCTCTGCGCTCTTTCATTGCTTGGCCCTGCTGATAGCCTTGAAAGCCACCTTGCACTAATTGACCAAGCTGCGCCAATGGACTATTTGCGCGTTGCATTTCGCCTAATCGTGCTATTTCTATTGCTGATGGGATAGCCATGATAACTCCTAAGAAGCGCCGTAAATGGCCGCGCCAGTTTGAATAAATGGTGCTAGGTCTGCCATTAAACCGCCTTGACCAATGCTAGCGCGACCAATGCCAAGTTGAGCCAAGTTACCAAGACCTTGTTGCATACCTTGGTTTAATTGACCTTGAGCCTGTAGCTGAGTGCCAAAAGTACCCAAGCCTAAGTTAGTGCCAGTGGTTAGATTGCCTAATGCTTGGTTGTAAGCGTTGCCACCCAATTGGCTACCCATTTGCAAAGTCTGGCGTGCTAGCCGATCTTGAGTACCGCTAGCACCAAGATTCCCAGTTGCTGCCGATGACTGCAAAAGCTGCTGTGTTGCTTGGTCTTGTAGTTGCTGGTATTCACTGCCTTGAAGGTAGTCAGAAATAAAGCTTTGTCTGGCTTCTGGACTTAGCATTTCCTGCAACTTAGGCAGAAAGGTTTCACCAGCCTCACGATAAGGCCTTAAGCCCTCTGTAATATCGCCGTACTGCTCCTTCATAAATTCAAGTTGGGCGAGTTGTGCGGCTTCTTGCTGGGCTATCTGCTCTTTAAGTGCCTTCTCTTCATCCTTGCCAGTCAAATCATCATAAGCATCAGATACAGGATCTTTCTGAGCGTCATAGATGTTTGTGCCAATCTCTTCTGTAATAGTGCCGATAGCCGTATTGCCAACGGCATTTTCTATTTCCTCTTCAACATCACACATTATAAATCTCTCCTACCTTTTTAAGGTTTAAGCTTTTAGCCATGGCGCTATATTCTTTGTTTTTAATTCCTGAGCTTTGAGATATTTTAATGCTTGTAGCGCCTTTCTCTTTTGCCCATTCTATAAATTGAGAAATTGCAAGCTTAGCAAGCCCTTCCCCTCTAAAGTCTTTTCTTGTGTAAGTAATGAAATCGGTCGCATGAATATCGTCATTATACCAAGGCTTGAACAACTTACCCATAAATAAGCATTTGCCATCGTAATAGACAAAGCCGTTCTCTATAATGCTTTCAATACTTCTTAGCATTTTGTCAAAATCAGGATTAAGCCTAGAAAAAACTGTTTCCTTGTGCATCTCCAAAATAACTTCAAGTATATCAAGGGATAATTGCTGCTGGGTCGAATGTTGTGCCGTCATATAGTCGCCTCCATTTATCTAAACCGCCAATAACAACAGCCTCGTAAGTACCGGATGTTAAAAATAACAATCCTATTTTTTCAGTAGGCAGTGGAGGGAAAGTAGCATTCCCGCCAACAACCTTGCAATCTGCAATATTATACACGCTTGGTAGTTTTAGGTTGTCATCTTGTAGCGCCTTTAGCCAGAATATAAATGACCAAGAATCCTGAGGTTTTGTCTCACCTGATACCAACTGCCCAATCTGAGTTTGAGTGATAGCAGTCTGTTTAATATTCTGCATTAGCTGTAACCCTTTTCAGTTCGAGCCAATAAGGTTAGCACTCGTGTAGGGTAAGGATTCATTGCGCGAAGTTTTACAGTAAATGCCTGAGTTACGTAGCCAAAGTTGAAAAACCTAGTCGTTGCCTTGTAGTCACCAATAGACCCAATGTTCAAGCTACGCTCTTTTTCAAACGTATTGCCAAAGTCATATGAAACGCTGATATTAATTTCAGGTTTAGACCAACCAGAATCTGGCATTGAAAAATCTACCTCACACTGAGGTTGTAATTCAGCAAGTATAATCTTGTCATTCTTGCCATTGAATGGTGAGCTGATCATCTCACGGTTAACTATACCTGATTCATTCGATTCATTGTTTGGCGATGCCACTTCGGTTCCTAGCACTGGATTGTGAGCACCACTACCAGTAAACAAACGACCAATTGAAGTTTCTTTAAACTCTGCGCCAATCATAACCGAACCTGTGCCGCTGGTATTCTCGGTTGCGCCTACAAACTGCCAAGAGTTTTCAGGGTATGTTTTACGCTCGTGCCATATTCCCGTCTCTGACTCGAAAACAAAGCACACTGTATCTGAGCGAACACATAAGAATTCACGACCTTTTTCAGTAAACGCAAACAACCTAATATTTTGTGTCTCTTGGGCGATGATTCTATCTATATTTTTAGTAGATATAGCTTGAGCGCCAGAGCCAGATAACAGATAAATCCTTGTGGGGCCATTCTTTTGTCGGCCGTAAAATGCAATTGTTCCCTTGTACTTACATTTGGCTTGCGGTGCGCTCAGTGTACCATCTAGGCCGTATTCCATGGTGCCAACAATTTGATAGGGAATGTCTGTGCTTTCCGTGACTCGATATATAAAGGTTTGAGTCTCGGCAAACAAATACAAGCGGTCGTTTAGAACTTCCAAGCCTTTCAATTGCTCGTCATTACCTTGCGGTGTGAAGAAATCTAAAAGATCAGGCTCAACCGCGCCAAGTGCTGAATAATGAACTCGATTAAAGTTTAATGCTGGGTTTGATGATTTTTGTGCGCAAAGATAAAGAAAGCGAGCACCAAGAAATGCAACGTCTACTATATTCGCCGTGTTTGTCCCAAGTATTAAGGCAATATTGACCGCTGTAGGATCTAAAGTGTTATTGTACTCATAAACCCTATCACGTGAATTATTGTAAGAGCTTGGCGCTACCGATACCAACTTCGAACCGTTTGATGCAAAGCGTGAATATCTGCTTGATGCAGCAAACAAAGAGCCGCCAGCGTCTGGGGTTTGAGGTAGTGTCTTTGTTAGCGACACAGTGCCGCTATAGCCAACTATACGAACCCCAACATGAAATTGCGTTAGCGAGTTGAAGCCATTAAACGCTCCTACTTGGCCAGTAACCTTGCCATCCCCATACTCTGAATTCCATACAAGCCCGACATTATCTAGGTATTCAATGCCTGAGCTTGGCATAAGAGAGAAAGCGGATAGCGAGCCATTATCAGAAAGTGTAGGCACCCAATTTATACAGCGTCTATCTGTTAATTTGCGGCTTTCGCTACTATAGAAGCCGTTTAATGGTAGTTCTTGCATAATTCAAACTTATGATGGTTTTGCATATAATAACACCTGTTTATATTTGAACAAAATTAAAGCTAAAATCAGAACGGACAGCGCGATTGCTACCCATTCTAGAGTGCTAAGTATGACAGCCATTATTTTAACAACTCTCGAAGCTTCTGCTTTTCTATCTCGTTATGTGCTATCTTCTTCTGAGCCTTAATATCGCCAGCTAATGCGCGCTCGATTGTGTATAAAGGAAGATCAAGAGTTGATAACTGCGCAACAACCGAAGCACGCGCTTGCGCCGCTTTATGCGCGTCTTTTTCTGCTTTATCGCATGGCTTGACCTCAGGCCAGTCGTCAGCCCCTAAATCTTCTATTGGCTTGTACTCAAAAGCAGGGTCTTGTGTATGTGGAACCCATTCATTACCGACCAGTACTAAGCAATCAATTGACCCGTTGGGATTCTCTTTTGCGTTTTTATATTTCATTATGCAATCCTCAGGAATTCAGCAGTGTCATTTACTGCAACGCCACCAGTTACAGCCACCCATGTGCCTATCATTCCTGAAGCAGTTGCAATCAACGTTCCGGAAGAGTTAAAGTATATTCTATTTAGGGAGCTTGCACTTACACTTTGTCCCTGAGCCAAAGGCGAACCAGATACATTTTTCATTAATCTAACAACGCCAATGCCTAAAGCCGTGGATGGCTGATAATTCGCCCCAGTGTAATTAATAGTCTCGCCAACCATATTGAGCTGGTCAGCGGTTGGAAGTTGCCCGCTAGCTAGGCCAGTATCTTTAGTGGCTGCCGTACCAAACACAGGTAGATCTCCATTGGTCGGAATCTCTGTAGCCCCAGTTCCAATCACCACCTCTTGAGCTGGTATTCTGTCAATTGTTGGTTGATCTATGGGTATTAATCCTGCTAGCTTAGTCCTCTCTGCTAAGGTAAAAACCTTCTCTGAAGCTGTCTCAACCATGCTTCCCATAGAGAAAGCATCAGCACTAACACTTGTCGGGTCATACACAGCTTTTAACATATCACCTGTTGATGTATTGCCAGTATTGACCCACGCCGCACCATCGTAAAACCAAACGCTGTCTGTATCATCTTGAATAACATAAAAGCCGCTTGCAGGTGTTATTATGGCTGCGTCCCTAGCGGTTGAATCAGCAAAGAAACCTTTGAAGCTGTCTGTTATATTTCCAAGCTTGTTTTTTTCTGCGGTCGTGTAGTCTTCAGTTGATAGCTGCTTTAACCCATCAGAATCAACCTTTTGATTGATGTTATTTAGTATTGAGGTAGTAAAAGCCTCCTCTGTAGCGTCTAGTGTGGCTTTGTTGGCATGAGTATGCCTTGCAGCTGTATTGGCATTAAGATTACCCTCCTGTGATGGGGTTAATCCAGCGCCGCCGCCTGAGGTTGGTCGTATCGGTCTAGGCCCTGACATATTAAGAAACCTCTAAGTCAGTTATTAGTATTCTTCCGCTACCAGTTGAGCCACTGATAACAAATCTATACGCATCACTATGAAATTCAAACATAGGTGTGACAATTGCTGTTAGATCAATTGGTGAGTCTGGTATTTCTTCATAAGCATCTGAGCCTTTACCCTTGCAGAATATCTGCAAACTTCCTGCTGATATAGATGACCCGCTAGCTAACTTAATCGACATTTGATGACCAAAACCAGTATTTAACTGGCCTATTTGACTTACATCACCTGATTCTGTGTCATAAGTCCCGTCCTGAATGGGTATTGAGTAGCTAGCCATAGTATCACCTCTCTGTTATCTCATAGAATGACTCAAGCTGAACGGTTACATCTGCTGTGCCTGAATTATTCGCCACTTGGATTTTAATATAATCATTTTGATCTAATTGAACGCTCTTAATTACATTGAAGAACGCTACATCCGTACCGCCTGTTAGGTTTAGCACTGGCTTCTGCTGAGCTACTACATCAACAAAGCCTGATGCAGAGTCATCCCATTTTACCACCTTTAAGCTTATTAGATTGTCAGCAGTCCCAGCAACGCTAAAGAATAGATTAACTTTATAGTTAATTGGGTTTGCACCTAAGTGCCTAAGCTGCCCGCTTGCTGGTGCATCAAAGTGTTGCAGCTCGGAAGCTGTAAAAGTTCCAAGTACATCATAATAGGTATTGATTGCAGCAATAGGGGTTAGGGTTGCGGTCGTTACTTTAGTGCTGCCGCCTACATAGGTGTTATCTACGCCTATATTATTTCGCCAGTCACACTCTAATTCACCAGCTGTAAGGTTTGGAGTTGGGCCTACATTGGCAGCGCCTGTTACAATCGCGCCTTGAATTTGAATAGTGGAAGGTAGTGTGAAGTTAGAGGCTGAAAAATCACAAAGCGAGCAATCAGGGGGTAAGTCTGCGTTAATATCGGTTAAGAATCGACTAGCCATCTGAAAGCCAGTGCCAGCTTTAAACAATGTACCTGTCATAGCATTATCTAGGCCGCGAACAATACTTGTTGTGATTCGATAACCACCAAGCCAGCTACCCGCAAGTGTTAGCTCTGGGGTGCCGCCAAATCGACCAGTTCCACCCTCAAGCCCTTGCCTATAGTTTTTAATAGTGCCTAGACTTGTGCAGTTATTGTAATTAATCCGCTCAAACTCGAAAGCGTGACTAAAATCAGAATCAACAATATCATAAACCTTAGAATTAGCACCATTTACTTGTATAAAGTAATCCTGCCCTAAGAAGTTGCCACTACCACCCGCTGGGCTTACAAACATTGTATAATTGTCAGCACTTGAATATAGGCCTGATACATCAAAAGAATATCCCGCTAAATTCAAACCGCCAGCAGGTACAGTAATTGACGCTGTGCCCATATCAATAGAGCCGTCTATAATATAAACAACACTGCTACTTAATGCGCCCGTCAAATCTGACTTATCGCGCACATACTTAATTGATGTTAATGCCTGATTGGTTGGTAGCTTAGAAACATCAAGCACCATTTGGCCATTTGAGATAGTAGCAAAATTAATATTATCGTTAGAGATATTTAATAAAGTGATAGGCGAGGAGGGGTCTAAGTTAATTTGACCGGAAACCCCGCCCTTTGTAAGGCCAAGCTTAAAGTCTGAAAAGCTTATATTCCGAGTAACTTTGTCTTTGTTTGTAATGGGGATTAACGCGGTATCATCAATTGTATCTTGAGTTGTTAGTCCGCCAAGCCTAATGCCTGTCATGCTTCGTCACCAATGTCAGCCAGTAAAGGCGTGTCCTGATTGTTAGTTAAAACCGTGTCGCCCTGTGACTGAAAAGCTGGCTGCTCATAATAAATATTATTCCCTTGGCCAAGTGGCATATAAGGATTGGCAGCCATTGAAGGTGGTGCAATTGGTATTAGGTTTTTATAAGCGTTAGATGCTCGCGCCATCATTGATTGATCAATTGGAAGCTTGAGCACCATACCTAATTGGCAGGCAAGATTAAGAATAACAGCTTGACGTGAATAGTCTGGGATACCTGATTCATCACTAGGGCTGGCTGTTTCATCGGTATGAACATACCCAAGAATAACGCCATCTTGCTCCCAAGAAAGCATCATTTCATCTAGGTTATCAATGGCGCGTACAATCATATCTGATTCGTAGTTGCCGCCAATTCCTAAGCTATCCAGAGCGCGCTCTGCAATCCTGCCTTTGGTTGCCATTATTATTCCTGACCTTCTTTTGATTCTAGGCCTGCAAGTTGCTGTTCTAATCGCTCAATACTGGAACGGCCAGCAGGCTTACCACCTAATGCTTTGATTTTATCACGTAGTTCGCGCTCATATTCACCGCCATCTACGCCATAATCTGATTCATCTAGCTGAATAGCTTTGGCATTCTCTAATGAGGTATACCAACCATCTTCTAGGAATTTTACACGGTCTGATGGATTGATTGCTTTAATGGTGTATTCAAAACCATCCGAATCCTTCCAGCCGCCGCCTTGTTTAAATACGTGAAACATATTAACCCCTTAATAGTTTAAAAAAAGGGGGCCGTTAAGCCCCCGTAAGATTAGACTTGTACGTCTAAGATGACACCAACTTGCTCAGGATGAACAACCGCGATATCAAAGTAGATAACAGTCTTAATGTTTAGTGCTTCTGCATGAGGATCCCACCACATAGTCATGCGCATTGGAATGCCATTATCAGTCACGCCATTGAAGGTATTAACACCGCCAGCCTCTGCCGCAACAGGTAAAATACCCGGAACGATAAACGTAGATTCTGGAGTATAGAACAATGATGCAGCGTTATTCGCAATGTTAATGATAGTCACGGCAACACCAGTGGCAGCCTGAGCTGTACAGTTTGCATAAGGGCCATCAATAACAATAGCAGGTGAAATAACTGGGGCAGCATCTACAGCATTTACTACTGTGAATGTTTGAAGCTCGCCTGTGTCAGTTTTAGACTCAGGGTTAAGAGCATTAACACCCGCAATAGTGAACTTAGTGCCAGCAGGCATGTTCGCAGCAGTTGCGCCAGTGATTGCTAGAGTCATTTGGCGGTTATCCAAATAGAACTCGTCAGACGCATCATAGGTTGAAACAGTGTGCGACTGGTTGCCGTTAATGGTTAGGCCAGTAGTACCGTTTGCAGCTAGGTTATTGATGTACTCTGCGCGCATAGTCTCAAACGTTGAAAGGTTTGGAACTTTAGCACGGGTAAGGGCATCGCTAACCAATACATCGCGCGAGGCAGTTTGTAGGTCTTTAGCCACTTTATTGTAATGCGGGATAGATAGGCACAGCTTTTTGTCATAACGACCTAAGCCAGCGTTTAACATCTTACTTTCAGCCAGAATAGCATCATCGTAAGAGAAATCACCAGTTAGAGATAGAGTCATGTTTGCGCGGTTGCGCATAGTCTCATAGGCTGCGGTATCTACTGCAATGGCAATATCTTTGGCCATACCTTTTTTAGCACGCTCTAAACGCATTGGGTCGCGCAAGTCTTTAGTGCCGATACGGGTAAAGATATGCTTAGCTTTATTGCGGCGCACAGGAATGTTACGGTCAACAATATCCTGTTCATTGCCAGCAGTTGAGGCGAAGCCATCAGTTACAGTAAAGCGCGTTTCTTGTGGAATCCATACGGTATCAGCACCGTTAGAGTCAGAAGTTCGGCCTTTGTCTGCGTCCATATCCATGTCGTAAGTGTCTAACGACTTAGATAGTGACAAGTTAAGCGAGGTTGTTTCGGCTGTTTCCTCAAAGAGGGTAGCCATTTTATCTTTAGAAAACGAATTAGGCATCGTGTTATTCCTTATGAGCTTTTAAGTTTTTTCTTAGCATCAGCGACTTTCTTGAAGTTCGCCACACTGGAATCTTTAGCATAAGCTTCACGGGCTTTTTCAAGCTCACGAGCCGCCGCACTTACCGAACCAGTACTGCTAAGAGTGGGTTCTGGTTTTGTTTCAATCTTTGCGGGTTGACGAACCTTAACTTTACTAGCTGCTTTTTTAAGAATTGCCGCGATTTCCATTTGGTTTTTAGCTGCTTCAAGCTCAGCCTTGACCTTTGGAAGTTTATTGACAGCATACATTGCCTTTGCGTAATCAATATCCATGGCATGGGTTAATGCGATTACGCCCGCCTTAATGGTTTTGCCATTAGGGAACTTGGACTCTAACCACTGATCAACTTCTGCCTCTGCTTCATCGTAGTCAGGTAGGTGCTTTCGCAACTCTAAACGACTCTTATCAGCGTGGAACTCCTGATCATCACTAAGCTGTATTTGCTGCTCTGCTTGCTCTTGCTGCTTTGGTGCTGGCTTAAGGCCTGACATCTTCTCTTCATATTGGCTCATCGCATCCGCGTAATCTTGAGCATCAATAAAATCAGAAGGATTAGGCTTCTTACCTACACTAAGCTCTAAAGCTAGCTTTTCAGTGCGTTCAATGCGCTCTAAAAGTTCAGCGTTGGTGCGCTTCTCTTCTTCTAATTCGGCATTCTTACGCTTGCGCTTCTCGCGTTCTTCTTTCCAAGCAGCCCGCATTTGGGCTTCTGTCATCTCACCGCTTTTAGGCTCTTCTTGCTGGTCGCCTTCATCTTCAATATAAACCGCTGGCTGATCTGTGCTTTCCGCTTCTTCGGCCTGTGGTGTTGCCTCAGTTGCTTCTAGTTCCTCTGATTCAGTCACCACAACTTCATCAGGTTGAACGCTTTCAATTTCTACTTCAGACATATTTCCAGAATCCATATTGTTTCTCCGCTCATATGGTCAACGTATACGCTGCATTTATGGGCGCAGCGATTCCCATTCATGTATTTTATAGGATTGGCTAAAACTTACAAGCATCAGCGAATTTTGGTAGTTTTGGCCAATGATTTATAAATTCTAGGTGTTAGAGTAGGGTTTCAATTAACAAAGGAGAAAAACATGAACGTAAACATCTACCTAATGGTCGCATTTGTTATGGGCTTAATCGGGATAACATTAGCTGTATTGCAACTGATAGTATGCGAATACCCGCGGAAGGAGGAAACATCTGTAGGTAGTGACGTAGCAAGGCTGCTTATGATGATTGGTTTTTTTGTCTGGGTTAATGTTTTGCAGACAGCCACATGGGTGGCATCTTAAGCTAACGCACCATAAACGAGAGGAGAGAAAGTGATGGAAGAAGGCTGTTTTTATCTGTTGATAGGAAGTGACGGCAAGGAATACGTTTTTAAATGGGACGGTCTATCATGGGTAGATAGTCTATTTGGATTAGTTCCTAACGGCTTAGCACAATCGTTGCACATAGCTGGAAGATTGTGCTTGGCTGATAGTGGCTATAGTAATGAATACAGTGATTAATAACACACCATAAACGAGAGGAGAGGAAGGGATGAAAAAAAGAGCAATAAAACATAGTGACAACTGGAAAACGCCACAAGACCTATACGACGAGCTGAATGACGAATTTCACTTTGATTTTGACCCTTGCCCAATAAATCATGGTGAGATAACACCAGACAATGACGGGCTTTTGATTGAATGGGGTGAGCGTAATTTCATCAATCCCCCATACAGCAGAAAACAAAAAGAGGCTTTTGTTAAACGGGCTATTGAATTCTCAAATAATGGCAGACTTTGTGTAATGCTACTACCTGTTTCAACAAGCACTGCGCTATTCCATGATTATATTAAGCCAAATGCCAGCGAGGTTAGATTTCTTCGCGGACGGGTTAAATTCAAAGGATTTAATGCGAAAGGCGAGTATGTGGAAAGCTCGTCAGTAATGCTCGACTCCATGATTGTTGTATTCGGCAACCCATAGACTGCTACGCGCCATTCATACTGTGAATGGCTAAACTGACACATATAGATTTGGTGAATGTATGATAAAAGGAAAAATAGATTGGGAAGCAAAATACGAATCGCTCAAGGCAGAGGTTGAGAGTTTAGAGGGCATGACCATATTCGAACAACTAGCCGATATAGGCATTAAGTGCGAAATATGCGAGGCTAATACTATCTCGCTTTATGGCGAGGGACGGGACAACGACCGCATCTACTGCTCAGATAGGGAATGTGGAGCTGAATATGTATTCCCAACAAGCACGGAGATAGAAGAATGATAGCCGAACAAAAGGTATTACAGCACAGCAAAGAGCGTTGCTATGTAGGTATCACTATAGGTGTTATTGTTTCATTAATAAAATGGGATATAGCACCAGTCTTAATTGGCTCGATTTTCTCAATAGCTTCAATAATTGAGCATATTGACTTAAAGAGACTTATAAGGAAGGAACTGAAAAGGCAAATTAATTAAAACGATGAACAAGGGGCTTAACGCCCCATCATTGCATTACTAACCTTTAACTGCTGATCAATTAGCTCACCCTGAGTTTTAACCTGCGTATTTTCAATAGATACACCAGCCTTAGCAGCATCAATCTTAACCTTTTCACGGTCAGTCATAGCTTTGAATTCATCAATGCGAATCTTCTGTGCGTCATTAACTTCATTCTGGATAGCTGCTTGACCTTCCATCATTCGGGCCTGTGCTTCTGCTTGAGCCAACATAACCTGTGGGTTTTGCTGATTCTGTTGAGCTGCTTGCATTTGCTGCATAGTACGTTGTGCAAATTGGCGCTCTTCATCGTTTTTAAGATCTGGGTCAATACCTTCCATCATCATGATCTTAATCTCGTTAAATCGTGCCATCTTGCGAGCTGCTGCCATACCTTCGCCTGTAGTTGACTGGATAGCAGACATAAGAACAATCTGGCCTTGTGGTGTGCTAGTGTCGGTATATTGAAGCAATTCTTTAGCACCTGCTAAGTCTGCTTCTTTCTGCGACTTATGAGACTCGCCTACCTTAACGGTAACATCATACTTCCCACGTGCAGCGTTCTTATAAGGCCCAAAACCCTCATCAGTAACAGCATATTCCAAAGTCTTAACCTGACTATATGAGCCATCTGGGCCTTGGATTCGTAAAGTCTTTGAACCTGAGAAGTAAACCATCTGAGCTGCTGGAATCCATACCTTACATAATGCCTTGATGGTTTGAACTGCATTCTGGAATAAAGGCTGGAATGCATCATCTTGACGTTCATTGACCTGCTGAATAGCTGCGGCTGCTGTATTACTTGGCAGTGTGCTTTGTCCTGTACCGGATTGCTCTGCCATGTTTTGCTGTAGGTATTGAAGGCCACTGGCTAAGCCCGAACCTATCTGTGGCGGCATGTGCTTACCGATAGGGCCTACATGCGTGATATTACCGTTTGCATCCTTGATAGGGTCAGACAGTAGGAAAGCAGGATTATCTAAATCTTTATTAGCGTGGAAGTTTGCATGTCGATTGATTTGCTCTGGCGTATATTCTGGAATTTCTTTCTGACTCTGAGCCATGATCTCCATTAGAGCGCCGAAGCCCATATTCTCAAAACGCTGACTATCGCGCTGTCGACATACTTCACCGCAATAGTACTCAATGCCATTAATAACCGTGTGATAACCGTACTGAGGAACAACAGGAATAGATTTAAACGGGGTCTTTGTTGGCTTAATTAGGAATTTATCGCCTGAGATTAAAGCGTACTCAACATATTTAACTTTACGCTGTGATTGCTCATATTCAAATGCTTCGCGCAATTCTGATAATTCATCACGGGCAACGCGATTGCCGAACTGGTCTTTAATGCCGTCACCAGTAGTGATAATCAGATCAATGCCTTCTTCTGTGAACTTGTACTCAGTTAGGGTTTTTTCAATCACCTCGTAATAGTGAGCAACGTAAACATCCTTTGTGCTATCAGTCTTCCAATCAAATAGACCGCTATCAGTTGCATCAGGGAAAGAAGAAAAATCTACGCCGTATGTTTCCTCTGTCTCCTTGCGATTAACACGTACAAGGTGCCATGCCTGTTTAGCGTCTTGCTTGTCCTTACGAATGGCGCCAGCACTAAATACAACCGAACTAGGGGCTGAATAGATAGGCTCAATACATAGATATTGATTCTCAGGTTTAGGGTCTTCCTCGTCTTCATACTTGGCAACCAACTTAACAGCACCAAAGCCGCCAAAGAACGCCTCGTCTGCCGCATTGTTTAGCGCCTCAATACCATCCGACATATTAAAATCATTACGCCAACGACCTTGTAATAAGTCTGCATCTTCATCCGTTGCAATATCACTGGCACTAGCAATACGAGCATTCATTTCCATCCGCTGATACTGGCCAAGCAAGCGGTTTATATTCTTAAATAGCTTATTGTTTTCAGGTTTAGGCTTATTTGCGAACTGCTCTGCATCACTTCCAGCCCACTGAGCGCCGGCAATCTTGGCAAACTGATTATCCTTGAGGCATTGCTCATTGACATTATTGCTTGAGCCTAGAGCCTCTCTAAAATCTATTAAGATTTCTTGTGTGTCTTTCATTTGTTCACCAATGATTCCTAGAGCCTATATGTAGGTGGCTTATATCCTGTATCACAGTCTGTTTTATATGAATTCTTTCAGACATCATAACACAGTCGGAAAGGTTAGGACTTGACAACTTAAACTTAGTACGCATTGTATCCTTTGTATAAAGTTCAAACAAGCCAGAGCCGTTAGGCTTAATTGGGATTCGGCATAGCTCGGACCTAAGCTTACCCAAGTGCTTTATCTCTGAACTAAAGCTTATTAGTAATTCAGGATCACATAGTTCGCCATGCACAACAGCTCGATAAGTTAAATATACGCGATCTCTAAGTGATGCATAGCACTGCCCGCGTAGGTTCCTAAATACTTCTTTATTAGTCTTTTGCTTCTGGACATTCTCACCAATAGCAGGCGCATATATAGCATCACCCATATCAGGAGTTACAGCGCCATTAAACTGATAAACATCAATCTTAGTGCCATCTAGGTTAGTATTAGCTTGTCGCTTAAGTCCTGCGCCCATACCACCTACATCATACTCGAACTGGTCTGCGTTATTATTGACAGCGTAATCAGTCGCCCAATCCATACCCTCATTTACGTCTAAGTCTTCACGCTCTTCAACCTGAATAATCACATTACCGTGACGCATTGATAAAGCTTTTGGGTCCGGGCCAAGGTCTGATGGGTCGTGTGTAACCTTCTTAATACCCCTAGGTTTGAATCCTAGCTTTTCATGGGCATCTATACAAGCATCAAACCATTCAGACATAATAAGGCCGTTGGGTATGGAGTCATTAAACTGCCCCATCCAGATATGGTCATATAATGCCCTAGGCAGATTATCATGGTCCCACTTTCGCTCTTGGTCCAAGTCTTCTGGGAACCATGGATTGTCCGTGTAGTTCATATCAATGACTAAGTGGAGGTCGTCTTCATAAATGCCATCACGGTCTAAAGCCTCCCTGAAAGGTGTAATAAATCGTTTAGAAAACGGGTCCTCACTTGATGCAGGGTTAGCAGTGAATATCATTGAGCCACCTGCTTCACGCATTGTAGGTGTTAACAGCTTGAGGCTATTCTCTGATGTTGCTTGTGCTTCTTCTGTCCAGAATCGTTTAAACCCATCCATTGACTTCATAGAGTCAGGATTACGAGCTAAACCCTTGAATTTAGCCTCTGCGCCATTGCTAGACTTAACCGCGGTATTTGTGAAGGTAAAACCATCTAGGCCAATCTTTCTAATCTGATTAGCTAATAGGCTTTGCACTGAGTCATCAATAGAGTTTTGGAATTCACGAAAGCAGGCAGTTTTAATGCCACGGTCATGCATATCAACTACGCATATTTGGCCAACTGTCTGAGATTTACCTGAGCCACGACCACCAATGATAACAATAAACCGCTTAGGTCGTGTCAATACAGGCTCAAGCTTAATGGGAATTGTAGCCAGAGGTTTGTCGTCAGTCTCAACCCATTCGCCATTCTTATATTTAATAGTCCTAACTAACCTAGGGCCACTCTCTGTAGGTTCGTATAAACCGAATGGTGTTGATAGGCCGCTACCTGCTGATGTAACTATAATCGACTCTAATTGATCAAGCTTCTTTAGAATTGCGTTCATCTAATGCCTTCTCAATTGCTTCTAGTCGATTCTTAATCACCGTGATTTCATCAATCTTAAGCATCTTAGATATTGAGTCGATAAACATATTGGCAACATCAGGAGAGATTAAGCCCTTACTGGCTGCATCCAATACCTGAGCAGCTTGCTTATCTGGTGTGGTAGTAGAATCAAACTCAAACTCAACCCTTTCCATTGTAGGCTTAACACTAGACCACCCTTTGTCTGCTAATACCTTAAGCATCTGGCCTGAGTCTTTGTCATCAATATTAAAAGCTCGTTTGGCTATATGTGAAAAGAAAGCATTCTCTGCTTGTTCGCGCGTAGGCTCTCCATGCAATCCAATGAGGTCTTTTACAGACTCGCTCTTAATTGCATCGAGTATCTTATTTTTAGTGCTTCTGCCTCTGCGTTTTTCTGGCTGCCTATCTTCTGTAAACTCTGGCATTCTCGTATCTCACTCGTTTTTGCTTTTAAAACCCCAAAAAAAAGACAATCAAGTCTTTAGGTTGCCTCAGTATTGCACAGGGGTTTTATATAGCCTGAGGCGCACTATAAACCGTTTATTTCTTCTGCTTTAAATTCTTATAAATCAATACAGCGCTTAAGATACAGCCTAGAATAGTACCAATTAAGCCGAATATGTTTTGGAGGTTTTCAATGGTACTTGAACCAGCGCTAACCCCCACTGTAGCACTTGCGATAAATGCTTGAGTCTTAGGGTTATTTAATACTGGTTCGATCACCTGTTCTTTTAT
>Ga0193958_1000157_pt1 | contig 30654 bp, 25 predicted proteins | sample FB_1_MG_FD_140320 | JGI IMG/M metagenome (GOLD analysis project Ga0193958, IMG submission 140320) | Microbial mat bacterial communities from the Broadkill River, Lewes, Delaware, United States - FB_1_MG | ecosystem: Environmental > Aquatic > Freshwater > River > Microbial mats | place: USA... | reverse complement strand
CTATCCTGCTGAAAACAGAACTGGCCCGCGTTAACTCAGCAATCGATAAACACAATAGAATTTTTATCACGCTGAGAAACTCCAGCCGAAGTGCACAGCTAGCAAAAGAACTACGTGTTTTTAGAAATGCCGTCGAAAATACCGGCAGCGCTGTCGTGATTACTAATAATCGCGGGGAAATTGAATACGCCAACAATCGTTTTAGCGAAATTACGGGTTATAGTTTCTCTGAGATAAAAGGCAAACGCCCCTCTTTTCTTCGTTCAGACAAAACCAGCGATGAAACATATGACGAATTATGGAGTACCGTTCTCAACCATAACAAATGGCATGGCACACTATTAAACAAACGAAAAAATGGCACCACCTATTGGTCCCTACAAAATATTTCGCCGATTCATGACGAGCTAGGCAACATCATTAACTTTGTTTCAGTCAGTGAAGATATCTCGCTGATCAAAGAACACGATGAACAGATGGAGAAAATGGCCTATTTCGATCCGCTCACAAATTTAGGGAATCGGAGAAGCTTCAGACGAACACTTAATCAGTACCTCGACTCCCCACAAGAACAAGGCCTTCATGCTTTACTACTATTAGATCTCGATCACTTTAAGCAGATTAACGATACTATGGGCCACGAAGCTGGGGACGCACTTCTCAACACAGTGGCGAGTAGACTCAATTTTTGCACAAAAAATAATACCTCTGTATTTCGCCTAGGCGGTGACGAATTTACAATTATTTTTCGCAGCTGTGACAGTAAAGATCTGATTATCCAACGTGTAAATGAAGTCCTGAATTTACTATCCCAGCCAGTACAAATTGGCAATCATGAGGTCAGCATCACCGTTAGTATCGGTATTACCCTAATCGGTCTCGACAGCCATGACGCCAGTGATCTCCTACGCAATGCAGATTTAGCCATGTACCATGCTAAAAGGTCTGGGCGTAACACCTTTGCATTCTATGAAACCCAAATGGACTACGATGCACAGCGTACACGTAGCATTGAACACGATCTTCGTAATGCCCTTTCTGGTAACCAGTTAAAGCTCGTTTATCAGCCACAGATTAATGCCGATGATGGCAAGATCACCGCGATAGAAGCCCTAATACGTTGGCAACACCCGATCAACGGCAACATTTCTCCCGTTGATTTCATCCCCCACGCAGAAGAGACAGGGCTAATTATTCCAATCGGACGCTGGGTCATGTTAGAAGCATGTAAGGCGGCGCAATCGCTACAAAACTTGGGGTTACCGTCAATTAAAGTATGCGTTAATCTGTCCGCTCGCCAGTTTGATGATCCGGCGCTGATAGAGCATATCGAAGAAGCACTGCAGCTGTCAGGGCTTTCTCCAGAGTGGCTTGAATTAGAATTAACCGAAAGCATGCTAATGCGTGATATCCCACAGGCCATCGAAACCTTAAATTTGATCAAAGCGATGGGGATTAGTTTAGCGATAGATGACTTTGGTACCGGATACTCGTCACTCAGCTATTTAAAGAAAATGCCGGTAGACCTCCTCAAGATTGATCGTTCATTTCTACATGAAATTCCAACGGATAAAGACAATATGGCGATCACTTCAACAATTATCGCCATGACAAAACAGCTCGGACTCAATGTGATCGCCGAAGGGGTAGAAACAGAAGAGCAGATGCGCTTTCTCAAAACAAGCCAGTGCAACTTGATGCAAGGCTTTCTTATCAGCAAGCCGGTTTCCTTAGAAGAATTTAGCGATAGCTACCAGTCTTGCCAACACTATTGTGGGGCGTGTAAGCAACAAACTAACTGCACACTAACCAATCAGAAAAAATATCAACAAAACCTATTTAATTGATAGGCTCTTCCCTCAATATCCTAAGCACCGCATGAGCTAAACCGCTCAAAAAACACCCACTTACGCATTCAGGGTCTAAACTTACCCTATATGTGTCGTTAAGGAGGTGTGCGATGCAAGCTTCGGTCAATAGAGAAACCTTTGAACAGGTTATGGTCCCAAACTACTCCCCTCTCCCTATCATTCCAGTGAAGGGAAAAGGTTCTAGAGTATGGGATCAATCAGGCAAAGAGTATGTAGATTTTGCTGGCGGTATCGCTGTTAATGCTTTAGGTCATTGTCATCCCCAGCTGATCGCCACTCTACAACAACAAGCCAAAAACCTTTGGCATCTCAGTAACGTTTGGACAAATGAACCCGCTCTTCGCTTAGCACAACAGCTCTGTGACAAAACGTTCGCTGAGCGCGTTTATTTTGCTAATTCAGGCGCAGAAGCGAATGAAGCTGCATTTAAGCTAGCAAGGAAATTTGCCTACGATCATAGCGGTGAGACTAAGCATGAGATCATTAGCTGTCTAAACAGTTTCCATGGCCGTACGCTTTTTACCGTTTCTGTCGGAGGGCAACCGAAATACAAGGAAGGATTTGAACCTGCACCTAAAGGCATACAGCATATTGAATTCAATAACTGCCAAGCATTAAGGGAAGCCATTAGCGATAAAACCTGCGCCGTTGTGATTGAACCCATTCAGGGAGAAAGTGGCATTATTCCTGCGACCGCTGATTTTCTACAAACGGCGAGGTCTTTATGCGATAGCCATAACGCGCTGTTGATTTTCGATGAGATACAAACCGGTGTGGGTCGTACAGGTAAACTATATGCCTATCAGAACTATGGGGTAACACCCGATATATTAACCACCGCCAAAGCTCTAGGTGGCGGCTTCCCTATTGGCGCTATGTTATGCCGTAAAACGGTTGCCCAATCCTTCGGTATTGGCAGCCACGGCAGTACCTATGGTGGTAACCCTTTAGCCTGTGCAGTGGCCTCGACAGTACTTGATCTTATCGATACCCCTGAACTGTTGAACGCGGTCAAACAGAAACACGAAACTTTTTCTCAACATTTAGAACGACTCAATAAGCAATACCCCATTTTTCATGAATGCCGCGGGCAAGGCCTACTCATCGGTTGTGAACTTAAAGAAAAGTTTCATGGCAAAGCACGCCAGCTCCTTCAAATGGCGCAAGAAGAGGGCGTTATGGTTCTTATTGCCGGCTTGAACGTGATCCGATTAACCCCCTCATTAATCATTCCAGATCAAGATATTGAGGATGGGATGTCGCGTCTAACTCGAGCAGTGAAACGTTTTCAAGACGAGAACCAATAACATTAGCGAGATCTGCTGAAGGAGGCGCCTTAATGAATGCAGTTCATAACATCATGCAGGACATGCCCGCCGACACATCTAAATATCTAACGCAGCTCAGTGCTCAGCAGTTGTTGCGTGAGCGTGAACTTATCCACTTAGTGGAGATAAATTCTAGTTCACTCAACCCTCAGGGCATCAATGCCGTTGGCGAATGGTTTGAACATAAGTTCTCGGCCATCAGCCAAACGAGCGAGCGTATTCATCTACCTACATGGCAACGTATGGGGTTTGATGGCGACATTCAACAACAACCCTTAGGCGACCTATGGCGCTTTAAGCAACGCCCACAGGCAAAGTACCAAATATTATTAACAGGGCACCTAGATACCGTTTTCCCGATAGATAGTACATTCAAGAAAGCGGTTCAACTTGATCAGATGCGTCTCAATGCACCTGGCGCAGCCGATATGAAGGGAGGCCTTCTAGTCATGCTCGCGGCCTTAGAATGCCTTGAGAATACCCCCTATGCCCATCAATTAGGTTGGACCGTTATTCTAAATCCTGATGAAGAAATTGGCTCACCCCAGTCCGCTAACTATCTTGAACATGAAGCAAAACAACATGATATTGGCCTCATCTATGAACCCGCCCTACCTGATGGCAATTTAGCCGGTGAGCGAAAAGGCAGCGGGAACTTCTCTTGTACGGTACGGGGACGTGCGGCGCATGCCGGGCGTGAACCGGAAAAAGGTAGAAATGCGATCAACAAAGCGGCCGAACTGATATTGGAACTGGCTCAGTTAAATAGCGCTCGCCGAGGACTCACCCTTAATACAGGGATGATTCAAAGCGGAGAAACAACCAATAAAGTCCCTGATTTAGCGGTCTTTAAATTCAATATTCGTATTGAGCAACCAAACGATGCATCTTGGTGTAAACAGCAGATCGTACAATTAATAAATAAGCACAACCAGACAGAAGGGTACAATATTTCGCTGCATGGTGAATTTGGCCGAATGCCAAAGGTCATGGACAGCAGCCATCACGCCCTATACACATTGCTACAGCAGTGCTCTCAAAAACTGGGCACTCCGCTCAACTGGCAAGCAACAGGGGGATGTTGTGATGGTAATAATCTATCTGCAGCGGGGTTACCCAATATCGATACGTTAGGCGTTCGAGGAAACTTTATCCACAGCCATAATGAGATAATAGAACTCCCCAGCCTTACCGATCGAGCCCAGCTTAGCACTCTTCTACTCTTGTATATCGCCACCAACGGCCTGCCTTTTTCACACCAGCATTCAAAGCCACGAGGTTAGTATGAATACGCAACAGCTAAAAAAAATGCTGGAGGAGATGTGGATTGACTATCTAGCACTTAATCCAGATGCACAGGCAATTCACCAGCTCATAAAAAAACGCAATCCCCATGTCGTCAATGATCACATCGCGCTTCGCACGTTCAATTTAGGTAAAGTAGATCTTAAACAGATATCACGTCCCTTTATTAATGCGGGCTACCATGCTCGCGGTGAGTACTCATTTCCCAAGAAACACCTCTACGCACAGCACTTTGAGCACAACGATCCCAACTTACCCAAAATTTTTATCAGCCAGCTTTTGACCGAAAATTTAGATCAAAGCAATCAAGAACTTATTCACAACCTCATCGAACAGATCCCCCAAGAGGTATTAACGACCAAACACTTTAGCTATTCAGGTCGCCACTGGAACCTTACTTATCAACAGTACCAACAACTGCTTAAACAAAGTGAATACGCAGCTTGGCTTGCGGCCTTTGGGTTTAGGCCTAATCACTTCACTATACTGATTAACGCCCTGCACTCTCATCACCGTATAGAAACCCTCAATCAATTTCTTAAACAGCATGGTTACGCGCTCAACTCAGCCGGTGGTGAAATAAAAGGCAGTGCAGAAGAGTACTTAGAACAGTCATCCACTCTGGCTAACAAAGTCATTCTCTCATTTGATGATCAGGAGGCAGAAATTCCCGGTTGTTATTATGAATTCGCAAAACGCTACCCATTGCCTGAAGGTGGGCTGTACCAAGGTTTCATTGCAGCATCCGCCGATAAAATTTTTGAAAGCACAGATTCGCGTTAAGCACTCTAGAGAGTGCAGGAGGTCGGTATGTATTATATTCGCCCTATTATAAAAGATGATTTAGCAGCACTGCATGACATTGCCTTAGAATCTGGCCCTGGCTTTACTTCTCTGCCAGAGAACATTGATCTCCTCGAAGAAAAAATTAATCGCAGCGAAACATCCCTAAAGCATGACAACGCTCCTTATACACCCGGAAGTTATCTGTTTGTTTTAGTCGATTCAGAATCAAACAATGTCGTGGGTACGACAGGCATCGAAGCGGCTGTTGGTCTTAATGAGCCTTGGTATCACTATCGAGTAGGCACGGTGGTTCACGCTTCACGCGAACTGAATATCCATCACCAATTCAAAACGCTCTACCTTTGCAATGATTACACTGGTTGTTCGGAAGTCTGCACACTGTATCTACAACCGCAGCACCGCCATTCCCAAAACGGCAGCCTACTCTCCAAAAGTCGTTTTTTGTTCATGGCAGAACAACCGCAACGTTTTTCAAAACGCGTGATTGCAGAGATGCGAGGCTACTCCGACGAACAAGGCCGCTCCCCTTTTTGGGAGGGGTTAGGTCGTAAGTTCTTCGCGATGGACTATTCCGAGGCTGATTATCTAACCGGCTCGGGAAACAAAGTATTTATCGCAGAACTAATGCCGAAATACAGTATCTATATTCACCTTCTTCCAGAAGAGGCGCAGCAGGTTATTGGTAGAGTGCATGCGAATACGGAGCCTGCACGTAAAATGTTGGAAAACGAAGGATTTCGTTTTGAAAACTACGTAGATATTTTCGATGCAGGCCCTACGATAACGGCCCCACTAGAAAAAATTCGTGCCATACGTGACAGCCGTTATGTAAAACTGCAGATTAATCATGAGCTGTCATGCGATACACAATCTGACCAGACAAGTCACTCGGGAAATGGCAACACCTATCTACTCAGCAATACAAAAACAGAGCAATATCGTTGCTGCCTAAGCCACGCGAATGAACAGCAAGCTTTTACCGAAATATCTCAAGAAACAGCTGATCTTCTACAATTAAGAAACGGTGACACTATGCGCATCGTAGAACTTAAAGGGAGAAGATAATGACACCGCTAGCATCTCACTTTATTAATGGAGAATGGATTCGTGGCAACGGCGACGAAATAGAGTCGCTCAATCCAGGTAATGGCGAGCTTATCTGGCAGGGTTTCGCGGCGGATGATGACCAAGTCGACGCCGCCATTAATGCCGCAGCAGACGCATTTCCTCACTGGGCAGAGCTGTCATTAAAACAACGAGCAACCTATCTTCTTCGCTTCACCGAGAGTCTCACTGATTACAAAGATCTACTCGCTGACACTATAGGCCAAGAAACGGGGAAACCACTTTGGGAAGCATATACCGAAGTCGCCGCCATGCAAGGAAAGGCAGCGTTAACCATCAGGGCTTATCAGGAACGCTGTAAACAAGAACAGACCGACAGCGACGGAGTTCGATCTATCCTTAGCCATAGACCCCACGGTATCGTCGCCATCTTTGGTCCGTATAATTTCCCAGCACACCTGCCCAATGGGCACATCATGCCTGCTCTGCTATCCGGTAATACCGCCGTTCTCAAACCCAGCGAACTGACACCACGTACCGCTGAACTAATGGTGCACTTATGGCAAAAAGCAGAACTGCCCGATGGCGTTTTGAATTTACTTCAGGGAGGAAAAGAAACAGGAATTGCCTTAGCCTCCCACGCTAAGATCAATGGTATCTATTTCACGGGTAGTGCCGAAACAGGGTGTTATCTACACCAACAATTTGGCGGCCAACCAGAAAAAATTCTTGCTCTGGAAATGGGTGGAAACAACCCCCTCCTTGTCACCGAAACTAACAACCTAACAGCAGCGGTCTACAATACGATTCAATCCGCTTTTATAACCTCAGGACAGCGTTGCACTTGTGCACGTCGATTATTAGTGCCTGAAGGAAAGAAAGGGGATCTCTTTATTCAACTGTTAAAAGAGAGTATCGAACATATATCCGTAGGTACCTATAACCAACAACCTGCACCTTTTATGGGTTCATTAATTAGTCAAACCTCGATGTCTGGTATGTTAGAAGCGCAACAACATCTAGTCGATCAAGGCGCGATACCGCTTGTGAAAATGTTACGTTTTGCGGATCGTGGGGCACTACTTACACCCGGCCTAATCGATTGTAGCGCGATCGAGGCGCCTGAAGATAAAGAGCTTTTTGGTCCTCTACTGCAGCTTTATCGCGTCAAAGATATACAGCATGCCATCGACATGGCTAATAACACCCGCTACGGACTATCAGCAGGTGTCTTGAGCGACAACCCTAAAGTATTCGAGCAGTTTCAACGCCACGTCAGGGCAGGCCTTATCAATTGGAATCGCCCTTTAACAGGCGCATCAAGTGCAAGACCCTTTGGCGGCACAGGCATAAGTGGCAACCATCGACCGAGTGCCTGGTACGCTGCGGACTATTGCGCCTACCCTGTCGCCTCCCTGCAAGCAGACCAGATGGAACTCACAGATACCTTTCCCCCTGGCCTACATATAGAGGATCATATCTGGGGGCATTCGTAAGTATGATATTAAACTTAGATGGTCTCGTAGGGCCGAGTCATTTCTATGGCGGTCTAGCCCTTGGCAATATCGCCTCCTCTCTACACAAAGGCGATCTATCTTCGCCCAAGAAAGCCGCTTTGCAAGGGCTCGAAAAGATGTGGGCGCTGCATAATTTAGGGCTCCCTCAAGGTATCATTCCGCCACCCTTGCGCCCCAACTTATCACTACTCCAACAACTAGGATTTAGTGGCACCCCCGCATCTATTATTCAACAAAGTTATCGAGAAACGCCGGATCTGCTTGCCGCGTGTTATTCAGCGTCATCTATGTGGGCGGCCAACAGTGCAACCATCACCCCCTCCAGCGACGCTACGGATCATCGCTTACACATCACTCCGGCCAACCTAAACAGCGCGTTACACCGTTCGCAAGAGGCCGAAGAAAGCTTTCGTTACTTCCGCACCTACTTTAACGATAACACTTTATTTCACTGTCATTCCCCGCTGCCTTCTCAGAGATCTTTTGCCGATGAGGGAGCCGCCAATCATATTCGCCTGCACGACCCAACTGGGGATGACTTCATCCATCTATTTATCTATGGAGATAACAACACAGAAACACCGTCAACTGCATACCCTGCACGACAAAACCGCTTAGCCAGCGAAGCGATTATTCGACGACATAACATCCCTGTGGAAAAGGTATTGCTGATTCAACAGAATCAGATAGCTATCGACAAAGGCGCTTTTCATAATGATGTGGTGGCAGTTGGTCACGGCAATTTTCTGCTGCTACATGAGCTTGCCTTCGCCGATCAAGCGAGCGTGATCAAACAACTCCGCCAAAAAACCCAACACTGGCAGCAGCCTCCTTGTATTTATCAAGTTGACCAAAAGTCGCTCAGCCTAGAAGAAGCGATTCACAGCTATCTTTTTAATAGCCAGCTCATTTCTCTACCCGCCGGTCAAACCGTCATGATTGCACCATTAGAAAGCCAGAAGTCACCATCAACATTGCACGTTATTCAACGCTTACTTGAAGAAAACACACCCTTAAGCGATGTACGCTACTTTGATCTTCGCCAGAGTATGAATAATGGTGGCGGCCCCGCTTGCCTTAGGCTCGCAATCCCTATCACAGAAACAGAACTGGCCGCAGTAGATAGCAGAATTTTGATGAGTGATACGTTGTATTCAACGCTTAAGCATTGGATAAACCGCCACTACCGTGACCGTTTATCCTTCCAAGATTTAGCAGACCCGCTACTCTATAGCGAGATTAGAGATGCACTATGCGAACTGAATAACCTCTTACACCTGGAGCCACTCTATTCATTGCCTAGCAACGAGTAGCGCAAGGTAAAGTAATAATGGCTTCGAGGCCACCAGCAGGATGGTTTCTCAAAACCAAATCGCCACCTAATCGCTGTATTGCTCGTTGCGCAATACTCAAGCCCAACCCATACCCCTCACGCTGACTATCTCCCCGGTAAAAAGGATCACAAAGCTGTGACAATTGCTCCTCCTTGACACCGTCACCGTGATCACGAATACGTATTTCACAATCAGTCGCCTTAGTGACGCTCAAGTCTATCTTTGTATCTTCCGGCGTATGCTTACAGGCATTACCTAAAATATTATTGATAGCTCGCTCTAATAACTTTGCATTCACATTCACTTCACAGTCAGACAACATCTGTAGATCAAATTCACGCTGAGGGAAACTAAAGTGAGCATCATCGATCCACTCCTGCAACAAGAGACCTAACCAGACTTTATCTCCTGCAATATCCATCTGTTCAAGTCGCGACAAAGAGAGTATTTCTCCTATCAACTGATCTAAACGTTGGCTCTCACGCATAATTCTAGCGACAGTTTTATCATCTTCACCCAAGCGCTGTTCAGCTATACCCGCTGCCGCCTGTAATCGCGCAAGCGGCGCACGTAGTTCATGAGAGACATCTTGCATTAAGCGCTGATGGGATGTGATAGTTTGCTGTACGTAATCAGCCATGCGGTCGAAGTCACGTGCAAGCTCACCTAACTCGTCGCCCCGTTTACGCAGCTTAGCATCGGTACGGGCATCCAATTCACCACGATATATAGCCTGAGTATGCTCACCTAAGAGCTTCAATGGCCGTGCAATAATGGCCGAAACCAACAAGGCGCCCAAGGAGGAAACCAATAAAATAAGTACCATTTGAGCGGACAATATTTTGCCCATCAGATGGCCATAAGGAGAACGTTCCCAATTAAGATCAACATCAACCTGATAGAGTCGCCCGCGTTCTGAACTCATGGTGAAGCTATAATGATCGTCGGACTCTGAAGGCCTGTTGATAATAGCCACCACACGCCTATTAAGCTCAACATCGGTTATTGCCACACGCTTAGCAACATTCAACCAAATTGAACGTTTCCAATCAGGATGATCGCGCTCATGTCCTCGACGGTCATCGTGGTCTCCACGGTCACGTTCATAATCGCGTTTTGGCGAACGAGGGGGGACAGGCAACAACGTACGAAAGCCTTTACGCTCATAACGCTCTATCATCAAATCCGCATAACCTTCGGCCTTTGCGGTCACAACCTCTCTGAATCTATCCTGCTCCGTAACAATGCCAACAACACAAACCGTGGCAAGCAAGACAAGAAAGCTGACGCTCCAGATCGCGAGGAATATTTTCCAAAAAAGGCGCTTATACCACTTCATACACCGTCCTTAATGAACTGATAACCAACGCCCCTAACGGTTTTAATCAACTCTTGGTTCGGTAGATATTTCGCCAATTTCTGGCGAACACGACTAACATGGACATCAATCGCTCGATCATATGCAGCCAATTTCCGATGAAGCACAAGCTCGGTCAATTGCTCTTTACCTAACACGTTACCCGCATTCGCAATAAGATAGGCTAATACATTAAATTCGGTACCGGTTAATTCAAGCAGTTGCTCACTAATTTTAGCCTCCCGTAAACCGGGATCTAAGCTAACACCGCCCATTTCAACCATCCCATCGGGAAAAAGCGTCGTTCGCTGTTGCGGTTCTGCTCGTCGTAAAACCGCACGTATACGCGCTAACAGTTCTCGTGGGTTACAGGGTTTACTCAGATAATCGTCGGCTCCCATCTCAAGCCCAAGAATGCGATCAATATCTTCCCCCCTGCCGGTAAGCATCACGACAGGAAGCTGAACTTTGGGTCTTATCTGCTGTAGCAACTCTAAGCCTGTTTTGCCCGGCATCATTACATCAAGAATCATTAAGGCAAAACGATCCGAGCGCTGCAATTGTTCACAAGCCTCATCGGCATTATGAGCATATTCAACCAGATATCCCTCATGATTAAGATAGTCGCCAATTAGTTCGCATAACTCGACATCATCATCAACCATTAATAGACGTTGTTTATCGCTCATATATTTGCCTTCATACTAAAAATACTCATAAAGTAAAATAATAGAACTTATCGCTACAAAAAGCTCAATACTCCCTCGGCTTTTACTAAACTTTACACGCTAGAGAAAACACCCTCTGTCTTCTCTTAGGAACCTACGAACAAGCCCCAAACATACGAACTATCGGATAAATGAACCAAGCCCTAATCTAAGCACCTGTTACACCCATAAATATTGTCACACCCTTAAATATCGTTACACCTATCCAACCTCAACTGTCCCTATCACATTGAGTCGTCGCAATAGCAGTAAATCTTCACCTGCTCATTCGGATGATCGGCCATTTACCAATCTTTACACCTTCGCAACCCATCTTTGCAGTGACATCACGCAAACTACACACCATCAACGAAGAGATCGAAGGAGATACAAATATGCGTACTAAATTTATCGCTGGTATAGCGGCAGCCGTCATCACTGTTTCAGGCTTAGGTATGACCGCTGCCTACGCAAAAGGAAGCTTTGATCATGCTGAGAAAAGAATTGAGCACCTTGCTAAAAAACTAGATTTAACAGCGGCTCAAGAAACCGAATTGCGTGAAAAAATGCAAAGTAAGCAGAAAGATATGCAAGCCCAAAAGCAGGCAAGCAGAGAGATTCGTAAGCAACTAATACAGTTGGATCCTAATTCAGAAGATTATGAAATTAAGCTAAACAGCTTAGTGCTGGAAGCCCAAGAACAAACAAAAGCTCGCATTATGGCGAAGGCCGAGCAACAAAAAGCGTTATTTGAAATTTTAACACCGGAACAAGAGAAATCATTTGCGGAGCTTAAAAGCGATATGCAACACAAAATGTCTAAACGTTTCTCTGATGACGGCTACGAGAGAGGTAAGCGCTGCCACTAAGGAGATCTGGTTCCCCCAATTATTGTCATCTGCTCATTCTATCTTTTTTGAATGATCAGGCTCTTTGCCCGCGCCCCAGCGGGCTTTTTTATAAACAAATACAGCACCTGCCTAACAACTTATATCAGTTTTGAAGCAATATCTTTCACATCTTCCATCACAACAAACGTACTTGTTTGCTTTACATGCGGCAGATTAGAGATCTTTTCCCCTAAAACTTCTCGATAGTTATCGATATCTGAGGTGCGCACTTTCAGTAGATAATCAAAGTTTGCCGCAATCATATGACACTGCTCGATCTCAGGAATACTGCGCACAGCATCATTAAAAGCCTGTAAAGCTTTAGTTTTGGTATCACTCATTGTCACTTGAACAAAGGCAATATGCTTAGAGCCTAGCTTTTTCTGGTCAATGAGCGCCGTATACCCCATGACATAACCTAGCTCTTCAAGCCTGCGCATACGTACCTGGCAGGGAGTCTTTGACAAGCCTACTCGGGAGGCAAGCTCGGTCACGGTGATCCGACCGTTCTTTTGCAACTCTCGCAATATAGCTAGATCAAGCTTATCTAAGTTTTCCATCTACACCTCACCTTTATAAAAAAGGGAAAAAGCTAACCGAAGAGAAATAAATATAGTGAAAACGACTTTAGGCTACAAGTGTACTAAGCTTTTTAGCAAGAGATCAGCACATCTTAAGATAATAAAGCCATAAGCAAGCGCAGCAAAAAGATCATTCGCCCGATAACAGATAGTAAAAAAGACAAATAACCTATAAATCCAGCCAATTCAGTCTAAATTACCAGAAAAATGCGCGTAATATTTTGTACCGTTATGCCTAAGTTGAACTACTGTTGATATTTTATCCAGTAGAAAATGGATTTAATCAGGAGATGATTAAGTGACAGGGATAACACAGGATGGAACGATAATAAGCATAATATATGACAATGAGGTTTCTACATGGTAACCGTAACCATTACCTTTATTCTTTACTTAATTCTGATGTTGGCCATCGGCATTGTTGCCTATCGCCGCACTCAGGATCTGTCTGACTACGTTCTTGGCGGACGTAATTTAGGGCCGATCCCAAGTGCGTTGAGTGCTGGCGCATCAGACATGAGCGGCTGGCTCCTAATGGGCCTTCCTGGCTACGCAATGGCCGCGGGCTATGGCTCATTCTGGCTAGCAGGTGGCCTTCTTGTGGGCACTTGGCTGAACTGGCTATTAGTTGCACAGCGCCTGCGTGTTTATTCACAACGCGCGGATGATGCGTTAACGCTACCGGCCTTTTTTGAAAAGCGCTTTGAAGACAGTAGCCATAGCCTACGTGTCATCTCAGCGATCTTTGTCCTAGCTTTCTTCCTGTTCTACACCAGCTCAGGGCTAGTGGCAGGCGGTAAGCTTTTCGAAACCGTATTTGGGTTTGACTATACCATTGCCGTACTTGTCGGTGCCGTAGCAGTTATCTCTTATACTTTATTCGGTGGTTTCCTTGCTGTCTCTTGGACCGATGTTGTTCAAGGCTTATTGATGGTAGGCGCACTTATCTTGGTCCCTCTATTTGCAATGGGTGAAATCGGTGGTTTAAGCGGAACACTCGCTGCTGTCGAAGCGAAAAACCCTGAGCTACTAAATATGTTTACCGATGCAGAGGGTGAAGCAATTACCTTAATCGGTACATTGTCACTGCTAGGCTGGGGCCTTGGTTATTTTGGCCAGCCACACATCCTAGCGCGCTTCAAAGGCATAAAAAGCAAAGACCACGTTCCAGCTGCTCGTCGCATTGCAGTTATCTGGAGCGGTATATCTATGGCAGGTGCGTGTTTGATCGGCCTAGCTGCGATCGGCTACCTTCCTGAAGGGCTTGGCGATAACGAAACTGTATTTATGGTTTTAGTTGACGCTCTGTTTCATCCCGCTATTGCTGGTATCTTATTGGCAGCAATCCTTGCTGCGGTAATGAGCACAGCCGATTCTCAGCTACTTGTATCCTCTTCCGCGCTTGCTGAAGACTTTTATAAAGCACTCTTCAATAAAGATGCTTCGCAGGAACAGTTAGTTAAAGTAGGTCGTATTGCCGTTGTAGTGATTGCGATTATTGCAACAGCATTAGCAATGGACAAAGACTCTAAAGTACTCGCGCTTGTATCTTATGCATGGGCAGGCTTTGGTGCCGCATTTGGCCCAGCGCTTATACTTTCTCTTTATTGGAAGCGAATGAACAAAGCGGGTGCTCTAGCAGGCATTATCACTGGTGGTGTTACCGTCGTAGTATGGAAACAGCTGTCTGGCGGATGGTTTGACGTCTACGAAATTATCCCTGGAGCACTGTTTGCTTTCGTTGCCATTATTATCGCTTCGCTCGTGACAGCCCCACCTTCAGCATCGATTCAACAACGCTTTGACGATGTAGAATCTGAAGTTAAAAGCTAATGTAGAGATCAACGCTCTATTCCTAAGGCCTCGATTATTTCGGTAATCGGGGCTTTTTTATGCCCTAAATAACAAAACCCACATAGACCAAAAAGCACAATAAAACACAACAATAAGACCAAATACCATTATAAATTAAGTGATTTTACCTTAATAACATAAAAACGAGGTAAATTAGACTAAAACCATTATTATAAAATATACCTCATAAGATATGAGGTAATTAATTATGAGTTTATCGATCGAACAGTGCCGCTTAAATATCCGCAATCATTATTTAGCGAACGAAACTGATGTTATCCAAAATCTAATTGAACAAGCATCATTAGACAAACAAGACAGGTGTGCCATCACCGATAGTGCAGCCGATCTTGTACGGAAAGTTCGAAACGAAAGCTCCCCCTCCATGATGGAAAAGTTTCTTGCCGAATATGGATTAACAACCAAAGAGGGTGTGGCACTGATGTGTCTCGCTGAAGCCCTGCTCCGTGTCCCTGATAACATTACCATCGATGCACTGATTGAAGATAAGGTTGCCTCAGGCAATTGGAAAGGTCACTTAGGGCAATCAGCATCCTCTTTGGTAAACAGCTCGACGTGGGCCTTACTCATCACTGGTAAATTACTGCAAAATGATGAAGAGAAAAAACTCGGGTCTACACTAAAAGGGATGATCAAACGACTTGGCGAACCCTTGGTTAGAACCGCCGTTGCACAAGCGATGAAAGAGCTAGGACGCCAATTTGTACTAGGCCGCACGATTGAAGAAGCAACGAAACAAGCCCAGAAATTAGAGAAAAAAGGCTACACCTATTCCTACGACATGTTGGGCGAAGCAGCGAGAACCGATGAAGATGCGGTTCGCTACTTAAACGCTTATTCCCAAGCGATTACTGAACTTAGTACGCGCTGCACAAGCGACGACATTCGCAACAACCCGGGCATCTCTGTCAAATTGTCAGCGCTACATGCCCGCTACGAATGGGGTCAACGTGATCGTGTCATGGCGGAGCTTGTTGAACGGACCCTCTCTCTAGCAATTCAAGCTAAAGAAGCAAATATGGGGTTCAATATCGATGCAGAAGAAGCCGATCGTTTAGATCTATCTCTCGATGTGATCGATGCGGTCTTATCTGACCCTCGTCTAGCTAACTGGAACGGATTCGGCATCGTTGTTCAGGCGTTCGGTCAACGCGCCAGCCATGTTTTAGATTGGCTCTATGCCACAGCAACGCGTTTAGATCGAAACATCATGGTGCGTCTTGTGAAAGGGGCCTATTGGGATGCAGAGATCAAACGCGCTCAAGTTTTAGGCTTAGAAGGCTTCCCTGTTTTCACCCGCAAGGTTAACTCAGACCTATCCTACATGTGCTGTGCAGAAAAACTGCTAGGCATGACCGATCGAATTTATCCACAATTTGCGACTCATAACGCACACTCTGCGGCCTCGATTCTTTACATGGCGCAGAAACAGAATGTGGATAACTACGAATTTCAGCGCCTGCATGGCATGGGCGAATCACTACATGACACTGTGCTTACCTCCAACAACACCCGTTGCCGAATTTATGCGCCGGTTGGAGCACATCAAGATCTGCTAGCTTACCTTGTACGTCGCTTATTAGAGAACGGTGCAAACAGCTCCTTTGTGAACCAGATCGTCGATACGCGGATTACTCCTGAGGAGATCGCCAAAGATCCTTTCACTCAAATTGAAGAGACCAAAGGCAGTTTGTCCAACTCAGTAATTGCAAAACCAGCCATGATTTTTGGTGAAAAACGCCTAAATGCCAAAGGATGGGATATTACTGACCCTGTTACATTGAATGCTCTTGAACAGCAACGTGCCGATTTTTTAACGTACACTTGGAACGCGGCGCCTTTGATCTCTGGAACAAGCAGCAGTAACGCTAAGCTCGAGATTTTAAATCCCGCCAAGCCAACAGATCTAGTCGGTCATGTGACTTGCACAAACAGCGCAGACATCGAAACCGCAATAACAGCTGCCGAACTCGGATTTCAACGCTGGTCCAAAACAGATGCTAGCGAGCGCGCTGCCTGCTTACTTCGGGTCGCAGACCTATTTGAGCAGAATGCCGCTGAGCTGTTTGCCTTGGCAAGCAGAGAAGCAGGGAAAACACTATTAGATAGCGTCGGCGAAATCCGTGAGGCCGTTGATTTTGCTCGTTTCTATGCAAATGAAGCTGAAAAGCATAGTGAAGAGAAAGCACGTGGCATCGTCACCTGTATATCCCCTTGGAACTTTCCTCTCGCCATTTTCTCTGGCCAAGTCTTAGCAGCCATAGCCTCTGGCAACTCTGTCATCGCCAAGCCCGCTGACCAAACACCGTTGATCGCCTTTAGAGCGGTCGAACTTATGCATCAAGCAGGCATTCCTCAAGATGTTATTCAGTTGCTACCAGGCTCTGGTATCGATGTTGGTGCACCACTCACGGCAGACTCTCGGATTGCCGCCGTATGCTTTACAGGCTCAACACAAACCGCACAGCGAATTAATCGCATGATGGCTGACACTATGGCACCCGATGCCCCTCTCGTGGCTGAAACCGGCGGAATGAACGCTATGATCGTTGATTCAACGGCACTACCGGAGCAAGTTGTCCGCGATGTTGTTATGTCAGCATTTCAAAGTGCTGGGCAGCGCTGCTCTGCCCTACGTATGCTCTACGTGCAGGAGGATATCGCCAATAACCTACTTGATATGCTATTTGGTGCAATGGATGAACTGCGTATCGATAACCCCTGGCTGTTAAGTTCTGATTTAGGCCCCGTCATAGATACTGCTGCAAAAGATAAAATCAGCCGCCATTGCGAAGCTTACGCAGCGAAAGGCAAACTTCTCAAACAACTAGAAGTGCCGGCTGAAGGTCACTATGTAGCACCGAGCGTTATCTCCGTTGACGGCATCTCAGAGCTAAAAGAGGAGATTTTTGGTCCTGTTCTACATATCGCCACTTTTAAAGCCAGCGAAATCGATAACGTCGTTAACGAGATAAACCAAAAAGGCTACGGTCTAACATTTGGCCTACATACGCGAGTAGATAATCGCGTAGAGCAAATCATTGAAAAAATAAAAGTGGGTAACATTTATGTCAACCGCAACCAGATCGGTGCCGTTGTAGGTTCTCAACCATTTGGTGGTGAAGGCCTGTCAGGTACTGGTCCCAAGGCGGGCGGGCCACATTACGTTAAACGCTTTACACGCTCAGAAAACACGTTATCGGTGACAGCGGCTACTACCGATCAGGTAGACGAATCAACATTATCCGCACTAATAGCAGAGCTTGAAAGCAATAGTGATGCGATAAACAGTTACTCAGTTAACGACCTTTTCAGCGCAGAGTTATCTTCCCTTACCTCTCTAGGTGCGCACACAACTGAAATGCCTGGACCTACAGGCGAGCTAAATCTGCTATCGGAAGTTCCTCGTGGCACCGTTCTCTGTCTTGGTCCCGACGCTGCCAGTGCGGCGCAGCAAGCTGCTATCGCACTAGCACAAGGAAACAAAGTGATCGTTATCGCACAGAATATCCAACCTTTATTGCAGAAAGCGGCGGAAGCCGGTCTTCCTCTACTCGGAGCAGAAGGTCAGCTAAGCGATGCAGCCATCAGCGCCTGCACAGGGTTTTATGCCATTTGCTGTAATGCAGAACCAGAGCAGTTGCGCAGTGTCAGAAAAGCCTTAGCGCAAAGGGAAGGAGCCTTGCTTCCATTGATCACCGAACTCGATCAACCAGAACGCTTTGTTATGGAACGCCATCTGTGTGTTGATACAACCGCGGCGGGAGGCAATGCAAGCTTAATCGCCGCAACAGAGTAACATCAGTAAGCGACTCAATTTATTAACCGTCCACTTACTTCGTTATTTGATTCATGGGCAAATTTCGAAGATCTTTATCCCCGGCGGCATGCCATTCGCTGCCGGGGAATTTTTTTATTCTAGGGTAATGAAACTAGCGTAAATACCAGTCTAAGAAATCCTCTGCAGGCATTGGTCTTGCGATCAAATACCCTTGCATCTGATCACAGTTCAGCGCTTTCAACATCGCATACTGAGTTTCAGTTTCAATACCTTCTGCCACCACTTCTAAGCCCATCGCTTGGCTCATATCAATAATGGAAGAAACGATTGTTCTATCAACATCAGAGCTTTCAATATTAATAAGGAAACTACGATCTATCTTCAGAACATCCATGTTGATGTTTCGTATATAACTTAGACTTGAATAACCCGTACCAAAGTCATCTATCGCAATACGAATACCAGCATCGCGTAACTGATTAATGGCCCGCTTAGTTTCTTCTAAGCAATGTAAGAAGCTGGTTTCAGTTAACTCAACCGATAACAAGTAAGGGGGCAGCTGATGCTTTTCTATGATTTTAAGAATGTCCTCAGCCATATCTTGGCGCTGCATCTGCTTCGCTGAAACATTGATCGCAACGGGTATAGCGTAGCCCTGCTCATACCAAACAGCGCTCTGCCTGACCGCTTCACATAAAACGTAATGACCAATCTGATCGATTAAACCTAAATCTTCTGCCAGCGGAATAAACTCATCCGGTGGGACAAAGCCCAACTGTGGATGTTGCCAACGGATCAGTGCTTCAACCCCCTCAGTTTTACGATCAACGAGACTCACTTTGGGCTGGTAATATAATTCGAACTGCTCTGTATCGATGGCCCGCTGTAGATCATTAGCCATGCGATAACGAGACTGAACGATGCGATGCTGTTCTGAGGAGAAGAAGCGGAAGCTATTACGACCAAAATCCTTTGCTTGCTTCACCGCAACTTCAGCGCACTGAAAAAGCTCCTCGGCTATAGTGGCATCCGTTGGGAAAAAACTGACCCCAACGCTTGCGGTTAATTGCACCTCTTTTCCTGATATTACAATGGGCTGCTTTATCGACTGTAATAGCCTACTTAGAAACTCGCTAACGACAGTATCATCTTCGACATCGGTCAAAATCATATTAAAGGAATCGCCGCCAAAGCGCGCGACAGTATCGCCCTCTTCCAGCTGCGCTTCTATGCGACGACCGACTTCGCGAAGTACTAAGTCGCCTGCTTCTAAACCTAACCGATCATTTATACGCTGAAAGAAATCAAGATCTAGAAAAGCCAAGGCGGCTTTATGGCCATGCTCTTGCGCATAACCTAAAGAAAGATGCAGACGATCATTAAACATTTTCCGATTTGGCAAGCGTGTTAGCTCATCAAAATATGCTAAACGCTTAATTCTCGCTTCGGACTTTTTAATTTCCGAAAGGTCGGAAAAAATTGATGCATACTGGCAGATCTCACCACTGTCATCCTCGACCACCGTTATCGTTAACCATTCCGGATAGATCGTGCCATCTTTACGCCTATTCCAAATCTCCCCTTGCCAATGCCCGGTCTCATGAAGTTGCTTCCACATGGCTTGATAGAAAGCCGCATCGTGTCTTCCTGAGCTTAACAAGTTCGGGTTCTTTCCTAGCACTTCCCACTCTTCATAACCCGTAATTTCAGTAAAAGCAGAGTTAACGCGCAGAATCGTTGCGTTCAGGTCTGTGACAACAATCGCCTCCATGGAGGCTTCAATCACTTTATCAGCAAGTTTTAAATTATGTTGCGAGATAGTAAGCGCCCTATCACGCTCGTTTAACAGCTCTTTCAAACGATAAACGTAATCCATCTCAACATTGCGCAAGATATCGCTATAAGAGATAAGGCCGATAAATTCGCCATCATTTCGCTTAACACCTAAGTGATGAAAGCTATGCTGACGAAATATCTTCCGCGCGTTATATAAACTTAAATCTGCTTCAACAGAGATCAACGCATCATTAACAAATTCGGTTAATGGATTGTCAATATGGCCATCGGCTAAACAGACCATCAAATCATTCTCAGTAATGATCCCTTTTATTTCATCATTACTGCCAATCAATGCTGCAGAATGGCCCGTTGTTTTCAACCGCTCTGCAGCCATTCTGACCGTCTCAGATTCCGGAATCATCAATGCTTCGTGGCTGATAACATCCGCTACTGAACGAAGAAAAAGGTCGTGCTCAACTCCCTGGCTATTAACAACATCAGTTTCAGACAAGATACCAAAAAGATAGCCGTCATCGTCCACAACAATCAGGTGCCGAAAACCGCCCGCAAGAAAAGATAAACCCGCATCATCAATGGTTTCAGACGTCGTTACCGTTTTAACTGGGGCGGACATACAGCTAGCGACGCTTGTGGTTGTAAAATCAGCGCCAGCAACGGTCAACCGCATAATATCTCGTCGAGTAACAATGCCGACCGGATGGTCTGTTTTGCAGACAACAACGCACCCAATACTATGCTTAGCCATAAGCTTCACCACCAAAGCAACATAATCATCTGGCGAACAGGTAACCAGGTCCTGCTGTGCGACGTGTCGTACAAGCAGCGATTTATGTTGGTAGGGCGAATCAGTAAGCATCATCAAAAGCCAAAAAAGTCCGAGAATTACACATCATACCTAACCTATTTCAAACGTGTAAACCGTTTGGACCACATAGAATACAATGCGTTGATAAACATCAATCAAACAAAGTAGCCCAAAAACAAAAAAACCGACATAGCTAATGTCGGTTTTTTTAATAACAATTTGAGTCAATGGCTCAGCTAACTTTCTCGAACATTAGATCCCATACCCCATGACCTAATCGCTCGCCACGTTTCTGAAACTTAGTGACAGGACGCCATTCTGGCTGTGGAGAATACTGACCTTTACCAGCAGCGTTAGTATAACCCTCAGCAGCGCTCATCACTTCCATCATATGCTCAGCATAATTTTCCCAATCTGTTGCCATATGGAAAACACCGCCAATTTTAAGTTTCTTACGCAAAGTCTGCGCAAATTCTGGCTGAACAATACGTCGCTTATGATGACGTTTTTTATGCCAAGGATCGGCAAAAAAGAGCTGAATACAATCGAGACTACCATCAGGTATCGACTGCGCTAACACTTCAATCGCGTCCTCACAAAATACCCGTATATTCTTGAGCCCATTCTTTTCAGCGTTACTTAACAAACGCCCTACACCAGGCCGATGCACCTCAACGCCGATGTAGTTTTTTTCCGGCTGGTCTTTGGCCATCTCGACCAAAGAGTCACCCATACCAAAACCAATCTCGAGCACAACCGGCGCTTCTCTGCCAAATATCGCATTAAGATCAAGCATTCCTTGGCTTAAATCCAACCCCATATGAGGCCATACTTCATCCATCGCTTTCTGCTGACCTTCGGTCATACGGCCTGCACGCAACACAAAACTTTTTACTGTGCGCATATGTTTTTCTTCAGCCGTGTTTTCCAAATCTTGCTGCTCGATGCTGTTCTCTTCTGTCATCAACCTGACCTAAAAAGCAAAGCCTGATCAAAAGACCAGGCTAGATAATATGTGATACTTAGTTTAGTGCTAAAAAAACATTTTTTGGCACGCCACTCAAATTTCTAACCGACAATGGTCCCTTCTAACGGGGATGATGCGCTTGCATATTTCTTGCGAGGCATACGGCCCGCCAAATATGCTTCACGACCCGCTTCGACTGCCTTACGCATCGCTGACGCCATAAGAATAGGGTTACGAGCACCCGCTATCGCCGAATTCATCAACACCGCTTCACATCCCATTTCCATAGCGACCGCAGCCTCAGAAGCAGTACCTACTCCCGCATCAACCAATACAGGCACTTTGCAGTCTTCCATGATCACATTAATATTATGCGGATTCAAAATACCTAAACCAGAACCAATCATTGAGCCCAAAGGCATGATTGATACACAACCAATACTTTCCAGTTCTTTAGCCACAATTGGATCATCACTGGTATAAACCATCACTTTAAAGCCGTCACGAACAAGTTCATCTGCCGCTTTAATGGTATCGACCACATTTGGATATAATGTTTTTTGATCACCCAGCACTTCAAGCTTAACGAGATCATGCCCATCCATTAACTCTCTTGCCAGTTTACACGTTCGCACAGCGTCAGCGGCGTTAAAGCAACCTGCTGTATTCGGCAAAATCGTGTACTTCTCTGGGGAGATAACATCCAGAAGGTTTGGCTCATCTGGGTTTTGACCAATATTGGTACGTCGCACTGCCACCGTAACAATTTCTGCACCACTCGCTTCAATTGCTAAACGAGTTTCTTCAAGGTCGCGGTATTTTCCTGTACCAATCAACAAACGAGAATTATAGCTTTTGCCTGCAATAATTAATGGGTCATTCTGCTGTGACATGGTGTGTTCCAATATTAATAGTGATTATAAGTCGATAATAGCTTGTGAACCTGCGGCCTTAACCGCCGCCGATTGCATGCACAATTTCCACCCGATCCGCTTCTTTCAAAACAGTTTCTACATGCTCGCTACGGGGAATAATTTCTAAATTTAACTCGATGGCGATTCGCTTCTCGCCTAACTCCAGCTGTGAAATCAAACTAGATAAGGTGATATCATCCTGCACTTGTAGCATCTCACCATTTACCTGAATCTGCATTGATTTATCTCCTATTCGACAAAATGGCTGTATACGCAATAAATAACCAGCCACACAAAAATGCTAAACCACCTAACGGGGTTACTGCCCCAAACGTACGAATGCCAGTTAAAGCCAGCAAATATAAACTACCCGAGAAAAGCACAATACCCACGACAAATGCGATAGCTGCCCGGCCCAAATATTTCATTGAAAAGCATGTCGGCGCTAACGCAATAAACAGTAACGCAAAGGTGTGGTAAAACTGATACTCAACACCGGTTTGATATACTGTATATAAACTAGGTTCGAGCACCGTTTTTAAGCCGTGAGCGCCAAATGCACCCAAAGCAACTGCCAAAAAGCCACTCACTGCTGCAACGAGTAATACAGTCGCTTTACTCATTAGCGCTCCTAACCAAACAATTTATGGGATTATACCGAATTTGCTTATTTGAGGCACAAAAAAGCCGCTCTAAAGCGGCTTCTTAAAACGGCGCTCTATTCAAGCTTCCATAGAGACACGAATTTTCTTCATAGCATTTTTTTCTAGCTGCCTGATTCGCTCTGCTGAAACACCATACTCTGCTGCTAGTTCATGCAAAGTCGCTTTATCATCAGTTAACCAACGGCGCGCTAAGATATCTTTGCTTCGTTCATCAAGTTCAGACATCGCACTCATTAAACGACGCTGCGAATCCTGTTCCCAATTTGAATCTTCAACCTGAAGAGAAGGATCAGCACTTTTATCTTCTAGGAAATGCGCAGGAGCCCATGCAGCTTGTTCATCATCAGCGCCTTCAGGTGCATCAAATGCTGTATCAATAGAAGCCATTCGGCCTTCCATCTGACGAACCGTTTTAGCCTCTACCCCTAAATCTTCAGCAATCGAATTAACTTCATCCGTGGTCATCCAGCCTAAGCCCTTTTTCTTCGACCGAAGATTAAAGAACAATTTACGCTGAGCTTTAGTCGTCGCAACTTTAACAATACGCCAGTTACGAAGAATAAATTCATGCATCTCAGCTTTAACCCAATGCACAGCAAAGGATACCAAGCGAACACCCATGGTTGGATCAAAACGCTTAACCGCCTTCATCAAGCCCACGTTACCCTCTTGAATCAAATCACCTAACGGTAATCCATAACCAGAGTACGTTTTTGCAACATGAACGACAAAGCGCAGATGAGACATAACTAGTCGGCGAGCAGCCTCGACATCACCATCAAAATGCAAACGCTCACCCAGAGAACGCTCCTCTTCGACACTTAATACTGGAATAGCAGTCACAGACTGCATATATGCATCCAGATTACGGCCCGGAGAAAGGTTTTCTACAACTTGTAAGCTAGTGCCCATTAATGACCTCGCATAATTTGCTACTATAGAAAGTTCACAAATATGACTCAATTTTTAATACAAAAGTTCAATCTAATTTCCACCGATTAATACAGTGGACCGGAAAATATAGCGGGGTTAACGATAAAACGCAAATATGACAGGGTAATGAAATAACTATTGAGGCTCTATTTCTCTCAAATGACGCCCAACAGCAAGGCGCGCACCAAATAGCCCCAACAATATCCCCGCACCGATCAACGAGAGGCTATCAAAAAAACCAAGACCTTGGAGTTCAAAATCGCTTTGATACAGCGCAGCTAATTCACCTACAGGCGTATTAATAAGTAGCAAGCTAATCTGTACAAACAACCACGCGATAAAAGCACCAATTAAGCCAAACCAGAAGCCGGTGTATATGAAGGGTCGTTTCACCCAAGCATCGGTAGCGCCAACCAACTTAGCGACTTGAATCTCATCTTTTCGGTTTTCTATCGATAAACGAATGGTATTGCCCACAACCAACAAAACAGACAACGCAAGCAACGCGCCCAAAACCAGCACAACCCTATTGGCTAATTGTACGAAAGAAGCCAAGCGCTCAACCCAAACCATATCCAAAACAGCCTCCTCTACTTCGGGAAGCGAGTTCAGCTCTGCTTGCAACGCAACGAGTTCTGCTTTTTGATTATCTAGAGGCTGCACGACTACCACCGCAGGCAAGGGGTTTTTATCAAGAAACGCCAACACATCGGAGAAACCGGAGATACGTTGAAACTCATGCAGACCTTGCTCTTTAGTCACCAGCTCAACCGCAGCCAAGTCAGTACGCAACAACATGGTTTGGCTAAACCGCTCAGCCTCTTCGGCTGGCAGTGTTTGCTGCAGATACAAAGAGATTCTGGGATCCCCTTTCCATTCGCCACTTAACTGATGAATATTTTTTAGACCAACAAACATCAATCCAGGTAATGCTAAAGCAATAGCCAACACAGCCAATGTCATCACACTAGGGAGAGGTGTCAGCAATAAACGCAGTAAAGACTGTTTAGCTGTGCTTTTGTGATGTCTTAACCAACTTCTACCCTGAGAAGCGATACCCACTTTATGGCGCGCAGCACCTTTGCTAACCGGTGTTTCTGTTCCTTGATTCTCAACCGGACGCTGTTGACGTTCTGCGCCTCGTTTAGCCGGTTCTCTATTTGCCATCGATCAACCGCCCCTGATCCAGAATAAGGTTTCGATAAGGCATTCGAGAAACAAGCGCCAAATCATGGGTCGCAATCAAGACGGTTGTACCATGCAGATTAAATTCCATAAACAAGCGCATGATCTCTTCCGATAGAGCGGGGTCTAAATTACCGGTAGGCTCATCGGCGAGTAAAACTTGGGGTTTATGCACAATCGCTCGAGCGATGCCTATACGCTGCTGCTCACCCGTAGACAGGGTAATCGGATTCAGTTTCTCTTTATGCAACAACCCGACTTTATCCAACGCTGCTCTCACCCGCTTACCAATATCATCCTCGTCATAACCCGATATGTGCAAAGGCAACGCAACATTATCAAAGACCGTACGATCAAAAAGCAGTTGATGATTTTGAAACACGACACCAATGCGACGACGATGATAAGGGATATCATCGCGACTAAACTGTGCAAGATCCTGCTCGGCAATAGAAACATGACCTCGGGTCGGACGCTCCATCAACATGATCAGCTTTAAAAGCGTACTTTTACCTGCTCCGGAATGCCCTGTAAGGAAAGCCATCTCCCCACGCTGTAGCATAAAATCGACATCCCTAAGGGCATCATGCCCTTCAGGGTAACGTTTACTGACATTCTCAAACTTAATCATCGCAGCTGTTCACACTCATCCCAAGATAAAGCAGCATTTCGCAAGAAACGTAAATTAATCAAACAGCGCGTCAACAAATTCCTGTGATTTGAAAGGCCGAAGATCATCGATCTGTTCACCAACACCGATATAACGAATAGGTAGATCCATCTGTTTGGCAATTGCAAAGATAACACCGCCTTTAGCGGTGCCATCTAACTTCGTAAGCGAGATGCCGGTAACACCAACACTCTCCTTAAATATTTTTGCTTGGCTAAGCGCATTCTGACCTGTGCCGGCATCAAGCACCAACATAACCTCATGTGGAGCCTCAGGAGAGAGCTTTTGCGTCACACGCACAACTTTTTCAAGCTCTTGCATCAGATTATCTTTATTCTGCAAACGCCCAGCAGTGTCAGCGATTAAAACATCAATATTTTTAGCTTGAGCAGATTGCACCGCATCATAGATAACCGAAGCAGAATCAGCCCCCGTATGCTGAGCGACCACTGGAACATTGTTACGCTCACCCCATACTTGCAACTGCTCAACCGCCGCGGCACGGAAGGTATCACCCGCAGCCAGCATGACCGATTTGCCTTCGCTCTGATATTTTTTGGCTAACTTGCCAATAGTGGTGGTTTTACCTACACCGTTTACACCCACCATCAAAATAACATAAGGCTTTTTACTACAATCAATTTCTAGCGGCTGTTCTGATTGGTGTAACAGTGCAGCTAATTCATCTTTCAACGCAGCCTGTAAAGCCTGCGGATCACTCAGCTGCTTACGTGCAACTTTATCGGTTAAACGAGAGATAATATCCGACGTAGCAGCCACTCCGACATCAGCCGTTAGCAACAGGGTTTCTATCTCTTCTAAAAGATCATCATCAATCTCTTTGGCACCTAAGAAAATATTACCGAGCTGTTCAGTAAGATTTGCCTTAGTTTTACTTAAACCAGATTTTATACGAGCAAAGAAACCTTTCTTCTCTTCAACTTCTTCCTCGGCCTTTTCAGCCTCTACACTGGTAGAGGCTTCAACAGGAACGTCTTTGATCTCTTCCTCTGCGACTTCCTCAATGATCGCCTCTACAACCTCTTCAGCAACATCTTGGGCAAGTACCGGATCAGCTTCGGCTTCAATCTCCTTAGACTCCTCAGTCTCGGAAGTGTCGACCGATGGTTCTACATCCACAAGCTCAGCAGCAGGCGTTTCAGCAATCTCAGCCGCAGCATCAACTTCGGGTGCGTTTTCTATAACGACACGTTCAGCCTCAACATCACCTGCTTCAGATTCCTGCGTCTCAGGGAGTTCTTGTACTTGAGACTCTTCCAGTTCTGGGTTCTGCGGTTTCTCTTCAGCACCACCACCGAACATGGATTTTAGTTTTTTAAACATTTAACGTCCTCATACAGTAACGGCCCGCTATGTCACGTCACTGGTTGATAAAATCTATATTGAAAATTCTTTAATCTGCCGAGTCATCATCATTGAGGTAGCGATAAATAACAGCTAAAACCACAAACGTAATAAACGTACCTGCATAAGCGATGTAACGGGTATTCCAACCGTTATCTACAAACATCTCTTGCAAACTTAGCATTAAACAAACGCTCTATTAGATAATCAAAACAGAATGATAACCACCGGAAAAATCAGCAGTTCATCAATAAAGTCTGGTATCTTATCACAGTAAATCTGCCGCAGAACCTAGATCAGATCAGCGGAACTAAGCAAAAATGAAAGTAATTAGTCAGTTTTGTGTTTATCTGACTAATAAGCAGCAAAAGAGCGCTGCTTTTTCGTACATTTCGTGCCAGAGATTAGCTAAATATGACTAACGAATATCGCCCTTTATTTAATCGTAAATACATTACCGGTTTAATGTGGTTTAGCTTGATTGCTATTTTGATTCTAACGTCAATGGGCCCTGGCGATGTTGAATATCAAACGGTCGAAACAAATGACGAGCGAACAATCTATTGGATGGAATTAGACGACCAACCAATCCAACTGGTTCTATTACTCCCAACCGCTCCCGCTTTAAATCCGATCCAACAACAGCTCCAACAATTAAAAAGCCTCGTAATACAGCAGCGGTTACGCGCGCTCTCTAGCCCTATATACAGCTATACAGTAACGCCTAGAGCCGATCGCATTGAAATAGGCCTCCATTGGGCGATGGGGCAAGAGCTACCCAATTTAACTGAGATTTGGGACACACTACGTGCTCCGGTAGAAGCAAGTCGCTGGGAAGAGGCTAATAAAACGCTACAAGCACGCCATTACTTAGAAGCGCAATCGAGCGAGCAGCAGTTGATCAATCGTTTTTATCAACAACTACAACCACCCAATACAGACAGTGCTCTCAACTTATTAACAGAAGCTTATGCACAGTTATTTATTAGGCCCAGTTACGCTATCAGCGGGGATGATGCTGAAGATTATATTGAAACAATCGAACAGCAGTTGCCACAATCAATTTCCGTAACAGCCCCACAACCCACATACATTGGCAAAGGTGACCTTGTTAGAGAAACAAATGCTCAAGACAGCTATCAGTTACTTCTCGGAAAACAGATCAGTCATCGCGCGTCTGAGCAATTTGTGGCGCAACGCTTAACCGCCCAAACACTGCAAGACCTCTTAAATGAATACAAAGATCAGCATAAACTTAGCTTTCGCCTACTCTGGGCGGCATTAGAAACGACTGGATATCAGGCGATCATCCTAGGTGGCCAGCAAAACCCTGGCCCAATACTTCCACAACTGCAGCAGTTAATTTCTGACGACCTAGTGGAAAGCAGCCAAAACCGTCTCGCGGCAGCATGGCAAGAAAGAATGCGAGACAATAAAAACCAAGTACAAGCGCTGACCTTAATTGCTTTCTACCGTTTACCCACTGATACAATGGAAAGCTATATTGAGCAGATTATGGATCTGGACACTGATGATATTATTGAAATGACCAAACAAGCACTAACCCCTTCTCAACAAATCAGCATTATTCAATCGCCAGCGCTCTAAGGACATAAGTATGGGACGTAAAAATCCACCGCGTAAACAGTCAGGAAAAGTTACCATTCCAAGCTCACAATTACGGATTATCGGCGGCGAATGGCGCGGCAGGAAACTAGAATTTCTTTCGATAGACGGTCTCCGTCCGACACCGGATAGAGTTCGGGAAACCCTGTTTAACTGGGTACAAACGTCCGTACCTGGAGCCCAATGCTTAGATCTATTTAGCGGCAGTGGCGCGTTAGGCCTTGAAGCACTATCACGAGGCGCACAAAGCACAACGTTTATAGAAAGAGATATCGCTGCTGCTCGACAATTAAACAGCAATATACAGCAGCTAAAATGCCAAAAAGCCGAAGTTATTCAAGCCGATGTCATCAGCTGGCTCAACGCTAAACAAGAAGATTTAGAAAGCCACTATGATATTGTCTTTATGGACCCACCGTTCCGTAAAGACTTAGTAGAGCAGTGCTGTGTATTGCTTGAACAGAAAAATCTACTTCGCGAAGATGCGCTAATATATATCGAAACAGAATCCGAACTCACCCAATTAGCGGTACCCAGCCATTGGCACGAACATCGAAGCAAAACAGCAGGCCAAGTGACATACCGCCTTTTTCAACGGGAGCAACCTAAAGCATAAATTGTTTTAGGTTAAACTTTCAGACCATAAAGAAAATGATGAATCAGGCATTTAATCTGCTGTTTCGAATTAATTAGGTCAGGCGAGGTATTTTGTACGCTAGAAATGGCCCCCATCACAATACCTAAAGCAGCCCCAGGTAGAGGATCAGCCTTGCTAGAAGGTTTTGGCGCTATCTGCTTCTGCTTACGGGCTTTCTTGATAATTTTAGCCAGAAGCACCAACCACTCTTGATGCTCACAATTAATTTTCTCTGCAATAGCCTCTAGCTCTGGATCATGTTGAACGCCTTGGTGAAAAACCCGCCAAATACGAGAAGCCCGCTCTTCATTTAATACACGAGTGCACCAAGTCGCCATAAAATCACCCAACGAATCCAGCGCATCTTGGCGAGCAGACTGTAACTGGTCGAGAAAAAGATCATCCAATGGTAAACGGCTTTCCTCATAAAGCGCTGCAACCAGATCCGTACGATTCTTGAAATGCCAGTACAGTGCACCGTGCGTTAAACCGGCATAAGTAGCTACATCCTTCAAACTCGTTCCGGAAATACCCTTCTCAGCAAAAAGCGCCAACGCTGTATCGAGTAATAACTGACGGGTTTGTTCTGCTTCTTCTTTGGTCCTTCGCGGCATAATCGTCCAATATTTATCAACTCATCAGCAATCTATTATATAACCTACTGATAAT